>JAEEGL014882615.1_pt1 | contig 79135 bp, 59 predicted proteins | sample 9134231 | NCBI WGS metagenome assembly JAEEGL01 (sample SAMN16246548, study PRJNA631951) | gut metagenome | biome: gut microbiome; feature: rumen; material: fiber-attached | host: Bos | place: Iran: Karaj | collected 2018-10 | reverse complement strand
TGAAATCAAGGCCTTCAAGCAACAGGGCTACCGCATCGTCCTGGTGCTCTGCACCGGCAGCGCCATCGCGCTCGAGAACGTCATCGACGACTGCGACGCCGTCCTCGTGGGCTGGTACGGCGGTCAGGACATGGGCACCGCTGTGACGCAATTGCTTTTCGGCGAGCGCGACGACTTCGGCCGTCTGCCTGTCACCTTCTACCGCAGTACCGACGACCTGCCCGACTTCGAAGACTATGACATGGCGGGCCGCACCTACCGTTACGCCGACCGCGAACACGTGGAGTTCCCCTTCGGCTACGGTCTCAGCTACAGCTACCACCAGCTATGGGGCGCCCCCGAAATCAGCGAGGCCAACTTCACCGTCAGCGGCCTCGTGAGCCAGTGCAACACCGACTGCAAAGCAAAGAAACACCGCACTGTGGTGCAGGTCTACCTCAAGAATGAGAACGACCGCGACGCCCCTGTCAAACAACTGATAGCTGTGAAATCGATATGGACCGTTTCGTTCGACGAGAAAGTGCCTTTCAAGATAGCGCTCGACCCCTTCTGGTTCCGCCAGTACAACCCCGAAACAGGCCTGATGGAAGAGCCCAAGGACGGCACTGAGTTCACCCTCCAAGTGGGCTTCAGCAGCGACGACCGCGACCTCGTCGACCTGTCCTACACTTACCACAACCGCAAATAATCAAAAAAATACAAACATAAACAATTTAACTCAAAAAAAATGAAAAAAACTGTCACTTTCGCTATCTTGGCGGCATTCTGTCTCTCCGCCATTGCCCAGACAAACAAACAAGAACCACCATTCTCCATCAAACACAATTGGGGCAAAATCGCCGGCTACTCATATCAGCCCGGCTACCCATATGGATTTTCCCTCTCAGGTGGTACACTGCTCTCAGTAGGTTTCGCCGATGCCAGCACCACATACACTATCAACTCCAACGAACAGCGCACACCCACTTGGTCAATCCGGTGTGGATGGCTTGGATATACCTTCAACAAGAAAACCACCGGCATGGGCGCCATAACCTTCCGGCCCATGCTCGTCATGGGTGCCGACTTCGCCAAAGTAAGCACACTGCCAAGCTCTGGTCTCGTCACATCTGACAAGAAAGCCTACTTCACCATGGCTCCCACCCTTGTTGTCAACCTCTACATGGTACACTTCTCGGTAGGATATGAGTTTGTGCCACGATTCACTCAGCTCAACGGCATCAACTTTGGCGCTGGATTCTCCATTCCTCTCCCCGAAGCCTCCCCATCCAAAGCGACCTCCCACACAAAGAAGAAAAGCACAAATTCCACAAAGAAAAAAACTGTAAAGCGATAACCTAATTATCATACCCATGAAACCGAATATGCTATTGACAGCAGTTCTGCTTTCAATCTTCAACTTTCAACCTTCAACTTTGAAAGCCCAGCACGACTCTATCCCCGAAAGCGACCCGGCCATCGTGCAGCGCATCCAAGAATGGCAGGACCTCAAGTTCGGCTTCATGATGCACTGGGGCATCTACTCCCAGTGGGGTTGCGTGGAAAGCTGGAACCTGTGCAACGAAAGCTGGGTCTCTCGCGAGCGCATCGGCAGCGACGGCCGCCCCATATCCGGCACCAAAGACGGCGACTTCTACCAATACCGTCAAGCCTACCGCAACCTCAACAAAACATTCAATCCCAAACACTTTGCCCCCGAACAGTGGGCGGCGGCAGCCCAACGCGCCGGCATGAAATACGTGGTCTTCACCACCAAGCACCACGACGGCTTCTGCATGTTCAACACCAAACAGACCGACTACAGCAGCATGGGCCCCGACTGTCCGGCACAGACCGACTTCACTCGCGGTGTCGTCGACGCCTTCCGCAAGGAGAACATGTGGATTGGCCTGTATTTCAGCAAGCCCGACTGGCACTGCGACGACTACTGGGCCCACGAGTGGGCCACGCCCGACCGCAACGTCAACTACAGCATCGCCGACCACCCCGACCGCTGGCAGCGCTACTGCGAATTCACCTATAAGCAGATACATGAACTGACGCACAACTACGGACGTGTGGATATCCTCTGGCTCGACGGCGGATGGGTCCGCCCCGCCTGGAGCGTCAACGACGAGACGCGTCCCTGGCTTGGCTGCAGCGGACAAGTGCAGGAAATCGACATGCACCGCCTCGCCTCCATAGCCCGCGACGCCAACCCAAGGATGATCATCGTCGACCGCTCCGTCGGCGGCCGCTACGAGAACTACCGCACCCCCGAGAAGCAGGTGCCCGACACGCTCCTTCCCTACCCCTGGGAGACATGCATGACCATGGGCGACAGCTGGAGCTACGTCCCCAACGACAACTATAAAAGCACCCGCGAACTCATCCACATGCTCGTCGACGTCGTCGCCAAAGGCGGCAATCTGCTCCTCAACGTAGGCCCCGACGCCGACGGCAACCTGCCCACCGAAGCCCTCAAGCGCATGGAGGAGATAGGCCGTTGGCTCGACACCTACGGCTACGCCATCTACGGCACCCGTCCACTATATCCCTATTGCGACGGCAACCGCCGCTACACCCAGAGCAAAGACGGTAGTCACCGCTACGAGATAACCCTCTCTGCCCAGCCCCCTTATGCCACCGTCAAAGAAAAATGAAGGGATTCATATAAAGTTGACAGCAAAATGCCGATAAAATGACACGGCCGCACAACCCGAAACCCAAGTTTTTGGGCACTATAATGAGCATCCATTTTCAGCATCTTCAAGCGTTTAGTGTTCATACATGGTGCAGAGGCTTCACTACGACCAGCTTACAAATTGTACCTTGGTATTTTTACAGAGAATTGTGTATTGCATGCTGCGTTTCAATATGTATATCCAATATCTGTTTTCAATGCCATGGCATCTGCGGCGCGGCGCGCCGCATGGTTTATAAGCAATAAATCTTATTTTTGTCCGTTATTATTCATAATCATCTCAATCAAGAACCAAGTCGCCTTTCGCAACGACCCCCAAAACCACCGCCCTCACCATGCATCCAATCGAACAACTTTATCAGACATACCTCACCTCTCGGGCCGTAACCACAGACTCCCGCGCCATATCGCCGGGATGCATATTCTTCGCCTTCAAGGGCGAGCACTTCGACGGCAACGCTTTCGCCCCTAAAGCCCTCGAACAGGGCGCCGCTCTATGTGTCATTGACAACCCCGTTTATAAGATCGACGAGCGTTGCATTGTGGTGTCCGATGTACTGGCAACTCTGCAGGAGCTGGCACGGCATCACCGCCGCCACCTGATGATACCCGTCATCGGCATCACCGGCACCAACGGCAAGACCACCACCAAGGAACTGGTCAACGCCGTGCTCTCCAAGCGCTACCGCACCGCCGCCACCAAGGGCAACTTCAACAACCACCTGGGGGTGCCCCTGACGCTACTCTCCATCCCCAAGGAAACTGAGATAGCCATAGTGGAGATGGGAGCCAACCACCCAGGCGAGATTGAGTTCCTTTGCGGCATCGCCGACCCCGACTGTGGTCTCATCACCAACGTGGGCCGTGCGCACCTGGAAGGCTTCGGTGGGTTCGAGGGGGTGGTGAAGACGAAGACCGAGCTCTACCTGCATCTGGCCGCCAAGCAGGGATTTGTCTTCGTCAACAGGGACAATGGACGCCTCATGCAGGAGTCCGAAGGAATGAGGAGGATAACATACGGCCGCACGGCAGAGGCCGACGTCCGCGGCACCCTGGTCGGCTGCGACCCCTACCTGCACTTCTACTTCGAGGTGGGCGACAACGTGTACAACGTGCACAGCCACCTGCTGGGAGCCTACAACTTCGACAACGCCATGGCCGCTGTGGCCGTGGGCCTGCACTTCGGCGTGGAGCCCTTCGACATAAAGGAAGCCATCGAAGAATACACGCCCAGCAACAACCGCTCGCAGTTCAAGCGAACCGGCCGCAACACGCTGTATCTGGACTGCTACAACGCCAACCCATCGTCGATGGCCGTGGCCATAGAGAGCTTCGGACAGCTGCAGGCCGGTCGCAAGGTGGCCATTATCGGCGGCATGCACGAGCTGGGCGCCGACGAGCAGAAGGAGCACCGGCAGCTGGTGGCCGAACTGGAGGCAATACACCCTGAGCGGTGCCTGCTGGTAGGACCGGAATTCGACTCGATAGAGCTGCCGACTTACATGCAGCATTTCACCGACACCGACGCCGTGAAAGCCTATCTCACCGCAAACCCGATTTGCGGCGCAACGGTGCTGGTGAAAGGTTCGAACACCAACCGGCTGTGGACGCTCGAGGAGGTGCTGTAAGAAATCAGAAATTTTAAAAAATATTCTAAACCATCAAACAACATTAAAACACAATAACTTATGAAGACAATGCGATTCTTGGCCATGTTCTTTATGGCCGCAACAATGGTTTTCGCCTCATGTGGCAAGGACGAGCCTACTCCCGGAAACGGCGGCAGCGACCCGCAACCGCGTCCCCAACCCCAGCAGAAGGAGCTGGTAGGCACATCCTGGCAGGCTGATGCAAACAACAGTTTCAGCTACCAGGGCTTTACGATGAACTACATCGTGCAGTTCACGATGGACTTCATCACCGATTCGACGGGTGAGTTGTTCACCGATGTCACCGTCGAGATCCCCGCCATGCCGGCCGCCAACCAGAGCCAAAACGAGACCACGGCATTCAACTACACCTTTGACGGCACATCGCTGGCTATCACCGACGAGAGCGGCATCACCGACACAATGCCCTACAACGCCACCGACAACACCTTCACCATGAACATCCCAGCCGAAGCCGGCGAAGCATTAGCCGAGCTGGGGCTGACAATCGAAGAGGTCTTCGGTAGCGACAAGGTCGTCTTCCATCAGATCCGCAAATAACATTCTGTCACAATGAAACAGACCCACCTCCACACACTGGTGCTGGTTGCCGCGTTGCTGTGCGGCAGTGCAGCCCAAGCAGGGCCGGTGGAACCCGAGCGGGCCGCTGCAGCGGCCCGCTCGTTCTGGCTCCACACCCTGCATCTCAAAGCCGATGTCCAGCTTGCGGACTGCAGCGCCGAGTGGCAGTTCGACGGCATCTACCTTTTCGTCAACCCGCAAGGCGGATTTGTGATGGTCGCTGCCGACGATTGCGTGCGGCCTATTCTCGGCTACTCGCCAGGCGGTACTATCGACCCCCGCAACTTGCCCATACAGCTTCAGGAATGGCTTGCCGTATACCAGCAACAGATAGACTGGGTGCGAGCGAACGACGGTCAGCCGTACGCTGCCGACCGGGAGGCGTGGGCACTCCTCGACAAGGGACAAGCGTTGAAAGGAAGCAAGAGCGATGGGGTAGGTCCATTGCTGACAACACATTGGGACCAGGACTCGCCATACAACATGCTGTGCCCAACGAATACAGTGACCGGATGTGCCGCCACCGCTCAGGCACAGTTTATGAAATACTGGAATCACCCTGCCGTAGGCTACGGCAAACACAGCTATGTACACAACCAATACGGTTTGCAAAGTGCTGATTTCAGCCACACTGTCTACGACTGGGCAAATATGCCCAACGAGCCCACAAGCGGCTATGCCTACGAGCAACGACTGGCGGTGGCAACCCTGATGTATCACTGCGGGGTGTCACTTGAGATGAGCTACGGCACAGCAGCCGACGGCGGCAGTGCCGCTGCCGGACTGGCGGGAATGGAGGGCGTGGCCAGCATAGACAACTCGCTGAAAGACTACTTCGGCTACAGCCGCGACATGTGGGTGGAATACAAAAACATGCCCATCATGGGGCCGACATACACGGATGCAGAATGGCGTGCGTTGCTGATTGAAGAACTGGATCAGCGGCACCCTCTGGTTTACACGGGAGCAGCGGCACAAGGCGGTCACGGTTTTGTATGCGACGGATACGACAGCCGCGAATACATGCACTTCAACTTTGGATGGAGCGGCCGCGGCGACGGCTATTTCCCCGTTGACTCGATAAGTCCCGGCGTCGGCGGTGTCGGCGGCAATGTAACCTACACTTTCAACATGAACAACGCAGCCCTCTTCGGAGCCGTGCCTGTGCACGAACTGAGGATTAGCGACAGCATACTTTTCTTCGACGCCAACGGCGGCATCGACTCGCTGATACTATGCCCCAACACGGCAGTAAACACAGAATGGACTGTCGAGAGCGATGCCGAATGGATCACGTTGGACTATGAAGGAATAGGCAATGCCGGGTGGGTACGCTTTACTTCAGCCCCTTATGAAGGCAACGGTGTAGAACGTGCTGCTACGATAGCCTTCACACAAGGCGAAGAGCGTGTAGAAGTGCGCGTGCTTCAAGTCAATTTCGACGAGAGCGACTTCTGCCCAGTCACAGTCGTGATGGAGGCCACACGTGGCAATGGCTGGCAGGGCGATGCGCGCCTAACGCTGGAAAGCGCTGGCGGCTACATTTTCGGCACCGCCAGCATGCCTGAAGGTTTGCACGACACGGTGACAATCAACGTGGCGCCTGACAACATAAATGCAGTATGGCACAGCGGCGGCGGCACCGACCGATACATCAATTACAAAATACTGAACCAGTACGGCGAGACCCTTGTTGATGTACAATCGGCCTACTACAGCGGCGGAACAAACCATATCAGCTGGCCATGCGTACATCTTGGCATAGACTCGGACAACGCCTCCACGACTGCTGGAGAATGCAATGTATGGCCCAATCCCGTAAGCGACATCCTGCACATCGACGGCCTGCCGCAGAACAGCCGTGTTGAGATATACGACATAACAGGCCGCAAGGTGATGGAACCACGCGGCAACACCGTCAACATCCAAAACCTGGACAATGGCAGCTATGTGCTGCGCATTACGACAGAAAGCAGTGTCGGCACCGAGAAACTGATAAAACAATAATATTATGGAACAAGACAAACCCAAGAAACAAAGACTCTTCCGTTGGGCCCTGTGGTGGGGTCTCGGCATAACCCTTGTAAGCATTGCATTGCTTTTCATCCCCGGTATAGACGACGGGCAGGATCCTGTCGGCGACCTGATGTACAACTTGCTCGACAAGGGTTTCTGGCTGTTGCTACTCGTAGTAGGCATTATCATGCCTGTACTTGAGGAGTGCACTTTCCGCCTGTGGGGCAACGGCAAGATGGCCACCGGCATCATTTCGTCGATTCTGATGTCCGGTTTAATGCTGCTATACGGCTGGTGGGCAGGCCTCATCTCGCTTGTCGCCACACTGGGCGTAACATTCCTTATCAAGGACCGTAACCGCCGCCTGCTGGCGATGATGCTCCTCTCGTCGTTGCTCTTCATGTTAGCCCACACCGCCAACTACAGTGGCCATTTCGCCGCCACCGCGTTGGCCTTGGTGGAGAAATTCGGCTTCGCCCTGCTGGCCTCCTATCTGGTTATCAACCACAACCTGCTGTGGTCTATAGTGCTGCATGTAGCCAACAATTCGTTTGCCTGTCTGGCGATATACATCGGCTTGGTAACCCTCAGTCCCACCACCTTCAGCGAAGAGGGGCAGTTCGATGTCACCTTGCGACCGCTGATACTGGAGAAAGATGTTGAGTTGAGCTATTGGCCGGAGATTAACGGCGACACCGTCAGCTACAACAACGCCCTCGACATCATAGCACTCAACCTCCTTGAAGCCGAAAGATCGCGCAACCTTGATACACCCTACTTCCTGTCCAACGACAGCGTGGTCTTCTACGAGCAGTCCAATATACATGTCAACTACAACATGCAGATTGTCTTCAAGCCCGGTTCGACACACGACTACAGTGCCGTGGTTCGGACCCTGGAGAGACACGGATGGCTGAAACTCGACACAACCGTAGAGCAGGCATACATGATTACCGTAGTCGACAGCAGCATGCGTGTCGACCCCGACAGTACCGCCGGCGGAATATGGGTAGGTGCCTATTCGCTGAACCGTAACGGATTGCCCGTCTACAGCCCTGAGGGATTCAACTACGCCGAATGGCCGGTGTATGTAAACAAGAAGCTCAGCACTATCGCTTCAGCGCGAGAGCTGCTCAAACCTCGGGGTCTGACCCTCGAACCCTGCGACCGCACGAAGACAATGGTTCGGATTACAGCCCTGCACGACCCATTGAGCGATATGTAAAAAAGAGAGAAGGGGATGTCGAACTGACATCCCCTTCTCATTTAAAAAATTGTCGGGGTGAAAAGACTCGAACTTTCGACCCCTTGCACCCCATGCAAGTGCGCTAGCCAACTGCGCCACACCCCGAACAATTGTGTGTTTCCATCTCTTGAAAACGGGTGCAAAAGTACTAACTTTTCGCGACATGGCAAAACATTTTTTTCAATATTTGTTACTCATAAGTTTGTGTTTGATGATTGTCAGCGAGTTGTAAAACAAAAAAAAATCGGCCATGCATGTATAAGCAAGGCCGAAAAACATTTTTCAGAATAGCCGGAAATGTCAATTTCCGTCGTTTATGACGACGGAAAGACGTGAAAGTCCTGAACCGGTATTACAACCATCGCGACCTTCACATGCGTTGTGTACTTTGATGTCGACGGAGGATGGAAGAATAGAGTAGAGGTAGCTTTCGATTGTCTGTAGACGATGGGCTGTAAGGATGGCGTTGAAGCGGGTGTCGTTGGTGACATCGTTGCGGAGGGAAATGAGAATGTTCATCTCGGGGTTGTCGGTGAGGAAGCGTACGAGTGGTTCGAGCTGGTCGATGCCGCGTTCGCTGAGTTCGAGGTCTGCTCCGGGACCGAAGAGATCGTCGTAGAAGATGGGCTGGTCAAGTTGTAGACGGTCGAGGTAGACGTCACGCTGAGCTTCGGCAATCAGGTATTCGCCGGGTTCCTTGGATGTGTTGGCTGTCTCGAAGTCGACGAAATAGCCAGACAGTTGATAGGTGAGCTCATAGTATTGGTCGCTCTGGAGGTAGAGTCGGTAGAAGCCGTCGTTGTCGGTGACGGTGTTGCATATTTGCTGTCCATCCTGAAGGGCGGTGACCCTGACACCGGCAAGTGGGGTTTCAAACTTGTCCTTGACCCGACCCCAGAGAAGGACACCGTCGAGGGTGCCGCTGAAGGAGTAGAGCTGCGAGTCGCTGTCGCTTTCGACGCGTTTTGAAACCCAGTAGCCGCAACCGTGAATTGTATCGATGGCCATGTCGAAGTCGTCGGCGTCGTCGCTGTTGAGGGGTTCCGGGAGTTTCTGGACACGGCAACGGCCGATCTGGAGCATGCCGACGGTGTCGCCGGTGACATGGTCGGATATGAGGCGAGTGGAGTAGAGGTTGAGGTAGGAGTGGTCGTAGTCGTGACCGTTGGAGGAGAAGAGGAGGCAGTCGCGATAGATGGAGGGGGTTATTTCGTCGTATGAGGTGTTGATGCGATTTCCAAGGTTGACGGGGCGTGTCCAGCGGCCATCTTCGAGTATGGAATACCAAAGGTCGTAGCCACCGAAACTGCGGCGCCGTTCGCGGGAGGAGAATATCAATATGTGTCCGTCGGCAGTAAATGCAGGATGCGACACGTCCATGTTTCCGAACTTTATCTTTTTCACCTTACCTTTCCTGCCTTCCTGCTGACGGTAACGGTAGAGGGCGGAATTGCCACGGGAGTCGACGGCAGTGAAGTAGAGATCGCCGGTGGAGGGATGGCGGATGATGTAGTTGACACCGTCGGCAAGACGCACATGGGTTGTATCGGCCCAGAAACCGAGGAGCTGTTCGCCGCTGCGCTGGGCGACGAGAAATATGTCGGAGGCGTAGCAGTAGAGGTCGCCATCGACAATGGAGACTCCGGAGACTTCGCCAGGGAGGAGGGCCATTTTCTGATGGTTGGCACTAAAAGCCGACTCCTGTGCCGAGAGGGAGTGGAAAGTGGAAAGTGGAAAGTGAAAAGTTGAAAGTGAAAAGTTGAAAGTGACAACAGCAACAAGCAGCATCAATTTTGAATTTTGAAATTTGAATTTTGAATTTTGAAAGTTGAAGGTTTTATTCATGACTGACTTTGCTTTTTCGTGTTACGTTTGGGGGCGGTTTTCGGCTGGAGGGCGATGGGGAGTGCGGAGGCGATGCTGTCGATGTAATGGAAGGTCAGGCCGGAGATATAGGAGGGTGTGATGTCGTCGACGTCGCGACGGTTTTCGGAGCTGAGGATGATATGGGTTATGCCGGCACGTTTGGCGGCGAGGATTTTTTCCTTGATGCCACCGACGGCGGTGACGTCGCCACGAAGGGTTATCTCGCCTGTCATTGCGACATTTGGCAGCACCTTGCGATGGGAGAAGGCGGAGACGAGGGCGACGAATATGGCGATACCGGCGGAGGGGCCATCCTTGGGAGTGGCTCCCTCGGGGACATGTATATGTATGTTGCTTTGCTCAATGGACCTGACGGTCACGCCGAAGCGGGATGCATTGGCCTTGAGGTACTGGAAAGCGAGGGTGGCCGACTCCTTCATGACGTCGCCGAGATTACCGGTGAGAGAGAGAGTGCCTTTGCCGTGGCTGAGGGAGGACTCAATAAAGAGTATCTCGCCGCCGAGAGGGGTCCAGGCGAGACCTGTAACGACACCTTCACGAGGGGCACGCTGTGCGAGCGAGCTGTTATGGATGGGGAGGCCGAGCACTTGTGACACCTCAGCATCATCGACTGATGGCTTGCATTTCCCGGACGATTCCATGATAACGACACGATGACGGACGAGCTTGGAGAGCTGTTTTTCGAGTTGACGTACACCACCCTCCCGGGTATATTCGTTTACAACCTTGGATATCACTTCCGGAGTGAACTTGAGGGTTCGAGGGCTGACGGCGTTCTCCTTCAAGATGCGGGGCAAGAGATGACGTTGTGCAATTTCAAGTTTTTCCTGAAGGACATACCCGCTGAAGGAGATGATCTCCATACGGTCGAGCAGTGCAGGCTGAATGTCGGCGAGATTGTTGGCGGTAGCAATGAAGAGGACTTTGGAGAGGTCGTAATCGAGACCGAGGTAGTTGTCGTGGAAATGGCAGTTCTGCTCTGGGTCGAGCACTTCGAGGAGTGCGGACGAGGGGTCGCCATTGAAGGAGTTGCGCTGCACTTTGTCGATTTCGTCGAGGACAAAAACGGGGTTTGAGGCGCCGGCTTTTACCAACTCCTGAATGATACGGCCTGGCATAGCGCCGACATAGGTGCGGCGATGACCTCTGATTTCGGCCTCATCGTGCAATCCACCGAGGGCGACACGACGATAGGGGCGTCCCATAGCGGCGGCAATGCTACGACAGATAGAGGTCTTGCCTGTGCCGGGAGGGCCGACGAGGCAGAGTACCTGTGCCTTGCGGGAGATGTTTTTCTGATGCTGGCGCTTCATGACTGCGAGGTATTCAAGGATGCGTTCCTTGACCTTTTCGATGCCATAGTGGTCGGCATCCAAGACACGGCGGGCATGAGCGAGTTCAAAGTTTTCGCCAACACAATGGTCCCATGGGAGGTCGAGGAGAGTCTCAAGATAGTTAAGCTGGACGGTATAGTCTGGAGAGACAGGAGGTATGCGGCTCATCTTGTTCAGTTCCTTTTCGAACATCTCAGCGGCCTGCCTGCCCCATTTCTTCCCTTTCGAGCGTTTGACAAGTTCGTCCAATTCTGCGCTTGCAAGCTGACTGTCAGCATGACCACCAAGTTCCTCCTGGATTACATCCATCTGATGACGGAGATAGTATTCGCGCTGCTGACGGCCTATAACGTCACGAGTCTTGTCGTCAATTTCACGGCGGAGCTCTTCAAGACCCTTCAGAGTGCCCATCTGAGCGAGCATCTTGTCGACACGTTTGACATATGAATCACAAGCGAGCATTTCGTATTTGACTTCGGCCTGCGCCTCCATGTGGGCAGCAGCAAAGTTGATGAAAATCTTGTCGCTTCCAATGCCACCAAGCATTGATCCAAGTTCATCGTCTTGCAGACGCATCTTGGTGATTTCGGCATATTGGGCACGCAGCTGCTTGACTTTGCGTTTGAACATCTGAGTCTTCATGCCTTCATCGCTCTCGGGAGCAAGTACAACACGTCCGCACATGTATGGCGTAGTCCGGGTGAGTGTCAGCGAATGGCAACGTTGGACACCTTGCAGAACAGCTATTGTGGTATCGTCACGGAAATTGAATACTTTAAGTACTTTGGCGACAACACCCACAGGATAAAGATCAAGATCGGTTGGGTCGCTGTTATCGTTGCTTTGGGTAAAAACAAGTATATGGCGTTTCCCCGTTTCACTGAGAAGCAATCGCGATTTCTGACGCTGAGCTGCGATAGGCAATATCACACCAGGAAGCAGGACCTGGTCCAAGACGGGCAAAACAGGCATCTCACCCTCAATGTCTTCATCATGCAGAAGGAGGTCTTCGTCATCTTCATTTATCACCGGCACAATGTCGGCTTTTATGTTCATTCCCTTGGCGAGAATCTCGCCGAGGTCTTCAAGGGCAATCTTCTTCATATAATAACACTATAAACGCAAAAGAATCCAAAAAGTTTCATTTTATTCTTCGTGGTAATATATTCTTTTCACTCGAGGAGAAACAGCTGTCAGGAGTTCGTAAGGTATGGTACCGGCGGCAGCGGCATTGCGTTGAAGCAAGTCCACTAATCCGAAAATAACAACACGGTCGCCTTCACGGCAGTCGATATCAGTAACGTCCACAAAACACATATCCATACATATACTGCCTATGATGGGGGCTTCACATCCGTTGACCATTACATGTCCATTACCATTACCAAGACTACGATAGAGGCCGTCGGCATAACCGATGGTGATGATTGCAATCCGGGAAGGCCTTTCCGCTCTCCAACGACAGTTGTACCCCACAGTATCGCCAACCGGTATATCCTTTACCTGCGAAATACGTGTGACAAGCCGGCTCACCTGTTTCAATTCCCGCTGGACCTGCGGCTCGGGGCTGATGCCGTAAAGGCCAATCCCCAATCGAACCATGTCCATCTGAGCCTCAGGAAAACGAGTGATACCGGAGGAATTGAGGATATGCTTTAATCCCGGTAAATTGCGACTCCACTCCTTGAACTTTGATATCTGTTCCAGCGTAAAAGCGTCCATATCCGGGTCGTCGGCACAAGCCAAATGGGTGAAGACACTCTCAACCTTGAGTACATCCGACACTTCGCGCAGTCTTTCCTGCAGCATGTCGACATCCGTACCCCTGAAACCGAGTCTATGCATGCCTGTATCGAACTCAACATGCACGGGATATGGGAGTCCCTGAGATATAAGTCTCAGGCGTTCAACAAACAGATCAAGTATGCGAAATGAGTATATATCCGGTTCCAGTCGATAGCGTATTATGTCATCGAAGGAAGCTTCCTCGGGGTTCATCACCATGATAGGCAATGTGATGCCTCCTCGCCGAAGCTCGACACCCTCGTCAGCATAGGCAACTGTGAGATAGTCCACTCGACTGAACTGCAATGCCGATGCCACCTCAACCCTGCCGGCGCCATAACTCGAGGCCTTCACCATGGCCATCAGCTTAGTATCAGGACGCAGACGGGACCGATAGTAGTTTAGGTTATGTGTCAATGCATCAAGATTCACTTCCATGACAGTTTCATGGTTCTTTTTTTGCAACAACTTGGCTATCCTCTCAAAACAAAACACACGTGCGCCCTTAAGCAGTATGGTGCTATTCTTAAGCAAATCGGTATCATAGTTATCAATGAAATGTTGAGTAGAGGAATAGAACCTGGCATCAAGCCCCTCAAATAGCAACTGGTTGCGGCACAAGGCATCGCCTATCCCTATCATCCGGGTTACGCCCCTCTGTCTTACCAGCCAAGCCACCTGACGGTACAGCTCATCCTCTGGAAGGCCGCATTGCATGAAGTCGCTGATGATAAGGGTTTTGTTGGCGTGTTGATTTATGCTTCCGAGGTAATCAAGCGCAATATTAAGCGAATTCAAATCAAGCGAGTAACTATCATTTATTAAAAGGCTGTTGCCTGTGGCCTCGTTGATTTCAAGCCGCATCTCGACAGGTGTAAGATTCCACAGTCTCTGCGAAATGACCGATGCATCATAACCCAGGAGCACCATTGTCGCAAGGCAGTGCATGGCATTTTCTATCGACGCACGGTCAACAAACGGGATTTCTGCATTCTGAAGCGAATTAGCCGCTTTAGTTTTATATGTTATTGTCGTAGAGTGATCATGGAGTGCGGTATCAACAAGGCAAACGTCGTTTTCAGCGCCTCTGCCCCATGTGAACAACCGCATAGTATTTCCATTCGCCATTCTTTGCACCGCTGCCCTGATTTCCCCATGGTCTGCACAAAAGACAAGCACCCGGCTATTAGCAAATAGCTTCAGTTTCTCGTCCGTTTTCTGCTCGATGGAATGAAAATTTTCATCATGGGCCTGTCCAATATTGGTAAATATTCCAATTGTGGGACGTATAACACGTTCGAGACGCGACATCTCTCCTGGTTTGGAAATGCCAGCCTCAAAGATAGCGGTCTTTGTCTCATCAGCGAGCTGCCATACGGAAAGCGGGACACCAATCTGGGAGTTATAGCTTTTGGGGCTGGCCGTGACATAGCCATCTGGCGATAGAATCTGTACAAGCCAATCTTTGACGATGGTCTTTCCGTTGCTTCCGGTGATGCCGACAACCGGCACATCGAAATCCATACGCCGCTTCGCTGCAATAAGCTGCAAGGCATCTACCACATCCGCCACCTGCCAAACATTGACATCGGCATAATGCAGATTACAGCCAACCGGCACAACGAATGAGCGCACACCGGCATTGTAAAGTTCAGGAATATACCGTGTTCCGCTATTGCGCGATGTCGTAATGGCAAAAAAAAGTGTGCCGTCGGCCTTCGACAAACGACGGCTATCGGTTAGCAGGCAGTCTATCTTTTCTTCCGGTGCCCCCAGGCGATATTCAACGGAATTAACAATACTGGCTATTTCTCTTGTATTCATGATCGTTTCAATATACTGTAGCCGATGCGGCACTCAAGGCACTGGCGATTGACACAGTAGTTGTTATATAATTGAAGCAGGGCCTGACTTTCGGCGGCTGATGCAGGCTGTATACCCACATGTCGCCATCTTCGAATGATAACATTATCCTCCGGTGGCAGACCCTCGAGAAGGTTTACCGCTTGGTCTTTATACTTCTGCTGTCCACAAAGGCATCCGTATAGAAACAGCATGGGCACCCATGCATTGACTATAAGCATCTGTGCCTGCGACATGCCTACTCGCTTAACCGACGTCCTCGACGATAAAGCATCAAAACGGTAGTGTGTATCCCAATAACTGGAAGCCCGCTGGTTGAGACGGCTCTCCAGTTCTGACACGTCGACAATTCCAAGAAAAGAAGAAAAAGGACATGGGTTCTCACTGAGGAAACGGGCAAACTGGCTAATACGTATAGTGGGGAAACTGGATGGGCGCAGCCGATGAAACTTCCACAAGCTGCGGTCTATCGGGACCATTCCGGCGCCACAGCCTATACTTTCGTAATCAGACTGTAGTTTTCTTGGATACTCATCCTCGAAATAACCTTCCAGGAATCCAGCCTGTCCCATAAGGATGGCCTCCACTCGTTCAGAGTTGTCTTTCCATCGAGCCAGCAGACGCTGATCGGTTGCCTTAGCCAGCAATTCAAATGGCAGCGCATTGACCTTGCCCCCATAATAATGCGCAAGAAGTTGGCAACATGCCTGCTCCCATCCGCCTCGGTTCTCGTCAAGCATTCTATGGGCCATTTCTGATTTAGCCTCAAGGCGTTCCATTACAAGTCGCTCGAGGGTTGATTTCACTATATATGGTGCAACAGCGGCCAACCGCTTGGCGCATGGAACAAACGAGTCGACGTCAGGTGTCATCAACGCGTCATAGTTTGCCACAATCGAAGGATGAAGATAGGGTTTCAGCTCAAGAGTCAATGGGACTTTGCCATTCTGCATACAAATTTCACAGTCATGATCATAGACGACATGAAGCAGAATATTGTTATAGGCAGGATCTTGACTGTGGCGGTGAGCTTTCCAATCTGACGTGCGAACATGTATCTCCACATTGCCGGCCCACTCCACATCGCCTATCTTTATACGAGCACCAATAAAATCCGGTCCGGCATTGCTGTTTTTCTCACCTGCACGTAGGCACACGACAGGCTGACCATCGGTAGTAGTCAGCCCGTCGGCAAGCATCTGATGCTGCCAGATATAGTGCAGGAAAGCCTCTGTCATTAGTTGAACATCTCTTTCATCTTGTCGAAAAATCCCCGTTCTTCTTTAGTGGGATTCGGCTGAAAATTGTCATGACGTTGCATCTCTTCAAGCATCTTCTTTTCTTCTTTGTTCAACGACTTTGGCACCCACACATTCAAGCATACCAAAAGGTCGCCGCGGCCATAGCCGTTCATTATTGGCAATCCTTTACCACGCAGTCGCACCACACGGCCTGAGGGTGTGCCAGGGTCTATTTTAATCTTCACCTTTCCGCCAAGTGTCGGAATCTCGACCGAGGCACCAAGCGCGGCCTCGCTGAATGTGATAAAGGCGTCATAATATAGGTTGGCATCTTGGCGCTCAAAAATTTCATGTTCCTGTTCCTCAATAAGAACAATAAGGTCGCCAGCTATGCCGCCACGTGGGGCTGCATTGCCTTGGCCATGCATTGCCAGTTGCATTCCGTCCTGAACGCCAGCCGGGATATTGATGGTGATTATCTCGTCACTCTTCACAATACCGTCGCCATGGCAATCATGACACTTATCTTTAACCACACGGCCCTCTCCGCCACAGTGCGGGCACGCACTCTGAGTCTGCATCATGCCGAGGATGGTGCGCTTGGTCTCGGTCACCACACCACTGCCGTGGCAGTGCGGACATACTTCTGTCTTGCCATCTTTAGAACCGGTGCCATTACAGGTTTTGCATGGGACAAACTTACTTACCTTTATCTTTTTCTCGCATCCACGGTCAATTTCCTCAAGAGTCAACTTGACTTTGATGCGCAGATTGGTACCGCGCAACACGCGACGCTGACTGCCACCGCCGCCAAACCCGCTGAATCCTGTGCGGAAACCACCGCCGCCGAACAGGTCGCCGAAAATACTGCCAAGGTTAGAGAATATGTCATTCATATCCATGCCGCCCTGACCATAGGCTCCTTCCATGCCAGCCATGCCAAACTGGTCGTATCGCGCCTTCTTGTCAGGATTGCTGAGCACATCGTAGGCTTCTGCGGCTTCCTTGAATTTCTCCTCGGCTTCTTTATCGCCGGGGTTACGGTCGGGGTGATATTGAAGCGCAAGCTTTCGATAAGCCTTCTTCAACTCTTCCGGGGTCGCATTCTTGTCAACCCCCAACACTTCATAATAATCTCTCTTTGCCATAACTTACTCCTTCCTCCTGTATTTAACAGGCGACAACAACCTTGGCATAGCGCAGCACCTTGTCGTTCAGATAATATCCTTTTTCTACGACATCCATCACAATGCCTTTCTGATCTGGATCGGTCGAGGGAATCCTGGTGATGGCCTCATGCATGGCCTCGTCGAATTTTTCGCCCTTGGCATTCATGGCTTTCAAGCCTTTGCTTTCCAGGATTTTCATCATTTTATTATAGATGAGCTGGACACCCTCATCGTCCGACTTAACAGCCAATGCACGCTCGAAATCGTCAATAACGGGAAGTATGGCCTTCATCATTTCGCGACTGCCGTTGAGTAGCAGGTCAGCCTTTTCAATGTTGGTACGCTTGCGATAGTTCTCGTATTCGGAATACAGGCGCAGATACTTGTCGTTTAACGTCGCCAGTTTCTCGCCCAACTCCTGTACTTTATCCTCCTCCCCTGATTCTGACTCGGCGGTTTCAATTTCTGCTTCAGGTTTTTCTGCAGCTTCTCCGGCTGCAGCATTCATTTCTTGTTCCTCCGCTTCTGCGGTATTGTGTTTTTTTTCGCTCATTTGTTTCAGTTGTTTTTACACGTAATTATAGCAAAAAGACTGCCATGTCAGTCATGACTGACATTTTGTCACCACACAAAGACATCTTCTGGCTTACGCGGCCTGCTGGCGGTTCTCCAAATGAAGCCCTGCAGACGTTGCCATTCCTCAGGCAACTGCATGACAGGATAAGTCTGCATGTCGGGTTTGTCGTATGTCACCACACGCGATGCAGCGTGAGTGCTGTCAAAATAGATGCGCATGTCGGTACCCATGCCGGCGTTGACACCTACAAGACAAGTGCGGTTGCTGTCATCCTGTTCGGTGATGTAGAACACCGACTGGGCATTGCCAAGAATGTCGGCATAGTCAGGGTCGCCGTCCTTGAAATAAACCACACCTTGTTTACCTTTCAACTGATTGAACTTCTCGTTGTCCACCTGCTGTATCGCGAAACAATTGCTGCGCAGCCACGCTTTTACCAAACCGGACGAGTCGTGCTGCAGTTCTATAGTGTCGGCCGTGCATTGATAATGCTCATACCAAAGCACTGGGTTGCTGTAGATGGACATCAACAAATCTGCAGCCGAATAGAATGCCGAGTCGCACATAGCCTGTGCGTCGCGACGGTATGCTTTAACCTTGTAGTGCGCGCGGATAGTGGCCAGTTGGTCGGCACTGTCGGTAGTAACATGTATCGTATCCGCATGCATGAAAAGCGAATCTCCTCCGTCAACATATAGAACATGGGCGCTGTCAGTGACATACGAGAACCGCTGCTTGCGGTGTGTCTCGCCATAATTGCCCGTACAGGTCAAGTCGTTTACCGAATCATATATCCTCACACTTCCGTATGCCTTGCCGTATTCAAGCACTTCGTCATAATAGAGGGTGTCACTGTCTATGGTTCGGCCTAGATTGCTCACATGCGAAGCCTTGAACGAGATTGCAAAGCGCGTGTCGGTATTATAGTCACCCAACTCGCTGTAAATCACCGACGAATCGCTATATATATGTGTCGGACTTTCAAAATGTGCCACCTTGGTCTCGGTTCCATACACCAGAGTATCGGTGACCAGATGCATTGACGAATCCCTCAGGTGAACGTCGTTGCTAATGTAAAACGTTTTCTTATCGGAGTTGTACTCACCCTGACGACTGTCAAGAGTACGATCCTCGCTTGTAGCATGGCCCCATTGGGTATAATAGGCCGTGGCTCGGTTACGTTCGTACGTCAGGTGGTTGGCTTTCAATGTGGTGCCGCCATCGATAAGCACAACCGTGTCATCCCAGATGTCAAGCACTCTTGTATTTCCGTCATAGTAAAGGCGATTGCCATATATTGACGTAGTGTCCGTCAAAGTAATATCAATATTGCGAAACGCCGTGAAACTATTCTCTTTTGTGTCATAGTGCGCCGAGTCGGCACGAAGCGTCATGCCCTCATGCGTAGCCACCACTCCGTCATATAGAATCCATACATCTGGATTACGGGGATCTCTCGACCCCATACCCGACGTATATTCAATGAGCTTCTGCGCACCTCCTGTCATAACAGAGGCAAGGAGTATCAATAATGTTATGATGCGTTTTGTCATTCTTGTAAAAAAAGGCGACTTCTAAAATTACGGCCTTGGAGGCTGCGTTTTTTAGAAGTCGCCCGCACTCTTGGTGCTGTCAGTCATTTATCGTGCACGCGACCCCAGACGATCCATTGCACAGCGGAAACCAATCCACGAGGTCGATTTGTCCTGATCGTAGTAGCGGCGAGTGCTGGCCTGCAGATAGTAGGCACGGTCTTTCCAGCTGCCGCCCTTCACAACGCGGACTTTGTTGTTCACCAATGACGCAGTAGGATTATCCTTGGTATTCGACTCGCGACGATACATTTGCTCCGTGTATTTGTCGGCCTCACTCACAACAGCCTCTTCGCTTTCTTCGCCTTCCTCGCCTTCTTCATAGCCACCCTCTTCCTCGGCAGCGGCTTCTTCCTCAGTAGCCTCATCCTGCCATTTCTCCAACTGAGATGCACGGTCGCCATCAAGATAGTTGACGTTATTAGCCTGGCGGTAGTTGCGGCGGTTCATGTCGGCATCTACATCTTTGTAGACAATCATACCGTCTTCGCCCATCAGAACGCCTTCGTCCTCGTCCTTCTCATAAGTGCGGTAAATGTTACCACGGAAGGGATCGAGATCGTCGCCGCCGCGCGGGTTGACAGTTTTACGATAGACGTCCATGCACCATTCGCTCACGTTGCCGGCCATATTGTAAAGACCGTAGTCGTTGGGGAAATACCACTTGACAGGGCATGTGTAGTCCCATCCGTCGTTCAAGTTGCCAGCCACACCCATGGCATCGCCGCGGCTGCGTTTGAAGTTGGCAAGGAATTGACCATAATATTTCTTGTTGGCCGAACGAAGGCTCTGACCTGCCCACGGATAGGTCTTGTGCTCCACGATACGCTCGTCGTAGGTGTTGCCGATCAAGCCCAGAGCGGCAAACTCCCATTCAGCCTCTGTTGGCAGACGATAGTAAGGATAAAGAATACCGTCGGTCTTGCGTACCTGACGTTCCTCACCGCCGGCGGCGGGATTGAGGTCGGTGAGACCATGACGGACCTCGCCCTCATAACGGCCAGCCAGATAGACGTCGGTCTGGAAGGCATTGGTTCCAAGGTTCTCCTGGTCGAGCATAAGTATGCCGCGGTCAACGAGGATTTTCTCATTCAGACGGTCAGTACGCCAGATGCAATAGGAACTGGCCTGCTCCCAACTGACACCCACCACAGGATATTCATCATACGACGGGCTCTGGAAGTAGTAGTCCACAAAACCCTCACGCCAGGCCAGCTTGTCGCGCCAGGCGGCGGTGTCGGGCATGATGGCGGTAACCTTGTCGCGATACTCTTCGCCATAGGCGCGGTTCATCCAATAGACGAACTCACGATAGTCGCGGTTGCTAACCTCACACTCGTCCATATAGAACGACGAGACGGTTACGGTATGGGCGCTGTTGTCCCAACGATAGCGGGTATCTTCGGTGACATGACCCATAACGAACGAGCCGCCCTCTATGAACACCAAACCGGGGGCTGTACCTTGTGTGCTGTTGTCAGAGACTTCATAACCACCCCATTTAGGGTCGTTGTAGTTCCATCCAGTGGTCGACGAGCCACCCTTTTTCGAGCAACCCGCAAGCAGCAGAACGGCTGCCGCCACGAAACATGAAAATCGGAAAATCTTCATATATTTAATGTTTGTTATTCTTTTATTTCTATCTATAACGCGCAACGGCGTTTTTTGTTTCAATCTTATAAATATTTAACAGTCGTCAGAACGACGGGCAACGTATGGCGCGGATTTTCTTCTTGTGCTCAGGCACAGGCAGCATCACACCGAGGGTAATCTCGTGGGAACCGGCGGTGCTGTTAGCCAACTTCGAGACCGTGACATCGTAGCTGTAGCCCACCTTCCAGTAGTCCTGCTGGACGCCAACCTGGAAGATAAATGCATCGGCATTCTCTACGCCATTGCGGAACCACACACCCACCAAGAAGGGCATCCAGTCGAGATAAAGACCGTAGTTAAAATAGTGCAGACCGCCTTGAAACTGATAAATCACATTGGGCGAGATGATAGGCGAACCAAGGCCAAGCGACGACTGACGGCGACGCTCCTCCGACACGTTAATCAAGCCACCGCCGTGGACTGTCAGCTTGATGGGAACGCGGTCCTCGGAATAAAAGGCCACGTTAGGCTGCGTCAGGTGCGAAGCGGCTAAGCCGGCATACCACTTGGCGCCATAGGCCACCACGCCGGCATTGAAGTCGACAGACCACTGGCTGAGTTTGTCGGGAGGCTGGGCACCGGTGGGATAGGCAAAGCCCATCTCGGCGTTGATCTGGTCGGGAAAACGCAGATATTCGTCCCAGCGCAGGTTGGTGTTCACCATCGACACCTGCAAGGCGGCGCTGATATTCACTTCGCGGCTGACTTTGAAGTTGAACGCATACATCACACCTAACATGTTGGTCGACAGGGCGCCGTGGTCACCCACGCGGTCGGTCATCACAATGGCGCCGATACCGCCGTGGAGGTCGGGCACATACTGGTCGTATGAGGCCGAAACGGTGGTGAAAGCACTCACCAACCCTGGCCACTGTCCTCTGTATGTCAACGAAATGCGTGGAGCCACCGCCGTACCGGCAAAAGCCGGGTTCATATACAGCGGATTGGCATAGAATTGAGAGAAACCGATATCCTGTGCCATCGAGGCTCCCGACGCCATGAGCATCGCCCCCAAAAGCATACCTTTCAGCTTCTTTTTCAATGTCGTTTTTGTCATAGTATAGGCCTATAATCAAATTGCAATATTACGATTTTTTTTTGAAATAAAAAGGTTTTTAATAAAATTATTTTATAAAAGACTGATTATTAGTTGTATATTTTCTACAAAAAACAGCGTCAGGCAGACAAAAAGGGATTCTGTACAGACCATGGTTCTGTAAAATTCACCATAATGACAACGTGTTAATAGTGCCATATTTCCCCCCTATCTTCATGTTGTCACAAAAACGACAATATGGAAACAAAGTACCGGCTTGCTGACAAGTTGCTCTGTTGTCCGCTTGTTGTCCGCTTTAAAAGCGGACAACAAGCGGACAACAAGCGAACAACAGACTGACCAGATAATATGCTGGCAGCACTATCAAGCCGTTAGCATACCGGTATCGCCTTTTGACTGGCAGTAGCATTATTGGCTTTTTAAACCGACATTTTTGGCATATTAAATAAAATTTACGCGCAATTCAAAAAAAAGATGTATCTTTGCACCTTATGAATAAGGTCAGAATCGCAATTCTGATTGCTGCAACTTGCCTTGCCACAATCAGTTGTAATAAATATGAGAAGTTGTTAAAAAGCAACGATTACGAGGCAAAATATGCCGCGGCGATGCGCTACTATGAAGAGAACAGCTTCTCCAAAGCCATCCAATTGTTTGAAAACCTCACTCTCTATTATCGCGGTAAAGAGAACGCCGAGAACATCAGCTGGTATTACGCGCAGTCGCTCTACAAAGAGAAAGACTACTACACCGCCGGATACCAATTCAAACGTTTCGCCCGACAGTTTCCCTACAGCGACAGAGTTGAAGAGGCGGCTTTCCTTTCCGCATACTGCAAATACACAGACTCTCCAGCCTACTCGCTCGACCAAAGCCAGACGAAGGTCGCCATCGAGGAGTTCGAGACCTTCGCCGAACGCTGGCCCCGCAGCACCCACATGCCCGAAGTGAACCGCTGCTTGGATGAGCTGCGCGAAAAACTGATGAAGAAAGACTATGAAAACGCCTACGGCTATTACTTCATAGAGGAATACAGCGCCGCTTATGAAAGCCTGAAAAACTTCATCAACCTCTACCCTGAAGCCCCTATGCGTGAAGACGCCATGTACTACCTACTGAAGTCGGGCTACCGTTTCGCAATAGGCAGCCGTGAGGAGAAGCAGCGCGAACGTCTGCAACAGGTCGTCAACGACTTCGACCGCTTCAACAGCAGCTTCAGCAATTCAAAATACCTCAGCGAAGCACAGGATATATACACCAAGACCCGTGCCGCCCTGGCCAAACTTGAGAATGTAGAAGAAAAAAAATAAAAAAAACACAGATATCAATATGGAAGAGAAGAAAAAAGTGGTAACCACAACTATTACCCGCAACACTGACGACTTCAGCCGCATGACCGACAACATCTACGAGACCGTCGCCGTGCTCACGAAACGTGCCAACCAGATTGCCGCCGAGGAAAAGAAAGAACTGCACAACAAAATCGACGATTTCAAGGGCGGTTCCGACTCGCTCGACGAAATGTTTGAGAATCGCGAGCAGATCGAGATCGTTCGTCGCTACGAGCAGCAGCCCAAGCCGACGCTTGAGGCCACCGAGGAATACCTCGAAGGCCAGATCTACTACCGCAACCCCGCCAAGGAAGACAAGCAGGCCCAGAAGTTCGAGGCTCTCGAAGAAGAGGTCATCAAGGAGAATGCTTGATTGCGTGAATATTTAGACTGATGAAGGTTATTGTCGGCATAACGGGAGGCATTGCAGCCTACAAGGCGCCGGAACTGGTGCGCCAGCTGAAGAAGGCTGGCCACGAGGTGCGCTGCGCCGCCACAGAGCATGCTTTGGAGTTCGTGACGAGAGTCACCCTCGAGACTGTCTCAGGCGCCCCTCTGTATAGCGACCTTTTCGCCTCGGGCCGCACCGAGCATATATCGCTCAAGGACTGGGGCGACATGTTGGTGGTGGCCCCCGCCACGGCCAACATCATAGGCAAGGTAGCCTCTGGCATCGCCGACGACGCGTTGAGCACCCTGCTGCTGGCCTTCTCGGGTAAACCCGTGTTCATGGCCCCGGCCATGAACTGCGAGATGTGGGCACACCCCGCTGTGCAGCGCAACATCGAGACGCTCAAGGGTTGGGGCATCCACATGGTCGGTCCCGACAAGGGCGAGCTGGCATGCGGCGTAAGCGGCATTGGCCGTATGGCCGAACCCGAACAGATTGCCGACTGCGTGGCATCGATTTCAACTTTCAACCTTCATCTTTCAACTCAGAAGTGGCTCGTCACCGCCGGTCCCACCTACGAACGCATCGACAGCGTGCGCTTCATAGGCAACTACAGCAGCGGCAAGATGGGCTTCGCCCTGGCACAGGCCCTGGCCGACGCCGGCGCCGACGTGGAGCTGGTGACAGGTCCCACGGCCCTGACGATTGAACATCCACGCGTGAAAACAACCCGCGTTGAAAGCGCCCGTGAGATGTATGCCGCCGCCACCAAGGTGTTCCCCGGCTGCAACGGGGCCATCCTCTCGGCCGCTGTGGCCGACTACCGTCCATCGGAGTGCGCCGACCACAAGCTGAAGAAGCAAGGCGACGAAGGCATGCACCTCGACCTGGTGCAGAACCCCGACATACTGGCCACCCTCGGCGGCATGAAACAGAAGGGACAAAAGCTTGTGGGCTTCGCCCTCGAGACCGACAACGAGGAGGCCAATGCCCAGCGCAAACTGGAGAAGAAGAACCTCGACTACATAGTCCTCAACTCGCTGCGCGACAAAGGGGCGGGCTTCGGCGTGGACACCAACAAGGTGACCATCATCGGCGCTGACGGCAGCCGCAAGGAAAGTCCCCTGATGAGCAAGCAGGAGGTTGCCCGACTGATAGTCGAGACAACAGCCTTGTAAGGACACACAACAATGAAAAGACTGTCTATCATCGCCATCGTACTGGCTTCGTTGGCTATCGCCGGTGAAGCCTTTATTTTCGCCACCCACAAGGAGGAGAGCGAAGAGCTCCACGCCCGCGCCATACGCGCCGACTACCGCATCTACGCCCCCTCGATACCCGACACCCTGTCGTTCTGCGGCGAACGGGTACCGCTGAACATCTACTATGTGCGTGAGGGATTGGATCGCGAACTGGTATCCAACATGTACTACCAGAGCAACACTCTCTTCAGCATCAAGCGCGCCACACGCTATTTCCCCACCATCGAGCGAATATTGAAAGAGGAACGGGTGCCAGAGGACATGAAATACCTATGCGTCATCGAGAGCGGCCTGCAGTGCGTCACCTCGCCTGCTGGTGCAAGCGGCTACTGGCAGTTCATGAAGCCCACCGGACAGAAATACGGCCTTGAGATAAACGACGAGGTGGACATGCGCAACAACCTGGAAGCCTCGACGCGTGCCGCCTGCCGCTACCTGAAAGCCCTGAAGGCGCAGTTCGGCGGATGGACCGAGGCCGCCGCAGCCTACAACTGCGGCGAAAACGGCCTCGACCGCCGTCTCACCAACCAGCAGCAGAAGAGATACTACGACCTGTACCTCAACCGCGAGACACAACGCTACGTCTACCGCATCCTGGCCCTCAAACTCATCATGCAGCATCCGCAGGACTACGGCTACTACGTGCGCCGCTGCGACACCTACCCCGAAGTGCCCACCACCGAGGTGATGCTCAGCGGCAAGGATGTCGACCTCGTGCAGTTCGCCAAGGACAACGGCACCAGCTACAAGATGGTGCGCACGCTGAACCCCTGGCTTACCACCGACAAGCTGAAGAACAAGAACGGCAACACCTACTCGGTGAAGATTCCCACCAAGAAAGGTACCGAATACAACACCATCGTACGTGGCAAGCACAACACCACGGTAATAGAGAGCATCTGATGGACGACGAGAAGATAAAGATATTAGGTGCAAGGGAACATAACCTGCAGAACGTGGACTTGGAGATACCGCGCGGCAAGCTGGTGGTGTTCACCGGATTGAGCGGCAGCGGCAAGTCGTCGCTGGCTTTCGACACCATCCACGCCGAAGGGCAGCGCCGATATATGGAGACCTTCTCGGCCTACGCACGCCACTTCATCGGCAATATGGAGCGTCCCGACGTGGACCTGATAGAAGGCCTCTCGCCCGTCATCTCCATCGAGCAGAAGAGCACGAACAACAACCCTCGCTCAACTGTCGGCACACTGACCGACACCTACGACCTGCTGCGTCTGCTCTACGCACGCATCGGCAAGGCTTACAGCATCGTCAGCGGCAAGCCCATGGTGAAGTACAGCGAGGAGAAGATACTGGAGATTATCTCCACCGAATACGGCAGCCGCGACATCATGGTGCTGGCGCCGCTGGTGAAGGGCCGCAAGGGTCACTACCGCGAACTCTTCGAGCAAGTGGCCAAGAAAGGGTTCCTCAAGGTGCGTGTCGACGGCGAGGTGAAGGAGATTACCTACAAGATGCAGGTGGACCGCTACAAGGTGCACGGCATCGAGCTGGTGGTCGACAGGTTGCGGGCAAGCCGCAACGCCACACGCCTGCGCGAAGCTGTGCAGACAGCCTTCCGGCAAGGCAAGGGCATACTGATGATACTGAACAACGAGGACGGCAGCATACGCTTTTTCAGCCGCATGCTGATGGATCCCGACAACGGTCTCTCCTACCCCGAGCCGGAACCCAACACCTTCTCGTTCAACTCGCCCTACGGCGCTTGTCCGCATTGCAACGGTCTGGGCGAGGTGGCGCAGATAGACATGCGGAAGCTCATCCCCAACCCGAAGAAGAGCATCCGCGATGGCGCCATCGAGGTGCTGGGGAAATACTCGCCCACTAACTACGTCTACCGCAAGATTGAGTTGATGGGCAAGCACTACGACTTCACGCTCGACGACCCCGTGGAGGCTATCAGCGAGGAGGCCATGAACGCCATACTCTACGGCAGCAACCACTTCGCCGGCATCGAAGACCCCGAGGACCCGGGCTACCTGAGCGAGTTCCAGGGCATAGTGAACTATATCACCGAGATGGCCGGCGACGAGAGCCCTGCCAGCCTGCAGAAGTGGGCCGCGAGCTTCATGAACACCGTGCCGTGTCCCGAATGCCACGGGCACCGCCTGAAGGCCGAGAGCCTCGCTTTCCGCATACTCGACAAGAACATCGGCGAGCTGGCCGACATGGACCTGCTGGAGCTGGAGGAATGGCTGCGGGCACTGGAGCCGCAGCTCGACGAACGCGACGGCAAGGTGGCGCACGAGGTGCTGGTGGAGATACTGAAGCGCCTCTCGTTCCTCAACAACGTGGGCGTGGGCTACCTCAGCATGAACCGCAGCGCCAAGTCGCTCTCAGGCGGCGAGGCACAGCGCATACGTCTGGCCACACAGATAGGCTCGCAGCTCACCAATGTATTATATATTCTGGACGAGCCGAGCATTGGCCTGCACCAGCGCGACAACCAACGCCTCATAGAGAGCCTCAAGCAGCTGCGCGACCTCGGCAACAGCATCATCGTCGTCGAACACGACCGCGACATGATGCTCGCCGCCGACTACCTGGTCGACATCGGCCCCGGCGCCGGCATCCACGGCGGCAAAATACTCTTCGCCGGTGAGGTAACCGACAAGGTGCTGGCGAAGCACAAGCCAAGCGTAACACTCGACTACCTGTCGCGCAAGAGCGACATAGCGCTGCCGGAGAGACGGTCCAACGTCGGCCGCGAGCATATATTGCTGAAAGGTGCCACCGGCAACAACCTCAAGGGCGTGGACCTCGACCTGCCGCTCGGCATGTTTGTCTGCGTGACGGGTGTCTCGGGCTCCGGCAAGTCAAGCCTCATCAACGACACCCTGCAACCCATCCTCAGCCAGCACTTCTACCACTCGCTGCGCGCACCGCTGCCCTACAGCAGCGTCGAGGGCATAGAGCACATCGACAAGGTCATACAGATAGACCAGAGCCCCATCGGCCGCACACCGCGCTCGAACCCCGCCACCTACGCGGGCTTCTTCGACGATATACGGCGACTCTTCGCCGAACTGCCGTCGGCACGCATCCGCGGATACAAGCCCGGCCGCTTCAGCTTCAACGTCAGCGGCGGCCGCTGCGAGCATTGCAAGGGTGCCGGCCTGCGGACTATAGAGATGAACTTCCTGCCCGACGTATATGTGCAGTGCGAGGTCTGCGGCGGAAAGCGCTACAACCGCGAGACGCTGGAGATACGCTACAAGGGCAAGTCCATCGCCGACGTGCTCGACATGACGGTCAACGAGGCCGTGGACTTCTTCGACGCCTACCCCAAGCTGCGGCGCAAGCTGCTGGCCCTGCAGGACGTGGGCCTCGGCTACATCACCCTCGGACAGCAGAGCACCACCCTCAGCGGCGGCGAGGCGCAGCGCGTGAAACTCGCCACCGAGCTCTCGCGCACCGACACCGGCAAGACATTATATATATTGGACGAGCCCACCACGGGACTCCACTTCGAAGACATCCGAATCCTGCTCGGCGTGCTGCAGAAGCTCGTCGACAAGGGCAACAGCGTGCTCGTCATCGAGCACAACATGGACGTCATCAAGGTGGCCGACTGGGTCATCGACCTCGGCCCCGACGGCGGCCGCGCCGGCGGCAGAATCACCTTCTGCGGCACCCCTGAAGACTTAGCCAAACAGAAAGACAACTTCACCGGCCAGTACCTCAAAGCGGAACTTAACGCAATGCGCAAATAGACTACCTCCCTGACAACTGGTAGCTGTGCCCCGGCAGGGTGTGTATGCGACCCGCCATCTCGAGGTTGAAGAGTACCGAGGCAGTCTTGGCCAACGAGAACCCGACAGCAGACGCCAGTTCGTCAAGGGTCATGTGGTCATTCTCTTTCAGGCAATCCACGACACGCTGCTCGTCACGCGACAAAGGCTCCTCCGCTTTCATATCTCCAAGCGCCAGCTGCTCGCCTTCAATGGGCCAGCCCAACTGGAATGCCATATCGCGCGCACCACGCACCAGCAGTGCGCGGTTGGTGGCTATGAGGTTGTTGGTGCCCTTGGAATAGGTGTCGCCAAGACGTCCCGGAATGGCAAACACGTCGCGGTGATAGCTATTGGCTATGGCTGCTGTGATGAGGGCTCCGCCTTTCTCGGAAGCCTCCACGACAAGCGTAGCATCAGACATAGCGGCTATGATGCGGTTGCGGGCCGGGAAGTAGCGCGGATTGATAGCTGTACCCGACGGATATTCTGTTACCAAGGCGCCGCCATTTTCTATGATGCGCTTGGCCAACGGACGGTTGGCGGCGGGATAGATGCGGTCCAGTCCATGTCCGAGCACCGCCACTGTTGGCAGACCTTGGTCCATGGCGGCAGCATGGGCGGCAGCGTCGATGCCATACGCAAGACCGCTGATGATATGCGGTGTGTAACTCTTCAGTTCACGTACAATCTGGTCGGTATTGTCGCGCCCCATGGCTGTAGCACGACGGGTACCCACGATGGATATCGACCGCTCGGGATTGAGGTCGACGGCACCCAGACAATACAGCATCACCGGACAATCGTCGGTCTCAGGACTGTTCATACGTGCAGGGTAGTCCGGGTCAGTGAAGAACAGCGGTCGTATATTGTTACTCTCACAGAATCGCAGTTCCTCCTCGGCACGTGCGAAAGCGCTCTTGTCCCGGATGCACCCAATGATATTCTTATGGTCGCCGAAAACCGTCTTCAACTCCGACACCGGCAGGGCGAAGATATCCTCGTCGGGATACAGGTCTGCCAAACGGCGTATGGAGGCATTGCCGAGGCCGGTCGTGAAAACGAGCGCTATCTTAGAGAGGATGTCCATCTTCAGGCGTATTTAACGTTGGAGCCACTCGCGGACTTCTGGCGGTATCACTTCTGAACTGTTGGTGCTTCGACGGTAGCCAGCCATAACAGTGCGGCACTCGACACATACCACATCGGTATCACTATTGACGACACGCTGCATGATTGTGAGGCTTTTGTTTCCAAGCTTTTCGACCTCGGTGGTAACGTGTATGCTGTCGTGGTAGTGTATCTGTGCTTTGAAGTCGACCTCATAATGGACCACCATGACCGTGAAGTCACCCTTGGTGGGTGGCACCCCATGCGAGGAGAAGAAGGCATCTTTGCCAAGGTCGAAATATTCCATTATGACTGCGTTGTTAACGTGTCCCATCTGGTCAACGTCGTTGAAGCGGATCTGTATCGGTGTCTTATGCATAGTTTATTGTTTTTTTAACGAGAAGAAATACTCAAGGCCGCCTTTAGCCATGTTTTTAGCGTATATCTCGCCGCCGTGGAAGAGGACGGCATGCTTGACGATACTGAGCCCGAGCCCAGTGCCGCCGTTCTGACGGGAACGGCCTTCATCGATGCGCACGAACCGGTCGAAAAGACGTGAGAGATACTCGTCGGCGACACCTTTTCCTGTATCATAATAGTGGATATAGTAGTGGTCTGGACTATCTTTATAGGTTTCAATTACAATCCTGACACCTTTGCCGGCGTACGCAATGCTGTTTTCCACAAGATTGCGGAAGATGCAATAAAGCAGTTCATGGTTGCCGTTGAGTGGCATGGGCGGCAACTGGTTGTTGACTGTGATGCCGGCAGCGGTAGCTTTGTCTGACAGGTCTGATATGGCCTCGGCAGCCACTTCTGTGGCATCAACCTCAGCCCTCGGGAAGAGGTCGGCGCTCTCCTCAAGTTTGTTGATGATGGAAACGTCCTGTATCAAGTCGGACAGACGCAACGTCTGACTGAAACAGCGGTCGAGGAAGTAGTGACGACGCTCGTCGTCTATGGGCTTGTCGCTGAGCAATATCTCCAAGTAGCCGCGGATAGAGCTCACAGGAGTCTTCAACTCGTGGGCTATATTCGATGTCATCTCCTGTTTCAACTGCCTGTTGCGGCGTTCCGCCTCCGTAGCCTCGAGACGCAGCCGATTGGCCTCGTCGGCCATCTGGCGCAGCCGATTATTCTTAAGCATCAGGCGTATGTAGAGCACCAGAATGGCAACTACCAATATCAACAAAAAGATGTCAGACCAATCCATATCCGAATCCTGTTTTATTCACGATACGCTGTCCTTCACTGCCCAACTTCTTACGCAGACGAGCTATATGCACATCGACGCTGCGCTCGCCTACCAGTGTGTCGTCTGGCCATACGGCGGCGAGTATCTCCTCGCGGGAGAAGAAACGTCCAGGCTGTTTCTGGAAGAGGTCAAGGATAAGGTGCTCTCTCCTTGTCAAGGACGAATGCTGGAGACGTGCAGCGTGCGTCTCGGTCCGGTGCAGCACCGCCTTCACACGAGCCAATACTGTATCGAACGAAAATGGCTTGGTAATGTAGTCGTCGCCGCCGACGCTGAATCCTTGCATCTGGTCGTCATGGGCATCACGCGCGGTGAGAAAGATTATCGGGGTATCGTCGCCCTCAGCACGCATTTTCTCTGCCATCTCGAATCCCGACATTCTATCCATCATCACATCCAACAACATGATTGAATAACGGGAATTAGCCGACGAGAGCTTTCCCAAAGCCTCTTCGGCACTGCATGCAGTCTCAACCTCGTAACCCTCGGCTTCAAGGTTGAATCTGAGTATCTCGCGTAAGTCTTCTTCGTCGTCTACTACCAGTATTCGTGTCATGTTCTATTAACGCCGGAAAAGAAAAAAAATTGCCATGTGTATTATTTTTAGTATTTTTGCATTTTGTAATAAACCAGTCATCCAATGAAAAAAATATTGTTCATAGCAGTTCTACTTACACTTTCCGCCGTCCGCTTTTCTTTCTCCAGTGCCCAAATCAAGCCTCGTCCCGACGCTTTCCCACCTGTCGAGGAATCCGCACCAAAAGCGTTGACAATGGCCACAACAGTCGACCAGATGGCCAACTGGAACCGCTACCCGACTTACTCCGTTTACGTTGACATGATGCAAGGTTGGGCCGTCGAATTCCCATCCCTGTGCAAACTCGACACCATAGGGACCTCCGTCAGCGGCCGGCTCATCTTAAGCCTCGAAATCACAGCACATCCCGACAATCAAAACCTGCCTGAATTTTTCTATTCTTCCACCATGCACGGCGACGAGATTACGGGCTATGTCATGATGCTGCGTCTCATCGATACTCTGCTGCATGGCTACGGCAACAACCCACAATACACCTCGCTCATAGAGAGCACTCGCATCTGCATCAATCCTCTTGCCAACCCCGATGGGACATACTATGGCGGCAACAACAGCGTCCAGGCTTCCCGCCGCTACAACGCCAATGGCGTCGACCTCAACCGCAACTACCCGAATCCCTTCGGCGGAGCCAAGGAAGCGCTGCAGCCCGAAAATGCCGCCATGATAGCCTACTTCGACCGTCATAACTTCCGGCTCAGCGCCAACCTGCATGGCGGCAGCGAGGTGATGAATTACCCGTGGGATTGCTACACCTCCTTACAGAATCCACATCCACAGGCCGAATGGTGGAAAGCTGTGTGCAAACGGTTTGTCGACACAAGCCGGACTTACAGCAGCAACCACTTCAACGACGTCAACGAGAGCGGATATATCGCCGGTGGCGACTGGTACGTCATAACCGGTGGCCGCCAGGACTACTTCAACTACTACTACAACTGCCTCGAACTCACCATGGAAGTATCCACCACAAAGAAACTGAGCAGCACCCAGCTGCCCACCTATTGGAATTTCCTGCAGCATTCACTGGTGAACTACATTGCCGAGATACACTCTTTATACTCCAACGAATACACCGTCACCGCATTGAGCAGCGACACCACCATGGGCTATGTCGATGGCACCGGGACTTATACCGAGAACAGCACTGCCGTCGTCACCGCCTACGCCCTTGACGGGTACTCTTTCGACCACTGGATGGACGGCGACGTCAGCAACCCCCGATCGGTGACAGTCACCTCAGATACAACCCTGACAGCCTATTTCACACCCGACAGCGGTGGCTTCGTGGGCATACGCCAGCCTGACAACGAGGTAAGGATTCGTGTCCAGAACGGATGTATCGTCGTCGACGAGTCTCTACAACCCTTCCATGTCTATGACATCATGGGCCGAGAAACCAGTCCCTGTGTACCTCAGTCTGGAATATATTTCATCAAGGCAGGCAACCTTCCGACACGGAAACTGGTAGTACTCGACAACAACAAATAACAAAAGAAGGAGACTCATTTGAGTCTCCTTCTTTGTGGTGGCATCGACTGGATTTGAACCAGTGACGCAAGGATTTTCAGTCCTTCGCTCTACCAACTGAGCTACGACGCCATCGATAACTTTCTGTCGAAATCGGGTGCAAAATTACAAACTTTTTGCAAACTGACAAAATATTTTTTCATCCCTCGCTGCCAATCTACTCTGTCGCACTTGATTTTGAATGCTTTGGGGTAAAGAAAAAAATGTCTATGGCAAGCCATACGATACCTATCGAGACGGCTGCATCAGCCACATTGAAGATGGCATTGAAGAATTCGAAGTGCTTTCCACCGACAAAAGGCACCCACATCGGCCAATCAAACTCAAACAGAGGGAAATAGAACATATCAACCACCTTGCCCTGGAACAGCGGCGCATAGCCTCCTTCCGGCGGGAAAAGGGTGGCAACATTGTAGATACTCTCGTTGAATATCAAACCATAGAAGCAACTGTCTATCAGGTTTCCCACAGCGCCGGTGAAGATTAGCGAGAGATATGCCACCTGTGCTGTGCGGCATCCTTTGCCGATGATTCTGGCTATATACCAGGCAATGAAAACTGAAGCAACCAGACGTATCAACGTCAACACAACCTTGCCTACGGCTCCGCCGATGCTCATGCCAAAAGCGAAACCAATATTCTCGATGAAGTGCAGCCTGCACCACGTCCCTATCAAGGGTATCTCCTCCCCTATCTGCATGTTGGTCTTCACCAAGATCTTCACCACCTGGTCTATCACCAGCAAGGCCACCGAGAGGATGATGGCCAGAGATGCCTGTCGTCTTTTATTCATTTCTGTCTCTTAGTTTTATCTGTTCAACCAATTCTTCATACCACTCGCTGCCGAATCGGCGTACGAGGGACTCTTTGAGGTATTTGTAGAGCGGGAGCCCTTTGCCGCGGGCGCAGCGGCAGATGTCCCACTCATGGTAGTTCACTGCCGTGAACTCACCGTAATCCTCTACCCTGATAGGATAGAGATGGCAACTGACAGGCTTGTACAGTTCCTGCAGCGCACACATGGCACATCCGTCAGCATTGTATGTTATGTATGCACAGGCGCCACCGTCGATAAGCGGGGTGCCGAGGTCACCCTCTTTGTCACGCACCGCAACACCCTGGGCATCTATGGCAGCACGGCCTTCGGCTGTAAGCAGCGGCAGTACGTCGGGCAGCACGGCCTCAAGCTTCGCCACCTCTTCCTCAAGCAATGGCGCACCGCTGTCGCCGTCGACGCAGCAGGCACCCTTGCACACTGCCAGGTCGCAGCCGAAACATTTGTCGGCGATATCGTCGCTCACTATGCTGTTTCCAACTACTATCATTTCAACACGTCAATTATCTTTTCGGCCAGCACCGCGGCCAGCTTGTATTTCGACTCCACTGTCCATCCCGCCACGTGCGGCGTAAGCACAGTGCGTGGCGACTGCATCAGGTAGCGCATCTCCTGCGGCACATCGCCCAGCCCGTCGGCCTGCATATTCTCGTATTCCAGCACGTCGAGCGCCGCGCCGCGCACCTTGCCGCTCTCCAACCCCTGCACCAATGCAGCAGTGTCGACAACGACGCCACGTGAGGTGTTGAGCAGGAAGAACGGCTTGGCCATAGCATCTATGAAATGCGCATCCAAATAGTGTCGCGTCTCGTCAGTAAGCGGCACATGGAAGCTCACCACATCGGCCTCGCGCTGCACCTCCTCCAAACTGCCAATTTCTTTGTATTTGTCGTACACCACAGTCCTGCAGCCGAAGCCGCTGAGCCGCTTGGCGAAAGCCTGTCCCATGTTGCCGTAGCCGATGATGCCTACCGTGAGACTTCCAAGTTCAAGTCCCCGGTTGGCCTCCCTCTGCCATAGCCCACGTCGCACCTCGGCGTCAGCACGGGCAATGTTGTTGAGCAGCGCCAGCAGCAGGCCCACCGTATGCTCTCCCACGGCATCGCGGTTGCCCTCAGGGCTGTTGAGGCAACGGACACCTTTCTCCTCTGCATATTCCACGTCGATGGTCTCCATTCCTGCCCCTACCCTTCCGATGCAGCGCAGCGACGGCACGCGGTCTATGAACTCTTGGTCTATAACCACCTTGCTGCGCACCACAAGGCCGTCGCAGCCCTGTGCGGCCTGCACCAGACTCTCGTAGTCGTGGTCGGGTTCCACACGCACCTCGTATCCAGCCTCTCTCAGCCGTTCTTCGAGCACGTCGTGTGTGCGGTCTGCTATGAGCACCTTGGTCATTCCGTCACCTCCGCTTTCAATTTGCTCGGGGATGCGCCGGCAAAGATACCTATACCGTTTTCTATGTTGCTGTGCACCGGCACCGGATCCTGGAAGAGTCCCAGGTCGTCGCTCTCACAGCTGGCCTGGACGCTCTGTTCGTAGAGGAAACGGTCGCGCGACATGGCCGTCACCTCTACCTCCACATATTTCTTCGACGTGCTGCTCGACTCTTCATAATACCCACCCGTCCACGTCGTGAACGTCAGGTGCACCTCGTGGTTCTCGCCGCTGAAGGCGTTGTCGGTGAAGTATAGCGAATAGTATGTCACTGCTTCGTCTATGCCGACATCCGAGATGCCAAACGGATTTATCGCGGCATCGTTGCACGAGAAACTCATCTGCTCCGGCTCGTCGGCATATACTTCGGTCACGGTGTCGCCCTGATAGTCCACATACCGATATACTGTTGTATCATACAGGTACACTTTCATCCGGTAGTAGTTGCCCTCGCCGGCCAGGTCTTTGAGCTTGAAGCGCACATCGATCTGTACCTCGTATTCATCGGTGCTTCGCACCGATGAGCGCAAGTCTGTCAGCACCGGCCTGTGCGGCACCACCGTGGTGGCCGTCAGCACATCGTGACCGGGCACGCTGACCTTGAGGTCCAGCTTGTCGCCCTCCTGCGGCACATAGCCGAATTCATAGTAGCCGCTGTCGCGCAAGGTTCCGCCCATCGTCACGCCGTTGGCCACAAGGCTCACCGTGGCGTTGTCTATCTCGTCGAAGGTGTACTCTTCGTTCGCGTCGTGCCATCCGAAGATGAGGCGGCTGTAGGTGAGGTGTACGTCCAGCGCCTTGCCTGCCACCACATTACCGGTGACAACCACCTTGGGCTCTATGCCCTCGGTGTCGAGAGGTATCTCTTTCTCACATCCCACCGCCAGCAGGGCTGCGGCTATCATCATATATATCTTGTTTCTCATGACTGTCAGAATTTATATGTATATGCTATCGAAGGCAGCAGCGGAAAGAGCGACCGCTGCATAAGCACCGTCTTGTAGCTGCCGTCGTTGGAGTAGTACTGCGTGCTGGGATAGATGACGAAGGGGTTCTGCCGGTTGTAGGCATTGTACACGCTGATGTTGATGGTGCGGCTGCCGTGGGTGAACTTGCGGTGGAAGTTGAAGCTCACATCCATCCTGTGGTATGCCGGCAGGCGATAGTTGTTGCGCTGCTCCACAAAGTCGACCGAGTTGACGGCGTAATAGCTGTATATCTCGGCATTCGTTTCCATACGGTGGAAGGCCAGCGTGGCTGTGTTGCCGGTGCAGTACACCCACGTCAGACCCACGTCGAAGCGATCGTTGGGACGGTACTGCAGCGTCAGCGACACGTCGTGTATGCGGTCGTACTTGGCAGGGAAACGCTCACCACCGTTCAGCTCGTCGAACTGACGCCACGTGCGGCTCCAGGTGTAGCCCAGCCAGCCTGTAATCTTGCCCACACTCTTCTGCGCCAGGAACTCCACGCCGTAGGCCCAGCCGCGGCCCAGGCACACTTTGTCCTCCCAGTTGGCACTGGTGCCGAAGAACGAGCTGCCGGGCTTGTACTCCATCAGGTTGTCCATGCTCTTGTAATAGCCCTCGACGCTGAAGTCCACCAGGCTCTTCCACGAGTAGAACACTCCCATGGCCACCTGGTGGCTGTTCATCGGGGCTATCCTCGCCGTCACCGGCACCCACAGGTCGGTAGGCAGACTGATGTTGCTGCTCGACAGCAGATGCAGATACTGCGTCATATAGCTGTAGCCGGCCTTCACCGATATGTCGTCGGTCACCATGAAGCGGCCGCTCACTCTCGGCTGCACCGATGGGTAGAATGTCCCTTGAACGGCAAAGCCGCTCAGCGCCACACCGGCGTTGACCTTCAAAGCCTCTGTTATCGACCAGTCGTCTTCCACATACAGCGATATCTCCTGTGCCCTCACTTTGCTCTCTCCGAAGGTGGTGTCCTGGCTCACCGCCGTGTCGGCATCGCTGTAGGCCACCTTGGCACCCATCACCTCAGGGGTGAAGATATGGTGCGTGAAGACTCCGCCGAATTTTATGCTGTGCTCCGGCGTGGGGGTATAGTCGAAGTCAGCACGCGCCGTGAGGTCGTGGATGCCGCTGTTGTAGCTCATGTCGATCTCCTGCGTCTCGGTCAGACTGTTGTGGTAGCCGTAGTGCAGCTCCATCTCCGACCCCAGGTCGAGGTCGTTGCGGTAGCGCGTGTAGGAGCCCGAGAGGTTCATGAACAGCTTGGGCGTAAGCTCGTAGTTCCACCGCACGGCGGTTGCCAGGTTGCCCCAGTTGTAGCCCAGCTTCAGCCACTCGCTGAAGCTGTCGTCGCCGCTCTCGCCGATCTTGGTGCGCAGGTACACCTTGTCGTCGCCCATATAGAAGGTGCCGTAGAGGCGGCTGCGGTCGCTGAAGCGGTGCGTCACCTTGGCATTGAGGTCGTAGAAGTAGTATCCGGCGTTCAAGCGTTTCATGCCGTCCACCTGTGTGGCCGCCAGCATCAGCGTAGGCTGTATCAACGCGTCGCCGTAGGTGCGGCGGACCGAGAGGCTCACGGTGGTCTTCTCCTTGATTATCGGGCCCTCGACACTCACCTTGGCGGCCAGCAGGCCTATCGAGCCGCTGCCGTGCCACTCTTTGTCGTTGCCGTTGTTGGTGGTGATGTCGAGCACACTCGAGATGCGGCCCGTGAAGTGCGCCGGGAAGCTGCCCTTGTAGAGGGTGACGTTCTTCAGGGCGTCGCTGTTGAAGGCGCTGAAGAAACCGCCCAGGTGGTTGACGTTGTAGAGCGGTATGCCGTCGAGCAAAAACAGGTTCTCGTCGGGACCGCCGCCGCGCACATATATGCCGCTGGTGCCCTCGGTGCCGCTCTGCACGCCCGGCAGCAGCTGTATGGCCTTCAGCACATCGGCCTCGCCGAACATCACAGGCACCAGCTTTATCTGCTCCACAGGCACTTCTATGGCGCTCATCTGGCTCACCTTCGGACTGCTCATACGGTCGGCGGTGATGGTCACCTCCTCAAGCTCGAGGGCAGGCTCGAGGGCCACGCTGAGCTTCACGTCGCCCTTCAACTCCACATGGTGGTTTTGTGCCTGATAGCCCATGTAGCTTATCTTCAGGTCGGCGGCAGCACTCTTCAGCGTCAGCGTGTAGCGTCCGTAGGCGTTGGTCACCGTGCCTTTGCCGGTAGCCATATCCAGCACAGTGGCGCCTATCAGCGTCTCGCCGGTCCTGTGGTCCGTCACCGTGCCGCTCACCGTCTGTGCCTGCAACGCCACCGACGGCAGCAGTACGGCCATAAGCACCACCACCCTCACAATCATCTTGAAGCTATCTGTCATATATTTCATATTCATCATTTTCATATCCTCCCCACCCACTCTCTAACCACTAATCACTAACCACTAACCCACTAATTCTTTATCGCCTCGTCTTCTTCCTCGTCGTCATAGTCGCGCTGAACTGCCGTAAGCTTCGGCTTGCGGTCCGGACGGCGGCTTTCGGCTATGGTCTCGCCGACCACGATGCCGGTGGGCACGGCAATTATCGAATAGCCGAGGAGCATCACCAGCACCGCGAGGAAGCGACCTGCCCCCGTCACCGGCGCCACATCGCCGTAACCGACGGTCGTAATCGTCACCACTGCCCAGTAGACACCAGTCAGCACACTGTCGAAGTTGGGGTTGTGCTCGGCCTCGAAGCTGTACATCATTGTGCCCAGTATGACCGCCGCCACCAGCATGAAGAGCATAAAGATAAGGATCTTGATGGCGCTGTTCTTCAACGCCTCCAGCAGGTGGTAGGCCTCCGCCTGGAAGCGGCTCATCCTGAAGATGCGGAATATGCGCATCACCCTCAGCAGCCGCAGCACCGTCAGCGCCTGGGTGGTGGGGATGACGAGGCTCAGGTAGGCCGGAAAGATGCTCAGGAAGTCGATGATGCCCCAGAACGAGAAGACATACTTCAGCGGACGTTTCAGGCAATAAACGCGCAGATAGTACTCGAAGGTGAAAAGCAGCGTGAAACCCCACTCCAGCACCTTGATTATCCACCAGCCCCACGACCCCGTGAGTCCGTCGACCATGGTGCTCGTCGACCCCGACAGGCTGTCCACTATCAGCACCACGATATTGGCGACGATAGCCACCAGCAGCCACACGTCGAATTTCTTGCCGGCTGGCGTGTCGCTCTTGAAGATTATCTCGAATATCTCGCGTTTCTTCAGCCCGCGGTACTTCTTGGGCATCAGCCATTCGAAGAGAATCTTGTGCATCACACGGTTCAGGAATCGGGCGATCCTGCGTGCCACCTGCTTCCAGTCGATGCCCGTCACCCATTGGCGCAGGCGCTCGACAGCCGTTGCAATCCTATCTTTCAGCTTCATAATATAAAACGTTCTCTTTGTACGGCACAAACAGTTCCCGTGCCGTCCTCTGTATGTCGTCGGCCGTCACGCGGCGGTACTCCTCCGGCTCGCGGTTCACCAGATCTGTATCGCCCAGCCATGTGTAGTGGCACAGCGCCAGCGCACGGTCCTGTGCCTTGTATTGGCTCATGCAGAACGTGTTCTCGTACTTGTTCTGCACCTTCAGCAGCTCGTAGTCCGACACGCCCTCGTCGGCCAGACGGCGTGCCTCGGCGCGCAGTGCCTCCACAGCCTCCTCGGACGTGTGGCCTGGCGCCACCTTGCCGCTCAACACCATCAGACCCGGTGCCGCGTCGCCGCTGATGCAGGCGTCGGCCTCCGTCAGCAGCCCTCGCTCCACCACCAGCCGCCGATACAGGCGACTGCTCGTGCCGTTGCCCAGCAGGTCGCTCATCAGGTCGCACACACGGAACCGCGGGTCGTCGTGGCCGCACATAGGCCATGCCATATACACCATCGGTGCCGGCACTCGCCGCTGCACCCTCAACACCCTCGCCTCCCGCTGCTCCGGCTCCCGAGGCAACACTCCCTGAACTCCTTGAACTCCCTGAACTCCCTGAACTCCCTGAACTCCTTGAACTCCCTGAACTCCCCACTCCCCCTCCACCACTCTCATCATCTCCTCGTGCTTCATCGGTGCTGCCACCGCGAGGATGGCGTTGTCGGGACGGTACCAGCGGCGGTGGAAGGCCTTTACGTCCTCTAACCTCGCCTCGGCCACATGCCGTATGTCGGCCCCGATAGGAGCCCACCGGTAGGGGTGCACCTTGTAGCACAGCGGCCTGAGCAGCAGCCAGACGTCGCCGTAAGGCTGATTCATATAGCGTTGCTGATATTCCTCGGTCACCACATGCTGCTGCACTTCCAAAACCTTAGGTGTCAGCTCCAAGCCGCCCATGCGGTCGGCCTCCAGCATCAGCGCCGTCGCCAGTCCCTCGGCCGGCAGGGTGATATAGTAGTTCGTATAGTCGCAGCCTGTGAAGGCGTTGTTTTCACCTCCCAAGGCATTCACCACACGGTCGAAATCGGGCACACGCCGTGTGCCGCCGAACATCAGGTGTTCGAACAGATGCGCAAAACCCGTCAGGTGAGGCTCCTCGTTACGCGAACCCACGCCGTACAGCATATTCACCGTCGCCAGCGGCGTGTCCCACGCCTCGTGCGTCAACACCGTCAACCCGTTGTCCAATACATATTTCCTATATTCGACCATGCAACAAATAAAAATGCAAAGATAAAAAAAAAAAGACATTGCACCACAAAAAATAGCATCTCGTGCCTTCTGCAAGGCTAATATGTGTTAAAGTATGTTAAAAACACCACCCTCATGTCACGTCTTGGCAAAAAAGTGGTTTTATATCTTGTGAAAAGGCAAAAATACGGACTCGACGACAGCTCCCGCCGGCTGCTCGACCTAATGCTGCAAGGCTACGGCAGCGACGAGATAGCACAACTCGAGGGCATCTCCAAGGAAGCGCTGCGCATGCGGCGCCACCGCCGCTGGCACCGCCGTCAAGAAGCTCGTCGTGGCCGAATAGGACGCCGACGACATGACAGAACTGCTTTTCAACGCCAAAAGTGCTAAAAAAGTGGTTCTGATTATCGATTATTTACCGGTATTTCTTTGGTATTTCTTTGGTATTTCTTTGGTTTTAACCAAAGAAATACCAAAGAAATACCAAAGAAATACCAAAGAACATACTGAAAACAAACGAATTATATATTGCCTGAATTTTGAGTATTTTACTGTCAACAGGTATATAAATCCATTTTTTTGTATGGGAGGTGCAAGTTATGCGGCACGATATGTACTAAAATATATTAAGCATAACTCAATTTATTGCATAAACGATGAAACACAACACTCTATGGCGAGCCATGACCCTGGCGGCCCTGCTTGTCTTCACAGCATCGCACCTTGAAGCCCAGCCCGGCGGCCCGGGCGGCAGACCCGGCGGCGGATTCCCCGGCGGACGCCCTCCGATGGGCAACCGCGACTGGAACCGCATGGGCGACAGCCAGCAGGCCCAACAGGTGAAGCAGAAGAAGAAAGTGAAGGAGGGCGACACCTTCAAGGTGGTGGGTGAGCTGCGCGACTCGGTGAGCGGCGAGTTCCTGGCCTTTGTCAACGTGGCCGTACTCGACTCGGCCGACTCGAGCTTCGTCAAGGGTGCTGCCACCAACTTCGACGGCATGTTCGAGATACAGGGCATCCCCGCCGGCGCCTACCTGCTGCGAGTGACGGCCATAGGCTACCGCAATATGCTGATACCGTTCAAGGTGGCGAACAACACAGCCCTCGGCACCATACGCGTGATACCCGGCGCGACGACGCTCGACGCGGTGGAGATCACCGCCGAGAAGCCCCTCTACGCCATGGACGGCGAGAAACTGATATACAACGTGAGCGAGGACCCGTCGATACAGACCGGCACCACGGAGGACGCGCTGCAGAACGCGCCGGGCGTGGAGGTGGACGTGGAGGGCAATGTGTCGCTCCGCGGCGTGAGTTCGGTGGAGATATGGATCAACGACAAGCCGTCGAAGCTGACCGAGGAGAACCTGAAGACCTACCTGCAGACCCTGCCTGCCAACGCGCTGGCGCGCATCGAGACTATCACCAACCCCTCGGCCAAGTATGCCACCGACGCCGAGGCGGTGATCAACATCGTCACCGAGGCGCATATCAAGAGCAACCAGTTTGTGAGCTTCGGCGTGAACGGGAGCAACCAGCCCTTCGTGTCGCCGTGGGTGAGCTACATGTGGGCCAAGGAGAAGCTGAGCTTCAACCTCTTCGCCAGTGGACGCTACTCGAACCGCAAGAACAGCATGGAGAGTTTCGCCAAACGCTACAGCAACCGCGACCCCGACACGGTGACCTGGGACGACACGGCGAGCCAGATAAGCCACAACCGCAGCTACAGCGGCAACCTGTTCATGAGCCTCAACTACGAGATAGACTCCATGAGCGACATCTCGGTCGACGGGGGCGGGTTCTTCAACGACAACACAAGCAACTCGATACGTCTGCAGGAGCAGAACTACTACTTTTTCAACCCCGACAGCACCGTGCCGCTGACCGACTTCACCTTCAGCGACAACGACAGCAAGTCGGCGTTCGGCCATGTGGGAGCCGACTATACGAAGAAGTTCGACAACGAGGGTCACAACCTGCGTGTCGGCGTCAACAGCCGCTTCTCGCGCAACTACGGCCAGCAGTGGTACAACCGCGCCTACACCGTCTATACGATGCCCGGGATGGACGAGCACCGCTACCTGCTGACCAACAACTATAACTACGGCGCCAGCCTCGACGTGCGCTACAACCGGCCCTACTCCAAGGACGGCGAGCTGAGCTACGGCCTGCGCGCCGACCACCAGCAGACCAACAACGACTACCGCCGCTACAACGACACCACCGACCGTGGACCTGTCGACAGCCTGCGCACCTACCACTTCAACGGCGCCGAGACGGGCGTCAACGCCGACATCAACTGGACCCACCGCTGGGGCGGCTTCACGCTGAGCAGCGGCCTCGGCTACGGCCTCGGCCGCACCTACTACAGCTACACCGACAACCCCTACGCCGCCATCTTCAGCTATATGGCCGACGACAGCACCTTCCTCACCCACTCGCTGCGCCCCTCCATCCACCTGACCTACCGCACAAAGGACATGCACAACTTCAAGCTCAACTACTCGATGCGTATGTCGCACCCAGGCGAAGAGAACGTCACCAGCTTCCGCATCTACGGCGACGACAGCTACCGCACCGGCAACCAGGAGGGCCTCAAACCCGGCTACACCCATTCGGTGGAGGCCGGCTGGCAGAAGTTCTTCGAACGCTTCGGCAACATAGGCATCGAGGGCTACGGCCGCCTGAGCACCAACGAGATAAGCTCGCTCACCGACGCCGAATACGACAGCATCCTGGAGCGCATAGTAAGCTATTCGATCCCCTACAACATGGGCACCTCGTGGCGCTACGGCGCAAGCCTCAACATGACCTACCGCCCCACGGGCTTCTTCAACGTGCGCCTCTACGCCAACGTCTACAACTATGGCTACCGCATGGAGTACGACCGCGAGGACGAGCTCGGCATCGTCACGCACCAGATAGACCAGCGCGACAAATGGTCGTGGAGCACCCGCATCAACATGTGGGCCAAGGTCTTCGACCAGTACCAGATAACGATGTCGTTCAACTGGACCTCGCCCACCCTGAGCCTGATGAGCGAGAGCAAGGCCCGCTACTGGTTCAACATCGGCGCCCGCAGCGACTTCTTCAAGCGCAAGCTCTCGGTGTTCGTCAACATACAGGACCTCTTCAACTGGGGCGCCCGCATCGGCTCAGGCTCGGAGAACACCAACCCCTACTACTGGAGCGAGAACACCAACAAGATGCTGAACAGCAGATATATCAGCGCCGGCATCACCCTCCGCTTCGGCAAGATGGAGCTGGAAAAGAACGCAAAAGAGGGCTCGAGCGAGGCCGGAGACACCCTGTAAGAGTTAAGAATTAAGAGTTAAGAATTAAAAACTTCAACATGCAAAGCACTGCAAATCAATTCTTAATTCTTAATTCTTAATTTTTAATCAAAAAAAGTTTTGTCAGTTTGTAGAAAGTTAGTACTTTTGCACCCGCTTTCAGAGAGATTTTTGAAAGTTGAAAGTTGAATTTCGCAATTCATAATTCAAAATTCAAAATCAAAATTGTCCTATGGTGTAACGGTAGCACATCTGACTCTGGATCAGCTTGTCTTGGTTCGAATCCAGGTAGGACAACAGAGACGCCCTGACGGGCGTCTTTTGTTTTTTTTTCCTATGTCGGTTTCTTTTTGTATCTTTGCATCACGAATCAATACATATAATAATGAAAAAAATACTCTCATTTCTCGTAACAGTAGCGGTTTGCCTGACGGCGACCAATGCTCAGGAGAATGCCCTGCCGGGTAAATATTCCGGCATGAAGACCATCACCCTCTTCGACTCCACCGGCGTCTACATGGAGGAGAGCGGGCTGAGCCACGTGCTCACCCACAAACGCATACGCATGAACGCCTTTGCGGGATGCGCGGAGTGGAGCACCTACAAGATAGACTATGACCCCCTGTCGGCCTACTGCGACATCACCCACGTGCTGGTGCACCGCAGCGCCACCGGCAAGACCGACACGCTGGTTTGGCCCGGCCGCGAAGGCAACGCGACGGTGTACGACTACGTGGCACCCGCCCGCATGATTTACTGGGGCGCCAGCCAGAAGATGGTCGAGATAGGCCACATGGACCTGCACGACGAGCTGGAGGTGTGGACCTACAAGAAAGGCTACACCTACGCGCTGCTGGAGGGGGAGGAGTCCTCGCTGAACGGCACCTTCGCCTCGCTGCCCGCGAGCGACGAGCGCTATGTGCCGCCCATGAAAGGGCACTACTACGACATAGTCCCCTTCTGGAGCGACCAGCCCGTGGAGCGCAAGGTCTACCAGCTGAACATACTCGACAGCAAGCAGCTCCAGTATAAGGTGTACAACGGCGAGCTCAACACCAAGAAAGAGGCCGCTGACGAAGAGGGCCGCTCGCTCTACACCTTCACCAAGACCAATATCATGCCCCTCAAGCGCGAGCCACGCGCCCTGGCCAACAACGACATACAGTGCAAGCTGCTCCTCTCCACCAGTCCCGACTGGCAGGCCAAGAGCCGCTGGTTCTACGGCGTGAACGAGGACTACGGCTCGTTCAAGGCCACCCCCGCGGTGCAGAAGAAAGTCAACGAGCTGCTGCGCGGCGCCAAGGACGAGATGGACAGCATCGGCCGGCTGACCCACTGGGTGGCCGACAACATACGCTATGCCGGCATCTCGATGGGCGAGGGCGAGGGCTTCACGCTGCACAACCAGGAGATGAACATGAGCGACCGCTGCGGCGTCTGCAAGGACAAGGCGTCGACACTCATCGGCTTCCTGCGTGCCGCGGGCTTCAAAGCCTACGCCGCCATGACCATGGCCGGCGAGCGCATCGACCGCATACCGGCCGACCAGTTCAACCACTCGGTCTGCGCCGTGCAGCTCCGCAACGGACAGTTCATGATGCTCGACCCCACCTGGGTGCCCAACGTGCGTGAACTGTGGAGCAGCGCCGAGCAGCAGCAGGGCTACCTGATCGGCACCGAAGAGGGCTGCGACCTGATGGAGACACCCCTCTCGCCGGCCGAGAACCACTACATACGCATCAAGGGCGAAAGCACCATCGACCTGGCCGGCAACCTCGTGGGCACCATCAGCATCACCGCCGAGGGCCAGAGCGACGCCGCGGTGCGCGGCGTGTTCAGCGCCCGCCAGAGCGACTGGCGCCGCAACCTGGAGCTGGAACTGCTCAAGATAGCCCCCAACGCTCAGATCCTCGACATACAGCACACCGACCCCGACCGCTACCTGGAGCAGCCGGTGAGCATCACCTATAACTATATCATCCCCGCCTATGCCAACGTCAGCAGGGACGCCATCGAATTCATACCGCTGACGGCGCGCAACTTCTACAGCCGCGCCATGAGCCACCTCTACTTCGACTTCAGCCAGGAGCACCGCGACCAGCCTTTCAGCGACCGCTGCTCGAAGCTAATACAGATCCAGGAGACCGTCACCCTGCCTTTCGCCCCCTCGAAGTTCCACTATCCCATGGTCGACGGCATCGCCGACCCCGCCGCCTCGTTCGGCTGCGGATTCCAGATGGAAGGCAACAAGCTGACCTTCGGCGAGAGCCTCGTCTTCAGCAAGCGCCTCTACGACGCCAAGGACTGGCAGGCCTTCCGAGCCTCGTCGATGGCACAGATCAAGGTGTCGAAAACCCCGGTAATACTGACGAAGTAATGGGTAAAGGTTAATGGTTAATGGTTAGAGGTTAGAGGTTAAAGATTATAGATTTAATTAAATTAAAGATTATATAAGTCATGAAAAAGACTCTTTTTATAGCTGCAATAATATCAATTTTAGGCTTTCAATTCTCAACATTGAAAGCACAGCAGCCCGACGCCGTATATAAACTGCTGCGCTACGAATGGACCGTGAACGCCGACGGCAGCAGCGACTACCACTACCGCCACGAGGTGCAGATTCTGCGCAACCGCGCCCTGGTGGCCTATGCCGACAAGGGCGAGACCTTCGTGGTCTACAACCCAGACCTCGAGGAGGTGACGGTAAACGAGGTGTACACCATCCAGAAGGACGGCACCCGCGTCAACATGCCGCAGAACGCCTTCGTCCACCAGCTCCCGTCACAGTGTGCCGACTGCGGCCGCTTCAACCACCTGCGCGAGCTGGCCATGATCCATACCGGCATGGAGCTGGGCTGCACCATAGTGGTCGACTACACCGTCCACCGCCAGTACAGCCTCATCAGTCACACCCTGCCGCTAGTGCGCGAATGCCCCGTCGAGAAACTCGAGGTGAAAGTGAAGGTGCCCGCCGACCAGCAGCTCTACGTCCAGCTGAACCAAGGCTACGAAGGCCTCCAGTTCGGCTCGCACGAGTTGAGCCAGACGGCCACCAGCCTTACGCTCACCGCCACCGACATACCACAGGGCTTCTCCGACCCCTATCTGCCTGCCAACCTCTACCCCACCCTCCGCTTCTATAACGACACGCCCGAGTACGTGCCAGCCTTCGACAACACCAAGTTCGGCATCGACCAGGACATCATGGGTGTCGTGGCCGCCCGCGGCAGCCAGAGCGAACGTGCCACTGCCATCCGCAACTATGTTGTCGACAACATACACCTCAACGACATCCACCCACAGCACCTTGGCTACACCCACGCCACCGCCGAGGAGGTGTGGCTGACCGGCTGTGGCACCGCCACCGACAAGGCCGTCCTCACCGCCGCCCTGCTCAACGACGAAGGCTTCATAGCCTATGTGACCGGCACCGACTACGACGAGGTGGGCGTGCTGATAGACACCCTGGAATACCGCCTCTCCGTACGCAGCAAAGCCCCCATGACGCTCTATGGCGAAGCCAAGGACGAGATTGTCAAACAGGACCTTACCGGCACTTTCGACGCCGACCTCGACACCCTTGAGGACGGCTTCTACTACCTCCGCCTGCCTGCCGTCGGCGACGCCCTCGCCATCGACGCCTCGCGTCTGGCGCTGACCCGTTCCGTGCCGCTCCAGGGCGTGGCATGCAACCTGAACAGCGACATCACCGTCAACCTGCCCAAGGGCATGAAGCTGGTGGGCCACAACTCCACCCAGACGCTCAACTACGACGGCGTAGGTTCGCTCGAGCTCACCGTCAAGCAGAGCGGCAAGAAGCTGCACGTGGTGCGCAAGATGAAGCTCGACAAGAGCCTTGTCGCTCCCGAGGACTACAACAACTACCGCCAGATACTCTCTGCCTGGCAGAGCTTCGGTCCCATATTGCTGCAGCAGAAATAAGAGGCCGCAACAGACAACAAAAAGAGAGGACGCCACTAACGGGGCGTCCTCTCTTTTTGTCTCGTCGGCAGCGACTATTTCAGCAAGTTTCCGAGTATGTCGCGAGTCAGCGTGCGGGTGACCGTGCTGGTGGTGTTCTTCACTATCTTCTGTCCCACCGAGGTCTTGCTCTTGGTCTTCTTGCCGCTCACGGCGTCGCTCACGGCGGTGCCGGCGGCGGTGGCAAGCGTGCCGGTCACGGCGATCAGCACCGACTTCAGTATCTTGCCGCCAAGCCCTTTCTTCTTAGGCTCGGCCTTCGTCTTAATCTCGCCCGCCTCACGCTGCACCTTCGTCTCCTTGACGGGATTGTCCTCTTCCACCTCGACCACGGCCTGCTCGGCCTCCTTGATGAGCACCTCGAAGGCGCTCTCGCGGTCCACCATCTTGTCGTACTTGCCGTATATGCGGCTGCTGCGGACTATAGCCGAGCGCTGCTCGGGCGTGATGGCACCTATCTGGCTCAGGGGGAACAATATCTTGGCGCGCTGCACGATGCCGGGGGCGCCCTTCTCATCGAGGAAACTGACCAGTGCCTCGCCGGTCTCCAGTTCCATGATGGCCTCGTCGGTCTTGAATTTGGGGTTGGCGCGGAAGGTGTCGGCGGCGGTCTTCACAGCCTTCTGGTCCTTGGGGGTATAGGCGCGCAGGGCATGCTGCACGCGGTTGCCCAACTGGCCGAGGATATTCTCGGGGATGTCAGTAGGGCTCTGGGTGACGAAGTAGATACCCACGCCCTTGGAGCGTATCAGGCGGATGACCTGCTCGATCTTGTCCACCAGCGCCTTCGAGGTGTCCTCGAAGAGCATGTGGGCTTCGTCGAAGAAGAAGACGAGGCGTGGCAGCTCCTGGTCGCCCACCTCGGGCAGGGTGCTGTAGAGCTCGCTGAGGAGCCACAGCAGGAACGTCGAATAGAGCTTGGGCTGCAGCATCAGCCTGTCGGCCGCCAGCACGTTCATCACGCCCTTGCCGCCTTCGGTCTGCAGCAGGTCGAAGATGTCGAAGCTGGGCTCGCCGAAGAAGCGGTCGGCGCCCTGGTTGTCGAGCTGCAGCAGCGCGCGCTGGATGGCGCCCACCGTAGCTGTCGAGATGTTTCCGTACTGTGTGGTATACTCTTTGGCGTGCTTCGCCACGTAGTCGAGCATAGCGCGCAGGTCCTTCATGTCGAGGATGAGCAGACCGCGCTCGTCGGCGATGCGGAAGACGATGTTCAGCACGCCGTCCTGTGTCTCGTTGAGGCCCAGCAAGCGACTCAGCAGCTGGGGACCCATCTGGCTCACGGTGGCGCGGATGGGATGTCCCTGCTCGCCAAAGACGTCAAAGAAACGCACCGGGCAGGCCTGGAACTCGGGGTTGGGCACGCCGAAGGCGTCCTTGCGCTTCTCAATGAAGCCGCTCATCTGGCCAGCCTGGCTGATGCCGCTCAGGTCGCCCTTCATGTCGGCCATGAAGCAAGGCACTCCGGCCTGGCAGAAGGTCTCGGCCATCACCTGCAGGGTGACGGTCTTGCCGGTGCCCGTGGCGCCGGCGATAAGGCCGTGGCGGTTGGCCATGCGGCCTACTATAGACAATGCGCCCTCGTCGCAGTGGGCGACGTAAAGTTCTCGGTTGCTTGTAAACATTTCTTCAGAAAGTATAGTTGAATCCCAGTCGCAGCATCGGGCTCTCCCAGCGGAGCGTCTCCATGAGGGTGTTCAGGCCGGCATAGAGGGTCGACTTGGTGCGCACATCGGGCACCTCGGTGCCGTCGACCATGTGCGACTGCGACTCGTATTTCGTCTTCTCGTTGACGTAACCCACGCTCAGGAAATCGAGACTCAGCTCGGCGTTCAGATGCTTCGAGAACTCGTAGGTCAGCGTCGGACGCAGACTCACGCCCCAGGAGAAGTAGCTGATGCTGTCGTCCACGGGGTCCATCTCGATGTATTCATGGTTGTTTCGCCACGAGTTGTAGCTCTCGGTGGTGTTGATGTAGCCCAGCGAGCGTATATTGCCCTGCAGCAGCAGGTTGAAATGCATGTTGCCATACTTGAAGATCTCGTACTTCACCTGCGGCGCCACCGTCCAGCCTGACTGGACGCGGAGGAAGCGGTGGTTGGTGATGATGCGGGTCATGCCTTCCATCACGGTGTCGTCGATGACCGAACGCAGCGTGTCGTTCGTCAGGCTCATATATCCGCCCATGACGCCCACATAAAGCTTGGGGGTGACCATGTAGCCCACCTGCAAACCACCGAGCCACGTATTGCTCTTCAGGTAGTCGTCGTTCCACGAATTAACGCTGTTGGTCTGGAAATATCCGCCCTGCAGGCCCACCACGACCTGTGCACTTGCGCCTGCCATAACGGCCATGGCTGCCAAGAGAACTGCTATTTTCTTCATTTGATACTCTTTATTAAAACAAAATGCAAAAATACATATTTTTTTTGATACGGCAAAAATATTTTTATTCCACCCGTCTCAGCGCCACTTCTGGCTGCAGGTATAGCAGCCATCCGCTGACCGCCGGATAGCCCATGGCGCGCATGGCGCGGCAGTAGTCGGAGACCTGTGTCTCGTAGGCTTTCTCGTGCCCGCCCGTCTTGAAGTCGACCACCCATGTCTCGTCGGGGGTAAACACCACACGGTCGGGGCGTCCGTGGCGTCCGCCGTCCACCAGGTCGCATTCGTTCTTGGCCTCGTAGCGCGGGTCGAAGAAGCGGTGTGTGGCCTCGTCGGCCACCACGCGGCGTGCCAATTCAGCCAGCAGTTCCATGTCCTCCTTGTCCACCTGCTGTGTGGCGGCGAAACGGGCGATGGCCTCCTCGACCTCGCCGGCATGGTGCACGCCGGCCAGGAGGTCGTGGGCAAGTGTGCCGAAACGGCGTTTGCTCTCCACCAGCGGCTCGATAGCTTTCTCGGCGGGCGACGCGATGGCCACCATCGACGTCCAGTCGGCGAATGTCAGACGCTCGATCGCTGCCGTCTGCCGGCGGCTCTCTTTCTTCACAACGGCGGGGTGGTCGAATTCGGCGGCGCCACCATCGTAGCCCACCTCCTCGACAAAACGGTGCAGCATCGTCGGGTAGCGCCGGTCGTGCTCGCGGCGGCTCTTGGCGTCAGTCGGGTCGGGACAGAATACGAACAGCTGCTCCTTGGGCCTGGTGAAGGCTACGTAGAGCACATTCAGGTCGTCGACCTCCGATAGCATCTGCTCCTCGCAGCGCTGCGGCTCGAAGAGGGTCTTCTCCTTGGACGACAGCTGCACATAGGCGGCGGGCAGCGCCGGCACGCTTCCGTCGGCGGCGGCGAGTTCGGTCGGCACGTCGACCCAAAGCTGCGGCGCAAATTCAATGCCGTTGAACAGCGGGCAGATGACCACCGGCTTGCCGAGACCTTTCGACTTGTGTATCGTCATCAGCTGCACGGCATCGACATCCTCGGGCGAAGAGGCCGAGAGGTTCTTCTGCTCGTCGTACCACTCCAGGAAGTCGCCCACGCCCTGGTGGTGGCGTGCGGCGAACGACGCCACGCGGTCGAGCAGCGACGCCACATAGAGGGTGTCGATGCCGTCCAGGCCGAGACGGCGCACTATCTCCTCGCAGCAGTCGTAGAGGTCGAGCGACGCCAGATATTGGGCGTCGGGCAGCGTCCCCTCCGGGATGCCCTTGCGCGTAGCGATGAAGGCGTCGTCGTGCGTGCCGTCGCGCAGTCCCAGCGCCGCCAGGCGGTAGCGCAGGTCGGCGGCAGCGGCACGGTCGCCGCTATCGTGCAGCAGGCGCAGTGCCGCGATTACGGCGGCAACGGCGTGGCTCTCGCTCAGGTAGAACGACTCCGTCGAGGTCTGCGGCACGCTGCTGTGCTGCGACATATAGCTGCTCACGGCGGCAAGCTCGGCTCCCGTGCGTGCCAGTACGGCAATATCCTTGTAAGCATAGCCGTGCTCCTCGGTCAGAAGCCTGATGGTCTGCAGGATGGCGTCGTATATGGCCGTCTTCACATCCCCGAAGCCAGCCTCCTCGGCATCGGCCTTGGCTATAAAATTGACATCCACATGGCCCTGCATCTGCTCGTACTCCTTCTGCAGCAGCTCCTCGCGGCCGGGGGGCAGCAGTTCGCCATTGTCGTCGAGGCCGATATAGGCGCTCTGCACCAACGGGTTGTCGCTGTACACCTCGCGTGCCAGCCAGGCGAAAAGGCTGTTGTTGAAGTCCACTATAGCACGCGCGCTGCGCCGGTTGTGGTCGAGACTGATCTTGCAGTAGTTGCCGGGAAGCGCGAGGGTCTTCCCGTGGTGTTTCATGCCGTCGACCCGCGGCAGGTTGATGAACTGCGTCACGTCGCCCTGCCTGAAACGGTAGATGAACTGCTTGGTGTCGCCCACCACAAGCGACTCCTGCCCCTGGCTCACGCCGTTCTCGAGCAGCGGCACCATGTTGTGCCACTGCATCCTCGAGGTGTCCTGGAACTCGTCGATCAGGAAGTGGCGGTAGCGGTTGCCCAGACGCTCGTAGATGAACGGTGCCGGGTTGTCCTCGTCCTCCACAACGGCGTTTATCAGCCTGTTGAAGTCGGAGATATGCACCATGTCGTTGTCGTGCGCGTAGAGGCGCACCTGCTCGTCGAGCAGGCGCAGCAGCGCCAGCGAGTAGAGGTTGCGCAGCAGGACGCGGTAGGTGTTGTAGCGCACCAGCCCGTCGGTCAGCAGCGACTTCAGTTCCTCGTATTTGGCGGTCATCTGCGGCATGGCGGACTCGACAGCCATGGCAAGGGAGGCGGGACTTTTTGCTGTCAGCATCTTGCCCTCCTCGAATGCCGCCACCGTGCGTGTCGAAAGCTCCGCCACGGTGCCGCCTGCCACATTCTTTATATATCCGTAGTAGCCTTTCAGACCGTAAGGTGCCGTCGTGGCGTCGAGCCCGGCGCCCTCAAGCAGCGCCAGCAGCTCGCCGCCGACCCTCTGGACCTCGGCCCTGAACGAGCGTATGGAGGCGGTATACTGCTTCTCTATGGCCTCGAAACTGCGGGGACTGAGGTCCTTGAGCTTGTGCAGCTGCACGTAGACATCCTCCTTGAAAAGCTGCTTGGCGAGCGCGACCAGCAGACCTTCCACATTGTAGCCCTTGCCGTCATCCATGCGGTGCTCGGCAAAGACACGCAACACCTCGGTCAGTTCCTCCTGCCCGTCGGTGCCGGCCATCGACATCAACTGCGCCACCGCCTGCTCCACAATCTTGTTCTGATCAATCATCACGTCGAAATTCATCGGCTGGCCCAGGTCGTGGGCAAAGGTGCGCACTATGCGGTGCATGAAACTATCAATGGTGCAGACCGACAGGTCGCTGTAGCGGTGGAGGATAGCCTTGTGCAGACGTGCCGCCATGCGCTGCAGCTCCTCGCCGCCGATACGGTGGCCGCGTGAGGCGAGTGCCTCCAGGATGTCGCCGCCCATGGTGCCGTCGCCGGGCGCCGACTGGCGCGACGCCATCTGCGCAAGCTCCTTCATGATGCGCTCCTTCATCTCCGCCGCCGCCTTGTTGGTGAAAGTGATGGCAAGGATGGAGCGGAAGCTGTCGCCCACACGCTCCTCGCCGCGCAGGAATGCCAGCGTGAGGTACTCCCTCACCAATGCATGCGTCTTGCCGGAACCTGCCGACGCCTTGTATATCACAAACGGTTCGTTAGCCATAGTTGTTGTCGAGATTTGAAAATGCAAATATACGCAAAAATCCCGAACCTTCCGAAAAAAGATTTGAACACAAAAAGAGCTGTTCGCCACTCCCGTACACCATACACACATCACATCGGCTCTCCACCCCCTGCCAACCTGCCCTCTTCCACGGCATTTCTCCAGTCAACAACTGAAGAACCACTGAAAGTACACTGATAATCAAAATGAATTATAGAGTGCCAAAAAAATGGAGATTTCAGGTTGCATGGCTGTGTCAAATTATCGTCATCTTGCTGTCGACAGGTATATAAATCCTATATTTTTTTTCAGGGGGAGCCACAATGTTTTTTTTTACTTTTTTCACATTATTTTGTTGGTAATTCAATTTTTTTTTGTATTTTAGCGGTGCGAAATAAAAGGTCCGAAAAGGGCGTTTATCGGAATAAAAAACTAAAAAACAATAATATGGAACTCAAGAAAAATCCCAAGGCCGACCTTGAAAACCGCCGCGGACTCTATCTGGAGATAGGTTTGGTGGCAGCGCTGGTGGCGGCACTGGTGGCTTTCAACATCAAGAGCTACGATGAGGAACAGATTGAGGTGGTGCAGCGCACTGCCATCGACGAGGTCGAGGATGTGATTATCCAGACCCAGCAGGAAGAGCTGCCTCCTCCTCCCCCACCCGAGCAGCCCGAGGTAACCACCGAGCTGAACGTCATCGAGGATGACGCCGAGTCGGAGAACGAGGTGGACATGAGCTCGTTCCAGCGCCAGGAAGAGGCCACCAACATCGAGATTACCCCCGTAAAGATGGAGGAAGAAGAGGAAGAGGACGAGCAGGAGATTTTCCAGGTCGTTGAGAACGACCCCGAATTCCCCGGCGGCGCCGAGGCCCTGTACAAATACCTCGCACAGAATATCAAGTACCCGCAGCTGGCCCGCGAGAACAACATCACGGGTCGCGTGTATGTCACCTTCGTCGTCGAGAAGGACGGCTCGGTGACCGGTGCCCGCGTGCTGCGCGACATCGGCGGCGGCTGCGGCCAGGAGGCTATCCGCGTGGTCAAGTCGATGCCCAAGTGGACGCCCGGCAAACAGCGCGGCAAGAACGTGCGTGTGCAGTACAACCTCCCCGTCAACTTCTCACTGCACTAATACTTGATTAGCGTAAACAACCTGTCGGTGCAGTTCACTGGCACCGACCTCTTCAGCGGTGTGACCTTCAACATAGGCGACCGCGACCGGATTGGACTTGTCGGCATGAACGGAGCCGGCAAGTCCACTCTTTTAAAGATACTCTGCGGCTGGCAGCAGCCCGAGAGCGGCACCATCGTGGTGGCCGCCGGCCAGACAGTGGGCTATCTGCCGCAGGAGATGGTGCCCGACGCCACGGGTACCGTCATCGACGAGGCGCTCACCGCCTTTGGCGCCCTCGATGCCCTCGAGGCCGAGCAGGAACGCCTCACCACCGAGATAGCTGAACGCACCGACTATGAGAGCGCCGAATACACGCGCCTGCTCGAACGCCACAACGACGTCACCGAGCGTCTGGCCTTGCTCGGCGGCGGTCGTCGCCGCGAGGCGGCCGAGAAAGTGCTCCTTGGCCTCGGCTTCCGCCACGAGGACTTCGAACGGCCGGTGGCCGTGTTCAGCGGCGGATGGCAGATGCGCGTGGAACTGGCGAAACTGCTGCTGCAACACCCCGACTTCCTGCTCCTCGACGAGCCCACCAACCACCTCGACATTGTATCCATACAGTGGCTCGAAGGCTACCTCGCCTCCTACAGCGGCGCCGTGGTCCTCGTAAGCCACGACCGCACTTTCCTCGACAACATCACATCGCGCACCATCGAGATCACCGCCGGTCGCATCTACGACTACCGCTGCCCATACTCCGAGTATGTGGTGCAGATGCAGGAACGCCGCGCCAGCCAGATGGCGCAGCTGACCAACCAGCAGCGGCAGGTGGCGCAGATAGAGGCTTTCATCGAGCGCTTCCGCTACAAGGCCACCAAGGCACGCCAGGTGCAAAGCCGCGTGAAGATGCTCGAGCGCATGGAGAAAATCAACGTCGACGAAGTGTCGACCGAGAGCATACACTTCCAGTTCCCGCCGGCGCCCCACAGCGGCAAGATTGTGGTGGAATGCAGCGGCGTGGGCAAAGCCTACGGCGACCATCAGGTGTTCGACGGAGTCGACCTGCTGCTCACCTCGGGCAAAAAGATAGCCTTCGTGGGAAGAAACGGCGAGGGCAAATCGACAATGGCGAAGATACTGGTGGGCGAGATAAACGACTACACTGGCACCTTCCGCCTGGGCGCAGGTGTCGTCCTCGGCTACTATGCCCAGAACCAGGCGGCCATGCTCAACCTCGAGCGTACCGTATACGAGACCATCGACGACATAGCGCAGGGCGACATACGCCCCAAGATACGCAACATACTTGGCAGTTTCCTTTTCGGTGAAGACGACATTGACAAGAAAGTCAAGGTGCTCAGCGGCGGCGAGAAGGCACGTCTGGCACTGGCGAAACTGCTGCTCACACCAAGCAACCTGCTCATACTAGACGAGCCCACCAACCACCTGGACATGAACTCGAAGGACATCCTCAAAAATGCCCTTCTGCAATATACCGGCACACTTATCGTGGTGAGCCACGACCGCGACTTCCTCAGCGGCCTGACGGACGAGCTCTACGAATTCCGCGACGGCGGAGTGCACGAGTTCAAGGGCGACATCATGGATTTCGTGAAGAGCGGCCAACTGGCGGCAGCCAGCATACCGGGGACGGCGGCCAGCACAACGCCCGATGCCAAGCGTACGACACAGACCGAGGGACGCATGGCCTACGAACAGTCGAAAGAGCGCGAACGTGAGCGCCGCAAACTGCAGAACGCCGTGACACAGAAAGAGAAGGAGATAGAATCCATAGAGGCTTCGCTGGCCGACAAGGACGCCCTGCTCGCCTCCGGCCAGGCCCAGGATGCCGACTTCTACAAGAAATACCAGGAGGAGAAAGAACTGCTCGAGCAGAAGATGGCCGAATGGGAAGAGGCCGTCGTAGCCGCCGAGATATTCTAAGGCCACGGCAGAAGAAAAAAAGCGAGCCCCGCCGGATGGCGGGGCTCGCTCGTTATTGGCTGTGCCGCATTACTTGAGGGTGATGACGGCGCGGCGGTTCTGATAGCGATGCTCGTCGGTGTCGTTGGCCACAACAGGCTCGTTCTGACCCTTCGAGGCAGTGCTGATGTTGGCGGCAGGAGCACCCTTCTGGACCATCAGATCCTTCAGAGCCTCGGCACGACGCTTGCCGTAGTTCATGTTGCTCTCGGCGCTGCCGATGTTGTCGGTATGACCGGTGATGAGCACCTTGACACTATTGTCGGCCTTCATGGCCAGACAGAGGGCGCGGATGGTCATGTCGGTCTTGTTGTCGAACTTGGGCTCGGTGCTGCTGAAGTCGAAGTGTACGGTGGCGTTGATCTCGTCCAAATACTGCTGCAGCTGGGCACGGTCGGCGGGTTTGCCGTTGGCGTTGTTGCCGGCAGGGGCGTTGGCATTGCCGTTGTCGGTGGCGTTGCCGTTGCTGCCCGGACGACGGGCGCGCTCGGCGGCCTGCTTGGCGGCGAGGGCGGCGCGGTAGGCTGCGGCGGTGTCGCCCATGCGGGCGGCCTCGGCGGCCTCACCAGCATAGCGCTGGGCCTCCTCGGCGGCGGCGCGAGCCTCGGGGTTGTTCGACTTGCCGGCATAGGCAAGGGCCGAGCTGGCAAACGACTTGGCACTGGCGGCATAGCTGTCGGCCAGCTTGCCACGGTAGGCCTTGCCGGAAGCATCCTTGGCATCGGTCTTGGCGGCCTTGCTGCCCGACTCCTCGGCCATGGCGAGAGCCTCGTTGGCAAGGTAGTCGGCATAGTTCGGGTCGTTCCAGGCAGTGGACTTCTTGCCGCCGGCATCCTGGTCGCGGGCTATCTCGGAGTTGATGCGGGCGTTGCGGCTGGCAGCCATGGCGCAGTCAAGACCGTCCTTGTGGGCTGCTTCGGCATAGAGGGCTGCATCTTCGGCGGCTTTCTTGGCATCGTCGCTGTTCGACTGGTCGGCATAGGTGTCGGCGATGGCGGCATAGGCGTCGGCGATGGAAGCATAGGCGTCGTTCATCATGTCGTAGGCGCGGCAGTACTTGCCGTTCTTGTGGGCGGCCTTGGTATCGTCAGCCTTGGCACGGGCGTCAGCGACGGCGGCCTTGGCTTCGGCGCTGCCACTGGCCTCGGCCATCTGCTCGACCTCATCGAGGTCGGCATCGATACTGCTCATGGCCTGGGCAAGGTCAGGATTGTTCATGCGACGAGCATTGCAACGGGCCTCGCGGGCGGCAGCCTCTTCGGGGCTCTCCTCGTCGTAGTCGTTGCCATAAGCGTTGTTGGCAGCGGCGTTCTTGGCACGCTCGAGGGCAGCCTGGCGGGCAGCTTCTTCAGCGGCAGCATCGGCGGCTTCCTGAGCAGCCTTGTCGTCGGCAGCCTTCTTGGCGTTCTCGAGGGCGGCTTGGCGGGCAGCCTCTTCAGCGGCAGCATCGGCAGCTTCCTTAGCGGCCTTGTCGTCGGCAGCCTTCTTGGCGTTCTCGAGGGCGGCCTGGCGGGCAGCCTCGTCTGCGGCGGCATCGGCGGCTTCCTGAGCAGCCTTGTCGTCGGCAGCCTTCTTGGCGTTCTCGAGGGCGGCCTGGCGAGCACGCTCCTCATCGGCAGCCTTCAAGTCGGCAGCATCCTTGGCATCCTGGAGGGTTTCTTTCTTCTGCTTGTCGACGGCGGCAGCTTCCTTCTTGGCCTTGTCGAGGGCTTCCTGGCGCTGCTTGTCGTTGTTGTCGTCATAGGGAGTGAGGGCGGGCTCTTCGTCGTCAGCCTTGCTGGCGCGATCCTTGTGGGAGCAATCCCAACCGAGGTTGAGACCGAGTTTCAGGCCGAAGTTGAGCAGGCTCAGAGCGTCGATCTGCTCGGAAGCGAAGGTGCCGTTATAGTCGAGTTTGGAAGCGTCGTCCTCGTTGATTTTGAGCATCGGCTGGGTGCTGGTGCTGTCGAGGAGGTTGGTTAGACCATAGGTGCCATAGATACCGATGTAGAAACCCCAGTTGTCGCTCAAGCCGAGGTTGAAACCGAGGTCGGCGATGACACTTACACCCATCTTGCTGATGTTGAAGTCGCCTTTCTGCTCCTCGTCGTAGGTACGGAAGCCGTGGTCGGGCATGTCACTGATGGTGTAGCCGAGCGAGGGGAAATAGCCTTCGGTGCGGAAGGCGCCGTCGCTGACCTTATATTTGCCACCGAAGGGCAGGTCAAGCTGGGCACCGAGACCGATGAGGAAGAAGGAACGCTCGCTGACCGGAGCACGCCAATAGAGTTCTACCGGGACGCTGAGGTAGTTGAGGGTCTGGCGCTCGCGCCATCCATCGAAGGTGGTGTAGAGGTCGTAGGTGACCCCGGGGTTGTCGTCGTGAGTAAGACCACGGGTAACCTCGGTGCTGTCGTAGAGGGCCGAGGCACCGGCGTGGTTGAACTGCACACCAAGACCGACACCGAAGTGGGTGCCGAAGAAATGCGTGTAACGGAGGCCGCCGCCGAAGCCGAAGCCGAGCTTGGCGTCACCCATGGCGGGATTGAAGCGCATGGTGTTGAAACCTCCATTGATGTTGAGACCTATATAATTGCTGTGCTGGTTGCTCTGGGCGTTCACGCCGACGGCCAGTGCCAGTACGCCAAACAGGATGAATATACGTTTCATTGTTCTTATCTTTCTGTATTGTTGTTATTTTTTGATGACACGTACCACGATGCCGTCGACGCTGACAGTGTAGCTGCCGTTGGAGTAGCCACGGAGGTCGAGGTCGTAGCTGTCGCCGCTGAAGGTGGTGTTCTCCATCTCGGCGCCAACGATGCTCATCACACGGAGGGTGTGGATGTCAGCGTCGCTGTTGGAGATGCTGACGGTAGCGGTTTCAACTGCAGGGTTAGGATAGACCTTGACAGAGGCTGCCTGAGTGCCGTCGACGATGAGTGTAGTCACATCGGTCTGCGGGCAGGTGAAGATGGCGACGCCGTTCATCTTGGCGGCAACACGGTACTGGCCGGTCAGGCCACCCTCTTCCTGGTAGTAGTACTTGCCCTGGGCTTCGGTAACCTCGGTCCAGGTGGCACCGCCGTCGGTGCTGTGGAACCAGTGGATGTCGGTGAAGCAATGGCAGGTGTCGACCAGCGCGATGACATCGCTGAAGAGCGGCATGGTATAGGTCTCGGGCAAGTTGACCACGAAGCCGATGAACGAGGTGTCGCTAATAAGCGTGGGATGGTTGTGGTCGCGGAAGAAGAGCATGGCGTTGTAGAGGCCGGAAGCAGCGGTGGCGGGTACATCGATCAGGATAATGCCAGGGTTGGCAGCATCGAGGGCTTGCCAGCCTACGGTGTTGTCGAAGCCCTGGGCCACGGCGTCGTCGGAGAAGACCAGGAGATATTCGTCGGGGATGCCGCTGCCATCCTGCAGGAAATAGCGGATGGTGTCGCTGCCGGCGCAGTAGCCATAGGCGTTGACGGCGATGCCGCTGGCGGCGGTGTCCTCATTGACGTTGAAGGGCATGATGATGGCGCCGTCGGTAGCGGCAAGCCATGCGTTGGTGTCGAGCTTGTAGTTAGCGACATTCACACCGGCGATGCCGTAGTAGACGATGATGCTCTTGCCTTCGCCGACGGTGGCGTCGGAGAATTTGGCATAGACATTGCCGAGGAAGACCTCGTCGTTGCCAAGCACGCCGCCCAGTTCGGCCATGGTGATGATTTCGGCGGTGTCGTTGCCGTCATAGAATTTCTCCTTGGCGACTTCAAATTCGCCAACGGCGACACGTGCACGGTCGACGGTGAAGCTCTTGACAGAGTCGCCGAGGAGGAACACAGTGTCCTGCGGACGGGCAGTGACGGTGTAAATGCCGGCACGGAGGGGCAGGTCGTACATGATGCCGTCGCCGTGGTTGAAGAAGTGCAGGATGGCGGTATCGGTCACGCCGTCGTGGGTGAAGGTGGCGCGGACCATGTCAATCGGCTCGGAGGTGTAGACGACGGTGTCGTCGGCATGCTCCCAGGTGAGGGGATAGACGGTATGCTCCCAAGCAGCCATGATGGTAAGGTCGTAGGGGGGCATGTATTCCAGGTTGTTGACCCAGCCGGCGAAGGTGTAGCCGCAGCGCGAGGGCTCGCTGGTGTAGTCGAGGAGGGTACCCCAAGCGATGTGCTCGACAAGGGGATGACCGTCGCCGAATTCACCGCCACGCAGGTTCCAGGTGAGCTGGAAGGTGTCGCGCACATAATCGATGTTCACGACCGTGTCGGCAACGATGGGGTTGAGGACCACCATGGTGACCGTCGGGGTGAAGTAAGCATAGTTGATGGGGTAGATGGTGTCGCTGCCGCCGATGTTGGCGAAATAGGTGACGGTATCGGAGATGGTGTCGAGGGCATCAATGCCGATACGGTTGTGGCGGACATAGAAGTAAGCTTCTGTGGCCGGGTTGAACAGATGCCACTGGGCCCAGAGAGTGTCATTGCCGCTGAGGGTGTCGCGCACGAAGTCCCAAGGAGTGGTGAACTGCGGGTCGGCCCACCAGGCAATGAAGATGGTATCGGGATCGCTATGGTTGGTGTTGGCATAGCGCGGCTCGGAGAGGATCGGGCTGATTATGTTGTTGGCATTGTTGTAGAGTATGGTAGTATCGTTGCCAAGGAAGTCGTAGTTCATCCAGGTGACGACATAGCCTTCGGTGATCATCCAGGGGAAGAGAGCGGCATCGCTTTCGGTGTTGGCGACAAAGGTGTGACGGGGAGCGACATAGGCGTCGTAGCGCTCCCCATACTTACCGCCACGGATGCTCACGCTGGCACCGGCAATCTGGTCGATGGCGACATAGCGGCCGTCGTTGATGATGACGGTGTGGAAACCGGGGTTGAGATAACCGAGCGAGTCGACATTGAGTGCCAAGGGGGCGTCGTTGGTGGAGCAGGCGATGGCTTCGACATTGCCGCCTTCAACAGAGACAGGACCCACGGCGTTCTCGATACGGATGGTATCGGCGACAGCATAGTTGCCGAGCTGGAGGACCACAGGGCTGGCGATGGTGTCTTTAACACCGGCGGGCATGGACATGACCAGGAAGACGGTGTCGCCGGCGACGCTGTCGGCCACCTGACGGAGTGTGCGGGCATACATACGGTGAGCGTTGGCGCCATTGCCGTAAGCGTAGGCGTTGATGGGCTGGCTATAGCCGCTCATACGGTTCTCGACGGTATTGGCCAGCACGTGCAACACACCGTGCGAACCTTCGGAAAGGAGGACGGCGCTGTTGCCGCCGTTGAAGTTGACCACGTCGATGACGGCGTCACTGCTGTCGGAGACAACAACCACGGCGCCACTGGCATCGGTGGTAGCGAATGTGCTACCGGTGGCCACGAGCTTCGAGGTGTTGCCAAGACCGACCACAGGGCCGGCGGCGGTGGCACTGACGTTGGAGATATTGAGTTTCGAGTTGGCGGTGAGCATGAAGAGCTGACCACTTCCCTCACCGGCGAGGATGTTGGCGATATTGCCATCCCAGGTAAGTTCGTTATCGCCGTTGACCTTGACGGCCTGCGAGCCGGCGACATTGTTCACCAGGGGATACCCGGCCTGGTCGACAGTGAAGGTGCGGTTGATGTTGACGCTGTTTTCCAGACGAACGGTGTCCATGAATTGCAGCTGGTTCACACTCATGGTGATATTAGCCCAGTTGATAGCGACATTCATGGTGGTGTATTCCCAGCTGTCGTTGTCGACAATAACAGCGGGAGTACCCATCAGGATGTTGCCATCCGAGGTCATGGGGAAGCCTGCGTTGTTGATGGTGTCGCCACCAAGGAACAGGGGCAGGGCCTGGAAGACGCCCAGGTCGATCTGGGTGCCGCCAGCCAGGACATAGTAGCGGTTGTTGACATCACGCGTCACAACGAAGCAGTTGTGGTAGACTCCGGTGTCGGCCGGGCCGGCGATGTTGTAGCCATCGACGATAGTGAGCTCGCAACGGGTCGTCAGCGAGTCGAGGGGTAATGCACTACCGGTGTAGCTGTCGCTGAGGTGAGCCGAATCGACAAAATAGTCGACACCGGGGACAGCGGCATAGAGCCATGCGCTGTCGAGGAGAGCGCGATCGAGGGTGCGCACCGAGAGATTCACACCTCCGGTGACGGTGCCCTGCGCTTGTGCATTTCTGCCGGGCAGCATGAGCATCGCCAACACTCCCAGCACTAAACATAGCGTTTTTTTCATGTTGTTTTTGATTTTATTACTGTTTGTTAATTGTTTTTCTTTTTTTTTTCGCACCTGTATAACCACATATAGATAACAGATATACAATATCTTGTCATCTCAATTAGCGGATGGTACAGACTGCAAATATACTAATAATTTTTTACATGCACGCAATATTTATAAAAAAGGCGAGGCTGTGCCGATGGCACAGCCTCGCCTTGAAACTTGCTATATTATTTCGCAATTACTTGGTGGAGACGACCAGATAGTCGGTGTATTTCCAGAACTGCGAGGGGTTGAGGATGCGCAGATAGGCAACCACCTTGCTGTCTTCCTCGTCGGCCACGAGCTCGTAGCTGTTCTCGGGGTGCTGCGAGATGACGCGAGCGTTCTTCTTGTTGACGGTGATGGTGGTCACTTTGGTGCGGTCGATTTCGGTGAACATCTCGGTGGGCATGTCGGCCATGGTGCCCTGTTTGCGGCCGATGCCGATGAAGCCGCCGGTCTTGTTAACGATGCCGGCATTGCGGAGGTCAACATAGCTGCCAACGACGAAGTAGGCACGGTTGGCGTCAGCCATCTGCTGGGCAATGTAAGCATCCTTCTCGTTATTGGTGGCGGTCAGCTCGCTGACGCTCTGGTTCAGGCCTTTGATGACGACCTTGTTGTTCTCGAGCTCGGTGAGCAGTTCGGCAATCTGGGCCTCCTGGGCAGCGCTGCGCTCCTCAAGCTTGGTGATGTAAGCCTGAAGGTCGGCGTTCTTCTTGTTCAGGCTGCTGACGCGCGAGTTGAGCTGAGCGATCTTGGCCTTGTTGTCAGCCATGATGTTCTCGATGGAGCTCATCTGGTCGGCGATCTGCTGTTTGTGGTTGTAGGTGCCTTCAGTGTCGTTGCGACGCATCTCCTGCACGCTGGCATACTTCGAGTTGATCATCGAAAGGTTACCTTCGATTTCGTTCAGCATCTGGAACAGGTCGTCAATCTCAGTGTCCTTGGCATCGACAACACCCTGGAGCGAATCGATGGTAGCTTTCTGACTCTCAAGTTCCTTCTGGTTGCAGGCGGTGAAAGCACCAACCATGGTAATCAGGCCTAAAGCCAATAAGATTTTCTTCATTTCTGTGTATGTTTTATGTTTATATTCAGTTTATTTGTCGCGTTTTTACACTTTACACGGCATGGATATAACGACCATAGCAACTAATTATTGCGCACATAATATGTTTTTTGTGTTAAATAATCCTAATATTGCACCGCCGTTTCAAAAAAACCGCCCCGTTCCACCCCCGTATTACCTCCGAAAAAGGGCGGACTCGATACGGAGGTTATACGGACATGATACGGAGGGGATACGGAGGGGATGCGCACTAAATGCTGATTATCTGCCGTTTAAGTGCGCAGGGTCCGTATAGTCATCACGTAAGATGCAGGTTATTAAGCATCTGGCATCCCCAATTTTTCAGAGTTTCAACATTGCAGTGTAATAAATTTTACAAAACCGCGTTAAGGGGATGCAATGAGAACTATCGACCTCGACCTGACACCCGAAGAGTACCACCTGCCGGAGCAACGGATGGATGCCGTAGCGCGCAAACTCGGCGTATCGACCGGCGACATAGTCGCCGCCACGGTTGTGCGCCGCAGCATCGACTGCCGCCGGCGCAACGTGATGTACCACACCACCTTGGAGGTGCGCCTACAGGGCGAGGCCGTCCCCGCAGCCACGGCTGCCGTCGACCCCTACCGCGACTGCCACTCGGCGCCGCCGGTGGTCATCGTCGGCGCCGGCCCCGCCGGCCTCTTCGCCGCCCTGCGGGCCTTGGAGTTGGGGATGAAGCCGGTAATCGTCGAGCGCGGCAAGCCAGTCTCCGACCGCAAATACGACATCGCAGCCATCACCCGTCAGGGACGCGTCGACCCCGACAGCAACTGGTGCTTCGGCGAAGGCGGCGCAGGCACCTATAGCGACGGCAAGCTCTACACCCGTTCCACCAAACGCGGCGATGTGGGAGCCGTGTTGCGCACCTTTGTAGCCCATGGTGCCGACCCCGACATCATGCTCGACGCCCACGCACACATAGGCACCGACCGCCTCAGCGGCATCATAGCCTCCATCCGCCAGACCATCGTGGACCACGGCGGCGAATACCATTTCGGAACCCGTGTGACCGACTTCGTAGTCAAGGACGGACACGTCCGCGGCGTAGTCACCGCCGACGGCGGAAGCATCGAAGGCCGGGCCGTCATCCTCGCCACCGGCCATTCGGCACGCGACATCTACCACCTCTTCCACCGTCGCGGCTGGCTCCTCGAAGCCAAGCCTTTCGCCCTCGGCGTGCGCGTGGAGCATCCCCAAGAACTCATCAACGAAATACAATACCACGGCAAAGGCTATTCAAAGTATCTTCCGCCCGCAGCCTATAGCCTTGTCACCCAGGTTCACTCAAGCAATCAGGCAATCCACCAATCAAGCAATACCCACGGAGTCTTCAGTTTCTGCATGTGTCCCGGCGGTGTCATAGTGCCTGCCGCCACAGCCGACTGCCAGCAGGTGGTGAACGGCATGAGCAACTCGCGCCGAAACTCGCCATACGCCAATAGCGGCATAGCCGTCACTGTAGGTCTCGACGACATCGACGGCGAAGACGCCTTGGCGCTGCTGCACCTTCAACAGGCTGTCGAGCAGTATGCCTTCCACGCTGCCGGCGACTGCATTGCCGCCCCCACGCAGCGGCTCACCGACTTCATGCAGAGGATGCCCTCGCCTACCCTTAACCCATCAGGCTATATGGGACAATGCGTCAACGTGCCGTTGTATCAGATACTCCCCCGTTTTATAGTAGATGCTTTGACACAGGCCTTCAAGGACTTCGACCGCAAGATGCACGGTTTCATCACCGAACAGGCGTCTCTCCTCGCTGTGGAGAGCCGCACCTCGTCGCCAGTACGCATACCGCGCGACCGACAGACCTTACAGCACCCACAGCTGCAAGGGCTCTATCCTTGCGGCGAAGGTGCCGGATACGCCGGCGGCATAGTGTCGTCGGCCATCGACGGCATACGTTGCATGGAAGAATGCGCTAAACGATACGGGTCCAGTCGATAGGATCCATCCCTTGCTGACGAAGGAGTTCGTTGGCACGCGAGAAATGACGGCAGCCGAAGAAGCCTCTATAGGCAGACAACGGCGATGGATGCGGTGCTGTGAGAATAAAATGCTTATGATTGTCTATCAGTCCTTTCTTGGCAATAGCATAACTTCCCCACAACATAAACACCACACCTTTGCGTCTCTCTGAGACGGCCTTGATGGCTGCGTCGGTAAACTCCTCCCAACCGTGGCGCTGATGGCTTCCTGCCTGATGGGCGCGGACGGTAAGGGTGGCATTGAGCAGCAGCACTCCCTGTTTCGCCCATCCGCTCAGGTCGCCGCCGGTGGTTGGAACCGACACTCCAAGGTCGCTGTTTATCTCCTTAATGATATTCACCAGCGACGGCGGCACCTGCACACCTTGCGGCACCGAGAAGCAGAGGCCCATGGCCTGGCCTGGCTCATGGTAGGGATCCTGTCCTATGATGACGACTTTAACCTTATCGAAGGGTGTGTTGTCGAAAGCGGCAAAAATCTTGCTTCCGGGAGGATAGCATGTGTGCTGGGCCCGCTCGGCGACGAGGAACTCTTTGAGCTGTGCGAAATAGGGTGCCTCAAACTGCGGCTGTAGCACCTCGTACCACGATGGGTCTATCTTTACGCTCATGTCAGGAAGCTGTTGTATTTGCGTTCTTTGCCTATCTGGCTGGCGATGCCGTGCCCAGGGAGGACTCTATAATCGTCGGGCAGTGTGAGTATGCGCGCCTTGAGTTTCTCGATGAGTGTGGGATAGTCGCCACCCGGCAGGTCAGTGCGTCCGATGCTGAAGTGGAAGAGTGCATCGCCGGTGATGACAGCTTTCTCCTGCGGCAGGACGTAGCAGATGCTTCCCAGGCAATGGCCCGGCACGTAGCGGCATTCCACCTCGGTGTCGCCCACATGCAGTATATCACCGTCCTCTACCGTCTGTACCTCAAGGTCACCCATATTGTCTACCGCGAAGCCCATGATAGAGCCGTAGGCCTCGGCCTGCCGTAGCAGTTTGCAACCTTCGGTGTGCATGGTGACAGGCAGCTTATAGTGCTCACACACCTGCCGCAAGCCGGCGATGTGGTCAACGTGGGCGTGGGTGAGAAGGATGTGCGTCACCGTGAGCTGCTCCTGCTCTATGTATTGCGTCAGCTGTGCGTCCTCGAACGATGCCTCGCAGGCAGGGTCCACGATGGCACACTGACGTGAAGCATCGACGATGAGGTAGCAGTTGACCTCAAAGTGGTTAAAGGTGAACTGCTTAATCATTGAGCCACGCGTCAAATTGCTCTCTCTTAAGGGCGGGGATGTCGAGCTTGAGCTTCTTGCGCAGGCCTCCGAGGTCGTTGAAGAGCTTGTTGGGGTTGGCGGCCTTAAGCTGCTCGTAGGTTTTGACTCCGGCCTTCTGCAGCACGGGCACCCATGCTGCGTCGACACCGTGTGAGGTGAGGTCGGCAGAGTCATCATCGCCAGACTTGGCGTGCACCTCGGGTTTCATCTGCGGGAAGAGGAGCACGTCCTGAATGCTCTCAGCGCCGGTCATCATCATGACGAGGCGGTCGATGCCTATGCCCATGCCGGAAGTCGGAGGCATGCCGTATTCAAGTGCGCGCACAAAGTCCATGTCGATGAACATGGCTTCGTCGTCGCCCTTCTCGCTCAGGCGCAGCTGCTCCTGGAAGCGGCCCAGCTGGTCGATGGGATCGTTGAGTTCGCTGTAGGCATTGGCCAGTTCTTTGCCGCAGACAAAAAGCTCGAAACGCTCAGTGAGTTCGGGGTTGTTGCGGTGGCGCTTGCAGAGGGGCGACATCTCGATGGGATAGTCGGTGACGAAAGTGGGCTGGATGAGTTTGCCCTCACATTTCTCGCCGAAGATGGCGTCGATAAGCTTGCCCTTGCCCATAGTGGAGTCGGTCTCCACGCCAAGCTTGGCACAGGCTTCGCGCAGCTGGTCCTCGTTCATACCACTGACGTCGATACCTGTCTCTTCCTTGATAAGTTCCACCATAGGAGCTTTGCGGAAGGGAGCTTTGAAGGAGATATCGTTGCCCCATACCTTCACCTCGGTGGTACCGTGCAGGCGCATGGCTATGCGTTCGAGCATAGTCTCGACGAAACGCATCATCCAGTTGTAGTCCTTGTAGGCCACATAAATCTCCATGCAGGTGAACTCAGGGTTGTGGGTACGGTCCATGCCTTCGTTGCGGAAGTTGCGGCTGAACTCATATACGCCCTTGAATCCGCCGACGATGAGGCGCTTGAGATATAGTTCGTTGGCAATGCGCAGGTAGAGGTCTATGTCAAGGGCGTTATGGTGCGTGATGAAAGGACGCGCGGCGGCACCGCCGGGGATGCTCTGCAGCACCGGAGTGTCGACCTCGAGATAGCCCTGTTCGTTGAAATACTGGCGCATCTCATTGACAATCACGGCGCGCTGCACGAAAGTCTCGCGCACCTGCGGGTTGACAATGAGGTCGACATAGCGCTGGCGGTAGCGCAGCTCTGGGTCACTGAAAGCGTCGTAGATAACGCCGTCCTTCTCTTTGACAATAGGCAGCGGGCGCAAACTCTTGCTGAGCACCGTGAGGGACTTTACATGAATGGAGGTCTCACCCATCTGGGTCACGAAGACATAACCGGTCACACCGATGATGTCGCCGATGTCGAGCAGACGCTTGAAGACAGTGTTGTAGAGGGTTTTGTCCTCGCCGGGGCATATCTCGTCGCGCTTGATGTAAAGCTGTATGCGGCCTGTGTGGTCCTGCAACTCGACGAACGATGCGGCGCCCATGATGCGGCGACTCATGATGCGGCCTGCGATGCTGATGTCCTGGAAAAGGGTGTTGTCCTTGGGAAAGCGTTCCAAAATGTCGGCCGCTTCGGCATCGACCTTATAAAGGGCTGCGGGATAAGGATTGATGCCCAGATTCTTCAACTCTGCCAGCGAATTGCGGCGTATCTGTTCTTGCTCAGTAAGTTCTGCCATAATATCTTAAAGTATTTTTACATTCTAAAATAAAATGCAAAAATACAAAGAAAGCCTGATATGGCAAAATTTATTTTACGCGACGGATGGAATGGAGCCTGTGGGAATAGGTCTGTGTGCGTTCCACATAGATACCGTGCGAGTCAAGTGTATCAATACGCACTTGGCCGGAAGAGTGGATGATACGTCCGTCGCCAAAGCAAATACCGACATGTATTATCCGGCCGTCAGCGTTCTGGAAGAAAGCGAGGTCGTCGCGCTGCACATCGCAGAGGCATACCTCGTTGCCACACGTGACCTGCTGAGAAGCATCGCGTGGCAGCCATATACCCATAGCCTTAAAACATACCTGTGTAAGTCCGGAACAATCGATGCCACCAATTGAACGGCCGCCCCAAAGATATGGAGTGCCAAGGAAAAGACGTTCCGCCAAGTCGGCTGCCGTATCGAACGGCACATACTGCTTATTGTCAACCCACCCCTGATAGCCGTCATAGTGGCCCTGGACAAGAGACCATTTTTCATCTTTTTCAATAACTTCCACCGTGTCGCCCATGACCAGTTGGTTGACCATCTCGGCACGGTCGGAAGCCTCAGCTCTGACAGGCACAGCACTCAAAAAGCAAAAACCTTTCATAGTATAGCCATTACTTAAATCTGCCCCCGTTCGATGGAAATGCAGATGCGGTCAATAAGGTCGTCCTTTTTGTTGTGTTTGGGGTCGAAAGTATCTTTGAGATTATAGCCGAAAAGTTTGGCAAGAGTCTGATAGAGACCGGCACGCAACGAGCCACGAAGCTCGCCAACAATCTTATAGGCCGAGCGGTTGGTTTCGCGGTCTATAAGTTTGATGAGCACAAGTCCTTGTGAGAAGGTGTAGTTCGATATCTCGTCTTTGTAGTCTGCCAAGAGTTGCTGTTCAGCCTGCTTAATGGCAGCTTTGCGCTCGCGACGAGGCAGAGCTCCGATTTCAGACTCAAGCTTGTCTAACCGACGGCGGCCTTCCTGGGCGTACGGAAGCATGAGTCTCACGTTGCGTATGAGCTTGGCATTCTGCTTTATTTCTTTCTGCGTCAGCAGCATGCCGCTGGCGTATATCTTCACCTCACGCAGGTGGTAGAGGGGTACCGTGTCACCATCGAGGATAGTACCAAACGTATAGTGCTGACCTCTGGCTCGCACCTCTTCGGCAACCTGAGCCAGCACCTCGCGCGGAAGAGGCTTCACAAACTTGGCATCACCCGTCTGGGCTTTTGCACTGTGTGCAAAAAGCAGCACGACAACTGCCATGATGATTTTTCCTGTCCTGTCCATATCGATGCGATTTTAGATATTAATAACTGCGTTTTCCATAATTTAGTATACCTAAACGGACAAAACGTGCAAAAAAGTTAAAAAGGCAGATGATATATTGAAAATTGAAAAAAAAATTTTACCATTTCGAAAAAGGTTGTATCTTTGCACTTGAAATGATATGAAAACAATATCACTAAAAACAAAATAAACAACTAAATATCAATACTATGGAAAGTAAAGAAAGATTAAAAAAGATGAGCGCAATGAACAATGGTTTCATGCATCTACTCATTAACCTTGCCATGGTTGGTCTGGCAATTTACTGCTGCGCGGCAGCCGGCAGCCAAGGCAATGCCCTTTTAGGCGTCATCGGCGGTCTGCTGTGGGTTCTGTGGGGATTTCACATTCCCGGCTTCATGGTCATCCAGCCAAACCAAAGCCGCGTGCTGACCTTCTTCGGCCGCTACAGCGGCACCGTGACGGACAACGGTTTCTTCTGGACAAACCCCTTCTATGTGAAACGCAAGCTCTCGCTGCGCGCCCGCAACATGGATGTACCCCCCATCAAGGTCAACGACAAGGGCGGCAACCCCATCATGATCGGTCTGGTGCTGGTGTGGCGCATCAAGGACACCTACAAGGCCTGCTTCAACATCGACGTCGAGCCCGAGACAAAGTCCGCCACGGTGAATGTCAGCACCAACAACAACACCGTTCAGCAGAAGCTTAACGGCTACGACAACTTCGTGTCGGTACAGAGCGACTCGGCACTGCGCAAGGTTGCCAGCCTCTATGCCTACGACAACCTCGAGGACAAGAACGAGATTACGCTGCGCAACGGTGGCGACGAGGTCAACCGTCGTCTGGAACAGGAGATCAGCAAGCATCTCGAGATTGCCGGCATCGAGGTCGTCGAGGCACGCATCAACTACCTCGCCTACGCACAGGAGATTGCCAGCGTAATGCTCAAGCGCCAACAGGCCGAGGCCATCATCGCCGCCCGCGAGAAGATAGTGGAAGGCGCCGTCTCGATGGTCGATATGGCCCTCAAGAAACTGGCCGCCGACAACGTAGTGGAGATGGACGACGAGCGCAAGGCCGCCATGGTAAGCAACCTGATGGTGGTGCTCTGCGGCGACGAAGGCGCCAGCCCCGTAGTCAATACTGGTAGTATATATTAATGAATATGGAAGAGATATTGAAAGTCGACGGGCTCAGCAAGACTTTCACGCTGAGCCGCAAACAACAGAAGATTGAGCGCACCGCCGCCAAGCGCAAGGTGGCGGTGGACAACCTCGCCTTCTCTGCCTACCGCGGCGAGATATTCGGCCTGCTGGGCCCCAACGGCGCCGGCAAGACCACCACCCTGCGCATGCTCTCCACCCTCATCCGCCCCGACAGCGGCGACGCCATCCTCGACGGATGCAGCGTGGTGAACCAACCTGCCGAAGTACGTGGCAAGATAGGCTTCCTCACCTCTGAGCTGAAGCTGGAGGACTTCTTCACACCCAACTACCTTTTCGACTTCTTCAGCGAGCTGCACGGCGTGTACGAGAACACACGCAACCAACGCAAGAAAGAAATGTTCGAGCGCTTCGGCATCGACCAGTTCGCCGAGGTTAAGGTGGCCAACCTATCCACGGGCATGAAGCAGAAGCTCAGCCTTGTCATCTCACTGGTGCACGACCCCGAAGTCATCATCTTCGACGAACCCACCAACGGCCTCGACGTGCTGACGGCACGCACGGTGACCGACTATCTACAGGAACTACGCTCGCAAGGCAAGACCATCATCCTCTCGACGCACATTTTCAGTCTTGTAGAGCGCCTCTGCGACCGCGTGGGCATCATCATCGACGGCCGTCTCACGGCCTGCGGCGCCCTCTCGGAGATTTGCGACGGAATGTCGCTCGAGGACCGTTTCTTCGAAATGTACAAAGAAGTGAAAGGAGGTGAAGAATGAAAAGCAACACACTAACCATTATAAAGAAAGAGTTCGCCCGCTTCTTCGGCGACCGCCAGCTGCTGTTCACCACAGTCATCATGCCTGGCTTGCTGATATACATTATCTACAGCCTCATGGGCACAGGCATCGAGAAGATGATCAACGAAGGCGCCAACGAGGTGGTCACTATGCGCGTGGAGAACATGCCGCAGAGCATGGGGCCTATCCTCTCGTCTATCGACAGCAGCCTTGTCATTGTCAGCCAACCCTTCAGCGACGCCGACATCGCACAACTTGAGGACAAGGAAATCAACGCCCTGCTGATGCGCTTCCCTGCCGACTTCGACAGCCTCGTGACCAGCGGATATGTCGGCGACAGCGTGCCAGCCGTGGAGATCTACTACAACAGCACCAACAATGCCGCAGCACGCGTCAACATGATTGTCAGCACCATGCTCAACAATTACGGCCGTCCCTTCACCGTCAGCGAACTCGACCAAGCAAGCGACGAAAGCATCGGTGCCATGATATGGAGCAAGATACTACCTATGCTTATCATCATGATGCTCTTCAGCGGCGTCATGGCCATAGCCCCCAGCAGCATCGCCGGCGAGAAGGAACGTGGCACAATAGCCACTCTGCTCGTCACACCCATGCGCCGCAACGAACTTGCACTGGGCAAGATCATCTCCCTCAGCGGCATTGCCCTGCTGAGCGGCATCTCCAGCTTTATCGGCATTGCACTCTCGCTGCCCAAGATGGTGGGCATGGGCGATGCCGCTGACCTCGGCTTCCACTACACCACCAGCGACTACATCGCCCTCCTGCTGGTCATCTTCGCCTCGGTGCTCATCATGGCCTCGGCTGTCAGTCTCCTGTCGGCACTGGCCAAGGACGTGAAGAATGCCGGCACCATGGTGACGCCTTTCATGCTCGTGGTGATGCTCGCAGGTCTCCTGCCGATGTTCCAGACAGGTGCCTCCACCAACATGCTGGTGTACCTCATCCCCTTCTACAACGCCATAGAGGTGATGACGGCAGTCTTCAGCCACGAGATGCAATGGGCCACGGTGTTTGTCACTCTTGTGTCCGACATCGTATACACTGGCATCGCCGTCTGGGGTCTCACACGTATGTTCAACAGCGAAAAGGTGATGTTCAGCCGATGAAGAAAAACTTTGCACTGCGGATCGATTCGGAAGTCTACGACGCCATTGAGAAATGGGCCGCGGACGAATTCCGCAGTGCCAACGGCCAGATAGAATGGATACTCGCCGAAGCACTCAAAAAAGCCAAGCGATACCCGAAGAAAAAAGAAAACAAATGAAACGACTACCTATAATAGCCGTACTGCTGTGCGTGGGCCTTGCCGCCCACGCACAGTGGTATACAGGCATGAGCCAGAAGACAGGCCTCGCCATGTGCATACATCTTGCCGACAGTTCCTGTGAACTGTACAGCCCCATGCAAACCACCGACCCCATACCCGTCAGCAGTTGGTCGCTGCGCAACGACACACTGCATATAGAATGCAGCAGCATCGGGCTTAAGGTAAATGTCGTGCGACACGACAGCACCTTCGCCGGCTACTGGAAACAGAGCATCCTCAAGGAGAACATCACCTTCTATCCCACAGACACGCTCTTCACGCTGCGCCGTCCGCAGACACCGCAGCTGCCCTACCGCTTCGACGAGGAGACCATAGCCACTGACTACACCGACAGCCAGGGGAACAAAGTCCACCTAGAAGGTACCCTCACCTACCCCAAAGGCGGCGGACGATACCCGACGATGGTGCTTGTCAGCGGCAGCGGCCAACAGAACCGCGACGAGGAAATCTTCCAGCACAAGCCATTCCTCGTACTGGCCGACTATCTGGCCAGTCGCGGCATCGCCGTGCTTCGCTACGACGACCGCGGCGTGGACGCCAGCACAGGCTCGCTCGACAATGCCGACACACGTCTCTTCGCCGAAGACGCAGAAGCCATGTTCCGCGCCATCAGGAAGAACAAGCACATAGATGCCAAACGTCTCGGCATCGGCGGCCATAGCGAGGGCGGCGCCATAGCCCCCATGGTGGCAGCAAGGACATCTGTAGGGGTGAAAAATGATTCGCCAGTACGCTTCGTGGTAATGCTCGCCGGACAGGGTTGCACTGGTCTCGACGTCATGCTGCAGCAGAACGAGGCCATCTACCGTGCCGCAGGCCTCAGCGACAGCCTGCTGGCTATCCGCATGGCTTGCATGCGCGAACTCTTCGCCATGCCTACGGGAAGCAGCCTGAAGGATTATAAAGCCGTAGTGGCACGCCATAGCGACGGCCTTGCCAAGGAACAACTGGACAGCATAGGCCTTGGTCGTGGCGCCGCCGCCTCAGCCAAACAGCAAATGGACAGCCGCTGGATGCAGACTTTCCTCACCCTCGACCCAGCAGAATACCTGCCCATGGTGAAATGCCCTGTGCTGGCCCTCAACGGCGACAAGGATTGCCAAGTCCTCGCCGAGCCCAACCAAAAGCGCATCAAACAGCTGTGCCCCAAAGCCGACTGCCGCACACTGCCGGATTTGAACCACCTCTTCCAGCACAGCACAACAGGCGCTCCCGACGAGTACATACTCATAGAGGAAACCTTCTCAACCGAAGCGATGAAAGCGGTTGCCGACTGGATACTCAGCCTTTAGTTGTCTTCAACGGCGCCTTTGATTTGCACCTTTGTAAAGCCTTCGTCAATCACAGGTTTGACGAGGGCTTTCATTTCCTGTGGGCTGAACTTTTCGAGGCCCTGCATCGGGGTGGCGCGGTCGATGGTGTAGACCATCCACTCGCGCGGCTTCAACAGACGCACGATGTCCATCATCGGACCAACCACCTCAGGACTCGACGAGTCGAAGCCGTTGCCACGCAACATGCAGGTCTGAAGGACGAAGTTGCCCTCAAACTTCATGAGTGCCTCGATAACACGCTGCACGTCATAACCTGGGGCAGGCATGTTTATCTTCTCTATCAGCTCGTTGGTGGGAGCGTCAATCTTCATTATCGGGTTGTCGACCTTTCGCAGGGCGTTAAAGATTTCGGGGATATGTACGCGGGTGGCGTTGCTGAGCACACTGACCTTGGCCTGCGGGTAGTGCAGGTCGCGCAGACGCAACGTATCGTCGATAATCTGCGGGAACTCGGGGTTGATGGTTGGCTCGCCGTCGCCACTGAAGGTGATGCTGTCGACAGGCGTGCCTTCCTTGGCGAGCCTTATAAGCATACGTTCGAGGTCGGTGCGCACCTTCTCGGCGGTGGGTAGTACGGTGTCGTTGCGTCCGTCGCGGTTCCAGCCGCACTCGCAATAGATGCAGTCGAAGTTGCATATCTTACCTTTTTCGGGCAGCAGGTTGATGCCGAGCGAACTACCGAGTCGCCGGCTGAAGATAGGTCCAAAAACAGTCTCTTCGCGTATCATAATATGATTGCGTTATTGTGTAATTGCGTTATTGCTTGAGTTTCATTCCTCTTCGTCCATCTCTCCCGGGCGTTACGGAAGAGGAACATAAGCGACACCAGCAGTGCCGACAGTACTCCCACCAGGGCGGATGCCACAGGGTTGTATGCCCGCATAACTATCGGCAACATTATGTTGATGGCCAGCGGCACCACGATATACAGCACCATGATGGTGCCCAGCGGCTTCACGCCATCGTGGAACAGCCTCACAATCGCCACGATGCCTACGACAAACATCACAAAGCCGAAGGCAGCCGTTACGGCAGTCGCCGTTTTAACTTCAATCGGGAGAAAATACTGCAACAGCGAGTAGACGGCATCGAGTAGCATCACAATGAAGAAGACAAGAAAGACCGTCGACTTGCGTTCCTGCCACCGCGCCATACGGTAGATGCACCAGATGGCCCACAGCACCACAGCATCATACAGCACTCTGGCGACGATGAAATAGACCCGCGAGGCCGTAGTGGAGTTATCGAGTGCAGTGTCGCCAGTTACGGCTAGCACCACTCTTACAATTGCCAGCAGCAGCGGCACCGCCGCCACCGCCCATTCCCAAGGTTTGATGTCTTTTATTTTCATTTTTTTTATTTTCCCCAACTATCTCTATCTAATGAACGATATGTTATTGCCTCGCGCAGGTGGTCAGGGGTGATGTCGGGCGAGGCTTCGAGGTCGGCAATGGTGCGGCTGACGCGCAGGATGCGGTCGTAGGCACGGGCGCTGAGGCCCAGACGGTTCATTGCCATCTCCATGATATTGCGGCATTCGTCGGTGAGCTTGCAATACTCTCGCGTCAACTTGCTGCCCATCTGGGCGTTGCAGTGTACCCCAGGATGGTTGGCGAAGCGAGCCGTCTGTATGGCACGGGCGGCAACGACACGCTCCCTGATTGCGGCGCTACTCTCTGCCCTACCCTCTTTGTTCAGCTGGCTTACTGGCACGGGCGTCACCTCGATGTGGATGTCGATACGATCCATCAAGGGACCGCTGACTTTGTTCAGGTAGCGTTTCACTGCTCCCGCCGGACAGGTACACTCCACAGTCGGATGGTTGTAGTAGCCACAGGGGCAGGGGTTCATGGCGGCGATAAGCATAAACGATGCAGGGTAGTCGATGGTCATCTTGGCACGCGAGATGGTCACTCGTCGCTCCTCCATGGGCTGCCGAAGGACTTCCAATACAGTCCTCTTGAACTCTGGCAACTCATCGAGGAATAAACTTTCTAAACTGTTATTTGTATAACTATATGTATAATAATTATCTACACTTGAATTTGTGTAATAATTTACTACCTTTTCAGGAGAAAATGTCGATGAAATAGTTGTATTATTTTGTGCCATTTTCGTTTTTTACTACCCTTACATCTCCTTTTCGAATAACGTAATTTTTCCCTTTTTATTGTGTCAGAATATGACAAAATCGTTAATTCGATATTCAATAACCATCCTCAGACCTCGGAAGTGAAACGGCTTTCGAGGTTTTTTGTTTATTACCTATACCATTGAGCAGATTACATATTCAGTTCCAGGTTATTTTCATATTGAGTTGCCTCTCACACGACGATTCGAGGTTTTGGCCACTTCGGAACCGACCAAGAACAGCACGGTTCCAACCCAAAAACCTGATTATGCGTTAGATGAGTGCCTATGGTGCATTTTCGGGGTGCTGAAACCCATATATAACTTCCACAGGTCTAGGTGTTTATTAAATTTTTCAGCCTTATGTGGCAAAAACTGATTTTCGATACTATTTATATACAGCGGAAGGGTAATTACCCAGTTGCTGAAAATAAGAACTACAAACCAGCTACAATGACACCAGAACAATTAGAAAAAGCATTGAACAACCAATCGACCGAAACAGAAGCGGCCAAGGAACTGCTTACCGCCATCAAGGGTTTCAATTCAGGACACATCACCATTGAAAGGATGGTCAAGGTCATAAAGGATAATAGGTTATATATAGACGATGCCGTCGAACAGTACCTAACGGGCAGCACTCCTGTCGTGTACATCACCCAGCGAGGAGGGTTCAAGCTCAGCAAGGAACATAAACAGAAGATAAGCCAGGCTTTGAAAGGCCGAAGAATGACAGAGGAAGAGAAGGAACGACATCGGGAGAATGCCAGGTGCAAGCAAGTCTACCAATATGATGAAGACTGGAACCTGGTGTATCAGTGGGCTTCGACCAGGGAGGCCGAGCGTGAAGGTGGTTATAACAACAGCAATATCAGCAGGGCGTGTAGAACAGGGCGCAAGGCTTATGGGTACAACTGGAAGTATCGCCCCGTTGGAGAGTTGAATGAGGTAGTCAGGATTGAAACCGAGACAACAATAAGAAAGAGGTGACAGGGAAAAACGGTTCTGTCACCTCTTGGGAAAAGAAAGACTACTGACATCGAGTTATTTATCTTTGGTTTTTGCTAATACTACGGCACCGATAACCTCCGCTCCTACGTCGTTGCGCAGTTTCTCAGCCGTCTCTTTTATACTCGTTCCTGTCGTAATTAAATCGTCTAGTAATATAACGAGAGGAATTGCGTCGCCCTCTGGGTAAAAACTTTTTTTGTCGAAGCGACCCTCTGGTATTCCCCTTTC
>JAEEGL013223462.1_pt1 | contig 79144 bp, 78 predicted proteins | sample 9134231 | NCBI WGS metagenome assembly JAEEGL01 (sample SAMN16246548, study PRJNA631951) | gut metagenome | biome: gut microbiome; feature: rumen; material: fiber-attached | host: Bos | place: Iran: Karaj | collected 2018-10 | reverse complement strand
TCCCACACTTTAAAATCAAAACAATATTCATTGATTGAGGTCGTTACGATTTAGAAGGTATATTCTTTCGTGGAAGTTTATAAAAAAACAAATATAAATATATCGAAAATGAAATTATCGTTCTTTTTAGAATGGTAGTTCACAAGGTGAATGACAATATGGTTTAGGTTTGGACGTTAAGAACTTGCTCTTATAAGTACAAGGGTAAAGCATAATGTCAAGGATTACGGAGTAAGCCTCCATTCTAAAATGAACCTACCGCTTTAAATTTCTGTGATTTCCGTGATTTCCGTGTGACTAATAATAGTTATCGTTATCGTTGACGTTGACGTTGAAAGATGTTATCGTTATCGTTGACGTTCCGAAGGTCCCCCTCATCCCTCATCCCTCAGCCATCCGCCATCAGACATCCGACATCGATAGCTTAATAGCTTCACAGAAGCAATACTGTAATGTTAGACAAACTACATGGCTAGAGCATACAAAAAAATGTACCTTCAGGATGCTATGCGCAACCTTGCCGTGATGATGGATTGCGGTGTACGGAAATACGGCTATTCCATCGAGGAGTTCTATGATAAATTTCTCTCCTCAGCCGTGTCGCGTCAGTTTGCAAGCGGCAATCCCCGCTATTTGGTGGGCATGTCAGGAGCAGAGTTGGCCGACTGTGTGGTGGAAGCCACCGGTGGCACTGTTCTAAAGGAGAACGACGGCACCTACAGCGTGGGACCCGAGTACTGGGCCGGCTGGGCGCTGGCCTACTACCAGTGGCTCACGCGTCGTAGTTTTGCCTATATGCATGGCAAAGGTCTTGGTATCAACGAAGTGGTGGCCATGTATTATCCCCTTCACGAGGCTGACCTCTCCAAATTTGCCGCTGCCGCCGATAGCATTATTGTAAGAGGTCTCCCGGCTAAATAACCATCCGCCTTCAGCCCTCATCCTTCAGCCCTCCGCCCTCAGCCTCAGCCTTCATCCCTCAGCCTTCAGCCTTCGTTCATCCATCATCCATCAAACATCATCCATCAAACATCATACATCTGATTCCATCATCCCTCATCCCTCATCCCTCAGCCTTCGTTTAAATTTCTGCGGGACAAAATAAATAATAGAAAATAAACTTTATATAGATAGTATCATTATGCCAGAAGCAAAAGTAATATCACAGTGTATTTCTCGCAATGGAAAGGCGGCATATCGTCGTGCGAGGAATAGCGGCGGAGCTTATACTGTCCGCGGTAATTCCATAGTTCGTACTAGTGCCGATGGTTCAACCATTGTCATTAGGAATATTGAGCAGGTGAAGGTTCGACTAAGGGAAGATGAAAAGGTTCTTGTTCTGAAATGAGCATAGGAAAGAAAAGATTGCGTGTAATCGCTGGTCCTAATGGCTCAGGGAAGACAACTTTAACAGATATCATTAAGGGAATGGTTAAACTTGGCATTTATATCAATGCCGATGAAATCAAAGTAAAAATCCTTGGTTCTGCTCGATTGAGTTTTTCTGATTATAATTTATTTATAACAGATAGTATCTTTTATACGGCTTTACGCCAAACGACATTTAAGTCGGGGCAGGAAACTGGATACTGGATTTTTGAGGATAATGGCTTATCTTTCCTTGATATATCGAAGTTAGATGATTATTTCGTTGCCTTCCTTGCAGATTTCATTCGTAATTCATTGCTTGAGCAGACGGAGCGTTTTTCTTTCGAGACAGTAATGTCGCATCCTTCGAAACTTGATTTTATGCAACGGGCAAAGGATAGAGGTTTCAAGGTGTACCTTTATTTCGTTTCCCTTCCAAATCCTGAATTGAATCTTCTTAGAGTGAAGACCAGGGTAGAGCAGGGTGGACATGACGTTAAGGAAGATAAAGTAAAGGAACGTTATACACGAACAATGAGTTTGTTGCTAGATGCGATGAAGATTGCAGATAACGCCTATATCTTTGACAATAGTGGTTCTGAACCCAAGATGATTGCTCAGAAAGAGAGTGGCATACTGAAAACATTAGGTGATTACACCCCAGTCTGGTATCAAGAGTACGTGTTGAATAAGATATAACACACAACATCATCCATCTGATTACATCATACATCTGATTACATCATCCATCATCCATCAAACATCATCCATCAGCCATCATACATCAGCCATCATACATCTTCCATCATACATCATCCCTCATGAGCACCATCTCCGATTCCATCCAGCAAAAATGCCTCGCCTTTGGCGACAGAATAATCAAACTGAATGATTATTTGCTGGAGCAAGCGAGCACGAAGGCTGAAGGCCGAGGTAGGAAGTCTGATGTAAGTAAATCATCCCTCAGCCCTCAGCCGTCTGACATCTCTCAGCCCTCAGACTTCAGACATCAGCCCTCACGAGTTCCCGTACACCTCAAATCGGTGGCAACTTTAGCCAACCAACTATTAAGGTCAGGAACGAGTATCGGTACAAATAACGCAGAGGCATGTAATGCAATAAGTAAACAGGATTTTCGTTCCAAGAGTTATATAGCTCTCAAAGAAGCAAGAGAAAGCCTTTATTGGCTTGAACTGCTTCACAGAAATAATTATTTAACTGATGTACAATATCAAAGTCTGTTCACAGACTGCGAAGAATTAGTAAAGATACTTGTAGCAAGGTGTAAGAAGTTAGATGCAGATTTGAATGTTGACAAATGAACTCAGCCCTCAGCCTTCAGCCTTCGTTCCGCTTGACCAGGAGTTGGCTAGCAAATGAACTCAGCCCTCAGCCCTCAGCCTTCGATAGGCATCCCCTAAAAGCCCCAAAACAACAACTAAAAGTTTAAGGGCAATAATATGAAGGTTAACGTTGAAAAACTTTTCGTTAAAATTACTTTTTGAAAAGAAAAATTCTCCGTACCTTTGCTCGCGGAATATAGCATATTGGTAATTGTATTTCGAAAAAAATATAGAAGCAGTATAGTAATGTCAGACAAACGAAATATATATCACGGTTCGAACTCTATTATAGAAAAGCCTGTCTTTGGAGAAGGCAAACCGTATAATGCCTATTTGACATTAGATTGAAGTATACCGTAAAAATGAGATTAGAAGAATTATATCGCAGGTTAGACCTGATAGGGAAAGGAGGATTCGTTTCCCTGTCTGATCCGGAGTGGAGGCAGAGCGTCAAACTCCCAGATAGGGTATTGCGTCTCATCAACGATCCCCAAAGCCCATTGTCTACGGTTTCTGCATTCTTCAGTTTCGATGGCAAACCGCAGATCTTTTTCTTTGAGAATCCAACGGATTCCAACACGTTACACAAGGCGATTTGGAACTTAAATGAGATACCCGTTGTAGTCATCAGTCATGACGAGACAGTGGATGTGTATAATGGTTTTGCCTATAAAAAGGAACTTGATTCTCTAGTGCGCCTCGGGGATACGAGTGTACTTGATGACTTCAGCTATTTCAAAATTGTCACCGGTAAGGGCTGGGAAACGTACAAGCGTGAACTGGCGTATAAAAACAGAGTAGATTATTATCTCCTCGATAACATACAATATGCACAGGAGAAAATACTGAAAACATCTGTATCACGCAACCTCGCCAACCGACTGATAGGAAAGATGATATTCCTTCGTTACTTGATAGACCGCAAGGTTATGTTAAGGTTCGAGGGAGAGACCCGTACTTTGTCGAATGACGACCTCATTGAACTACTGCAAAACAAGGAAAGACTAGCCAATCTGTTTGATACGCTTCAGGATAAGGAAACCGGTTTTAATGGTGACCTGTTCAAAATCTCACGCGAAGAATTGGCCACAGTACCTGAAGCTGTATTGGATGTGCTGGTGCGACTTCTTCGTTGCGATAATCTGCAAGATGGTTCCTATTCTTTATTCGATGTCTATGACTTCTCCATCCTACCCGTAGAGTTCATCAGCAATGTATATGAGAGGTTTATTGGCAAAGAGAATCAAGAAAAGAAGGGTGCTTATTACACCCCCCTTTTCCTAGTTGAATACATCGTAGAGAATACTGTCTCGCAGCATCTGAAAACTTCCACTACTAGTTCTTGCAAGATTCTTGATCCTGCATGCGGTTCTGGAATCTTTCTTGTGCAGTCCTTACGTAGGATAATTGATCACTATATTTCCCATGCAAGTGAGCAAGAAAAGACGGGCGTGGCATTTCAGAAGAAACTGAAGGAACTGGTTCTGGAAAATATATACGGTATTGATAGTGATGTCAGTGCCATACAAGTTGCGGCCTTCTCTATTTACCTCACCTTGTTGGATTACCAGAACCCCGCTGACATATCCAGGTTCCGTTTCCCGAACTTGCTTCAGACCAACTTAATATGTCAGGATTCTTTCTGTGAGACTCCTTTCTCCAAATTACAGTTTGACTACATTATAGGCAACCCGCCTTGGAAAAGAGGTTTGAAAGAAAATCAAGATGAAGAACCTGAATATCAGAAGTACATCAGTAAGCGGGAACTCTCAGAAGGAAGAGAAGGCATTGTAAATAATCAGGAGATTGCTCAGGCTTTTGTGGTCAGGACCTTCGATTTTATGCGTCCAGTCACGCGCTGTGCGTTAGTTCTCACCAGCAAGGTTTTGTATAACCAACAGAGCGCTCAGTTCAGGGAATATTGGTTGGATAAAGCCTCAATAGATTCTGTGCTTGAATTGTCCGCTGTGCGTAAGGAAGTATTCACCCAGTCTAGCGATCCAGCTATAGCACCTGCTTGTGTGGTGTTCTATCACAGAAAGCCCGAAGGTGAAGGGCAAAAGGAGCATCTGGTTAAGCATACCTCTTTGAAGCCTAGTGTTTTCTTCTCGTTGTTTAAGGTGTTGACTGTTGAAAAGTCTGATGTACAGTATGTTCGCCAAGAACTGTTGCAGGAGGCTGATTATCTTTGGAAGATACTTCAGTACGGCACCTATTTGGACTTCCTTTTCATCAAACGTCTGAGAAAAATGCCGAATATTCTTGATGTTATCAAGGGTAAGGGCTATGACTACGGTCAGGGTGTTATTTGCGGTAAGGAAGAAGAACGTAAACATGACATTAGCAACTATGTCGGTAAGCGCAAGGTGGATGCCAGTGAGGTGGAACAGAATTTTGTTGCCCCTTCCGATAATACTTGGCAAGTCAGCAAAGCCCAGCGTGGACGCAGGCCAGAGATTTTCAAGGCTCCCTTGCTTCTAGTTAAGAAGAGTATTAGTGCAAGCAACTATAAGGCAAGAGCATCCTATTTTAATAGCGATTGTATATATACCGACTCTATTACTGGCATACACAGTGAGAATATAGATGAATTGAGGAATATTGCCGGTGTGCTTAACTCCGATTTCTTCTCTTATTATGCACTGATGTGCATGAGTTCTATTGGTATTGAACGCGAGCAGTCTCATAACATAGAGAAATTTGCCATTCCTTACATGGCAGGTGGAATTCATAACCATGTCAAGAGGATTGAGGAAATAAATATTCAATTGCAAGATGCCTTGATGGCGAAGAGGTTGGATTTGATGTCTCAGCGAGAGAAAGAAAAAAAGGCCATAGAGGATTGTATAGATAAAGAGTTACATTTAACGATAGTGGAAAAAACTCTTCTGGACTATGTTTATACATATACTATCCCTATGGCAACAGGGAAAAAGCGCGTTGAGTCTTTGAGTAATAATAGAAAAGGCATTGAAATACTCTCAGCATACGCTGACGTGTTCCTGAACAGGTTCAGGGGGCAGTTCGGTAAAGACACCGTACTTAATTACACCTGCGAGATGGCACCTACTCATGTTATGCTTCGCTTTGTGGTGTCCCATAAGGAACAGGAACCGATGTTCAATCATAGTGAATTGAGTACTTTAGAGAGATTATTGTTAGAACTATCTACAGAGAATATTTCCGAGAATCTGTATTTGAGGAAGGATATTAGAGGTTTCGAGAGAGATGGTTTTTATATCATCAAGCCTGCTGAGCAACGTCTGTGGCATCCAGCTGTAGCATACGTGGATGTTCAGGAGTTTGTAGATGCAATACTGGAACAAGGTGTAAACTAAAAATGAGGAGATGGATTCCACAGCATTTCAGTATGGTCAGGAATATAGGAGAGGTCAATTGAATGGTATTCTGACTGATTGTGTCCTTGTCTATAAAAGGATTAAAGATAGCCGGACAGACCTCAATAACAATGAGAATGACATTCGTGATGAGGTAACGAAATATTTGGAGGACGACAGCTATAAGGAACAATATACTTCTACAGTGAAATTCTTTCACGTGGATACAGAGGTTAGGGAGGGTAAAAATGGAAGGATTGATATCCGCTTTCTTCAAGTAAGCCCTTATAAGGACTCCAAAACATATTTTACTATTGAATGTAAGCGTCTTGACGGGAAGGCGTATCTCAGCAAGGAATATGTGATACACGGCATAGAGCGGTTTACAAAAAATAGGAAATATGCTACACCGCAGGGTTGTAATGCCATGATGGGGTTCATTGTCAGGACGCTTAATGTGGATGAAACGTGCAATGCAATTAATACTCACCTCACAGCCCAAGAGTATCTTGCTAAAATGCATGAAGAATTACCCAGCGGTTGCTATAAGTTTGAGTCAAAACACCTTTTGGAAGGTACAATAACCCTACTTCATCTGTGGTTGGACTTTACACCATGTATTGAACAATCTAAAGAATAATTGTCCTGCTGAATCTTAAAGTGAAGAGAAAGTTGGGAAGTTGTTTGAAAATCGATATTATTCTATAAATAAGAAGATATAGACTTATATGATAAAAAGATTCGATCATAAAGAGACTCTTATACAGGCGATGAAAAATGGCTTGAACCTATTTGTTGGTGCGGGTTTCTCACTATATGCAAAAGATGCTGAAGGTAATGTGTTGCCTAAGGGATTAGACTTGGTGAAGGAATTGCATCAGCATGTTGGGCCTGGTCTAAACGATCTTCCGAAGTATTGTTCTGTTATGGAGCGTCGTAAACGTACAGAGTTGTATACCTACTTGACAAATCGGTTTAAAGTGGCAAGTTACGCCCCTTTTTATGATAATTTAAACTATATCAATCTTAAAGGAGTCTATACGACAAATATTGACGACCTGATTCCTCAGATTGTCTCTCAAAGCAAAACGAGATATATTAATGAGCAAAGTGTGAATGGCGACTGTACAAATGATAAGGGCATAAATTATTTACCGCTTCATGGCTACATTAAATATCCCGAGCAAGGTTATGTTTTTAGTGTGGAGAAGATAGCGAACATATATAATCAAGCTCCGCGTGTATGGTCATATTTGTCATCTGCTGTAGAAAAGTATCCGACATTGTTCATAGGTTATGGAATGAATGATACTGGTGTTATTGAAGCTGTTTTGTCACAACAGACGTTTAATAATGCCCAGAAGTCTATGTGGATAGTTCTCTATAATCCTTCTTCAGATGATATAGATTACTTTGAAGGTATAGGCTTTAGTATTATTATCGCTGATACAAAAGAATTTCTGGAAGAGATTCCTAAACTGGACAAATGGGAAAACTATAAGGCCAGTAAGAGTCCTTTGGAGGAAATATTAAAAGGGAATGTGATTCCAAAGGACGGAAGAGGGTTAGTGCAAAGGCCTATTGTAGAGTTTTATAAAGGTATGGCTCCCACATGGCCAGATATTCAGCGTAATGTTATTTATAAGACATCTTTTTTCAAAGATATAGAAAATTCGGTTTATCATCCATCTAAGCACACTATTATTATTGGTGCCCCTATCTCTGGCAAAACAACGCTGGCTATGCAGATTGGACATTTAATTCAGTTCGGTGGCATTAAACTTATGTTTGATAATATGACATTAAATCGTGCTGATTATATAGCTAAGCTAATTGGCAATACAAAGGCCTTAATAATAATAGAGAATTTTACAGATGATATAGATGCATTTCTTTCGCTAGTTTCTCTTCCACATGTTAAGGTAGTTGGAATAGATAGAAGTCATAACTATGCAATAATAAATCATTTAATTGACCAAAACCATTTTACTGTTATTAATGTTACAGAACTGAAAGATCAAGATGTTCAAGGAATTGTGGATGCCATTCCTGCAGAAATTCGTCGTAGTGAAAAAGAAATCAAGAAACATAGAAAAGAGGACTCTGTAGATTCGATATACGAGTTTGTAATACGCCATGTTCAAGGACAATCTATTGAAAGTAGATATAAAGATTTTGTAAAAAACCTTGAAAAAGACAATCCGGACCTTATGGAGTTCCTTGTACTTTGTGCATATATGAACAAAGCACGTGTGCCAATGTCGATGGAAGTAGCTTATCAGTACTTTTACGATTTACCGTATCAAGAAGTTATTGATATACGAAAGCAGCTTTCTGACTTTCTGAAAGAAGATGATGACGAATGGCTGGCGGAGCAAAACATTGATGGTTACAGGCCTAGAACTTCTATTATTTCTGATGCAATTTTAAAATACGCCGATAATGAGATCTTTGCAAATGTAATGTGGAATGTTGTAGAGAATGTACATAGCTTTGCAATATGTAACTATAGAACATTTCGCAAATGGGCATTTGACAAGACATTAGTACTACGAGCTTTTCCGAATTGGAAAGAGGGAATGGAGTTTTATGAGAAGGTGTTTCTTTATGACAACCGGAACCCATATATACTTCAACAAGGAGCTTTGTATTTATCTACCAAACATAGGTATCATGAGGCTTTTGATTGGATTGATCGCGCCAAAACGATGACAAATAACAAACATTTTTCTATTCGAAATTCTCACGCTATTATTCTATTTGATGCCAACTATGATATAAATACTCAAGAAGCACAATCATTACTTGTCCAGAGTATGGACACTTTGCATGAATGTTATAAGAACGATAATAGACGTACATATCATGCTCAGGTCTATGCAGAACAGGCCTTGCGTTTTTTTAGAAAATATCACGACGAGAAGTCGGTTGAGTATTTGAATCAGGCCAAAACATGGCTTCATGATGAACTGTTAGATAAACCGTGGGCTTATGAATTGAAGCCTTTAGTGAAAAGAGTAGATGAGAGTCTTGATCATAAAGATGTATAAAACGTCAGAGGTATAATTGATTTTGTAACGGCATTGTAATATTTGCGGGAACCGCTCCAGGGCCATTTGCGTACAAGTCCGCAAAAAGGACTTCCCTGTTTTACTCGCAACCGGTGGCTCTTGAATGATAATAGGAAACAGTTTAATTAATGATTTTAACTGCTTTTGCAGAGATATAAGAAAGGGAAAGCCAGGGAAAGAAATAACTCCGCCTTCAGCCCTCAGCCATCAGTCTTCTCCCGCTAGGGAGTAGATAATCTGTTCTTTTTAGAATGGAAGTTCACAAAGTGAATGGCGGTATGATTTAGGCTTGGACGTTAAGAGCTTGTTCTTATAAGTACAAGGGTAAAGCATAATGTCAAGGATTACAGAGTAAGCCTCCATTCTTAAAAGAACCTACCGATTTAAATTTCTGTGATATCCGTGATTTCTGTGTGACTAATAAAAGTTATCGTTATCGTTAACGTTATCGTACCGAAGGTTCTCTTCCATCATCCATCATCCATCATCCATCAAACATCAAACATCATACTAGAAAATGATTTACGACAAATTAGAAAATATAGATCTTTACAAAGGCATCTCTGATGACATTTATGCGGGCTTGGAGTACCTGCGTGTTATTGATGCAGATATTGCAGCCGGTACGTACCAGATTAACCCGAGAGTTAAAGCTATAGTGTCTGAATATAAGACAAAAGCAGAGAATAAATACGGCTTTGAGGCTCACCGTAAAAATATAGATATTCAGTATCTTATAAAAGGAGAAGAAAAGATATGCAGTCTGCCCTTGGAATATCTAAAAGAGAGCAAGACCTATGACGAAAAGATTGATGCTGCCTTTTATGTTGAAAGAGGTATAAAACCACAAGATTTATTGTTGGGCAATGGCTATTTTGCCATACTGTTTCCGCAAGACGGACATATGCCGCAGTTATGTGTCAATAAACTAGAAAACGTGAAGAAAGTAGTTGTGAAAGTGAAAATTGGAGAATAAATACAAAACAATATATGTTCAACTTAGACAAGTTTATTGCCGACAAGATATAAAACAATAATATGAAGAAAGTTATTATCTCATTAATTATAGGTTTGATAATAGGCTTTGTGGCTGGTATAACCATGCTTGATTTTTTACATGTTCCTATTATTAATAAATGCTATGGGGTACTTGAAGCAGTTTACTATATTTCTACACCATTAGCCACACTGATAACTTTTTTGGCTGTTATTGTGGCTATATTCGGTAATGAGATAAGAATGTGGTTATATCGTGAAAAATGCGATGTTAGTATTGAGCGTAATATCTTTGTCGAGGACATTTCAGGCCTAGAAAATTTACCTAACATAGAGGCCCGTAAGTATGATTGTAACCTATGTGTTGAAAATATTGGTGGCAGTGAAATAGAAGGTCTTGGCTTATTCATTAAAAATATAAATTATCGGGATAATAAGGATGCAAAAGTTAAGAAACTAAGAATATTGAATCAAAAAGCACTTTATTGGAACAAAACAGATGAGTTAAGGGCTAATTTTTTACCCCTTGATAAGAAGTATGTACCTATTCTCCGTATCCATCCAAATATCACAACTCAAACGCCCGATGATCAGCTATCAAGTTTAAAACCTCTCCATATTTCCATAATGGGCCACAGCCTTGATGACAAATTTAATAAAAAAGGTATTTGGGAAATTGAATACACTTTATCAACCACTCGTAAACTGATTAAAGATTTTACTGTGATTGTGTCATGGACTGGCGTATGGAAACAACGTGAAAAAGAAATGTGTGATGAGGTGACAGTAGAATTAAAAAAGAAATAAAGTTATGATTAAATTTATATCATTTGACAACACTGTTGTCGATGCAGCAGCCCTTGAAGAGAAATTGCTGTTCGTATGTACATCTGTCTATAAGAATGGTCATGATCAGTTCTTTGTTAATTATCAAGGAAGTTGTAAGACTCTATATGATAACATAACTCCAATTGTGGGTGATAAGCATGTCTTGCTTTTGGGCTTTATGCCAGATGACTATTGGGGATATCAAGACAAGTCTCTTTGGACTTGGATAAATGAGAACAAGTAGTTCTATAATTTCATTAGTATCCCGTTAACCAGGGACAAGTATAAATAACAATCAAATAACCCCGGAATAAGGGAACCAAATTGATTCTTTGACATCGTTGAAATTAATCTTGTCGTACAGGTCTCATAAATGAGTTTTGTATATCACTGTTGGCTGCAAGGTTATCAAAATCAAGTCCGTTTCATTTCAAAAATCTGCTTAATTGACTGAATTTCAATTATTTCAAAGACCGATTAGTCAACTTTTATTGGACAGTGGTGATAGAAATATAAATAAATGATCAAGCATATTATTACGATAATTCTGATAGTACTTGGTTGCTTTGCATTTGCAATGAGTTTTTGTGTTGTTGAGAAGTATCAGGTATATTGTACCATAGCTTCATTCGCCTTTCCTACCTTTGCAGCTTTATTGGAGATATGTTTTGCTATGAAAAGTGATAAACAATTGGCAGAACTTCGTGATTCTTCAACTTGGGGGTAGTTATAAAACTAATTACGGAACAGAGCCATCCATATGGCATTACACCCAGATTCGTAACTCAATAACCACTAATCAAATTATAGATAATCCTTTGGTATTGTGCTAAGTGATGGTCACAGCACTGATGGTGGAGTTATACAGAATTTATGGAAGCTTGCTTACAAGAAATTATGGATGACTGCAATATCAAAACCGGACGTAGTACGGTTAGCACAACACCAAAGACTCCGCTGTAAATAATTTCTGTGATATCCGTGATTTCCGTGAGAAAAAAAAAGTTATCGTTAACGTTATCGTTATCGTTAAAATAAGATCTGTAAGATTTCTTGCCCGATAGGGCATAGGAGAAATAAAAAACATATGAACAAAGAAACAATAACAGTCACCTCCCCGTTACTCCCAGACCTCAACGACTTCAACGAAATGTTGAAGGACATCTGGGCCAGGAAATGGATTACCAATAACGGCGAGTACCACCAACGCCTGGAGCAGGCCTTGGCCGAGTACCTGAAAGTCCCTTATATCAGCTTGTTCACCAATGGCACCTTGCCCTTGCTGACCGCTTTACAAGCATTAAGAATCACCGGTGAAGTCATCACCACCCCTTATAGCTTTGTCGCTACTACTCACAGTATTTGGTGGAATGGCTGTAAGCCCGTCTTTGTGGATATAGAGGAAGAAACCTGTGGTATTGATCCCGATAAGATTGAGGCCGCCATCACCCCCAAGACCACAGCCATCATGCCCGTCCACTGTTATGGCTGCCCGGTAAAGATGCAGCGCATTCAAGAGATCGCTGACAAGTACGGCCTCAAAGTCATCTACGATGCCGCCCACGCCTTTGGCGTAGAGGTAGATGGAGAGAGCGTTTTAAAGGCGGGTGACATGTCCACCCTTTCGTTCCATGCCACCAAGGTTTATAATACCCTTGAAGGTGGTGCCTTAGTAATGCATGACGAGAAAACCAAACAACGCATTGACTACTTGAAGAACTTTGGTTTTGCAGGAGAAACAGAGGTTGTTGCTCCTGGTATAAACAGTAAAGTGGATGAGGTGCGCTGTGCTTATGGACTGCTGAATTTGAAGCAGGTTGATCAGGCTATTGCAAACCGCCAGAAGGTTGCTCAAAAGTACCGCGAGGCTCTACGTAATGTTCTAGGTATTCGTTTCTTTAATGATATGCCTGGAGTCCGTCATAACTATAGCTATTTTCCTATCTTCATTAATGCTGAAGAATATGGCAAGACAAGAGACCAACTCTATTTTGAGATGAGAGAAAAGAATGTGCTTGGTCGCAGATACTTCTATCCTTTGATCAGTACTTTCAGTACCTATCGTGGCCTTCCAAGTGCTACGCCAGAAAATTTACCTGTTGCTACAAGAATTACAAATGAGGTAATTTGCTTGCCCATGCACCATGCATTGAGTGATGAAGATATAGAACGAGTACTTTCTTGTGTAATTAATAAGTAAATATATGATTAAAACATCAATTATTGCCGATAGTATCAAGTTATCATTAGTACGTAGCCTTTTCAATGAGGCTAAGAAATATGATGATGTGATAGATTTTACGCTTGCTGACCCTGATGTACAGACTCATCAGGCTATAAAGGATGCCGCTTGCTTAGCTATACAGGAGGGAAAAACCCGTTATTCACAGAATGCAGGGCTTTTGGATTTACGTCAGACCATCAGTAAATATTATCAGCGTAAAGAAGGCTTTATCTATGACCCTATATCGGAGGTCATGGTTACTGTGGGAGCAATGGAAGGTCTATATTTAGTCCTAATTTCCATGCTGAATCCCGGTGATGAAGTCATCATTCCGGCTCCTTACTATATCAACTATACCCAAATGGTGCGTATGTGCCATGCTGTACCTGTTATTGTTGACAATCCAGAGAAAACGGATTTGACATTTGATGTGGCTGACATTGAGAAAGCTATCACGCCAAAGACCCGTGCCATCATGATCAACACCCCATCAAATCCTTCTGGACGCATCATTCCTCAAGATAAAATAGCCGACATAGCAGAATTGGCTAAGAAACACGATTTAGTGGTTATATCAGATGAGGTTTACAAATGCTTGATTTATGATCATGCTCCATTTAAGAGCATTGTGGCAATAGATGGTATGCGTGAACGTACGATACTCATCAATTCACTCTCTAAGGAGTTTTGCATGACAGGTTATCGTATTGGCTATGTACTGGCTCCAGAAGAACTTATTGCGGCAATGACCAAACTTCAAGAGAATGTGTGTGCATGCGCACCTCTTCCATCTCAATACGCAGCTATAAAAGCATTAAGCGGTGAGGAAGACTACTCAATGAATATGGTGAAGATATTTACGGAGCGTCGCAACGTTTTATATGATGGTCTGAGTAAGATTGAGAAATTCAGTATCAAAGCTCCCGAGGCTACTTTCTATATGATGGTTGACATTTCCATGACAGGTATGGACTCCATCGATTTCTGCTATGCACTGCTTCGTGGTGCTCATGTGGCAGCAGTGCCTGGTGTAACATACGGTCAGTGCTGTAATCACTATATTCGCATCGCTTTCACACTTGACATTGAAAAGATTAAGGAAGGTGTATGTAGAATTCAACAATTCATGGAATCATTATGAAAAAAGTATTAATGCTAGGTGGCAGCATTTATCAGACATACGCCATCAAGGCTGCAGTTAAGATGGGTTATTACGTCATTACCTGCGATTATCTGCCATCGAATCCTGGTCATAAATATGCCCACGAATACTATAACGTAAGTACTACGGATAAGGAGGCTGTCCTTGATCTGGCAAAGAAGTTGAAGGTCGATGGCATAGTTGCATACGCCTCAGACCCTGCAGCTCCGACTGCAGCATACGTCAGTGAGAAGCTTGGTTTACCCACAAGTCCTTATAAGTCGGTAGAGATACTGAGCAAAAAACATCTTTTCCGCAAATATCTCACTGAACATGGTTTCAATGTTCCCAAGGCAAAGAGTTATAAGACTTTTGAAGAAGCGGAGGCAGACATTGATAACTTCAAACTGCCTGTCATGGTGAAGCCTGTGGATTCATCAGGTAGTAAAGGTATTAATAAAATGACCGATAAGTCTCAACTGAGGGCTTTTGTAGAAGATGCCTTGTCTTATTCTCGCGATAAGATATTCCTGATAGAAGAGTTTATTGTGAAGGATGGTCCACAGATTTCTGGAGACGCTTTCTCGGTGGATGGCAAGCTGGTGTTCCATTGTCTGGGCAATGAGTTCTACAGCACTAAGGTTGATAAAGACTTTGCCCCATTGGGCGAGTGTTGGCCAACGGTGATGCCTAAGTATGTGATTGACACCTTGGAAGCGGATTTGCAGAGGCTCATAACTTCTTTAGGAATGAAATCAACAGCCTATAATGTAGAAGCCATTTATGGCACTGATGGCAAGGTTTACATCCTGGAACTTGGTGCACGTAGTGGTGGTAGTCTTATTCCTCAGATAACTGCTTTGGCTACTGGTGTTGACATGGTTCCATACGTTATTAAGGCTGCACTGGGCGAAGATTGTTCTGACCTGAAGATGGCCCCAGTAAAGGGCTTTTGGTCTAATTATATGGCACATGCCAACGAAACAGGTCGCTATGCAGGCATTGAATACGACGAAGTATTCAAAAAAAACAATCTTGTAGATTTCGTCACAGACATCAAGGAAGGTGATTCTGTCCACAAGTATCGTGATGCCCAGGACTGTGTAGGTGAGCTGTTGCTGAAATACGACAGTATGGAGCAGATGAACCACATGATCGAGAATATGGATAAGTATGTCCATGTTATAATAAAGGTATAAATGATTATTTGTCAGATAGAACAGTCTTCTTATGATGAACTGGCGCCTATATGCATCGCCAGGCCGACGATACTTTTCCTTAGTTGATAGATGATGGATATCTTTTGGCGTTTAAATAGCTGTTTGGACATGATGGCTGAAAAAATAGATTTTGTTGTTACATGGCTTGACTCTGGCGACCCAAACTGGCAGGCAGAATTCACTAAATATAAGAGTCAGACGACTGGGAGGACGGAGGCTACTCGTTTCAGGAATTGGGGGTTGTTCAGATATTGGTTCAGGGCTGTCGAAGCATACGCACCCTGGGTGAATAAAGTGTTTTTGGTCACCAACGGAAAGTTTCCTGATTGGATAAACGAGAATCATCCCAAATTGGTTTTAATAAAGCATTCCGATTATATTCCCGCAGAATTGCTACCGACATTCAACTCACGAACTATAGAACTGTATCTACACAAGATACCTGGATTATCAGAGCATTTTGTCTATTTCAATGATGACTGTTATATTAATGCACCGATAACTCCAAAGTACTATTTCCGCAATGGACTGCCCTGTGATTGCAATCTGGAGACATGTTTTAATGTGCCGACCTATACGAAGGCTGACAGATTTGACATATACATGTCTATGCTGGCAGACATCGGTGTCATTAATGCTCATTTCAACAGGTCTCAGACTGTCAGGAAATCTTTAAGACGATGGTATGGCACGCATTTAGGCTTGAAAGGCATCCTCTTCAGCTTATTCCTTGGTGGACATAGGAAATTTGTTGGTTTCGGATTCATGCATTGGGAACATCCTTTCCTGAAATCTACTTTCGAAGAGGTGTGGTCTCACGAGCCGGAATTGTTAGAAAGTAGCTGTACGCGCTTTCGTGAAGAGTTGACGATTAATCCCTATGTGTTCAGATACTGGCAGTTCGCTTCTAACAAGTTCTATCCTGTAAAGGCTGATTCTGGTCGAATGTTGATTCTCATAGAAAACTATCTTGACAAGATCGCCTGCTCCATGAACGATAGACACATAAGATCGCTATGCCTGAACGATGTTGATGTCCCCAAATGCTCTGAAACAGAATTCACGAGGATTCGTAGCTCCGTTCAGTCTCTTTTTATGAAGAAGTTCCCAGAGATGAGTTCTTTTGAGAAAAGATGACCATCCGCCTCCGTCCTTGTCCTTCCTATGCAAATGAATAGTTCAAGTAAATAATGAAACAAAAGAAACTGATGCTTCTTGGTGGCATTCGCTACCTCTTACCTGTTATCAAGGCTGCGCATGAGCAGGGATACTATGTCATCACGGCTGACTATATTCCAGACAATATTGCTCACAAATACAGTGACGAATATGTTAATGTGAGTATTGTTGATAAAGAAGCAGTGTTGAAAGTTGCCCAAGAGAAACATATTGATGGTATTATGTCTTTTGGCGTTGATCCAGGTGTAGTTTCTGCAAGCTATGTACAGAACAAAATGGGATTGCCAAGTTTTGGTCCTTACGAAAGTGTGGAGATACTCCAGAATAAGGATAAATTCCGTGATTTCTTGGCAAAGAATGGCTTTAATGTGCCACAAGCTAAGGGTTTTGACAGTGTAGATGCTGCCATGGAAGAAATGTATTGGTATCCTTGGCCTGTAATTGTAAAGCCTACGGATGCTGCGGGCAGTAAGGGTGTAACGAGAGTGGATAGGGCTGAGGATTTGAAGCCTGCTTTGGAGTATGCTATGGAGCACAGTATTTCTGGCCATATCATTGTAGAAGAGTTTATCGAAAAGCAGGGTTGCTCTTCAGATACAGATAGTTTCTCTGAGGGTGGTAAACTGAAATTTGTCAGCTTCTGTGCCCAACGTTTTGATGCGGAGGCAACCAATCCTTATACTCCTGCAGCTTACAGCTGGCCATCTACATTTACAAAGGAGCAGGAAGATTACCTTACTTCTGAGATTCAGCGATTGATTACCCTGTTGAACCTGAAAACTTGTGTGTATAATATTGAAGTTCGTGTTTCACCTAATGGCAAACCTTATATTATGGAGCTGACTCCACGTGGTGGTGGTAACCGTCTTTGTGAAATGCTACGCTATGCAACAGGTGTGGATATGATTACAGCCATTACCCGTGCCATGGTGGGTGATCCTATTCTGGAACCCATTGAGCAGAAACCTTACAATGGTCATTGGGCAGAGATAATTCTTCATGCTGATAATGATGGCGTATTTGACCATTTGGAGATAAGTAAGGAACTGCCCGCTGGGATTGTAGAAGAAGATCTCTGGGTGGAGAAGGGTGACAAGGTGGAATCCTTTGAAGGAGCTAATAATGCCATTGGTACACTTGTTCTGAAGTTCCAGACGGCAGAAGAACTTGAAAAGGCAATAACCAATCAGCGAGATTGGTTGAAAGTAGTTGTAAAATGAAAAAAGAAATAGGTAGTATCTTTCCTCTCTCGGATGCAGCTCTTTCGAAGGTGGAATCAGAGAAAGCATCATACAAAGGAGATAGATTGTATTATTCCCTCTGTCGTGAAGCTTTATATGATATAGCCAAAGCAATGGGAGATGTTGGCAATACTGTCTGGATACCAGCTTATACTTGTCAAACAGTTATTACACCTTTTGAGGAAGCAGGATGGCATTGTGCTTTTTATCCTGTTAGAAGGAATTTGAGAATAGATACTAAAGGACTATTAGAAGACGTAGAAAAAATCCGTCCTTCTATGATGGTGGTTCATCCGTTTTTTGGAATGGATTTAAATGAAGAAGAGGTGAAAACCTTAGATTCAATTAAAGAAAAGGGTGTTCTTATAGTCCTTGACTTAACTCAGTGTCTGTTTTCCACGAAAGAATACATGTTCCCTTCTTTTGTCGTTGCAAGTTATAGGAAATGGATGCCCATTCCAGATGGCGGTTATTTGCAGTGTAGGTTAAGTGGCGTAAAAATCTCACAACCCATTTGTGAGAACGTGGAGTTCACAGAGAAAGAAATCGCTGCCATGTATCTTCGCGGACAGTATTTTGGGAATGGAGAACAACGTACGAAAGATATATCGATACATTTGAGTAAGACTGCTGATCACATTGTGGAAACAGGAATATTTCCACACAAGATGTCTCAAATAGCTTTTAATCTCTACTCAAGAGAAGATCTAGGCCAAAACCAAAAACGTCGATTTGAAAACTTTACATATCTGTTTGATAATATTCGAGAAAGCGAGAGGGTTTCTAAAGTTTGTCATGACATAAAAGACGTAACAACAGCCCCCCTTTATTTCACAATATATGTGAAGGATAGACCCGCTTTACAAAGACAACTTGCGCAGAATTCTATTTATGCTCCTGTTATCTGGCCTGTGGAGGATGAGAGAGTGCTGATTAACGATGAAGTGAAGTATATCTACAATCATATTCTGGCTATCCCTATTGACCAGCGTTACGACGAGAAGGATATGTGTCGCGTGATCGAAATTATAAATAACTATTGAATATGAAAGAAAAAATAGCGGTCATTGGTGCGAATGAGCCTCTGATTCCTTTCTACCGTCAGGCCAAGTATTTGGGCTATGAGGTAATAGGAATAGCTATTGAGAAAGGGGCTGTTTGCAAGAAGTATTGCGACAGATTCTATCCCGTTTCGTTTGCCGACAAGGACGATGTGGTTGAGGTATGTCGTAAGGAAAAAGTTGATGGAATAATATCCTTCTCTTTGGAATCAGCTTTACCTACAGTAGCATACGTAGCCAAGAAGTTGGGGCTAGTTAGCAATACAGAAGAAAGCATAAAACTGACACAAAGTAAATATTCTCAAAGAAAGGCATTGGAAATGGCTGGTATACCTGTTCCAAAGTACTACTTGATAGAGAATGAGGATGACTTGAAAAAAGTAGGATGTCGTTATCCAGTTATCGTGAAGCCTGTAGATAGTGGTGGCAGCCAAGGTATATGTAAAGTAAAGGATCCTGAAAAACTAGTAGAAGCTTATCATTATGCAGTAGATTATTCTCGCACATCAAAAGCAATCATAGAAGAGTTTGTTGATGGTAGAGAATTTAGTGTAGAGTATATCAGCCATCAGGGGAAGCACTATTTCCTTCAAATTACAGATAAGGTAACAAGTGGTGCTCCAAGATTTGTGGAGATGCAACATCACCAGCCAGCTGATATTCCTCAATCTGTCTGGGATAGGATTAAGACAATGGTAGAAAGAGCATTGACAGCCCTAAAGATAGAAAATTCTGCCAGCCATACAGAAATCAAATGGAATGGTAATGATGAGTTATATATAATAGAAACAGGTGCCCGAATGGGTGGTGATTATATCTCTTCTGATCTTGTTAGATTATCAACAGGTTATGATTTTGTAGAAGGTGCTATTAAGTTGGCTATTGGAAAGTTTGAAACACCTGTATTTCCCAAGTCAATGCATAGTGGAGTCTTTTTTTATAGTAAGTTGGCACCAGAAGTGGGCGAAATTATTAAGCATCACGATAAGTGGCCTGAAATAGTTGAATGGGAGTATTCAGACGAACCATTAATGGAGGTTAAGAGCAATGCTGATAGAAGAGGATATATCATATATCAGATGGAGAATGGCAGATTTAATGAATAAAATGAAAAAGTGTAATGGAAAAGACAGTATACTTTCGTGCATTTGAACCTGAAGATGCAATTTATGTTCATCAATGGAAAAATAGCGATGAACTTAATGAATTGACAGTAGGTTTGAACAAGAAGACAACAATGGAGGATGATCAACGATGGGTTAACTCAGTTAAAGACCACCATCCGTATTATGCATATTGGGCAATTTGTTCGTCTAAAGACGACAAACTAATAGGTTATGCATCATTAGTCAATATTCATTATATTAATAGTTCTGCAGAAACTGGAGCGATTTTAATCGCAGATCCTGACTATAATGATGGAACGGCTTGGATAGAGTCTGTATTGTTTATGTTTGAATATGCATTTGAACGCCTTAATCTCCATAGGGTATATGGTCATTCGCTGGTAGGCCACAAGATAAGTAATACGATAGAGCCTCTGATGTTTATGCAGCAAGAAGGAATCCTTCGACAAGCTGCATATAAAAATGGACAATATTACGATATAAGTTGTGCTGCTATATTACGAGACGAATACTTTGCTCACAAAGAGGCAGGCGACTATGATATGATGAAGATAATACGCAGACTTAGAAAAATAAGAAAAGGATGAAAGCTTTTTTATTTCCTGGTCAGGGTTGCCAGAAGCAAGGAATGGGTAAGGATCTTTATGATAACTTCCCCAAAGCAAAAGTGTTATTTGAACAAGCGAATGATATTTTAGGAGAGCGTTTCTCTGATAGTTTGTTTAGTGCATCGGAAGAGCTGCTCATGGATACCCGCTATACGCAACCTGCCATTTTTATCTATGAAGTGGCATTGGCTATAGCTCAGGATGAAGTAAAACCTGATTGCGTAGCTGGTCATTCTTTGGGCGAATATGCAGCTCTAGTAACTTGTGGCGCACTTACTTTTGAAGAAACATTGCCCTTTATTAAAACTCGCGGACAAGTGTTCTATGAGGCATTCCAGAAGCATCCCAGTGCAATGGGCGCTATTATTGGTGCACCTGATGAACAAGTTAAGGATGTGCTGAAAAAGGTTGGCGAAGAGGATGGCGAAAATCTCTATATCGCAAACTATAATGGCCCCGGCCAGTTAGTGGTGACTGGAGCACGATTGAGTATCAAGAAGGCTTGTAAGATTCTGAAAGAAATGGGCGCTAAGCGTGCATTGGTATTACCCATGAAGGGAGTAGGACATTCTCCTAATTCAGCCGAAGAAGGTGCTATCCTTGGAGAGGAGTTGAAGAAGTTGAACTTCAAAGAACCCCAAATTCCTATCTATCAGGATGCTGATGGCTTGCCACATACAGATCCTAAAGAAATATTGGATAACCAAATAAAACTGATGACTTATCCGGTTCAATGGACTAACATTACTATGAACATGGTTAAGAATGGCGTCAACCAGTTCTATGAATGTGGAACAGATGATACGTTGCAGAAGATTGTGAAGCGTATGACACCAGAATCAGATGTGAATTCTTTGGTACATATTCCTTTCTATGAAGGAAAGATACAAGATTTTTCAATCATCAACAATTAATATATTTAGATTATGGACATTCAAGAATTTATTGAGAACTTTGCAGCAGAGTTTGATGAGACTCCTGCAGAAGCATTCGCACCAGAGACAGAGTATAAGTCACTTGACGAGTGGAATTCTCTGACAGCTCTTTCTATCATTGCTATGGTAGATGACAATTACAATAAGACTATTACAGGTGCAAACCTTCGTGAGAATACGACCATTCAGGATCTGTTTAATTACGTAGCATCCTTATGATTAATCCTTTCTCACTTGAAGGTAAAACTATCTTGGTGACAGGTTCCTCTTCCGGTATTGGAAGGGGAATCGCCATCGAGTGTTCCAAAATGGGAGCCAAGATCATTTTGAATGGTCGAAATGTTGATCGATTGAATGAAACACTTGAAATGATGGAAGGCGAGGGGCATCAGGTGATAGCTGCTGATATATCAAAGCAGGAGGATATTGATCGTCTTGTAGTAGAAGTGCCAGCACTTGATGGCTGTGTACTTTGTGCAGGTATCCCACAAGTATGCCCGGTCAAGCATTTCAAACGTAATGATGTAGAGGATATTTTCAGCGTAAACGCTTTTGCACCTATTATGATAACATCAGGCCTCTTGAAGAAGAAAAAGATTCGTAAAGGTTCATCTGTAGTTCTGATAGAATCACTGTCTGGTGTTTTTGTTGGGACAAAGGGTGATGTATCATACAATGCTTCCAAGGCAGCTTTAAATGGATTCTTAAAAGGCTCTGCATTGGAATTGGCAGGACAGGGAATTCGAATTAATGCCATCAATCCTGGACTTGTGCCAACAAATATTCTGAATCTGACAAATGAGATGTTTGCAGAGAACCACCATACTGATATTATGGTGAATAGCTATCCCATGAAGCGCTATGGGACCCCAGAAGATATTGCCTATGGTGCAATCTATCTTCTTTCAGATGCTTCGAGTTGGGTAACAGGCACCAATTTAGTTATAGATGGTGGTTATTTGTTAAATTAGGAAGCTATAGAATATGAAAATCAACTTGATAGAACTGTTTGAGGAATCAGTTAAGAAATATCCTCAGAAGGTAGCTGTGATTGATAAGGACAGAGAGATAACATTCTCAGACCTAAGAGAGCAAGCTATTATGTTGGCCCAGAAAATCATTTATGGCGGGGCTTGTCAGAATAAACCAGTGGCAGTGTTCTTGGACAAATCGATAGAGAGTGTCTATTCAGATTTGGGAATTATCTATTCTGGTAATTTCTACATGAATTTGGATATTAAGACTCCAGCTGAGCGTATCAGCAATATTTTGAAATTGGTGGAGCCTCGCTTTATTATTTCTACTAGCAAGCATATTAAGAATATTGAAGCTATTATCCCAGATACTATTGATGTTATTTTGCTTGATACTGATGAAACGAAAGTTTGCCTTGATGCAGGTTATGTACTTGATAGGTTATCTCCGATTATCGATACAGACCCATCATGTATTATCAATACATCAGGATCAACAGGAACTCCGAAGGGCGTAGTGCTGAATCATAAGAGTTTCTTCGATTTTGTTGAGTGGGCTATTGATACATTCAAGTTTGAGGATGACTTGGTGATGGGATCACTTTCACCAATTGTGTTCGATATCTATAGCTTTGAGTTGTGTATGTTGATGGCAAAAGCAAGTACCTTGGTAGTATTGCCAGGTAATCTTGCTGCATTCCCTGCTAAGATTCTTGATTTGCTGGAGAAACATAAGGTAAACTTCTTGTTCTGGGTTCCAACCATTATGGTGAATATTGCCAATATGGATTTGCTTTCTACATACAAACTGGATAGTTTGAAAACTGTTTGGTTTGCAGGAGAGGTGTTCCCAACCAAGCAGTTTAATTACTGGTACCATCATCTGCCCCAGACAACCTTTGCCAATTTGTATGGTCCGATTGAGATAACGCTCGACTGTACTTTTTATATTGTTGATAAGGAAATCCCTGATGAGCAACCATTACCTATTGGTTATGCATGTAGAAATACTGATATCATTATTCTTGATGCTGATGATAAAGCAGTGAAAGAGCCAAATGTGGAAGGTGAACTCTGTGTTAGAGGAACGTCTTTGGCTATGGGCTATTATAATAACCCTGAAAAAACAGCGGCAGCTTTTGTTCAGAATCCTTTGAATAAGGCTTATCCTGAGGTGATTTATCGCACAGGTGATATCGTATGCTACGATGAAGATGGATTGATCATGTTTAAGGGACGTAAGGATAACATCGTGAAACATATGGGTTATCGTACGGACCTTGGCGAGATTGAGCATGTTATCATCAATACCTTGAAGTTGGTGAAGAATGGTTGTATCGTTTATAACCAAGCAGAGAAGGAAATTACGCTGTTTTATGAGGCAGAGCAAGAAATACCCGCTTCAGAGTTCCGCAAGAAGATAGGGCAGGCATTACCCAAGTATATGATTCCTACGGTGTATAACCATTTGGACTTGTTGCAGCGTAACACAAACGGAAAGATTGATAGGCTTTATTATAAGAACCTAGTAAATGTGTAAAATAGAATCTTACGAGCAGACCCAGAGCTTTGTTCGCCAGATAAGGGAATTAAGGCAAGGATTTGTTACCAATTTCTATTGGGATGATAATAAGCATCCTTATTGGATAGCAGAAGGCTCTTTAGTATATGAGCAATCTGATAATTGCATCATTATGATGCGTCGAAGCGAGAAGTTTACCAATCTTTTTTATATAGCAACTTCTTTTGTAGCATTCGGAGAATTATTAAACAATCTACAACTTTGGGGGACGTTAGTTGTTGATGTTGTCTGCAAAGGAGAAGGAACAGCCGAGCAAGAAACTTTCACAAAATTGGGTTTTGATAAATACCAGCATCTTTATCGGATGTCGCATGTGGGTCGGATAGTAAGTTCAGACTGGATGCAGGATCCGAGAGTTAAGTATGGAGAAAAGACCGATATTGCATTGGTGCATAATGCTATGCAAAAGGACTTTGACCCTTTCGCAGAGCAATTACCATCATTAAAGGAACTAGAGGATTATGTTGTGCGCAAGCAGCTTCTGGTGATTAAAGACGGTAATAATCTTTGCGGATTCTTGATTTTTGAAATCACGGGAGTAACATGGTATCTTAGATATTGGTATACATCACCAGATTACAGGAATAGGGGGGTCGGAGCAGGACTCCTAAGGACGTCCCTTATATATGGCGTTGATTCAAAACGCCAAATATTTTGGGTGATTGCAGAAAATGAGAATGCTATCAAGCGCTATGAGCATTATGGTTTTAAGAGAGAAAATATGAATGATTATGTAATGATAAAGAGATATTGAACATGAAAGAAAAAGTAATTGAGATTTTGACGGAATTACGACCCGAGTTTGATTTTACAGAGGATGTAAACTTCATTGAAGAAGGAATGTTGGATTCCTTCGACGTGGTAAGCCTTGTAGACGAAATTGAGTCTGCATTTGGAGTAGCTATCAGTGGAGCAGATGTTCTGCCAGAGAATTTCTGCAGTGTGGATGCTATTTGTGAAACCATCAAAAGAAATCAGAAGTAAGAATAATGGTTACATCATTTTTTAATAAGAAAATCTCTTCCATTTATACCGTTCTTCCAGCCCATGAGGTGGATTTCATGGATGAAGCAGGAAACTATTCTTTTTCAGAGATCCAGATGAAGAAGCTTAAGAAAGTGATGGGCTTCGGAACCAGAAGAGTTGCTATGAAAGGCGAGACTGTTGGAGACTATGCTATCTATGGCATCAAGAAGATGTTGGAGGATGGCATATTTATAGAGAATGAAATAGGTGCAATCATCGTGACTACTACCTCACCTGATCATTTTATTCCACCTATTTCCAATATCGTTCAGGGAAAGTTCAACTTTGACGAGGATGTGGTATGTATTGACATCTCGCAAGGATGTTGTGGATATATAGTAGGTCTTACCTATTCTTTTATGACGCTCAATGCTATGGCTGGTAAAAAGGTACTTTTGATAGCCGGTGACATGCTGAGTGCAAGAGTATCGACAAGAGATCGTGCAAGCAGACCGATAACAGGTGACGGCGTTACTATCAGCATCATAGAGTACACGACTGATGATAATCCTATATGGTGTTCCTTGAAGAATGATGGAAAGGATGCTTTCGCTGTATATGTGCCTGCTGGAGGTACACGAATGCCCATCACTCCCGAAACTACAAAAGAGGAAGAAGATGAGTTTGGGAACTGGCGTGGCAAACAGCATCTCGTTATGCAAGGCGATTTAGTATTTAACATCATCATTAACATGACACCTATGATGATGGAGGAGCTTCTGGCTAAGTCTGGTGACAAAATGGATGATATCGATTACTTTGTGTGCCATCAGTCAAGTAGTTTTACTTTGAAGAAACTTGCTCAGCGGTTAGAGGTTACAGAAGAACGCCTCCCACGCGATATTGTTCCTAAGTATGGCAATAGCAGTAGCGCCACAATTCCTGTCACAATGTGCGAACATGTAGATGAGTTCTTTGCTGATGGTAAAAAGAAGAAAATCATGTTTGCAGCCTTTGGTACTGGCATGTCACTCGGGGCGGTGTTGATAGATTTGGAGAAACCGATTTGCAAATTGATTGACTATCCTCATCAGAATGGTTAATTGCGAAAGGTTCGTTAACTCCAGATTTACCTCTAATACATATATCATCTCGCGTTCTGAATATGATAATGTGTGGGTGGTGGATCCTGGAGATACAGAAGTTGTTTTTGAGTGGATGAAAAGCCACTCGAAAACAACGATTTCTGGCATTCTCTTAACTCATGCTCATTTTGACCATATTTATGGTGTGAACGATATTATTATGCATTATCCCAAGTGTATCGTATTTGTAGCAAATGATTATGGTAAAGAATTGTTGAGCGACCCTAAGAAAAACGCGTCTAAATATACGGAAGAAGGTCCAATAGTCGTGACAGAAAACGCAATAATTCGCTACTATGAGAAAGAGGTGCAGTTATGGGATGATGTAAATATGCGAACCTTCATAACGCCCGGACATTCAGACGATTCTGCGTGTTTCATAGTAGACGGAATGTTGTTTACTGGAGACACCCTCATCAAGGATGTTAGGACTGTTACAAAACTTAAAGGCGGTTCGGTGGAAAAACTGGAGGATAGCATTAAATGTTTATCCGGACTGAAAGGAAATAAACTGAAAGTAATGCCAGGCCATGATGAAGAATTTTGGCTTGATGAATATGATTTAATTAAAATGAATTATAACCCATTGAATAATTGAATAGTATGGCAGTAATGAAACATGATATGAAGGCAATCCTTGGCGAGGATTTCTTCTGTGAAGAAAAAAAATGCGATTACCTCATACCTGCATATATGAAGAAAAGTTGGGCTATACAGCTCGATTTATATTTAACGATTGAAGAAATCTGTCATAAATATAATTTAAAATTCTATTTGATGTTTGGTGGATTAATAGGCGCTATTAGGCATAATGGTTTTATTCCATGGGATGATGATTTGGATGTTGCGATGCCTCGAGAAGATTATGAAGAGTTTATTAGGGTTGCGCCTGATGAATTAGATTATCCTTATTTTCTTAGAACGCCCTTTACTGACACAGCTTGTTTGTATCCCGTAATTGATATCGTCAATAGTGAAACGACTTTCATTCCTAAATTATTTAGAAGGAAGGGGTTTAATATGGGGGTTGTTGTTGATATATTTCCAATAGATTATTGTAATCCTGCGGATGTTGAAAAGAATTGGCCTCAGATACTGACTTATTATTTACATTGTACTAATTATCTAAAACGCGGTTGCAAGGGGTTGAATGAAAGACAACAAAATGATTTGATTAAGTATTATACTTCTGATCCATATATGTCTTTTAATAAGTTACACTCTTTTGGTATTGCTTCAAGTGATTATATGTTCATATGTAATGCATTGCCTTATGATTATAAACGATTAATTTGGCCAGCGCACTGCTTTGAGCAAAGCATAAAGCATAAATTTGAAAATATGGATGTAGAAATACCAATTGGCTATGATGAAATTCTTACCAAAACATACGGAGATTATATGAGTTACCCGCCAGTAAAAGAAAGAGGAGAAAAGAATAATCAGATCTTTTTTGATCCAGATGTACCATATACCCATTATACGAATATGTTAGATGAAGACCTGGAGCGTGCAATAGGTGTTAATATTTGAAAAATCGATGAATAATAAATCTATACAAACAACAGGAGGTGTCCTTCATCAAGAGGATATTGAATTTATTAACAATTGTATTTGTGAAGTTTTCGATTGTGGACCCTCTCAAATAGCAGAATTACTGCCTTTACAGAAAGGTCTTTCTAACTCTGTTCTATCTTTCAAACTTAACGGCGGGAAATATGTATTCCGCTATCCGGGTCTTGGCTCAGAAATCCTTATTGACCGTGGGCGTGAATCCATCGTTCAAAAACAAATTGAGGATGCAGGAGTGGATACTTCTTTGGTAGCCATGAGCGTACGCTATGGATGGCGTATCTCTCGTTTTGTAGAAACGCGTACTTTTAACTATCATGATGTGAATGATATGGTTCGTGGTATTCTCCAGTTGAGGAAACTTCATGCAGTTAGACCGAAGGTGAGATGGGAGTTCGATATTAAAGAGAAATGGGAGTCTATCCGTGATATGACACCGGCTGATAAGTATGGTGAGCATTTTGCTGATTTCCCTGAGTTCAAGGAAGTCAAAGAGAGGATTTACAAGTTGTATGAACTCGCCAAGACTGATGGTATCAAGAAGTGTCTTACTCATGGCGACTGCCGCGATGAGAACTTCTTGATTAATGACAACGAGATTCATCTTATTGACTGGGAGTATGCGGGATATGGTGATCCAGGTTTCGATATTGGTACATACGTTTGCGGTGGTGACCATACCGACGTGGAGGTGGATAGGATTCTATTCACTTATTTCGGCCGCAAACCTTTAATCAAAGAACAGCGCCACTTCTATGCGTATATCGCAATCTCTGGTTTCTTTTATATGCATTGGACGATGTATAAGGAATCGCAGGGCCAAATTATTGGTTACCTAAAACCTCTATGGTATCATTTTGCCAAGGAATATTCCAAGAAGGCTCTCCCATTGTATAACGAATAACGGATACAACTATGACTTATATCATTTTATCGGCAGGTAAGGGCGTTAAGCTACAGCCCCTGACATTGAATCATCCGAAGTCTCTGTATAAGCTTGATGATAAAACCACAATCTTACAGCGCCTGGTGCGTAAGATTAAGAAGTATGACTCTGAGGCGGAGATTGTGGCCGTTGTAGGCTATATGTACAATCAGATTCAGAAGGAATTGGAGGATGACAACGTAAAATTTGTACATAACCCGTTCTATTCTGTAACAAGTTCAATGGGTTCTCTCTGGTTTGCCAAAGACTTCTTGCAACGCGAGAATGTGACCATCATCAATGGTGATATAGTGGCAAGCGATAAACTAATCAATGATGTAGTTAGCCAGTATACCGACTATCCCATTGTTTTGCTTGACAGTACACATAAAGATCCTAACAAGTATAATGTTCAGGTACAAGGTGAGTTGGTTTGCGTGATGAGCAAGAACCTTACGGAGTTCGAGGGTAATTATGCCAGTATAACCAAATTGGATGCAGTATCTTCCCGCTTCCTTCTGGAGCAGTTGAATCAGATGGTCAACGAGGAAATGTATAACTTGTTCTTCGAAGATGCATTGGTGCAGATGATTTTCCAGAAAAACTTTGAGTTGTACTATAAAGATATCAAGGATTATAAGTGGACTGAGGTTGACTGCGTGGACGATTTGCTGAAAGCCCGCCAGATTCAGCAAGAAAGCGAAAAATAAAAGTAGAATGAATTACGTTATAATAATAGCAGGAGGAGTCGGTAGCCGTTTAGGTGCAAAAGTACCCAAACAGTTTGTGGAAGTATTGGGTAAGCCTATCATTGCTTACACCATGGATCATTTCCAGAACCATCCAGAGATAGATGGTATTGAGTTAGTTTGTGTAGAAGGCTACCAGGAACACTTGAACGAAATTTCAGATAAGTATGGTATTACCAAGGTCATGAAGATTGTAAAGGGTGGCTCTGAATATGAACGTTCCATCATGAATGGTATTGCTGGTCTTGAATACATTGCAAAGCCTGACGATGTAGTTATGATTCACTGGGCAGCATCTCCGTTTATTTCGGAAGAAATGATCACTGATAATATCCGTGTATGCAAAGAAAAAGGCAATGCCATCACGGCAAGCTACTCTTATCTTCTTTATGGTACTAATGATGGTGATTGCGCCAAGAAGAATATCAATCGTGAGTCCTTCATGACACTATCTGCTCCTCAGAGTTTCCTGTATAAAGTTATTAAAGACATTTATAAGCAGGTAGAGGAAAAGAATATGTTTTCCTATGTAGAGGCTCATACTCCTGCATTTATGGCAGAGTTGGGAATTCCTATATACTTTTCAAAGGGTAGTCATTCCAATATCAAGATAACGGAGAAGGAGGACGTAGATTTGTTCCTTGGTTATCAGTTGGCAAAGAAATATAAGGAAGAACATAAAGAGTAGAATTAGACATTTTGCTGCCTAGGTCTCTTTCTTAGTGACACAAATACATTAATAAAACGCTAACTTCACTTAACTTTAAGCAGTCTTATATTTGACGTTTTACATAAACAATGAGATGAAATGCCTTTTCGTTGGATTTGAAATCTCATCACTTACCATGTAGCTATGCCGGAAAATAAAAGTTAAGGCTAGTTTTAGTTCTCGTTAACGTTATCGTTGGCTAAGATTTCTTGCCGCAAAGCGGAATAGGAGAAATAAAGTTAGGGTTTTCGTTACCCCGGCTGAAGGTCCCGGTACTCCTTCACCACATCAAAGCACGGACACGGCTTGCCCGGGTTCAAATCATGATGACCAACGATGAGGGCCTTGGGAAATTGAGCATGAAGCTTCTCCACTAACTGCCGCAGCGCAAGAACCTGCTCCGGCGTTCTGGTATCAGCAGCATTGCCCGCAAAATCGTAACCACCCTCATAGCAGATACCGATGCTGTGCCTGTTATGGTTCACTACATGGGCACCCACCTCCTCCAGAGGCCTACCATACTCAATGGTACCGTCACGACGCACCACATAGTGGTAGCCGATGCCCTTCCAACCTTTCTGCTTGTGCCAACGGTCAATATCCTTGGCACTACTCTGCTGCCCAGGACGGACAGCAGAGCAATGAATCACAATAAGAGTAATGGATCTCATAGAATGAATTTAAAATGGTCCATGACCTATGCAACTGGTTGTGGTAACAGCAGTTAATGCTGCAGTCAATGCTGCGATAACAACGCGAATGAGAATTTCCCAAATGTTCTTGTTTTCTTTCATAATAGATAATAATTTAATGTTAATAAATATGGCAGCGGAGCTGCTAGTTTCAAGTTTCATAGGGCTTTCGCCCGTTTCAAGTTCCAAGTTATAAATGACTAAAGACTCAAATAATCCAGAGTGCCTGAAACCTGGAACAGCCCGTCAGGCTTTGAAACCAGGAACCTCATCAAGCGTGAAACGCTTTGAAGACTTGGTCATCTTCCAAATGGCGCGTGATCTCTGTAAAGAGGTTTATGCTATCACCAAAGATGGTGAGTTCCATAAGGATTCCAGGTTCGTCCAGCAGATTCATGCTTCAGCAGGTTCTGTAATGGACAATATCGCAGAGGGCTTCGAGCGTGACGGAAATAAGGAATTTATAAATTTCCTATATATTGCTAAAGGTTCATGTGGTGAGGTTCGCAGCCAAATCATTAGGGCTGCAGATGTGAGCTTTATAGATAAGAAAACTGCTACCCGCCTCTACAATGATTGCTTCAATCTTAGTAAGGCCATCGCTCACTTTATCAAATCGCTCAGGACAAGCGGCCTATCAGGTCTTAAGTATCAGGCTCCAAGTTCCAAGAACTGAAACCAGAAACCTGCGACGTTCCGTCGCCATTGGAACCTGGAACTTGAAACTGGGCAACGCCCGTGGAACCTGCGACGTCCGTCGCAATTGGAACCTGGAACTTGAAACTGGGCAACGCCCGTGGAACCTGCGACGTCCGTCGCCATTGGAACCTGAAACTACCCCGAAGGGTTGAAACCTGGAACTATCCGTCAGGCTGTGAAACCTGAAACCGGGTCAAAGACCCTTGAAACCAGAAGCTTCGCTTCGCTCGCTAGTCTTCGTCCTCTCCGTCATCACCCCCATCAGGGTTGTCACCTCCACCGGTGTTCTCGTTAGGGTTAAGGTTAGGGTTTTCGTTTTCGTTTTCGTTCTCACTTGAACCGTTTGAACCGCTTGAACCGTTTGAACCTTCTTCCGAAGTGTTTTCGTTTTCGTTATCGTTATCGTTCCCGTCAGGGTTCTCCACCCTTATTCGTTTGAACTCAGCCTTGCTCTGGAAACGTTCCGTCCACTTCTTCGGAAGTTCGATGCCGATTTCCGCTGTGAGGTCACTGACGGAGAGATCTGAAACGGTTAGTTCGCGGTTCACGTCGATGTCTGCTGATGGGTCGGCATCTAATTTAGCTTCAAGTTTCGCCTTCAGCTGCTTCTGAGTGATAGAGCCAGACACTTTAGGACGGAAGGTCAGACCTTCGGGCGAGCATACCACTTTGGCGTTGAGACCAAGAATGAGTGGCAGACGCATCTCAATCTGCTTCATTACAGCAGCCACATCCCCTGCTGTCACGGTAGAACCGTCAGCAAGATAATCGCAGAGCGCATTGAAGTCTAACACCTGTTGGTTCACTAAACGCGCCATCACAATATCCTCGTTAGTCAGATAGTTGTGAACTTTGTACATCTGTACATTTAAAGCCATAATATTGCCCCTTGCCAGTAGGGGACTTATATATTCCACTTAAACACCGTTGTTCTCGTGAACTGACGGTGCAAAGGAAATGCTGTAGACAGTAAGCCTGCAAGTCAGTACCAGCCATTCCTACAGTAAAAATTACCCGTCAATGGGGTTTATTAACATAGATATTTCTTATATGACAAAATATAATCGTTTTAACGACGCGTCATCTGACAGGTCAGACGTCAAACAAATACTCGAAACTATCGAGACCATGTATGACACCTGTCAGAATGTGCTCAATACATATACACAATCTTCATTGTTGTTTGGCATCATTATCGAATCTCAGATGCTGCTCATGAAATTACAGGTGATGAAAGATCGTTGGAGCTACCATCTTCCCTTTAAGGAAGCCTGTACGGTAGACTTCTACGACTGGAGTAAGAAAATAAAACAGATGAGTCTCAGCATTGTAGGTCCTGATGAGACAGGAGAGTCCTACGCGATGCTTTCCGAATATTGTCCGTCCAAGCATTTCATGCTCGACCTCTACACCATGCTGCCTGAGAATTCCGTTTCCGGTGAGGCCTCAGACTACTACCGCGAACTCGACGTTTTTAAGATTATTAGTAGTCAGGACAGGATCAAGAAGGCTATTACCAAGAAGTGGCCAGACTATAAGATTAAAATCTCCCAATTAGTTGCCCAGAAGGTGAACCTTCGTACGGATAAGGCACTTATCCCGCTTACCGCCTGTGATGTCAATATTCGGATGATCTGTCATGAGGTGCTCCTTGAACTCTCGGCTATCCTCTACGAGCTCTTCGACATGCCCAAGGGTATTATCCCGTGTGAACAGTTTGCCCGTTTAGCCGAACGAGTCCTCAACGAAAATGCCTACGGAGGTCGTAAAGCACAACAGTCTGCCCGCCGGTATATTGACAACTTAAAGAATACTACCCCCGAAGATGAATGGGAAAAGCGTCGGGATGAGGAAATCAATGCCTCCATAGAATTCATCAATGAGCTAAAGTACGGACGCAAAGTCTTTACATTCCTTGGTCATAGCTACGACATTAAAGATCACTATGGAGGCTTGGGCAAGTTCTTGAATAGCGTTCGAAGGGAAATCGGCGCTGAGGAGTTATCATTGCTCATAGAGCATCTCTTCCGCATCCATTATTTCCTGGAAGACAAAAACCATTTACCAGCTTCATCTGCTACAGGTCGTGGTCCCGACAAAACAGTTACAGTAAACGGTAAACCGTCAACAGTAAACAGTAAACTGCCAACTCTCAGCCCTCAGACTTCAGCCCTCAGACATCTCCCCGACTTCTTCATTCACGACCTGAGAGTCAACCCCGATGCGACGGCAGAGTTGATAAGGAGGGTTACAGCATCGGGCATATTTATGGGCCGTAATCTCACCAAGGAGGAGAAGAATCTCCCTGAAGCCCGTCCGTATGTAAAATGGAAATGGAACCATCTCCTGCAAGCCTTTAAGGATATGGAGTTGATAGATTCCAACACCACGCAGACAGATTTTGCAAATTTCCTGGTACAGGTGTTACCAGACCGTAAGGTAGGGAATATCCTCCAGTCTATCTATCGCAATTGTGACAAGATGAATAGCAGTACTCTTGCAGATGTCAAAGACGAATTTATGCCCGTCAAAAATATGTTGAAAAAGGCCTCTGAAAATTGAATCGATTTATGTGTCTTAAATTGAGGCTAAAACGCGTGAGTTAACTCAAAACATGTAATGAGTTAACTCAAAACATGTAATGAGTTAACTCCCGACATACCGCCCATTTTTGGCCATAACTTTATAGTTTTAGATTTCGTCACGTTATTCAATAGCTATTTTCAATTGCCAACAGCCAATTCAGATTGTTAATTATTAATTGTTGTTTGTTAATTTTCAATTGTCTATTGTCAATTTGAAAAAGATTTAGTGAAGATACTTGGGGGTAATTCTTACGGCCAAAGGGGGGGCACTTACTTTTATTAGATAATAGAATCTAAATAGAATGATGAAAAAAATAACAATTCTTATCCCTTGTTTTAACGAGGAAGATTCCTTGCCGTCTTTGTATCAAGCGTTGCTTGAAATTGTGAATAATGAAAATTATTTATGGGAAATACTGTTTATAAACGATGGCAGCAAAGATGATACTTTACTTAAAATAAAGGAACTTCGAGCAATAGACAGTCGCATTAGCTTTATTCATCTTTCCCGAAATTTCGGAAAAGAGAATGCCATGTTAGCAGGTTTTGATTATGCAACAGGTGATTGTATGGTTATCATGGATGCAGATTTGCAGCATCCACCATCATTAATACCCGAAATGCTGAAGTATTGGGAGGAAGGATATGACGATGTCTATGCAAAACGAATCAGCCGAGGAAAAGAGAGCTGGTTGCGTAAACGTCTTTCTCTATTTTACTATAAGATTCTACAAAAGACTACCCGGGTTCAGATTCTTCAGAATGTCGGGGACTTTCGACTTATAGATCGTAAGTGTATAAATGCGTTACAGAAATTCCGAGAGTCGGAACGTTATACTAAAGGTCTTTTCTGCTGGATTGGTTTTCGGAAAAAGGAAGTTCTTTTTGAGCAGGGTGATAGATTTGCAGGAGTTTCATCTTGGAGCTATTGGAGCTTATTGAAGTTGGCAATAGAAGGCATTACTTCTTTCACGACTGCCCCCCTGAGATTTTCAACACTTATTGGTGGAATTGTTTCAATTTCAGCTTTTGCATATCTGTTATTTGTTATATTGAAGACATGTATTTGGGGAGAAGACGTACAGGGCTATCCTACTATAGTGATAATCATGCTGTTTCTTGGTGGTGTTCAACTATTATCGTTGGGTATCATCGGAGAATATATAGGAAGAATATTTAATGAGTCTAAGCATAGACCTGTTTATATTGTAGAGGAATATGAAGGTTGCAAAGAATAGTTTTTTGGAAGTTGTCCGTTTTGGCCTCGTCGGTGTTTTTGCGACACTGCTCCACTATGGCCTTTATTGGTTGTTGAGTCATTGGATTAACTACAATATAGCATATACTATAGGCTATGGATTGAGTTTTGTCTGTAACTTCTTCCTTACCTCTTATTTTACGTTTAAGTCAAAGGCAACCATCAAGCGTGGAATTGGGTTCAGTGGTGCACATCTGTTCAACTACCTGTTTCAGATGCTTTTGCTGAATGTGTTTATACACATAGGGGTGAATCAGACCATGGCTCCCATTCCTGTCTATGCCATTGCCATTCCTGTTAATTTCCTCATGGTGAGGTTCGTTTTCAAGCATAATGAAAAGAAATAATATATTATATTACTGTATCTTTGTGTTAATTGGTATCTGGTTCTTTATACTAAATCAGAATACTCCCTTTATGCACGATGATTTAGCCTATCATTTCTATTATGATGAGCATAGTGAACTGATAAGACCGACATCAACGCCCATCACCTCTTTCTGGCAGATTTTTCCAAGCATGTGGCATCATTATTGTGATGTAAATGGCAGGTTTACGTCCCATTTCCTGATTCAGCTCTTTTGCGGACTATTGGGTAAACAGGTCTTCAACATCTGCAATACATTAGTATTCCTACTCTTTGTTGATCTCATCGTTAAGTCGGTGTCTTCCAAACGTTCTCCTCTGGTCTTGTCACTTGTTGTTATTTCAGTCTTGTTCCTCCTTCCTTTTCCCGGTCAGACCATGCTATGGCTATCGGGAAGTATCAACTACCTATGGACGGCTACTTTTTCATTGTACATTCTCTATTTTATGGTGCAGAAGAAGGTAGAGCATCCCCATCCGTTGATGTATATGCTGACTTTCCTTTTGGGTGTTTTTGTAGGCTGGATGAATGAGAGCATCACAATTGGTGTCACGGCAGGTTTATTCGTATATTTTATTCGTCATCGACAATATTTTGTGGGAGTTAACAGAAGTATGTTCTACGGTTATGCTTTAGGGACTATGCTAATCGTTTTTGGGCCAGGAACCTTTGCGCGTGTCTCAGCAGGAGGAGAGATTGCTACGAACTTGGATGCTGTGCAGATGGTGGCCATGCGTTTTATTGTTATGTTACAGATGATGATTTCCTTGCCTGTTTTGGCCTTTGGTTTCCTTGCAGTTGCTCTTTGTCTGTCTCAGAAGCGTCGGAAGTACCTATTGATACCATATACCTTGGTTTTCATTATGATTGCTTTGTTTTTGTTTTTCATAGGAAAAGACGAGTCCCGAATTTTCTTCGGAGCATCGGTGTTGGCCCTGATGCTGATTCTCTATCTCTTGGATAATCTTTGGAGGAAGGCGCCCTCTCGCTGGTGTATAACTATGAGTATTATTTTCTTGGCATTGTGCGTTCCTAAAGCTTTGAGAGCCATACAGGAGACAAATCATTACAATATGTACAATACTCAGGTAGAATCCCAGATATTAGCAACCCCAAAGTCGGCTTGTGTTATCCATGCACTTTCTCTACCTCCAGAAAGTCGCTTTGTCTATGCCACTTTTGTGGATACTGATAGATATAATTTTCATAACCGTGTTCGAGCCTTTTATTATAATAAAGACTATGTACAGGCATTGCCTGAACCGCTCTATCGACAGTATATGAAAACTGTCGTCACAGATGGCATGGATGAAATACCCATTGTCTCTTCAGATTCAGCTGTGATAAAGAACGCATATTTCCTTCCTGAAACCTCATTTCTACTTCTTCCTATTAGCAAGGAGTATGTCTTGCAGAATCCGGCGAGTGCTACCTATTCATATCCAGTTGTTATGGAACAACTGATTTGTAGGCAGCAGATAATACGTTACTTGCTTGGTACATTGGAAAAGAGTACTGAGAGGCCGCAGAAATGCTATTATGTCACTAAGGATATGCAAGCCTATTTGGTTCTTCCTTATGATAGCCAGGTAAAAAGCATGGTATTATCAATGTCAGACGAAGATCAAAAAATTTCCATTACGATAAAAGAGAAATAGTAATGACTGTCAATAGTAATAAGATGCGTGATTCGAACATGGAGTTATTACGCATCATTACCATGCTGATGATAATGATTCAACATGCCAACTTCAAGGTAATAGGAATCCCGTTATCTGTGGACATCATGACGATGCCTATTAGTTCGTTTATGCGGTTTTTTATGCAGTCGTTGTGCTTTATCGGTGTTAATGTTTTTGTAATGCTTTCTGGCTGGTATGGGATTCTTTTCCGGGTAGAAAGATTATTGGGTTTTATCTTTCAAGTCTTGTTTTTCTCTGTTCTCGTTTATGGGGTTTTATTTCTGGGGGGATATGCACCAATGTTACCGCCGAAGAGATGGCTGTTCTTGCTGACGATGCAGAATTACTGGTTTGTGGTGGCCTATTTATTACTCTACATATTATCGCCTGTGTTGAATGCTTTTGTAGAGGCTACTTCTTCAAAGACAATGAAGAATGTTTTACTCCTATTATTTGCCTGTGAATTGCTTCTTGGTTGGATGCCTTCAGCCTACCCTTCGTATATCAGTGGTTTTTCCCCCCTTCACTTCTTTGCATTGTATCTTTTAGCAAGATATATGAAAGAATTTCAACCGCTATGGACTCAAATGAATAAATATCGTGATATAATGGTTTATTTGCTTGTCAGCCTCCTTATTTCATTAGCTGCATTGATTTCAGAAATGGGGGGGGCAAAAACCTCAAGTTATCTCTATAAATATTCGTCACCGCTTTGTATTGCTTCTGCATTGTTCTTTATTCTTGCATTCAGCAAAATGTCAGTTCAGAGCAAACTTGTCAATATCGTTGCAACTTCATGCTTTGCCGTATATCTGGTTCATGATAATCCCTATTTTTGTTATGCGTTTTATATGCCATTAATCAAAGAGTGGTTTACAACCCAAAGTACAGTTTCTTTTATCCTATTGACTGGAATATGGATATTGTTTCTTTTTCTAGCTTCTATATTATTGGATCAGATAAGATTACGCGTTTGGAAAATCATTAAAAACAGAATCCAAGCAGATTCAATGAAATTATGAGTAATATTGAAAATCCCCTAATCTCTGTCATTGTCCCGATTTATAGGGTCGAAGCTTATCTGGAGCGTTGTGTGGATAGTATATTATCTCAGACCTACAGGAATTTGGAGATTATATTGGTGGATGATGGTTCTCCTGACCATTGTGGTGAGATTTGTGATTCATACGCTCGGCATGATGATCGTATCAGAGTTATCCATCGGGCGAACGGAGGCCTGTCTGCTGCACGTAATAGCGGTTTGGATATTTGCCAAGGAGAATATATAGGTTTTGTGGATAGCGACGATACGATACATCCCGAGATGTATGAGCGGCTTTATCATGATATAAGGGAGTACAATGTCAAATTAGCATTTTGCCAAACAAATGTGTTCTGTGATGGAACTTCAGTACCCGTAAAGGCGATGACATCCGAGACCAAATTAATTCGAAGTCATCGTGTAATATATGAAAGCCTGGCTCAAACAAAATGGTGGGATGCTTACACTAAGCTTTACCATCGATCGTTGTTTGATAATATCCGTTATCCAGATGGACGTACTAATGAGGACTATCCAGTAACGATGCCCATATATGATAAAAGTGAGATGATTGCAGTTAATTTGAATCCACTATATAATTACCGAATACGTGAAGGAAGCATTGTCCGTTCTTCCTTGAATATTAGAAAGTTCGACCAGATTCAGAATTCCAAGGAAGTCCTTGCATATATAGAAAACAGATATCAGGATTGTGTGCTGCCAGCAGAAGCAATCCTCTTGACTGCAGCGCAAGGGCTACTATCCCGAATCTATGAGACTGGAACACATGAGTTTGACCAACAGGAGGCAGAATTATATCATATTATCAAAGAGAAGTTTCCTTCATTTTTGAGAAATCCATATATTAGCAAGGCCCAGAGGTTCATGCTGGCCGCAGCCAACTGGCATCCTGTGGCATTTAAAATGACGTGCCACCTAAATCGTTTAAGTGCAAGTATAAAATCGATATGCCGATCCTTTCTATCATAATACCTGTGTACAACAAGCGGCAATATCTCTCCAGCTGCTTGGATTCTATTCTCCAACAGTCCTGGAGAGACTACGAGATAATACTTGTTGATGACGGATCTACCGATGGCTCCGGGGAGTATGAGCGTCAATATGCCCAAATTGATTCTCGGATTAAGGTTTTTGAGTATGAGAATGCGGGCGTTTCCATGGCCAGAAATCGAGGCATGGATAAAGCTGCAGGCGATTATCTGATGTTCATTGATGCAGATGATTATATTGGAGAGAACTATCTGGGGCGTGTCATGGCGATGACAAAGCAATTTGCAGCGGACATCTATGTGTGGGGACTGACTAAGAAGTTCCCGGAAGGAAAAGTTGAAAGGCTGGCTCCTGAAATGAATGGATTGCTTCCGAGAAAAAATTTCTTGGAACAGTTTGTAACACAACAATATGGGAGAATGCCGGGTCCTTATGGATATGTGCCCAATAAAGTAATTAAAAGCCAACTTGTTCGGGAACATCATCTTCATTTTAATCATCAACTTCGGTTGATGGAAGACTATGATTTTTTCCTTTCCTGTTATGCAGTTTGTCAGAATGTATGTTGCTTTGACGAAACAGGCTATTATTATGTTACGGAGTTGGTGCCGGCATCAATCCGGTACACTCGTAACGTTAATTACCCGGCTTTGGTAGCTGTGCATCAAAAATGCATGAAGATTTTGAAAGACAATGAATGCTTGTTCGAAAACAACAGGTTGCATATTCAGCAGGCTATAGATGAATGTACGTTATCTGCTTATATTGAATTAAAACCTGTTACTTATAAGACATTGCATGCATTAGAAGAAGAGCTTCCGCCTTTATCTAATTCGTTTCAAAGTAAAAAATGGGCGGTTCTGATTTATGCTATTCGAAAACGAAATAATTTGGTTTTATTTTTTTTCTTGATTTTGTGGAGAACCTATATTTGCTTAAGACATATAATTCATTTATAAACGATGAAAGAATCCCGTATATTATACTTAGATATTCTCAGGATCGTATCAGCCTTTTTTGTTGTTTGGGTACATACTTCTGCTCATAACTGGGTAGAATCTTTCCCTTCTTTTGAATGGAATGTTCGAAATACTTACGATGCTGTTGGTCGATGGTGTGTACCAGTATTTGTAATGATTTCTGGTGCTTTGTTTTTGGATACAAAAAAAGAAATCAATATAAGAACTCTATTTGGTAAAAATATTTTGCATATTGCTTTAGTATATTTGTTTTGGTCAACTCTTTATATAATATATTTGGAAATCTATAAAAATGGAGAACGTAATATAGCAGGAATTATTGGTGACATATTGGTTGGCCCTTTTCATTTGTGGTTTCTTCCAATGCTTATTGGCTTATATATAATAACACCAATACTAAGAACTATCGTCAAGGATTTGGAAACAGAAAAATATTTAATACTTCTATCTGTATTTTTTGCATTTTTAATACCTCTTGCAGTTGAATTAACTGGATATGCAAATAAGGGAATTATGGGCTGGATACGCCACATCAATAAAAGTCTGGATGTTAATATCGTGACATGTTATGTTGGATATTTTGTCCTAGGTCATTATCTTAATACTCAACAATTTAGATCATTTACGCGAAAAATTATATATATACTGGGGGGGGCAAGTTTTTTGACTGTTATTCTCCTTACTTACATTCTTTCTAATAAAAAAGGATTTGCTTATGGCTTTTATTATGACAATCATATTCTTTTTACTTTGCTTGAAGCTATGGCGATATTCATCTTTTTTAAATCTAACTTGAACGATATACAAACTAAATGGTTGTCACCTATACTTCATTTATCAAAGTTAAGTCTGGGCGTTTATTTAATTCATCCATTTATTATATTTGCAGTTTTTTACGATATGATGGGATTAAGCTCTTCCTCCTTTAATCCAATATTTGCTATACCGTTAATGACAATTATAGTTTTCGTTATTTCGTTTCTTATTTCAGGGATATTAAAACGGATGCCTCTATTAAATTATTTTCTATAGTTATGAATATAGCATTGTATGCCCATGGTGGTAGTGGTAATCATGGTTGTGAAGCTTTAGTACGCTCAACAATCAAGGTGTTGGGCGCAGAGCATCATTATAAGTTGCTTTCTGAAGCACCAGATGAGGACAAACGCTATCATCTTGATGAAATAGCAGAGATTATTCCCGCAAGGGACGAAATGTCTGGCGGACTGCGGTATATGTGGTATCTACTCCGAATGAAATGTACCCACGATGATCGTGTGTATTATCGTGAAATCTATCGTTCTTTCATTAAGCGTCTTGGTAATTGTGATTTAGCCTTGGCAATAGGAGGTGACAATTATTGTTACAAGGGTTTCTTGGAACAATATAGCGTACTCAACGATATGCTTCAGTTACATGGTATTCCGTCTGCTCTATGGGGGTGTTCGATAGACCCCGAACGCATCAATGAAACGATGTTACGGGATTTGCGAAATTACAAGTTAATCACAGCACGTGAAAGTCTTACATACGAAGCTTTGTTGTCACATGGACTTCAGAACGTACATTTGGTTCCTGATACCGCGTTTATGTTGGACAAAATAGATTGGAAGCTCTCAGAAGGATTCCAAGAAGGGAATACGGTTGGAATCAATGTAAGTCCTATGATAATTGGGCATGAGCAGAATCCTGGAATAGTTATGAAAAACTATGAGACCTTGATTCAGTACATTCTTACTAAGACGGATATGTCCGTGGCTTTGATCCCTCATGTGATATGGGAAAGCAACGATGACCGAAAACCATTGAAACAATTGTACGATATGTTTTCCTCTTCAAAGCGCGTCGTGATGATAGATGATGCCGACTGCAGAGTGCTTAAAGGTTATATCTCCCGTTGTCGCTTCATGATTGCTGCCCGTACCCACGCTTCCATAGCTGCCTATTCTACGGGAGTACCCGCGCTTGTAATTGGTTATTCCGTGAAGGCACAAGGTATAGCAAAGGACTTATTTGGGGATTTTTGTAACATGGTACTGAATGTTGATAAATTGAGAATAAAAGACGAGTTGTTGAATGCATTCGAAATACTACAATCGAATGAAGACAATCTGAAGAACAATATTATTTCATTCAACAAGAGAGTAAGTTGTAGGTTATATCAGCAGATAGGAGAATAAAGTGATGTCAGGGACAACAATAGATAATAGGAAAATTGCCAAGAACACCATTTTCCTGTACTTTAGGATGCTGGTGATGATGGGGATAGGACTGTTTACATCTCGTGTGATACTCCATGCTCTGGGCGCTTCAGATTTGGGCATCACAAATGTGGTTGGTGGACTTGTTACGATGTTTACTTTCCTGAACGGAACATTATCTGGCGCAACCCAGCGATATATTACATACGCATTGGGAGAACAAAACAAATCAAAACTTCAAGATACTTTTTCAACAGCATTTTTGCTTCACACCGTTATGGCAATAGTATTAGTTGCCATAATAGAAATTGTTGGGCTTTGGTTTCTTTACAATAAATTGAATATCCCAGAAGGCAGAATGAATGCTGCATTCTGGCTATTTCAATTCAGTACGATTAGATGTGGCATATCAATAACGCAGGTACCATATAATGCGTGCATTATTGCTCATGAAAAAATGGGCGCCTTTGCATATTTAAGCATCTTTGATGTTGTTGCAAAATTGGGCATTGTCTATGTTATATGGGCATATAATGGTGACCGTTTGATTCTTTATGGCTTGTTGGGTTTCGTTGTAAGTATTTTTACATTAATGCTCTATCGCATTTATAGCATCCGACATTTTGAGGAGTGCCACTACAAAAAGATTAGCGATAAATCCCTAATGAAGAGTATGATTAATTTTGCGGGGTGGGACACTTTTGGAAATATGGCATATACGTTTAGTGGTCAAGGCGTAAACATAATATTTAACATTTTTCATGGAACCATTATTAACGCAGCAATCGGTATTAGCCAAACCGTCTGTGGACAAGTTATGTCATTCGTTGGTAATTTTCAGACAGCAACAAGACCTCAAATCGTCAAGTTATACGCATCACACAATTGGGACGAGATGTACCATCTTGTGGAGAATACAGCTAAGTTTTCTGCCTTCATTTATCTATTCTTAGCAATTCCTATTTTTGTTGAGATAGATTTCATCTTGGATATATGGTTAGGTTATGGCATCCCACCATACACTGCAGATTTCCTAAGGGTTATTCTGATACAAAATCTTGTTTATACCCTTGGTCGTCCTTTGGTTGCTTGTATGATAGCTTCAGGAAAAATAAAATTACCTAATTTGGTAAATGGTCCTGTACTTCTTTTGATATGTCCCATTACATATATTATATTGTGGTTAGGGTACTCTCCCGTTATAGCTTACATGATCAATGTTCTTCCTTGGCTTTTTCAAGTATTATTCGAAACTTGGTATATTCATTATATTACTGGAAAAGGTGGATGGATATTCGTTACTCATGTGTGTGCTAAAGTTTTCATTATAGCACTGGTAGCTTTTATCCCCTCATACATGTTAAGCATTCGTATTCAAAATGAATGGTGCAACGCCATACTAGTTATACTTACTTCTACTCTAGTATTGTCTATTTTAATTTACAGTTGGGGCATAGGTGATAGCGTTAGGAAAATTTTAAACAACAAGATAAAAAATGTTATAGCTTCATGAAAAAGAAAAGAGTCTTCATTGCCTGCCACTATATGGAGCTTGGGGGAGCGGAGGTGAGTCTCATAGGTCTGCTGAAATCTTTTGATTATTCCCGTTTCGATGTAGATCTGTTTGTGTGGAGCCATCAGGGAGAATTGATGCAGTATATACCTCGAGAAGTACATCTGATTCCAGAGGTGCCAGAATATGCGCAAATAGAGCGGCCCATAAAAGGTGTAATTCGGGCGGGATTTGTAAGGATAGCCTTTGCTAGAATGTTGGCAAAATTACGTCACAAAATTTATATGCATCATCATAAAAATGAGTCTACCTCATCAGTTTACGGGGCAGTGGCAAAGGCTGCGGAACCTTTAATGCCATCATTGGATTACTTGGGGGAATATGATATGGCCATTAATTACATTGCATTAGACTTTCTTGTTAAGAGAAAGATAAAAGCAAAAAAACGTGTAGCTTGGATACATACAGACTACTCCACTGTGAAAGTGAATGCAGAAAAAAGCCTAGCCGGATGGGATGCATTCGATTATATTGTTTCTATTTCAACGGGGGTTACACAGGCATTTCTGCAGACTTATCCTTCATTGAGGAATAAGGTTGTGGATATGGAGAATGTTCTGTCAACAGACTTTGTGCGTCAACGGTCGGAGGAGATAACCATAGAACAGGTTAGAAAAGAAATGCCAAAGCAGGAGGATGTTGTCAACCTGCTTTCTGTCGGTCGTTTTTGCGAAGCTAAAAACTATGATAATGTCCCAGACATCTGTCGTAGAATTAATTGTCAACTGTCAACTGTCAATTGTCAATTTAGAGTAAGGTGGTATATTATCGGTTTTGGTGGCGATGAGGCTCTCATTCGTCAGAAGATTGCAGAGGCTGGAATGGGGGAGTATGTGATTGTCCTTGGAAAGCGTACCAACCCCTATCCTTATATCAAGGCATGTGACATATACGTTCAGCCGTCACGTTATGAAGGAAAGAGTGTTTCGGTGCGTGAAGCTCAGATGCTGTGCAAGCCGGTAATAGTAACCAATTATCTTACAGCAAGGGGGCAGGTGACTGATGGGGTGGATGGTATTATTGTTCCTATGGACAATCAGGGATGTGCTGAAGGTATTGCTAAAGTAATTTTAAACAAATCAATTCAAGTAAAACTTACCGATTATATGAAAAGTCATGATTTTAGTAATCGAGATTTAATAAACAAACTATATGACTTAATTTAAACAGCGATGAAATACGCACCAATTATTATCACAACCTTATGCCGTTCAAAACATTTTATCCGGCTTGTGGAGAGCTTGAAACTGAATGGATGGGCAAAATACACCGATGTTTATGTGGGTTTGGACTATCCCCCATCGGAATATTATAGGAAGGGTTGGCTGGAGATATGCGACTATATAGACCATGGCGATTTTTCTGTTTTCGCTTCTTTTAATGTCATTCGAAGAACAAAGAACTATGGAGCATCAAAGAATCTTGGATACCTGAGAAATTTAATTTTTAAAACTCATGATAGGTGCATATCTTTTGAGGATGACAATGAGGCATCTCCCAATTTTCTGGAATATATGGACAAGTGTTTAGAGTATTTCGAAGATGATCCTGATGTGGTGGGGGTATCGGGGTATTGTTATCCCGTTGATTGGAAGGTATCAAATGGTTCCACTTGTATGCGTCAAGATTTTTGTGCTTCGGCATGGGGCATGGGGGTATGGAAGAACAAATTAGAGCGTGTGAAAGGCTACATTCGATCTGGTCGGTTGCTGGATGATTTGCCACGGGTTATCAAAGAGAAATCGTATGAAAAAATGATTGATGCATGTCTGGAAGGCTATTTCCAGAAAGCGATATCCCCTCTACGGCGATGGAAGCCAACCATGTTGGCGTGTACCGATGTTAATATGAGAGCTTATCTTTCTGTGGATGGTAAATATTTTGTATCTCCTGTACTTTCTAAGGTGCGTAACCATGGTTTTGATGGCAGCGGGCTATATTGCCATACTATTGACTCTGGAGTCGACGGTAATACTGCTCGTTCTTACCGGTATGCAGACCAACCCATAGACGATAGTGCCACCTTTGACATCGTTCTCAATCAACCAGACTACCTTTCTCTGAATCGGGATCGTCTGAACAAGTTTGACTATCGTTCAGAAGACGAAACGAAGGAAGCACGAAGAATAATATGGATTGCCAAACATTGTGGTGTGTGGGTTGCAAGATTGTATGGTATGGGGAAAGTGCCATCTGATATTATATCATTTATAAAGAATAAAATAAAGAAAAAAGTATGATACCAAAAATAATTCATTATTGTTGGTTTGGATGTAATGAGAAACCTGCACAAGCACTGATGTGCATTGAATCATGGAAGAAATACCTTCCAGATTACAATTTGAAGGAGTGGAACGAAGATAATTTCGATATTACAAAGAATCAGTATGTGCGCGAAGCCTACGAAAACCGTAAGTTCGCTTTCGTAACAGACTATGTGCGTCTTTATGCTTTATATAACGAGGGTGGCGTTTATATGGATACAGATGTGGAAGTAATAGGAAGTTATGACCAGTTTCTTCACCATCATGCCTTCTCAGGATTTGAAACCGACGGCAATGTTCCGACAGGTATGATGGCTGCAGAAAAAGGCTCTATTTGGGCCAAGGAGTTGCTCGATAGTTATAAGGAAAGGAAGTTTGTTAATGATGACGGTTCATTCGACATGAGGACAAACACTGAAGTGATAACAAACTATATGCTTGAGAAGGGTCTGATATTGAATAACACTTATCAGGATTTCCCTGGGCTGTGTGCCATGTACCCTGCTGACTATTTCTGTCCCAAAGATCATCGTACAGGCGTAATCAAATGCAGTAAGAATACCGTGTGTATTCACCACTTTGCCGGTTCGTGGATTAAACATGGTTTTTGCCGGGATTTACGTCATAAATTAAAGTTTTTTTTCGTGAAAGTTTTTGGAGAAAGACCTATTGTGTTTTTGTCCGACATTATTATGCTTAGAAAATTTAAAAAGAAATGAAAAAGATAATGCTTGTTTTTGGCACTCGCCCCGAGGCAATTAAGATGTGCCCGTTGGTGAAGGAGTTCCAGAAATATCCAAACGATTTTGAAACAATAGTATGTGTGACTGGGCAACACCGTGAAATGTTGGATCAGGTACTACATATCTTTGATGTGACGCCTGATTATGACCTTAACATCATGAAGCAGGGACAAGATCTATACGACGTCACTGCTCGCGTGCTCACAGGTATGCGTGATGTTTTGAAGGAGGTCAAACCAGATGTGGTACTTGTTCATGGCGACACTACCACAAGTACTGCTGCTGCATTGGCAGCGTTCTATCAACAGATACCCGTTGGTCATGTAGAGGCTGGCCTTCGTACCCACGATATTTATAGTCCCTGGCCTGAGGAGATGAACCGTCAAATTACGGGACGTATAGCGACTTATAATTTTGCTCCCACGGGGGTGTCAAAGCAAAACCTTATAGAAGAAAAGGTACATGGTCAGATAATTGTAACAGGAAATACTGTTATAGATGCCCTCCACATGGTTGTGGATAAGTTGAAAAACGATCCTGCTCTGGCAGCAGAGCAAGAGAATGTCCTCCGTAAGGCAGGCTATGATGTCACAAGACTTCAGCCATCAGACTTCAGCCATCAGACATCACGAAAGCTTGTCCTCATCACCGGTCACCGCCGAGAGAATTTTGGTGAAGGCTTTATAAATATCTGTACTGCTATACGCGATCTTACGATAAAATACCCCAGTGTGGACTTTGTCTATCCCATGCACTTGAATCCCAATGTCCGTAAACCAATCAATGAGGTGTTCCAAGGTTTAAACTCCCTCTCTTTGGGAGAGGGATGGGGTGAGGCTTCAAACTTGTTCTTCATCGAACCCCTTCAATACTTAGAATTTGTGTACCTGATGGAGAAAAGTTACATCGTCTTGACTGATTCTGGTGGTATTCAAGAAGAGGCACCCGGGCTAGGTAAGCCTGTATTGGTAATGCGTGACACGTCAGAACGGCCCGAGGCACTCGATACGGGAACAGTAAAACTGGTAGGAACTGACTATGTTGCTATAGTGCAAAATGTAAGTGATTTGCTTAATAATCCTACAACTTACGAAATAATGGGCAAAACCATCAATCCTTATGGTGATGGTTTTGCATGCCAAAGAATTGTGAATTATTTTATGTAAAGGCTTAAATATGGATTTTATACCTGCAATATATTATTATCCATTATACATCTATATCTTATTTTTACTCATTGTCTTTCAATATTATCGTCTCTATAGAATTGAAAACGATAATCTTTTGATGGAGAATAATAACAGTGTTCTAATTACGATATATATGATTGCATTTATTGTAATCATGGGCATAAAACCGATGGATGAATTATTTGGTGATTATGGTGCGTATTACTCCTACTTTAAGACAATGAAGGCTGGATATGACTTCAAAAGCAATGATGCAGACTGGGCTTTCTACAACTTCATGCGCTTTAGTTCGAAAACAATGGACCCTTGGGTATATTTCACTATTCTCTCCGCTATATATGTACTCCCCCTATATGTCATTTGCAAAAAGAAAGTCCCGAATAATGCAACTATTATGCTCTTATATGGGATGTCTGCTTTCTCATTCTGGACATATTGTGTGAATGGAATTCGTAATGGAGTGGCCTGTAGCTTAGTTTTGTTAGCTCTTTCTTTTTTAAAAGAGGGGATAAAGCAAAAGATCCTTTGCGCATCCATCTGCATAATTGCAATAGGGTGTCACAAATCAGTGGCTCTTCCTGTCATTGCTATGTTTTTCAGTTATGTCTATCGTAAGCCCCATACTATGTTTTATTTCTGGGTTGCATCAATTTTCATAAGTCTCATGGCAGGAGATACGTTAGGGAATTTTTTTGCATCAATAGGTTTTGACGATCGTTTGTCCTCTTATGTTAATTCAAATAAAGCAGATATGATTAACAATTTTAGTCAGGTTGGCTTTCGATGGGATTTCCTGTTATATAGTTCCATGCCGATACTATTAGGGTGGTATCTTATTTTCAAACGCGACATCTATGACAAAACATACCTGTTGCTTTTAGGGACTTATATCTATTCAAATGCCTTTTGGGTAATGATTATCCGTGCAGCATTCTCTAATCGTTTTGCATATCTATCCTGGTTTGTCTACCCAATTGTTTTGGCATATCCATTATTGAAATTCGATATTTGGCCTAACCAAGGAAAACGAGTAGGTCAAATATTATTCGCACATTTTGGATTCACTTTCGTTATGTGGCTAATTGGATAATAAGTATATGAACACTCTTACAATATTTACTCCTGCATATAATCGAGCGCATACTCTTATCCGAACATACGAAAGTCTTTGTAGGCAGAGTTGTAAGGATTTTGACTGGCTTGTTATTGATGATGGTTCTACAGATAATACAGAAGCGCTGGTGCGGGAATGGCAACAGCGTGACAATGGTTTCAATATTGATTATGTATGGAAGGAGAATGGCGGGCTGCATACTGGCTATAACAAAGCTATTGAACTTATTCAGAATGAGTTATGTGTATGTATTGACTCAGATGATTTTATGCCAGAAAATGCGGTTGAGAGGATTCTTGTAACATGGAAAGAAAATTGTTCTTATGATGTTGCAGGTATTATCGGACTGGATTTTCTTTTAGATAATACGCCATTGGGAGGCTGGTTTCCAAATGTAAGTAAATGTCATGGTTATGACTTGGTTTTCAAATATAACCATAAATGCGATGTGAAATATGTTGCTCGTACTGACTTGTTGAAAACGGTAGCTCCTCAACCTTCTTTTTGTGGAGAGAAGAATTTTAACCCATCTTACATGTACAAACAGATAGATATTAATTACGAATGGATCATAATGAATGAAAACATATGTTACGTGGATTATCAATCTGATGGAATGGCAAATGCGATTTTTAAGCAATATCTTAATAGTCCCAATAGCTTTGCTGCCCAACGTATTAATAATATGAAAATTCCTGGACCATTCTCATTTCATATAAAAGAATATATTCATTTAGCATCATCGGCTATTATATCTAAGAACTTTTCATGGTTTAAGAAAGCGCCACACCCTACATTATGTTTGTTGATGCTTCCCTTGGGTGGGATGTTGTCTATTTATATAAGGTTGAAAGCTTGCAATCACAAATAGAACCCTAGTATTAATGCAAAACACAAAAATATTGATGGTACTCGCCTCAACAAATGTTGGGGGCGCTGAGATGTTCGTTTTGAATCTGCTCAAGAACGTGGATTTGGGTCGCTTCCAAGTGGATTTGGCCGTTAGTTTCAAAGAGAAGGGTGATGGTCTTAGCAAAGAAATAAAGGCATTGGGCTGTGAGATCTATTATCTGCCTTATTTTAAGGTATATAATTACTATAGGTATGTTAAAGCATGGGATAAGTTCCTAACGAAACATCATTATGATATAGTTCATGGCCATGCAACGAACTCGGCATCCATATATTTGCAAGTGGCAAAAAAACACGGGTGTGTCACAATCGCTCATTGTCATAGTACAGGGTTCAGGGGAAACGGAATGCAAAGGATGGTTAAGAGATTCTTTGCTTCTGGCGTAACGAAGGTTGCAGATTATTGGTTTGCCTGTTCTGATAAAGCTGCGAGACATTTATATGGGAATAAATATCAGAATTATAAGAACTATTATACTATTCCCAATGCCATTAATGCAGAGAAGTACATGTTCTCTAATGAAATAAGGGATAGAATCCGTCAGGAAATTAATATCCCCAAAGATTTGTTTTTATGTGGACATGTCGGTTCTTTGACAACACCCAAAAATCATACATTCTTGTTAGACATATTTGCATCTTTTTTATCACTGAAACCGGAGGCTAGATTACTCTTATGTGGAGATGGCCCACTTAGGGCAGAGATTGAGGAAAAGGCAGAGCGATTGGGTATAAAAGATAAAGTGATATTCAGAGGCATCGTGAAAAATGTGAATGAATATCTAATGGCCATGGATGTATTTATCTTTCCCTCAATTTTCGAGGGTTTTGGCATTTCTGTTCTTGAAGCAGAAGCTGCTGGATTGCCAGTTGTGATAAGCGAAACGATTCCAAACGAAGTTGTTTTGATGAGCAATGTAAAGAGATGCTCATTAAGTGATGCACCTTCAAAATGGGCTGATGTAGTTTGTAGAATGGAAAATACTGACAGACAGGCTTGTAATCAAATTATTTGTGATACAAAGTATAATATGTCAACGTCTGTCAATATGATTATGTCGTTGTATGATAATATGGCAAAGAATCAGAAATAAAAACGGAATTATGAAATATACAGAGTTAATATTTCCAAAGGACACCATGTTCTTGGTAACCGGTGGAGCGGGTTTTATTGGCTCCAATCTTTGCGAAGCAATATTGAGTCTAGGTTACAAGGTTCGTTGCCTTGATGATTTGAGTACAGGCAAGCAGGCCAATGTAGATTTGTTCAAAGATAATCCTAATTACGAGTTCATCAAAGGAGATATCAAAGACTTTGATATTTGTATGAAGGCTTGTGAGGGAGTAGATTATGTGTTGAATGAAGCTGCTTGGGGTAGTGTGCCTCGCAGTATTGAAATGCCTTTGTTTTATTGTGCTAATAATATTCAGGGTACACTGAACATGATGGAAGCAGCCCGTCAGAAAGGTGTTAAGACCTTTGTTTATGCTTCTTCCAGTTCTGTATATGGTGATGAAGCTCATCTGCCTAAGCAGGAAGGCGTTGAGGGTAACCTCCTCAGTCCTTATGCACTCACTAAACGCGCAGATGAGGAGTGGGCAAAACAGTACACAAAGCACTATGGATTGAAGACAATAGGTCTACGTTACTTTAATGTGTTTGGCCGCCGTCAGGATCCGAATGGTGCATACGCAGCCGTTCTTCCCAAGTTCATCAAACAGTTGTTGAATGATGAACGTCCGACCATTAATGGCGATGGCAAACAAAGTCGCGACTTTACTTATATTGAGAATGTAATTGAAGCTAACCTCAAGGCTTGCTTGGCTCCAGATGAGGCAAGCGGAGAAGCTTTTAATGTAGCATACGGTGGTCGTGAGTATTTGATTGATATCTACTATGACCTGACCAAAGCATTAGGTAAAAATATTGAGCCAATCTTTGGCCCCGACCGTAAGGGCGACATCAAACACAGCAATGCCGACATCAGCAAAGCAAAACGTCTGCTGGGTTACGACCCGCAGTATGACTTTGCTCGTGGTTTAAATGAAGCGATTGAATGGTATAAAGCTAATCTTTAAAGGTTCGCTAACCGCTAACCTCTAACCGCTAAACAATTATAAAATACAATATGAAAGAGACAAAGATTTGTGTCATTGGCTTGGGCTACGTAGGCCTTCCTCTTGCCCGCCTGTTTTCAACAAAGTTTCAAACTGTCGGTTTTGACATGAACCAGAAGCGTTGTGATGCTCTGATGGCTGGTCACGATGCTACGCTGGAAGTGGCTGATGATATTCTTCAGGATGCCATAAAGAACCATGGTTTCATCTGCACCAGCGACATTGAGAAAATCAAGGATTGCAATTTCTATGTGGTGGCCGTTCCTACCCCTGTGGACGCAGACAACAATCCTGACCTAACTCCACTCGTTGGTGCAAGCACTACCGTTGGAAAGGTTATCAGCAAGGGTGATGTGGTTGTTTATGAGTCCACTGTTTATCCTGGTGTAACCGAAGATGAATGCATCCCTGTTGTAGAGAAAGTTAGCGGTCTGAGAATGAATGTGGATTTCTACGGTGGCTACAGCCCTGAGCGTATCAACCCGGGTGACAAACAGCACACGGTGGAGCACATTAAGAAAGTCACCTCTGGCTCTACTCCAGAGATTGGCAAGTATATTAATGAGGTGTATAGCAGCGTGATTACTGCTGGTACTCATCTTGCACCAACAATCAAAGTGGCTGAAGCAGCCAAGGTGATTGAAAACAGTCAGCGTGATATTAACATTGCTTTCGTGAACGAACTTTCCAAGATTTTCAACAAGATGGGTATTGATACCCTCGATGTACTGGAGGCAGCTGGCACCAAGTGGAACTTCTTACCCTTCCGTCCTGGTCTGGTTGGTGGTCACTGTATTGGTGTTGATCCATACTATTTGGCACAGTGTGCTATGCGTCATGGCTATAATCCTGAAATTATTCTTGCCGGTCGTCGTATGAATGATGGAATGGGTGAGTATGTGGCTACTGAGACTATCAAACTGATGCTGAAGAAGGGAATTCAGGTGTTGGATTCTAATATCATTATTCTTGGCTTTACCTTTAAGGAGAACTGCCCAGATGTCCGTAACACTAAGGTTATTGACATCTACAAGGCACTGAAGGAATACAATCTTAACATTACTGTTTATGATCCATGGGCTAATCCTGATGCTGTGATGAGGGAATACGGCATCGAAATTATAAATAACCTCTCACCGCTAACCGCTAACCGCTATGACGCTGCCATTGCCGCAGTTGCCCACAGGAAGTTTGAAGGTTTGAATGTGCTTGCTTTGCTGAAGGAAAAGCATGTTATATTCGATGTTAAATGCATGTTGGATCGTCAACTTGTGGACGGAAGGTTATAAGAATGAAAAGTAATATCCTAGTTCTAACAAATAATATAGGTGGTCTTCATAGCTTCCGTAAGGAGGTTATGAAGGCAATCGTTGATGCAGGTTATGATGTATATATATCAGAACCAGATGAGGACGAGCGAGTGAAATACTTTGTGGATATAGGTTGCCATGTAATTAAGACTATTTTTAATCGTAGGGGGATGAATCCTTTGGACGACTTTTTCCTAATGTTGAGGTATCGTAAGATGATTCGTCAAATTAAACCAAAGGTTGTACTTTCTTATACCATTAAACCGAATGTGTATGGTGGTTTGGCGTGCCGCCTATGTGGTGTACCACAAATTGTTAATGTTACGGGACTTGGCGATGCTATAGAAAATGGAGGGTGTTTGCAGAAACTGACGATATCTTTATACAAATTAGGTATAGGAAAGGCAGCGCAGGTATTTTTCCAGAATGACACTAACAAGAGCTTTTGTGTTAAACATAAGATCGCTGATAATAATGCGATTGTGTTGCCAGGGTCTGGTGTTAATTTAGAGCACCATCTTTTTCAGGAGTATGCGCCTGAAGGTGATATTAAGTTCTTGTTTATAGCACGCCTGCTGAAAGATAAGGGCACTGAAGAATACTTTGAGACTGCTAAGACCATTAGGGCTAAATACCCTCGGACTGAATTTCAAATATTAGGTTGGATAGAAGGGCATTATCAGCAACAGATGGAAGAGTTGGTGAAGGGTGGGGTCATTAACTATCTTGGCACTACCTCAGATATTAGGCCCTATCTTAAGAACGTGCATTGTACGATAATGCCATCATACCATGAAGGTATGTCAAATGTAAATCTCGAGAGTGCAGCTAATGGAAGACCAGTCATTACAACAAATGTTCCAGGATGCAGGGAAACTGTGGATGATGGTAAAACTGGATTTTTGGTGGAAGCGAGAAATACACAAAGTCTAATTGATGCGGTTGAAAAGTTTATTAATTTACCTTATCAACAGAAAGAAGCTATGGGACGTGAAGCCAGAAAAAAGGTGGAACGCGAATTTGATCGACAGATTGTTGTGAATGAATACCTTAAGGCTATCCGAGAGATAAATAGCGGTGACAACTGACAATTGAACGATAACGTTAACGATAACCCTTTTTCTAACGCTAACCTTAACCCTAACCCTAACTGTTCAAGTGGTTCAAGAGTTCAAGAACTTTGGCTCTTGGCTCTTCTATTAAGCTACTAAGCCATTAAGCTTTAACTCTGGAATCGACAATTTCTGATTGGAGTCAGTTTTGGAATGACGGAATTACGGGTGTTTACAACATGTATAATGGGGAGTATCCCGACGGCAATGTACTGGATACTCTTAGCGGTGTTCTGTGTGGGGCTGTTTCTTTTCGTGTGGCGGAAGGGGCTGCGGGATGGGTTACGCTACAGTTCTGTGCAGCTGTTGGTGGAATGGATAGTGTTGGTGGTGGGAATAACTGTGATATTCCGCGAACCCAGAGCGGAGAGGTCTTTTTGCCTTATTCCATTATTAAGTTACTTTGACTACGGTACGAACAGTTACTTCATGGAGAAGGCGGCACTGAATATCCTGAATGTCGTGCTGTTCCTGCCCGTGGGGTTTTTGCTAAAACTAGGTAACCCTAACCTTAACCCTAACCTTAACCCTAACCTTAACCTTAACCCTAACCTTAACGCTAACCTTAATATTAACTGGAAGGGGGCGATGGTGGTTGGGTTATTGATTTCGGTAGTGATAGAGGTGTTGCAGTTTGTGTTTAAGAGAGGATTCTGCGAAGTGGATGACGTCATTCATAATGTCCTGGGATGTATGATAGGGTATGGAGTGGCGAGCCTTCTTAAACGATAACCGTTTTGGTTTCAAGTTTCAAGATTGACACTTCGTGTCGAGCTTCCTACGCCATGGCAAAGCAGATGCAAGTATCGTTATGTTCATTTGGCTTAAACGGAACCTTCAAGTTTCTGGTTTCAACCTCCTATGCCTTACTGGACAAGAGATCTTTCAGATTTTATTCATTTTTATCTGTAAGCGTCCAATTCTCATGTCTTGCATGGCTTTGAGTTAATTCCTATTTTTTTTCACGAACTTGTTTTTTTAGATTATGTGCAGTAGTGAAGATTGTGAAAAGCTGTGGTTCCTCTACAAACCGGAAAGTGAGCCCAAAGGAGTTACGATAGAGCATTTCTGCCACATGATGCTATGCCTGCCAGTTAAATAACTCAAATTATAGTCTGCTTTTGATTAAGAGAAATCTGTAGATGTATCTGTTTATCGGAATCCCAGAACATAAGATGTGAAGATTGGACGCTTACATCACGACAATATATTTTAAAAATGCAAATTCAAATTAATAGCAAGATGGAAAAATTGCACATCAAACTACTATGTTTTATATGGGTGGTATTATGCGTTTCGTGCCAAAACGATCCAGAGGATGCTTTTAATGATAATGAACATATTTGCTATGCTCAATTAGAAGACACGACGTTATTTGTGCACCCCTTTGTGCACGAGGGACAACAATATGTTGTGTTGCCTTCCTATTGGGATAATGCAAAGCTCGTAGTGTCAATATGTGATGAACTGAAAACGCGATGGAGTCGGACACAGAGATTCTTTCGACCTTGTGATGTGGATAAAATGAAGGAAGTTAAAATGATAAAATCCAAATTACCTACCATTTTTATTTGCACAAAATCGGGTAGTATGGATTTTGTCAATGCTAATAAAAACAATGAAGAAACAGGGCATATCATAGTGGTGGATACATTGGGAAATGTCGGATACAACGGAGATTTGACTATACATGGTCGAGGTAATACCACATGGATCAAAGAAAAAAAGCCTTATAGTATTAAGTTGCCACTTAAAACGAGTTTTTTGGGACTAAAAAAAGCAAAGAAATTCAATTTACTTAGTCAGCCATACGATCCAACAGGTTTAAGAAACTGGATAGCCTTGTCTGCGGCGAAGCAAATGGGATTGAACGAGAAAATGTCACTTTCTTTTGCCAACGTCTATCTAAATGGAAATTATGCAGGATGTTATCTGGTGACAAATAAAGTAGATAGACAATATCAGCACGATTTTCTTTTAGAGATTGGTCCACATGTTGACCCGGACGAAATACAAGCCACTTTCCAGTTGACGCATTCGCGTTCCTTAACCGTGAAATCCCCCAAACACCCAACATCTGAACAACTGACTTTTATTGAAGAGGAATGGCAGAAGGTAAAAGATGCAATGATTAAGGATTTATCAGAAAGAAACGAACATACAACGGATAGTTTGATAGATACATCGTCTTTTGTCAGTAACTACTTGTGTCAGGAAATTTTTATGAATTTGGATGCTGGTCTCGCAAGTGTTTTTATTGGGAAAGACAGTCTCGGCTATTTCTTTGCTGATCCGATATGGGATATGGAATTGAGCATGAATTATCCTGGAACTACTAGATTTGGGAATGGCATGTATCGTGTATTATATGTAGGAGCGGGGTTACCTCCAGACAGTACCGGATACATAGGTGCATGGGGGCTGCTCTACAAAAACAAGAAGTTTCGTCAACAGATTTCTTCCTTATATTTTAGACAGATGAGAGCTGTTGTGAAAGAACTATTCTGGGGACGAACTTGGGCTTCTATATGCTCTTATTTGCAAACGGATATGGAAATCGATAACATTCGATGGAGGGATGGTTCTAGTTTTGAAGAGCAATGTAATCAAATGAGGAACTGGATGGAGAAAAGACTGAATTTTCTTGATTGGGCATGGAATGAAGAAGATAAGGATTCAAAATGTGTTGTAACATTGTATAAAAACGAATCAACTCACCCAATACAGTATGTGATACCACGAAACACAAGATTTTCCGAGCCTCTTCCAGTATTTGAATCAGTGAATGTTACGGATTTAGGGTATGAATATACGTTTGTAGGATACGAGATAGATGGTGCTCCGGTTAATTTAGATACCTTACTGGTTAATAAGGATATTACCGTCATGGGAAAATGGAAACAAACAAAAGAACCGAGTCTTTATCGACGCATGAGGGTGTGGTTTTATAATTTGAGACATTAGTGTCCACTAAAAATTAGGGACGAGCTAAGACATGAAATATTCAAACAAATCAGGTTCACTTGAACCGCTTCTGGCTTTGTCATATTTGAATGTCGTAGGGGTTACAAGGGATGGGGAGCAAGGGACAGATACCTGTCATCGTCTGCCGATACAGATTTCGAATTCAATGTAAAATATCTCTATCTATCTTTTTTAAGAGGTGCTCTTTCGCGTTATGAGTTGGTATGACTTTATTACAATGCATTGTGTCCGAATTTTTATAAATTTAAGGAGCTTGTTGAAAGATATTCCTTACTTAAAGCATTACGCAGTGATTTGTTAACTATTACAAGAGAAACAACGTGGTTTTATTCAGGACTGGGGATTAAGGGCGATGATTTGAAAGCAGAAGATATTGTTTTAATAACTTTGCTTTTTTCTTCACAGATAGTCCTGAAGACAAATCGAAATATCTGATTTCTGCCTTTGGAATTCTAAAGATAGGCAAGATGGCATTGATTACCTGTAAAAATGGAATAGATTTATTTCACAAAGGGCAGACAATGTAATTGAAGTTGTTAAATGAAGCATGAATTATGAATCAGGGAACGGATATTTTTGGTTCACGGTACATGGTTCATGGCTGTAGAATTCTTTAACCTCAAATCTCTAACCTGTAACCTTTACAAAAACATGTATAAGAACTTTTTTAAGCGATTCTTTGATTTTTGGATTGCGCTGATTGCATTGATTTGCATCAGCCCAATACTGCTGGTAGTGACGGTGTGGCTTCATTTTGCAAATAAAAAAGGAAGCCTCACCTCCAGCCCCTCTCCTAAGGGCGAGGGGAGTAATTGGTTGAAAAGGTGGTTGGCTCCTGCGATATTTACACAGGAGAGACCTGGACTGCATGGCAAGATTTTCAAGGTGATTAAGTTTAAGACTATGACCGATGAGCGAGATGCAGATGGGAAGTTGTTGCCTGATGCCCAGCGTTTGACCAAGGTTGGTAAGTTCGTGCGTAGTACCTCAATCGATGAGCTGCCTCAGTTAATTAACGTGCTAAAGGGGGATATGGCTCTGATTGGGCCAAGGCCTTTGCTTGTGCAATACTTACCACTGTATAGCCCTGAGCAAGCACGTCGTCACGAAGTCCGCCCTGGTATCTCAGGTTGGGCGCAGTGTCATGGGAGAAATGCCATATCATGGAAGCAAAAGTTTGAATATGACGTTTGGTATGTTGATCATGTAAGTTTTTTAACTGATGTAAAAGTTATTTGGATTACGATAATGAAGGTTCTTAAACGGGTAGATATTAATCAAGAGGGTAATGCTACGATGGAACCATTCAATGGGAATAATTAATTGGTAAATATGGTGATAGTATGAAACAAATTGCAATTTATGGAGCAGGAGGCTATGGAAGGGAAGTAGCCTGCTATTTAAAAAATATTAACAAAGAAAATGCAGAGTGGAATCTAATAGGCTTCTTTGATGATGGAATAGAGAAAGGAACAGTTTTACAATATGGGATTGTATTAGGAGACTTAGCAGCATTGAATAAATGGGAATCAGAACTGGCAATTGTTTTTGCTATTGGATCGCCTAACATTATAAAGTCAATAGTTGGTAAAATAACGAATAAGAAGATTTCTTTTCCTAACATAATTGATCCTTCGGCTGTTTTTTTAGACAGAAATTCTGTAAGGATGGGAAAAGGTAATATTATAGGTCCGAATTCCATAATCAGTTGCAATGTAATTCTGGGTGACTTTAATATGATAAACCTGTTGTGTCATTTAGGTCATGAAGCAGCTCTAGGTAATTATAATGTATTAATGCCTTCGGTGAATATATGTGGTGGGGTAACTATAGGAAATTATAATTTTTTAGCAATTAAGTCTACGGTTTTACAATATCTTTCTATCCCTAATAATGTTTTGCTTGGCGCGGGGAGTACACTTATGGTAGATGCAAAAGCGGACTGTAAATACTTTGGAAATCCGGCTAGAACCGTTATGAAAAATGGAAGTGTTTAATTTGTTAGATATGAAAAAGTTTGAGAATAAAGTAGTTTGTATCACAGGTGCAGATGGTGGTATAGGCAGAGAGATAACGAAAAAGTTTGCAGAAGAAGGGGCAACGCTTATTCTGACCAGTATTGCTCAGAGTGAGACTTTTGATAAATTCATCTCTGAGATAAAGAATAATTATCAGGTTGAGGCCTATCCATTCTTCTTCGATTTATCAGATGAGGAGGCTATTAAGGTGGCAATCAAGGACATCAAGGCATTGAAGTTGAAAATTAATGTTTTGATTAATAATGCTGGCATGCCTCATTTGGCTATCGTACCATTTACAAAAATGACAGATGTGAAGAAGGTGTTCCAAGTGAACTATTTCGCTCAGATTCAGATTACACAGGGATTGCTAGGATGCATAGCAAGGGATGGAGAAAGTGTTATACTGAATGCCGCCTCTATTGCGGGTATTGACGGTGATCCTGGTAATGCTGTTTATGGTGCAACCAAGGCTTCGATGATTCTATTTACTAAAGTCCTTTCTAGGGAATTGGCAGGATCGAAAATTCGTGTAAATGCTGTTGCACCAGGTTTGACGAGCACTCCATTTGCAGATGCAATGGGGGATAAGGCAAAGGCTTCTATGGAAGAAATCTCTTCTATGAGCAGATTGGCAACGCCTGAGGAAATTGCCAATACATACTATTTCTTAGCAACAAGAGAAGCTTCCTTTATTAACGGACAGGTTATCCGTGTTGATGGTGGCGTAAAATAATTGTTAATTTAATTATTGTAATAAGATGGACGTAAAAGAAAAAGTATTTGAAATTGTCGCACAGGTATGTGATACTGATGTGGCTAATGTAACATTGGAGAGCACGATTGGCGACTTTCCTGCATGGGACTCTATGGGGCATTTGACGATACTTCAGCGGGTTGAGGAAGAATTGGAAATTTGTTTTGAGCCAGAAGAGATGATGGAGATCGAGGATGTCAATGACATCGTGAAGGCTGTGGAGGCTAAAAAGTAACCAAGAATTAGAATTGAATGAAATCTATAGAGGAACAGTTATTAGCGATTGTTCGGCAGACACCTAATAAGGTTGCTCTTATTTCAGGAGAAACAGAGGTGACCTATTGTCAGCTATGGGATTACTGTCTGCGTGCTGCCTATAAACTGCAAAACACCTATCACCTACAGAAGGGGAATCGCGTGATTCTCTCTGCTGCAGGAAATATAGAGTTTGTGTATGTCTATTTTGGCGTTCATCTGGCAGGGGGTATTTGCGTGCCTATTGACCCAGATACGAACCAAATACGCTTTAACCATATTGAAGCATCTACAAAACCTGTCTGTGTGATGGGTACCTTGCACAATGTGACGCGTGGGACAATATCTTTCTCTGATGTCATTGATGGCACGGAGAAAATAGAGTTTATAGCACCGGAAATGAGTGAAATAGCAGATGTCCTCTTTACTACAGGTACGACAGGGGCTCCGAAGGGTGTTGCTCTGTCGTACTTAAATCTTTCTGCAGCAGCCCGGAATATCAATGAGTTTATTGGGAATACGGCTGATGATGTTGAATTGTTAGCTCTTCCAGTTAGTCATTCATTTGGCTTGGGGCGTATGAGGTGTGCTCTCACCAAAGGCGCAACCGTAGTAATGTTGGGAACGTTTGCCAATGTGAAGAAGTTCTTTAATGAGATGAAACGTTGCAATGTGACCATGTTTGCGATGGTTCCTGCCAGTTGGGGCTTTATCAAGAAGATGAGCGGTAAGTATATAGGTAAGTTTGCCAATCAACTGAAATTCATAGAGATTGGCAGTTCGTTTATGTCCAAGGAAGAAAAAGAATTCCTGATGGAACAACTGCCCCATACGCGCATTTGTATGCATTATGGTTCGACAGAGGCATCGAGAAGTGCTTTTATGGAGTTCCAAGCGTATAAAAATAATCTGCTATCAGCTGGTAAAGCGTCGCCCCATACAGAAATCAAAATATTCTCATCTAATGGTAATCCTTTACCTATAGGAGAAGAAGGAGAGGTGTGCGTGAAGGGCGAACATGTAACTTGCAGTTACTGGAATGAAACTCCAGAGCGTTTTGCGTCTGATTTTTATGATGGCTATTTCCGAACTGGTGATTGTGCGACGATGGATGTAGATGGGAATATCTATCTGAAGAGTCGCATCAAGGAAATGATTAATGTGGGAGGTAAAAAGGTGGCTCCCATGGAAGTGGAAGATATACTGAATACCATACCCGGCATAAAAGAAAGTGCTTGTATAGGTATTCCAGACCCGGGCGTTGTGTTGGGAGAGGTCGTTAAGGCTTTTGTCGTAGCAGATGAAAGCCTCACGGATGAAGAAATTATGAGTCAACTGAAGCCTCAATTGGAGGTGTATAAGTTGCCTGTTGAGATAGAGAGAATTAGTGAAATACCAAGGACTAGTTCGGGAAAGATTCAGCGACTGTTGCTGAAATGAAAAAGTGAATAGTGAAAAGTGAATATTAGATGAAGACAGACGAGTTATTGGAATTGGCACCTTACGATGGCAGTAAGGAAGCGGAAGATATCTTTATGCAGGCTTTACAGGAAGAGTGCATATTCCATTATGAACATAATGAAATGTACCAACGGTTCTGTGACAGAAAGGGCTTTGACCCTCACAAACCGTTTACCATAGAGGAAATACCTCCTGTATCAGTGAGTGTTTTCAAGGAATTGGGATTCAAACTGAATTCTGTTCCTAAGGAAGACCTGACATTGGCCTTGCAGTCATCTGCTACTTCTGGTGTTCCGAGTACCATTGTGGTGGATAAAGAAACTGCCAAGCGTCAGGCTAAGGCAATGATAAAGGTTATAGGCGAGTTTATCGGTAAGGAACGAAAGCCTTTCTTGGTGATGGATATTGACCCAAGGTCATCCTATAAGAAGCTGTTGGGTGCCCGCTTTGCTGCCGTGACTGGTTATCTGCGCTTTGCCAATAAGACTGGCTATTTCTTAAAGGCCGACGAGAATAACGTTTCATATTTCGATGTGGAGGGTATTCAGGAATATGTCAAGGCATTGGAGGCTGATAAGCCTGTAGTTGTCTTTGGCTTTACCTACATCCTCTATCAGCATGTGTTGCAGAGCATCGAGAAGGCAGGAGTGGAGATTCAGTTGCCAAAGGGTTCGAAGATTATCCATATTGGTGGTTGGAAGAAACTGGAGAGTGAGAAGATAAGCAAGGATTTGTTTAATGCCAGACTTTCCAAATGCTTTGGCATCGAACCGACAGATGTGATTGATATATATGGATTCACAGAACAAATGGGATTGAACTATCCAGATTGTGAATGTGGATGGAAACATACATCATCATACGTCAGAGTTTTAGTTCGTGATACGGTTACTCGCGAGGTTCTGCCTCCAGGCAAGGAGGGTTTACTTGAATTCATTACACCAGTACCTCATTCATATCCAGGTAATGCAGTCCTGACGGATGATCTTGGTATTATTGATGCATCCAGTTGTACTCATGGCCGTGCCGGAACACGATTCAAGATAGTAGGTCGTATGAAGAAGGCTGAGGTGCGTGGGTGTGGTGACATCTTATCACAGAAGCTGACGTTTCAAAAGAGGGAAGAAGGAAGAGGTAAGAAGGAAGATGCAAAATTAGAAATATATCTGCATCAGCATCCTGTGACAACCGAAGAACCTTTGGCACAACTGAAAGAGATAATTGATTCTCTGAAGACTCAACAGGAATGGTTGAATAATCAACCCGTTGAGGCTATCATCGGACTGATTGGTGAAGTGGCTAAGAAATGGGCTACTGATCCAAAACTGATGCGTATTAAAGACAGGGGCTTGTTGTTCTTGTCTACATGGTGTGATGAAAAGCATCTGCGTTCAGTAGCTAATATGGGCTTACGAGGAAACATTGATTATATGGATCAGTTCCTGCCGTTCCCTGACTCTGACAAACATTACCTGAAAGCCAATGCCCGAGGATTGGTTTGTCATTGGTTAGCTGGTAATGTGCAGATATTGGGTATGTTTGCCTTAGTACAGTGCATCATCTCCAAGAATGTGAATCTGCTAAAAGTGTCCTCACGTGACGATGGCGTATTCACGGATATACTGAATGAATTCAGGGGTGTCAGCTATACTACAGAGACAGGTTATACAATCATTGGTGATGATCTGTTGAATACCATCTCTGTGGTATATTTTAACCGCCATGCCGATAAATTAGGTGAAGAGATGTCAAAACAAGCTGACGTGCGTGTTGCCTGGGGAGGCAGAGAGTCTGTAGAAACTGTGTCAGGTTATCCTGCACGTTATGATGCTGAAACGGTCATCTTTGGCCCGAAACTGTCATATTCAGTTATAGCCAAAGAAGAACTCTCATCGGTTCAGGAGGCAAAAAAACTGGCTCGAAAGGTGAGTGTTGATGTTTCTGTGTTTGACCAAACAGGTTGCGCTTCACCACATAATCTATATATAGAGGAGGGAGGAGAAGTATCTCCAGAGGAATTTGTTGATATTCTCGGAGATTCGATGCAGAAGACCGAACTTCAGATTCCTAAGCCTTTGATGTCGCCTGAACAAGTGTCTCAGATTCATTCAATTCGTGGAGTATATGACTTCAAAGGATCTGTAAAAGGAAGTGAAACCATGTCATGGACTGTTTTATTAGATGACATAGATGAAATAGATAAGCCAGTCTATAGCAGAGTACTCTTTGTTCATAAAGTGAAGAGTATCTTCGACAGCCTGAAATATATTGACGAGAATACCCAGACCATTGGCATTGCTGCTCCAACAGAAAAGGCAATTGAATTTGCAACTGAAGCGACGAAGCGTGGAGTGATGCGCTTGCCCTTGATAGGACGAATGTTGAACTTTGAAATGCCATGGGACGGCATCTTCCTGTTTGACAGGTTGGTAAAATGGAATACTTATGGTGGTCCGTTGAGGTAGGGAGGATCAGGTAACGAAGAAGAAAAAGTTAAGGTTCCCGTTAGCGTTAAGGTTAAAACGAACGGGATTGTGATTCCGCCGAAGGATGAGGGGGCGCTATATGAGGCGATGAAGCTGATGCTGACGGACAACGAAATGCGGGAACGTATGGCTGGGAATGCCCGACCTATGATTGCCGAACGCTTCGACCAGAACTTCGTTCGCCAATGTCTGCTGGATTTCTATAAATTGACAATTGATAATTGAAAATTGAGAATTTGAGGATGAGTTTATATGGTATTGCGCATACGGTGCGGGATAGGATGGGATGGCTGTGGAACTTCAGTTGGATTAAGAAGGAAGATGTAAGAAGTCTGATGGAAGAAGTAAGATGTAAGAGGGCTGATGTATGATGTAAGATGTCTGATGTATGAAGTAAGAAGTATCATGAAAATAATAGATAAACAGTTATTAGATGACGTGAGTATACAGGCTCAAGAATCGCCAAGGCTCCGGATGAACTATAATTTTCATCAGAGCCTTGATGATAAATGCCATCGTTTCTTGAATGCCGTGGAGCCTGGGACTAAGGTTGAGATACATCGTCATCCGACGAAGGATGAGTCATTTGTGTTGCTGCGTGGAAAAGTTCGGGTGAATACTTACAATGATGATGGGAGTGTCTTGGAAAGTGTTGTGCTTTGTCCTGCAGAAGGACTCTATGGTGTAGATATTCCCAAGGGCATATGGCATAATGTGGAATCACTGGAGTCGGGGAGTGTATTCTTTGAATGTAAGGAAGGACCGTTTGTGCCGCATGAGAAAGAAGGCGTTCTCATAGTTAATAGATAATAGATAATAGTTGGGATGGCGAGAGAGAGTATAGTTGGTGAGAATGATATTCTATTTGGAGGAATAGAAATAGCAGCCATAGAAAAGCATAAATCGCTTGAAGCAGCTTACAGTTTCTACAAATCTGCATATAATAAAATAGCAGAGGACATAAACGCTGCATTAGAAGACTATGATAGGGCAGAAAGAAACCTCGATGGGATATTGGACACGGCGTTACATTCTCAGTATTCGGTGAAAGGGGAAAACTGGAAGGTTCTGAAAAACAGATACAGCGACTTTGTAAAACAGCTTATCCGCTTGCTTGAACATAATAAGCCATTAACAAAGCAGCTTGCAGCAAGAGGGCTGACAATAGGAGATGTGGAAGACTGGAGGGCTAATTTGCCAAATGAAGGGTACGACAATAGGCAGATGCTGCAGTTTATGACATGCTCAAAATGGGTAGTTGATAATGTGTGGTCTATCTATAGGCATTTCCGTAGCAGTATGGACATCTGTCAGTTTGCTCATGATGGTTGTAAGTTGTTGCATGTGACATGGAGCGGTTTTCTGAATGATATCAAAATAGTGGCAGGAGGCCGACAGGTGGTGGCTATCTACCATGATTTGCAAGAAATCATAACAGGTGAACAGGCAAAGAAACGGAAAATAGCAGCGAACCTGACCGATATAGAGAGAAAGGGGGTAGCCTTTGCTGAATATCCCTACGAATTTAAGCATAATGGTAGCGTTCAGATATATCCGTTACCCAAGGTGGCAAATAGAGACCACAATCTTAGAGATCTGTATGTCGATGAGGAAAGGAAACTTATTCTCAAAGATGCCTTTGGAATGGCTGTGGCTATGTTCGACTATGATAATGTGGGTAAAAGAATCCACTGCGTGTCGTTTGCGGGAACTAGATTAAAAAGGCTACACACGGCTATTCTTAACTCGACAACGGATTTGTTCCAGATATTGTCAATGCCTTCGGTAGTGTATTTTGCGGCAGTGGGTATCTTGAATGCCGTGATGAAGACGTATAAAAACGAGGAGATATATGTGTTTGGTCACTCATTAGGTGGCGGATTGACGCAATATGCTTGCACAGCAATGGATAGTAATCATGCGATAGGTTACGGCTATAACAGTGCTGGGTGGTCTATTTTTAGTTTGAATACGCTAAGAAGAAGTGCGCACTGCGATGTTGAGCATATATGTTCTCAGTATGACCCGGTGTCGCAGGTAGGTACTTTACTGGGGAGTGTGAAATATGTGAACTCTGTAAAGGGTATGGCTGCACATAAGCTTAGGCAGTTGAATAAGGTGTTGAACGGAGTTGAGCTGGAGGTGAGGTATTGATTTTGATTCTTCGATAGACTTAGTAGTTGGGTGAGGAGCTTTGACTGAATATATGAGAAAGACTATGATGAGTTGATATAGGAAAGCACTGAGCGAGGATTCACGGACCTAGGGGATTCTCGACGACGGAACCGACAAGCACAGGGAATGGTCATTGCAGTGTCACAATATACATGACAAGAATAAAGATTTAAACCAATATAATAATTTGAACATATGGCATCAATAGAATTATTACTTAAAAGTGGTCAATATGAGTTATTGCTCGCAGCATCGGAAAACAGGGAGGACTATAAACTTGTTGATGCTGGGGGGAAGAATCATATGGATATAAGGCTGGACGGTGTACATTTCAAGATTGTAGATAAAAGAGATGTTGCCGAAGAGACAGACATTCTGAATGAGAAATTGGACACCTTAGCCTTGAAGGTAGCAGATGAAAATCAAACAGATATTGATGAAAATGAGTTCACGGAGGCTCAGGAAATAACTCCATATAACCCAGATGACATACGTGTTCATCAAAAGCAGTTCAGCATCAAGTTCATTGAGGAGATGATTGAAAATGGAGATATTGATTTTACTCCAGATTTCCAGAGAAATTTCGTATGGAACTCCATTCAGAAATCAAAACTGATAGAATCGCTTTTGTTGAGAATACCGCTCCCTATCTTTTATTTTGCAGAGGATAAGGAGGGACGTCTGACCATCGTGGATGGTTTACAAAGACTCACTACAATAAAAGAATTTATGAATAATGAATTTTCCCTTAATCATTTGGAATACTTAGGAGACGGGGTAAAAGGCCGTTATTATAAATCAAATCCAGAGAAGAAACAAAAAGGTATAGATGCCAAATATTATAGGTGGTTTAATATGTCGCAGTTTGCAGTGAATGTTATAGACCCCTCTTCGCCCTACAAGGTAAAATATGATATATTCCGGAGAATCAATACTGGTGGCAAGCCATTGAACAATCAGGAGATAAGGAACTGCCTGTCATCAAAGAAGTTGAGGGCATTGTTGCTTGAAATGTCTGCACTCCAAGAGTTCAAGGATGCGACTAACGGAAGTGTGAAAGCAACAAGAATGGCAGACCGAGAGATTGCATTACGTTTTATCTCATTCTATGGTGCTTACAAAAAGGATGCGACGCTTAAGACCACTTATGATGGGTATATGGAGTATTTCTTAGACACGGCAACAGAAGAATATGCAAATATTTCAGAAGAGGCATCTCGCAGATTCGTTTCATTGTATCAAAATGCCATGAAGAACTCTCTTTTACTGCTAGGCGGGACCAACGCATTCAGAAAAGTGAAATATGAAAATGGGATTGTTGATTCCTGGAAGCAGTTGTTTAACAAGGCCCTATTTGTGGCTTGGTCAGTTCTTTTAGCAGATATTCCATTCGATTTGCTCTCACAAAAATATCCTCAGGATTATCTGCTTGTTCCATTTGCAAAGTTATTGAAAGAAGACGAACAACTCATGTATTATATTTCTTACGGAACAAATGGAAAGTCGAATCTTGAATATTTATTCCAGAAGATTTCTGGGCTGATAAAAGAATTGATAGAACTATGATGAATTTTCATATAGAGAACTTTAAATGTTATTACAGTTCGGATATACCGTTGAACTATCTAACGGTTTTGGCTGGTGCTAATGGTAATGGAAAAAGCACAGCAATCCAGGCCTTGTTGATGATGCGTAACGCATACGAACATGGCAAAGTAGGGGAGAGTGCTATCGAGATAAATGGTCCTTATAGTCTATTGTTAGGAACTACATTAGACATTATTCCTGTTGAGGCGGACACGAATAGCAGAATGCAATTATTATTAAGTGACAATGGTGAACAGGCTGGATTTACATTCCCTCTAAGTGATGAACATGCGGAACTATCGCTGAATGTAAGTGAAAAGCGTTTCTCGGCCAATTATTTAACCCTGCCGTTGTTTAAGAATGAATTCTACTATTTGAACGCAGAGCGTGTTGGGCCGCGTGTCTCGCAGGAAATAAAGGTACATAAGTATCCTAATGTGGGATGGCAGGGAGAATATAGTGCCCAAATACTCTCAGAATTGTCATCCGTAAGAGTTTTCGCTGTGGATGATAATCGTTGTTTTGACATGGAGCAGTCGCGCGACGTGTTGACGCAGACACAATTATGGATGCAAAGTCTTTTTCCCGGCATAGTGATACAAAGTGACCTGAACCCAAAGTCTTTGTCTGCCCAGATAAGTATTACTCATAACTACACATCAGGTGCACCTGTGCTGTCAACGAATGTAGGATTTGGTGTTAGTTATGTACTTCCCATCATTGTTACGGGACTCATTGCAGAGAAGGGCTCAATTATGATAGTTGAGAACCCTGAAGCCCATTTGCATCCGTCTGCACAGACCTGCATTGCAGAATTCCTAGCAAAGGTGGCTCAGGCCGGTGTCTATGTCATTGTAGAGACGCATAGTGATCATTTTATCAATGGTATACAGTTGGCTGTAGCGGAAAAGAAACTTGGAAATGACAAAGTCATTATCAACTATGTCAACCAGTCGCAAGAGACACATAGACCAGTAGTTAGAACAATTACTTTATCAGATAAGGCAGAATTGTCGGAATGGCCTGATGGTTTTTTCAATCAGACCCAGAAGGATTACGCAAGATTGTATAATCTGAGAAGAAATGGATAGTTACTACTTTTTACATACGAGAAGTCTGTGCAATATTGATTATAGTGCATATAAGGCAGGGTTGACTGTACTAAATTCACTGACTCTGGAGATGATTGACAATGAGAAACGGCTAAAGAATGAGGCTGTATATCAAAATCAGTTATATCCCCAGTTGTTTAGCGATTATGCTGAGACAGGAGCAATTATTCAATTCATAGAGCAGTGTACGAATGTTGATACTGTTATTGACACCGATGCTGAGTTTGAGAGGAAATATCCACAATCTAACGCAGGTTTCTTGGGCGTCAACTTTGCTAATGTTACTGGAATTGCAGCTAAAAGAAAAGTTACTAATACCGCGTCATTCCTGGTTTGCCGCAATTACTTCTTGGATAACCTAATCAAACATGGAAAGGATAAAGACCTGCCATCATTGTTACAAAGTCGATTTCCAAAGTTCTCATTCTCAATCGATGCACAGAAAGACTTGCTTTGGTGGAAATATAATGGAAACGGGATTTTGGATTCACTGATTGAATTGTTGGGTGATATCCCAGCTCATCCGTTTACTGGAGGACTGGGCAAAACAGAAGCGTTGAGTAACACTAAGACACCGGTTGCTTCTAAGAGGATAACACAGGAGGATAGACTTACTTACACTTTTGGGGAGATGACGACCATTCATAGGTGTAAAGATCATTATTAATTGGGGAAGAAGCATGACGCAAGATGAGTGGTGGCGTGAGATGTCAGATGTAAGAAGGAAGATGTAAGAAGTCTGATGGGAGATGTAAGATGTAAGAGGGCTGATGTCTGAGGTCTGATGGCTGAAGTTTCAATAACCTATAACCAATAACCGATAACCGATAACCGATTCAATAACCTATAACCTATAACCAATAACCGTTAACCATTATTAATACCTTTAAACTACTAACCTTGAACTCTTAAACCTCTTGAACTCCTTGAACTTTTGAACCTCTTAAACTCCTTTAAATTCTTTAAGTACGAATACAAAACAAAAATTATGATTATAAAATGGATTTTTGATAGAGTAGTGGCAGCAATTGGGTTGCTATTCTTGTGGCCGGTGCTGCTGGTCGTTGCTATACTGGTAAAGGTGAAGATGCCTGGGGGACCTGCGTTCTTTGTGCAGAAACGTGTGGGCAAAGATGGTAAGCTGTTTAATTGCCATAAGTTCCGTACGATGACGGTGAAGCACAATGGCAGCACGGTGAGTGTGGCGGGAGATAGCCGCATCACGCCCCTTGGCGCAAAGCTTCGTCATTATAAACTTGATGAGCTTCCTGGGCTTTGGGACGTGCTGATTGGTAACATGAGTTTTGTGGGACCTCGTCCTGATGTGCCCGGATATGCGGATAAGTTGCAAGGTGATGACCGTGATGTGCTGAAGTTGAGACCGGGGATTACCGGTCCGGCTACGTTGAAGTATAGACTCGAAGACGAAATGATTGCGGACTTTGTCAGCAATCAGAGGAATCACGGAGCCACGGAATTAGGGAAGTACGGACTTTCTGAATCGCAGATTAATGGAATGAGTGATCAGGAGGTGGCGGTGTGGTATAACGATAATGTGATTTATCCGGATAAGGTGCGGATTAACTGCTATTATTACCGTCATTACTCTTTTATCAAGGACATTCAGATGCTTATCTGTACTGTTCTTGGCAAGAAGATGATGTATAATGGGGAGGAGATATGAATGGTTAAAGGTTAGGGGTTAGAGACCTTCGGAACGATAACGTTAACGCTAACCTTAACCTTAACCTTAACCTTAACCTTTATCTCCTATGGCGTTCCGCCAAGAGATCTCACAGATCTTTTTTAATTTAATCTCACACGGATATCACGGATATACACGGATTATTAACAAAAACAGGGAAAACTCCTTCCAATAGTATAAGTCTTAACAGACTATTGCATTAGTTTAAACTATAAGTACTTTATGAGCGAGCTCCCAACTCCTCATATTTTTAACTACTACACCTGCCTAACATCAGGTTAATACTCTTGGAAGGAAAAACCCCGGTTGCTTTCTCAACCTAAAAAACAGAAAGGCTTGAGGCGGTGGGTCGGAATCACGGAACAACGGATTTATGGATCAAGAAACGAGATGGTTGACAAGATATAATGAGGTAAAAACCTTCATTGAGACAAATCATTGAAATCCATCAAAGCATAGGTTGGAAGAGCATGATATGCTGAATTGGCTGAAGGCTAATAGAAAGAAAATGAATGCTGGGGAACTTCAGGAACCGAGATTGAGTATGTTTAAGGAGTTACTTGAGTTGTGTGATAAGTATAAGAGGGTGAATCAGTATGCTTGATTAGTGTAGAGTTTAACGTTTAGAGTTTAGAGTCAGTTAAATCGGTTTAGAGTCAGTGGAGAGCGGAGAGTTTATCAAGAATTTGAGTATAAGAGAATAACGGTGACAGGAATTCCAGTCACCTTCTGCCGATATTCTGGCACATAAAGTCTTCGAAGACTGTTGCTTGTTTGCGTGTTCATTTGCGAGAAATATTTTTATAACGATAACGGTAATGTGACGGAGGTTGTGGCGCTTGATAAAGTGGCTGTTCCTGAAGCGGGTGATCAGGGGACGGTTCTCTGATCACTTTCTGATTCGCTTTCAGTTTTCGGAGACAATATAATGTTTGCGTGCTCATCTGCATGAAATATATTAAGAAGATAACGGAAGTTGTGACCCTTAAAAATAATGGGCATTTTATATTAAAAAACTGCATAGGTCGATTTCCTCATTGATAATAAGAGGTCTTCAACCTATGCTGTTTTAATGTAGACTCTATGTGTGAGAGCCTTTACGTTCACCAAAGAGATTGTGTTACATAAGATTCTTACTTCACCTTGTCTCTTTCAATAACAGTTGTGCTTGGATGCTTTCTGGCATATGCAATAGATACATACTGGCCATTCTTGGCATTCCTTGCATGCTGAACATACTTGGTAGTCTTGCTCATAATAAAAAACAAATAAAAGTTATTTGGCACTATTGCCTTTTTTCATTCTACGCTTTAACTCACTTATCATATTCAACTTCCAATAGCGAGTGTGAGGGATTCGGACGAAATCTTTGTCGGGACGCTGAAGTATTTCCGTACGACTTTTCTTGCTCAGCTCTTCCCAGTTACCAAACAGAAGATAGATGGCATTTCCGTAGTCGGCATTTTCGAAAGCCACTAGGTCGTCGCAAAACTTGGCACCGAAGTATTTGCTGTTCATACCAAAGCCGACAAAAATCTCAATAGGTTTTAGTTGTTCCATGAACTTAGCACGGTCATCAATACGTTTGGCTTTCTCTGGAGTCAAGTTGCGAATCTGGCTTTTTACTTTTTCTACAGCACGGTCTAATGACCCTGGCGGGAAAATCTCCCAACCGAGTTTGGTAACACGAAGATAGTCTTCGGTAGTGGCATTGGCATTGAATACATGACAGTCACCTACATTCTCTTGTAGCAGGTTGATTGCGAAGAAAAGATCATCGTTGAAGGACTGCTGGTTGCGGTCGAAAATCGTTTCAACAGAGACCTTCATTAGTACAAAATCCTCTCCCGTTTTGAGAATATGAAACGACAGAGACCAATCACGAGGCGCAATGAACTTATGTTGCCAAGTTAGTACAGTACGAGAATTGTCGTGATACCCTTTTGAAGGGTCGCCAAAGTTGGGTGTTTCCCAATAATAGGTTTTATATACCTTGGGTAGATTTTTGAGAACAATGTCACGACCATAACGATTGTACTTAGAGTAGTAGCCATTAGCTACATAAGGAACTAGAGAGGAAGTGTGAGAGATTTGACCATCACGCATGGTAATGCCGAGCTTACGATACTTACCTCTCGCAATGTCATCATAAGATAACCTTAATGTGGTAGAAACCACAACGAACGGCGCTTTGATTCCGTTTAATTCCCGACTTATGTAGTCAGGAATACGTCTGAAATGTATATTTTGCTTCATAGCTATATAAATTTAATATTATTATCTACCCATATACTAAAATCGTGACAAGACACGATGACTGTCACGATTATGGTAATAAAAAAGAAGCCTTAGACAATGGATGGCGAACAACTTATAATGACGATAGCAAAGAACAAAAAGACTAATAGAGAAGAGGCGAGAAAGGCCTTTGATCTATTTTGCGGCTACTATCAGGACCGCGTGATCCAGATGGCAATAGTTCATTGCAGGCGTTGGAAAAAGTCGGAAGACTATGCTTGTGTTATTGCTCAATGCGCTTTCGATAAAGTGTGGCTGTATCCTACATTCGTGAAGAGTGAAAATCATTTTAAAGACACTGACAAGGCAATTCTACATTGGATAGACAAAATACTATTTCGCGAGATGTCGTTGTTTTCTGAGAAAGGTAATTGTTCACATCCAGAGCCTGAAGATTTGCCCATTATTACATCTTCTGAGGCTTTCATTGAAAGCTATATAGAGGATGAATATTTATCGGATGAGCAGTTTGAGGTTGTAAAAGCAAAGTTGGATAAAGCCTTTGCTAACCTCAGTGAGCAGGAAGTTACAGTTTATCTAACATATAAACTTTATCTAAAAATGAATGACAGGGTGCCTCAAAGGGTGCTTAAAAAACTAAGGGCTCGTTATGGGATTACCCAAGATGCAATTAAACATTGTCGGTTACGGGTTGAACAGAAACTTAAGGAGGTACAGATATGAAAGATAGTATTATAGACAAAATTCTTTGCAGTACAGGCTATCTGCCTCCACGCAACGAAGAAGAAATGACTGCTTTTGAAAAGATATATTCAAAGGTAACTGTTAAAACAGATTTTCGTGTTGATGTTGATCAAATCGTAAATGGGGGCTGTAGGGTAAAGTCTATTGTTCATCGTTTTGAAAGTGTGAATGCGTCTTCGTCAGATATGCTTTTAGCGGCTCGAAATTTTGAGGCTTTGCCCAAGGACGTAATTGAAAAAATTAAGAAGCAGCATAAGAGTAAAGATGATGAAGGTGAGTAGTGGAATCATGGCGCTCGCTGAAGAGATTGCAGCACGATATGAGGAGCCCATACCTCTGGAGAAAGTGGCTGAGGATGAGTTGCTGGAAGTTATCTGCGACGACTATGGTAAAGGCACTTTTGATGGACTTACATGGTTTGAGCCTGAAACGGAAGACTTTTATATACATCTGAACACCAATGCTGACAAAGCGAATTACCTTAACAAACCAAAAGGAAGGTTTACTATGGCCCATGAGTTGGGCCACTATTATATCCCTGCGCACAGGTTAGGGTTAATGAGTGGAAAGCTGAGTCCTCATGGCTCGTTAAGTTTCATAAATAATCTCCCTGCATGGCAGATAGAAAGAGAGGCTGATGCTTTCGCATCATCGCTTTTAATGCCCTCTTATTCAATTGGAGAATTTATAAAAGGCAAACAATTCAATTTCCAACTTATCGAAGCGATAGCTGATAAGTACAATGTGAGTATATCTGCTGCGGCATTAAGGTTCGTAGATATTGGGAATTACCCAATTATGGTGGTTTTTGCAGTGGATGGAAAGATAAGGTGGGTTAGTCACAGTGCGGATTTCCCCTTTTGGAGATTGCGGTATGGTAACGGCAATGGGGATAAAGTCCCAGAATATACAGTGATGGGCACATATTTCTACGAACATTATAACGGTGACTGCAAAAGCGAAGAGACCGTTTATGCTAAAGATTGCTTTTATACATGTTCGGAAGAAGATAATAAACGAGAGTTCAAAGAATGGTGCATAGATTTCCATAATTGTGCTCTTAGTGTCTTCTGGGAAAAGTGACGGATCAGGGGACGGTTGACTTTCCCTTTGGGCCTCGAGCTAAACCTTCTTTGATCACTTTTATTGATTCAATATTAAATTCTATTGAAGTACAATAAAAGTGGGGAAGAAATCGTTAATCATATTAGATATACGTTAAAAGAAGGATGGCAAAGAAGATTATTAAAGAAAACGCATTGGTGGTGCAGGATAGACAGCTTGCCTCACTTACTGATATTCAGGCTCGGATATATCAGGTTCGTGGCGTACAGGTGATGCTGGATAGAGATTTGGCTGTATTTTATAAGGTTGAAACAGCTCAACTGAACAGACAGGTAAAACGCAATATAGGTCGTTTCCCCGAGGATTTTATGTTCCAACTGACCAAGGAGGAGTGGGAGGCTTTGAAGTGCCAAATTGGCATTTCAAACATTAGAGGAGGTGACCGTCGGGCGCTTCCATACGCTTTTACAGAACAGGGAGTGTCTCAGTTAAGTGGTGTGTTGCATAATGAATTGGCTGAGAAAATCAGTGTTAGAATCATTAGAGCCTTTGTGGTCATGCGACGTTTCATAACGGCTAATGCCGGACTGTTTCAACGTGTTGGCGCATTGGAACAGCAGCAGATTGAAACGGAGAAGAAACTGGATGTGGTTCTGGATAAGATTGAGGAACTGTCACCCGCAGTTTCAACTGAAGAGTTGTTTGGCACTGGCTGTGTTTGGGATGCCTATACCTTCTTAAGCGGATTGGTGAGGAGTGCGGAGAAGAGAGTGGTGTTGATTGACAATTTTGTGGACGAGCGCACGCTGCTTTTGCTGGATAAACGGGAGTCTGGTGTGGATTGCACTGTTCACACGCGATATAGCAAAAAGACGGAACTGGATTTTGAAAAGCATAACAAGCAGTGTGCGGAGATAAAGAAGGTTCAGTTGCCGCAGCATATCCATGACCGTTATTTGATAGTGGATAATACAGTATGGTTGCTTGGCGCTTCTGTGAAGGATATGGGCCACGGGTTGTGTACCATTATCAGGGTGGGCTTCACGCCAGAAGCTGTGCTGGGGTTATTGAAATAATCTTTTGAAGTGCCAAATTGGCATTTCAAGGTGATCAGGGGACGGTTGACTTTCCCTTCGGCCGTCGAGCTAAACCTTCTTTGATCACTTTTGGGAGATGTGAGAGGAGCAACTAAGAATCATTTTTTTCCTGAGTTTTTCTTCATATATCGAGTAAAAGTTGTACTTTTGCACCGTCGAAATAATAATTGCGATATATTCGTGTTATAGGTTACAAAATGAAGATTGAGTATAACAAACACCGCGTTGAGTACTTGCTGTCATTATTCAAAATGACAGTAGGGGAGTTGTTGTCCTCAATCAATAAGGGCCTGAAGACCCCGATTACGTGGGAGGATATCGATAGCGATGAGATAGAACTTAACTATCTAAAACGGATAGATAAGGTTTTCAACAAAGGACTGCTGTATTATTACGACCCGACAGTCCCGGTGAAGGATAAGAAAGTAAGTGTATTCTTCAGAAAGGAGAGTTTTACTTCAGAACTTAATATCGGTGCCCGCAAGAGAGTTCGTGAGTTTGAGGATATCAAGACGCAGATTAGCGCTATTTCTATCATGTCGCACTTTGACATGAAAAGAGTGCTGCGGACTTACTCCTTGGATGAGAACCCAAGAGAGGTTGCGTTTGCCTTGCGCGGCTCGTTGCTTCCCGAATTTACTTCTTCAAAGAGAGATTATCTGAAAAGTTTTATCAACAAGCTTGGGAAGAATAATATCCTTGTTCTAGAGTTTGTTGATACTTTCAACAAGAAGGAGAAAGCTAATATTGACGGTTTCTACATAGGTCCCAACGCCATTGTTTTGAAAAGGAACCAGGATACACTGAGCCGTGAAATCTTTACGCTTTGCCATGAGTTGGGTCACTATCTTCTTGACAAGGAAGATGTTGATGAACTGGATTTTGCTAAAGTAACCGATCAAAGCCCCGAAATCTCGGAAGTGGAGAAATGGTGCAATAGTTTTGCCTTCTTTCTTTTGCTGGGGCAGGAGAATGCCCGAAAACTGGAGTCAATTGCCCTGTATGACTATCGTGTGGATTATGGACATGATTTGGTGGCGAGTATCTCCAAAGAGACCAACCTCAGTCGTTTGGCCATTTTTACCAACTTGTTCCTCCAGCATAGGATGACATACTCAGACTACAGCAATGTGCGGGATAACTTGCACGAGCAGTATCTTACACGTAAGGAGAAAGAGAGGCAGGAGAAAGAGAATAGAATTGCTGCTGGCGAAAAGATAAGTGGGCGCAATCCTAAACCGATTCAGTCGAATCTGATTTATGATATTTACAATTATGCCCTGAATAAGGGTGTGGTAACGGAGTATGAATACTGTTCGGCTTTGAATATTAAGCCAAACGATATAAGCAGGGTGTTCTATGAAGGCAGTCATTGATACCAGTTCGCTTGTGTCGTTGGTGAGATATTTTCTCCCCTTTGACAAGGAAGGAAAGTTGAAGGCTTTTCTTGAGGAAAACATCCTGTCGGGAAATATTATCGTCCTTGAGCAGGTGGCTGAAGAGTGTAAACGTCAGGGAAAGGGACAAGTGATAGAGGCATTCCCGTTTATCGCCAAACCCAAGTATTAGACCAGTATCGCAGGTATTCAAGTCAACAAGGCAATTTATAACCTGGTTGACAACAATTTCATCAATGCATCGATTAAGGCATTATTTCCAGAGGATGTATACCAGTTTAAACGGAACGAGTTCATTGCTTCTGCCGACTTCGCTATGATGCTTTATGCCTATAGCCTAAAAGAAAAGGAAAAGGTTGTTATTGTAACAGAAGAAACTGGCTATAGCAATGATGACAAACCTTTCAAAAAGATACCCGATATCTGCGGCATCATAGGCGTGAAGACGCAGAGCCTTCCGAGTTTTTTGTTGGAAAATGATATTATTAGCATGACAGTGGAAGTGGTCAAAGCTTCGCTTTTTTAATTTAAAGGTGGCAAAGGTCAGTACCCGTCGCCAGATAAGACAATGGATCAAGAAACGAGATGGCAGAAGCTTCGCTGGAACTACGGAACTACGAATCTCGGGAATCACGGAAATGATTAAATATATCATACTTAACAATGCCCTTAATGTTGACTGATGAAAATCATAGGCGAAAATCGGCTTAATAGAATCAAACTAATCAAAATCTTATGTTTACACTAATTGAATTACCTTATGCGATGGAGGCGCTGGCACCTGTGATCAGTGCACAGACGTTGTCGTTCCATCATGGAAAGCATCTGCAGGCGTATGTTGACAATCTCAATAAGCTGCTTCCTGGCAGTGAATATGAGGGTATTA
>JAEEGL011847337.1_pt1 | contig 79162 bp, 59 predicted proteins | sample 9134231 | NCBI WGS metagenome assembly JAEEGL01 (sample SAMN16246548, study PRJNA631951) | gut metagenome | biome: gut microbiome; feature: rumen; material: fiber-attached | host: Bos | place: Iran: Karaj | collected 2018-10 | reverse complement strand
CAATTGACTTATGCATTATCGTGTTCATTCGTTTTGTACACAATTTCTTACATAATAGTTTAAAGTAGCTATCTTTACATAATTATATTTACGTATCTTTCACTACTCTTCTATCACTTTCTATTCAGTTTTTAAGGTGCAATTTAACGCTGCTCTATTCAAACAGCCTTTAAATCTTAACATAGTCGTTTTTTAGTGTCAACAATATTTTTATGTTTTTTGAAAAATTTTTTAAACTTTTTTTTCTTATATATTTAAATATTATATTTACGCTCTATAACGCCGCCGCCAAGGCAGATATCACCGACATAAACAACAGCATATTGACCTTCTGCAATAGCTCTTTGTTTTTCGTCAAATACAAGTTTTAAACCATCTCCTTGAATAAAAGCTGTAGCGTTTTGTTCAGGTTGACGATGTCTAATTCTAACAGTACATCTAAAAGAAGTCTCTTCTGGTTTATATGTAATATAGTTAAATGAATCACACTCTAAGCAGTTATGATAAATCATAGATTGGTCGCCTTGAGATACGTAAAGAATATTGTTCTTTACATCTTTTGAAACAACGAACCATGCTTCGCCAGTTCCTCCACCACCAATACCAAGACCTTTTCTTTGGCCAACAGTATAATAATAAACACCATGGTGCTTTCCAACGATATTGCCATTTAAATCCATTATAGGACCATCTTTCATTGGAATATATTCACTTAAGAATTTTCTGAAATTTCTTTCTCCAATAAAACATACACCAGTACTATCTTTTTTTTCTGCTGTTGAAAGATTATATTTCTTTGCAAGTTCTCTAACTTCTGGCTTGTCTAGATTTCCAACTGGAAATAAAACCTTCTCAAGCTGTTTTGAAGATAATTGATTTAAGAAATATGTTTGATCTTTGTTTTGATCTTTAGCCTTTAATAAATAATGTTTATCTCCATCATGTCTTACATTACAGTAATGGCCTGTTGCTATCCAATCAGCGCCAAGAGTCTTTGCATATTCAACAAATGGACCAAACTTAATTTCTCTATTACATAGAACATCTGGATTTGGTGTTCTACCTTTTTGATATTCATCAATAAATAGTTTAAAAACGTTTTCAAAATATAGATCAGCAAAGTCTACGCTATAATATGGAATACCAATTGTATTACATACTTTACGAACGTCATAGAAATCTTCATCGGCAGTACAGTGACCATCATCACCAGTTTCATGCCAATTTCTCATAAACAAGCCGACAACATCATAGCCTTGCTCTTTTAGAAGCAATGCTGTTAAAGAGCTGTCAACTCCGCCACTCATTCCTACAACTACTCTTTGTGCCATAACTATTACACATTATACGCAATTAAATGATATTAGACAAACCAATTACATTCTTTTATTTTGCACTTAGTCGAACTCTATTATCTCCTATCTTTTCGTATTTGAAAGAATTGAATCCACCTCCCGGATGACAATTATCCGGCACATATCCTTCTAGTGCTATCCAGATTTTCCCACAATCACTATCAAACAAATCTTTTGGTATTACTACAGTTTCACTATGAGAATACTCAATTTTATCACCTTTTCCAAAACCACAATAATATTCTTTACTATTAAAACCTATTACATCTCTAATAAGTATTTCATTATTATCCCCATCTTTATTAACAACTAATTTAAAATTCAACGGCTCATAATTCGTACTAAAAGATTCAGGATGATGCCATCCAAAGTACACGTCTAAAGACACATTACCTATATCAAATTCTCTTGTATCTGATTTATAATCAAGCCAAAATCCTGGCATTTCTTCATCTCCACAATTATAACTAAAACTTGACGACAAACTTTTTTCACTATTACAGCCAATCAACAAAAATACAAGAGATATAACAATTATACTTAGTATTAAAAACTTAAATTTCACACTTACCTCCCACATTATTCAAAGAACACCATATATCTATCTAATAAAGATTGTATCTCATCTAATGTTGTTAATCCTTTTCCTATTGCTATCTTTAGATATTGTCCATTAAATGCATTGAATACATCTTCTGGTATTGGAATTATTGCATCGAATTCTTCATATGTATATAGTCCATATGTAGATATATCTTCTTGCATACTTTCTTGATCATACATTAGTGTTAATGGATTAACATCAAAGATATTAATAAAGCTTTCAGTATTTCCTGGCATAGATAACATACCATTTACGTAATAACATAAATGGCCATATGTTACTGGAGAATATACTCTTGTTGTTTGATGCTCTGTAGTAACATTTGTTAACTGTACAGGAATCCAAATCATATTACCATTAGAATCATATTCTTGTTTATTAAAGTAATGCCCTATATATTGAGATGCATCTTCTCTTAAGAATACATATTTATTTAAATTTAAATCAAAGAATGCGTGTTCATCTATAATCTCTACATTTGTTCCATCAGAGAATTCTAAATTAATTACATCATATTCACAAACATATACTCTAATAATACATAATACAAAATGTATATCATCTAATAATTCACATCGAAGAAATCGGACACTTTTAGAAATATCAATATAATCAATAATATCATCCACATTTAAAACACAATTTATAAACACTATTTCATCTTGTGTATTGTATGCATCAGCATCTAATAAATTAATAGAATCCCCATTGTTATTCAATTTATTAATTATAGACTCACGTTCTATATCATCAACGTGTAAATCTTCGGCCTCTGCAAAGACAACACTATTTAAGCAATAATAACATGAAACACCTATAAATATTAAAATGAAAATAAAAAAGTAAAAAACAGAATAGTTTCTCTTCATGATGTCTCCCCCTCTAAAATAGAAACTTATATTCAATTCATCGAAATCCTTGATTATATTTTACCAAACACATATACCAAACACAATAATACTTAACTTTTGAATTGCTTTGCAACTATTATGGTATCTAAATAAACAATACCAATATAAAAATAAGCCTTTGGCGAACCAAAGGCTTTGAAGATACAAATATCTGTAAATATTATCTCTTTGAGAATTGTGGAGCACGTCTAGCTTTCTTTAAACCGTACTTCTTTCTTTCCTTTTCTCTTGGATCTCTTGTAACGAATCCAGCCTTCTTTAATGCGTCCTTTGTTGAAGCATCAGCTAGAATTAAAGCTCTTGTGATACCATGTCTAATAGCACCAGCTTGACCTGTGAAACCGCCACCCTTAACGTTTACATTAACATCATAGTTAGCTGTATTGTTTGTTAAAGCTAATGGTTGGTTTACGATGTACTTTAATGTATCTAAACCGAAGTATTCATCTAAAGACTTCTTGTTAATTGTAATAACACCTGTTCCGTTTGGAACTAATCTAACTCTAGCGATGGCTTTCTTTCTTCTGCCTGTTCCTAGATATTCAATTTTCTTTGTTGTTTTCTTCTTAGCTACCATAACAATTCACTCCTTATTAGAACTTTAAAACTTCTGGCTTTTGAGCTTCGTGTCCGTGCTCAGCACCTGCATAGCAACGTAACTTCTTTAGTTGAGCTCTTCCTAAAGCGTTCTTTGGAAGCATACCCTTAACTGCAAGTTCTACTGCATATTCTGGCTTTGTGTTCATTAATGTCTTGTATTGGATCTTCTTTAGACCACCAATAAATCCTGTGTAATGTGTATGATACTTATCTTCTAATTTGTTACCTGTTAATACTACCTTGTCGCAATTGATAACGATAACATAGTCACCTGTATCAACGTTAGGTGTGTATGTTGGCTTATTCTTTCCTCTAAGAACACTTGCTACTTGAGAAGCTAATCTACCTAAAACTAGGTCTGTAGCATCTACGATGTACCATTTCTTTTGGATGTCCTCAGGCTTTGCCATATATGTTTTCATGGTTGAAAACCTCCATTTAATCTTTATTTTTGTAATCCTTATCTGCATATTTCAAGGGGCTAGTTCTACTCTATGCTGATTTTAATCGCCTAATTATTTTATATAATAAAGTCTAGTATGTCAAACGCTTTTAAGAGATTTTTTTACTAATTTTGTTGAGAATAATCGACTTTTAAAAGATATAATCCACAACCATCTAATGTCTTGCCTGCTTTTTGGTGGTCTTTAGATGCAAAAATCTCATCAACATAATCTACATCAAAACGACCTCTTCCTATGTCGATTAAAGTACCAGCAATTGATCTTACCATGTTGTGTAAAAATCCATTACCAGTTACATATAAATCTAGCTCTTTTCCATCCTCTTTTACATCTATATGCATATCCGTAATAGTGCGGATAGTACTCTTGATTTGAGGATTTTCAATACAGAAAGACTTGAAGTCATGTTCACCAATAAACTTTGTGCATGCTTTTTGCATTTTTTCAACATCTAATGGGTACCCACAGATGTGGTAATAATTCCTTTTAAAAGGTTCATTAAATTTAGATAAATATATCTTGTATAAATATGTTTTTAACTTAGTTGAATATCTTGCATGGAAATCATCAGAAACCTTCTCGCAAGATAGAATGTCTATAGATTTTGGAAGTAAAGAATTCAAACCATACACAAACTTAGATAAATCAATAATTTCCTTGTCTGTGTCGAAATGAGCTACTTGACCAAGAGCATGAACACCAGCATCTGTTCTTCCTGATGCGACAATATCTACCTCTTCTTGAAGGATAGTTGCAAGTGCTTTTTCAACCTCTCCTTCTACAGTAATAAGAGATGGTTGTTTTTGAAAACCACTGAAATTAGAACCATCATAACTCATTACTATTTTGTATCTCATATTACGCTCCCATGATAGCGCTAAAGATTAAGCCATCGATATATGCGCCACCTGCCATATATGCATCTAAACAAACTAGAACTGCAAATATTATTGTAACTACAAATGAAAGATAATCAGTTAAACCAAACTTCAACTTTTTCATTTTTGTTCTTTTATCTGTTGCGTTATAGCATCTTGCATCAAGTGCATCTGCAAGTTCATCTGCTCTTCTAAATGCAGAAACAAACAGTGGAATTAGAATTGGAAGCATAGCTTTTATTCTTTCAAAGAAACTTCCAGTATCTAAATTTGCACCTCTTGCCTTTTGAGCATTCATAATTTTTTGAGTTTCTTCCATTAGGGTTGGAATAAACCTTAGAGCAATGCTCATAATGATTGCTAAATCATGAACTGGAACTTTTATGTAAGTTAGAGGTTTTAGTAGAGCTTCTAATGCATCTGTAAGTTCTGTAGATGTTGTTGTAAATGTTAGCATTGATGCGCCCATTACAAGTAATGTTAATCTAAACAACATCTTTATAGAATAATCTATACCACCTACTGTTATATGAATAAAACTCCATTCAAAAACAGTTTTGCCTTCATTGTAGAACAATAAATTAATAATTAGAGTAAAGAACAACAAGAATAAGACGGCTCTTATACTTCTTATAACAACTCTAAAAGGAACCTTTGATGTTAATATAATTGAAGCAAGCAATGCTGCAGTACATAGATAACCCATATATGACTTTATTAAGAAAACGATTATCATATAAACAAAAGTAAATATTAGTTTTGTTCTTGGATCTAATCTATGTATTAACGAATTGGTTGGATAGTATTGACCAAATGAGAAGTTATTCATCCTTGAATACCTCCTCTTGATTACTATTTGAGAAATCAAAATCAAACACTGACTTTCTTATTTTTGATACATCAATATCTGTTCCATTCTTTTTGTTATAAGCAATAACTATCTCTCTTAATAAATCAGACATAGTTACAATGTTTTCACCAAGCTTTATGCCTTTTGCTTTTAATTCATTTGCTATTTTAATAGCAAGAGGAATATCTAATCCCATTTCAACAAGTTCTTGTTGATGTTTAAACAATTCCTTCATTGGTTCATCAAAAGCAACCTTGCCATCATTAAATACAACAAGTCTATTAGCAAATCTTGTAATTTCATCAATATCGTGAGAAATGACAATAATAGTTGGAGAGCATTTTTCTTTTAGATTTTTTATCAAAGATAAAATTTGCTCTTTACCACTTGGATCAAGTCCAGCAGTTGGTTCATCTAAAATTAAAACTTTTGGTTTCATTGCAATAATACCAGCTATTGCAACTCTTCTTTTTTGTCCACCGGAAAGTTCAAATGGTGCCCTATCTTTATACTTCTCATAATCAAGACCAACAAGTTCTATAGCTTCTTTTACTCTATCATTGATTTCTTCTTGAGAAAGTCCTAAATTTTTAGGACCAAATGCAACATCCTTATAAACTGTTTCCTCAAACAATTGATATTCTGGATATTGGAATACCATTCCAACATGTGATCTTAATTTTCTTAAATCAGGCTTTGGCTTTTTAACATTAGTAAGTTTTATATCGAAAACTTCAATTTCGCCTTCTTGAACTTTGATTAATCCATTTAAATGTTGAATGAATGTAGACTTACCAGAACCAGTATGTCCAACAATACCTAAGAAATCACCCTCATTAATTGTAAGGTTGACATCTTTAAGTGCTCTTGTCTCATAAGGAGAATTGGCACTATATGTAAATTGTAGATTCTTTACAACAATAGACATAGTCTTTCCACCAATTCCTCTTTAGTCATTACATCTTTTCCAACTGGGATTCCCAAGTTCTCAAGCTCAATAGCCGCCTGTGTTGCAAGTGGTACTGTAAGCTTATAATCTAAAAGTTCTTTAGACTGTGCGAAAACAAGTTTTGGAATATTATCTAAAACAACTTTTCCATCACTCATAACTATAAGTCTATCTGCCTCTAAGGCTTCTTCCATATAGTGAGTAATGCAAATAACAGTCATCCCTTCTTTTTTATTTAATTCATGAGCAACTCTCATAACTTCAGCTCTTCCTTGAGGATCAAGCATAGCTGTAGATTCGTCTAAAACTAAAACCTTTGGTTTCATTGCTATAATTCCAGCAATAGCAAGTCTTTGTTTTTGACCCCCTGAAAGCTTAAAAGGAGTTCCTTTCTTATGCTCAAGCATACCAACTTGAGATAAAGCCCAATCAACCCTCTCGACAATTTCTTCTCTTTTTACACCAAGATTTTCTGGTCCAAAAGCAATATCGTCTTCAATGATTGAAGCAACCATTTGGTTATCTGGATTTTGGAATACCATTCCAACGTTCTTTCTAACCTCGTAGATAGTGCTCTTTTCTTTAGTATCGATACCAAAGACATTTACTGTTCCTTTATCTGGGATAAGTAAACCATTTAAAAGTTTTGCAAGTGTTGATTTTCCTGAACCATTATGACCAACAATGGCAACAAAAGAACCTTCCTCTATTTCTAGAGAAACATTTCTAACTGCTCTAACGATTTCTGTTTCGCTAAGAACATATGAAAAGCTAACGTTTTTTAGTTCAATTGCGCTCATCTTACCTCAAAATTATGCTTATTATATCACACATTTTATATCGCGTAAAATACTATGGTTTAAAGAAAGTCAACATTGACTCTTACGCGTGTAATACTTATAATTAAAAGTAGCGATAAAATTGTATGTTACAGGAGGTTACACAAATTATGGGTTCAAAAATGACTATTGACGGAAATACAGCTGCCGCACATATTGCGTATGCATTTAGTGAAGTTGCTGCTATTTACCCAATTACCCCATCTTCCCCAATGGCAGAAAACTGTGATGAATGGGCTACAGCGGGAAGAAAGAATTTATTTGGTCAAGTATTAAGAATTGCAGAAATGGAATCTGAAGCTGGTGCCGCTGGTGCTGTTCATGGTTCTTTACAAGCAGGTGCTTTAACATCTACTTTCACTGCAAGCCAAGGCTTATTACTAATGATTCCAAACATGTACAAAATTGCTGGTGAGTTACTACCATGCGTATTCCATGTAAGCGCAAGAGCTCTTGCATATCACGCATTAAATATCTTTGGTGATCACTCAGACGTTATGGCTTGTCGTCAAACAGGATTTGCAATGCTTTGTTCTAACTCTGTTCAAGAAGTTATGGATATGGCACTTGTTGCTCACTTCTCTACATTAAAATCATCAGTTCCATTTATTCACTTCTTTGATGGTTTCAGAACATCTCATGAAGTATCTAAGATTGATGGTATTGACTATGAAGAAATTAAGCCAACATTTGATGCAAAGTATGCTAAATATGTTGATGCATTTAAGAAGAGAGCTTTAAATCCAGAGCATCCACAACTAAAGGGTTCTGCTCAAAACCCAGACGTTTACTTCCAAAACAGAGAAGCTTGTAACACAGCTTATGCTGCAGTTCCAGCAATCGTTGAAGAAGCAATGGATGATGTTTACAAAATTACAGGTAGAAAATATGACTTATATCAATACTATGGAGCAAAGGACGCAGATAAGATTATTATCACTATGGGTTCAAGTGCTGAAGCTATTGAAGAAGTTGTTGACTACTACAATGCTAAGGGCAAGAAACTTGGCTTATTAAAAGTTAGATTATTTAGACCATTCGTTGGTGCTAAGCTTGCTGCTGCCATTCCAAGCACAGTTAAGAAGATTACTGTTCTAGATAGAATTAAGGAAAGCGGTTCTTTAGGTGAACCATTATATCTAGATGTTGTTTCAGCTCTTGTTGAAGCAGGTAGAACAGACATCAAGGTAGTTGGTGGTAGATACGGTTTAGGTTCAAAGGAATTCAATACAACTTGCGTTAACGCAGTTTATAAGAATATGGATGAAGCTACACCAAAGAATCACTTCGCTGTTGGTATCGTTGATGACGTTACAGGCAACTACTTAGATTTATCTGAAAAGTTAGATGCTGCACCAAAGGGTTCTATCAGCTGTAAGTTTTATGGACTTGGTTCTGATGGTACTGTTGGCTCTAACAAAAACTCAATTAAGATTATCGGTAATTATACAAACAAATATGCTCAAGCATATTTTGCATATGACTCAAAGAAGTCAGGTGGTATCACAATTTCTCACTTAAGATTTGGTGATAACCCAATTAAGTCTTCTTATCTAATCGACCAAGCAGACTTCATCGCATGTCATAACCCAGCATATGTACTAAAGTATGATATGGTATCTGACTTAAAGGAAGGTGCTACATTCCTATTAAACTCTCCATGGACAGTTGAAGAAATGGATAAGGAACTTCCAGCAAAGATGAAGAACATCATTGCTCAAAAGCACATCAAATTCTACAACATTGATGCTATCTCTGTTGTAAACAAGATTGGTCTAAAGGGTCGTATTTCTACAACAATGCAAGCTTGTTTCTTCAAACTAGCAAACATCATGCCATATGAAGAAGCTGAAAAGCATATGAAGGATTTCGTAGTTAAGTCATTCGCTAAGAAGGGTCAAGCAATCGTAGACATGAACAATGCTGCTATTGATGATGCTATCTCAAACTTAACAGAAGTTAACTACCCTGCATCATGGGCAACAACAACTGAAGGTGCTGTAGTTACTCCAGTAACAGATGACAAGTACTTCACTGAAGTAATTAGTCCAATGCTTGCACAAGAAGGCGACAAACTTCCAGTATCTAAGTTTATGCCAAACGTAGATGGTGCTGTTCCAACAGGAACAACTAAGTACGAAAAGCGTGGTGTTGCCGTTTCTGTTCCACAATGGAATTCAGAAAAGTGTATCCAATGTAATGCTTGTTCATTCGTTTGTCCACACGCAACAATTCGTCCATTTATGTTAAAGGAATTCGAAAATGCTCCTGAAACATTTATAGCTGCTGATGTTAAAGTCGGTGCTGCTAAGGGATATAAGTTCAGAGTTCAAGTTTCTCCACTTGATTGCTTAGGATGCGGATCTTGTACAAAGGTTTGCCCTGTTAACCAAGGTGTTGAAAAGAAAGCTGCAGCTGCTGGTGTAAAGCCAAATGCAGAAGATTATGCTTTGAGAATGGTTCCTCTTGCTACTTCTTTAGAAAACAAAGAAGACAAGAACTGGGAATATGCTGTTGAGCTTCCAGAAACAGATGCACCTATCTCTAAGGATGACGTTAAGGGATCACAATTTAGACAACCTCTATTTGAGTTCTCTGGCGCTTGTGCTGGTTGTGGTGAAACTCCATATATCAAGGTTATTACACAAATGTTTGGTGACAGAATGATTATCGCTAACGCAACAGGTTGTTCTTCAATCTATGGTGGTTCTGCTCCAACAGTTCCATATACAACAAACAAGAAAGGACAAGGTCCTGCTTGGGCAAACAGCTTATTTGAAGATAATGCTGAATTCGGTTATGGTATGACAATCGCTGTTGAACAACGTAGAGCTAAACTTGCTGAAGATATGCAAGCTGCAATCGCTCTAGGTGTTGATGATGCTACAAAGGCAGCATTCGAAGCATGGATTGAAAATATTAATAACACAGAAAAGACAGTTGAAACATCAGATGCTGTTAAGGCTATTATCAATGATGTAGCAGCTAAAGCTGATGGCGAAAAGAAAGTTTTTCTTGACAGAATCGCAAAGAACGCAGATTGCTTAGTTAAGAAATCTATGTGGGTATTCGGTGGCGATGGCTGGGCTTATGATATTGGCTTTGGCGGTTTAGACCACGTTCTTGCTATGAATAGAAACATTAACGTTTTAGTTTTAGATACAGAAGTATACTCAAATACTGGTGGTCAAGCTTCTAAGTCTTCTCCAACAGGTGCTATTGCTAAGTTCGCTGCTGGTGGTAAGTTAACAAAGAAGAAAGACTTAGGTAAAATTGCCATGTCTTATGGTTATGTATATGTAGCACAAGTTGCTATGGGTTCTGATAGAAACCAATTCTTAAAGGCTATTAAGGAAGCTGAAGCATACAATGGTCCATCATTAATCATTGCATATGCTCCATGTATCAACCATGGTCTAAAGGATATGGGTGCTTCACAATTAGAAGAAAAGAAAGCTGTTGATACCGGTTACTGGCAATTATACAGATATAACCCAACAGAAGAAAAGTTCTATCTAGATAGTAAAGAACCTACTGTTGAATACTCAGAATTCTTAATGGGTGAAAACAGATACGCTAGACTTGCTAAAGAAAAGCCAGAACTTGCTAAAGAGTTATTCGAATTAAACGAAGCTCAAGCAAAGGCTAGATATGCAGGCTACAAGAAGTTAACTGAAAACTAATTTGGATTAACCTAACCTGATGGGGCTCTCAAGCGAGGGCCCTATTTTATTGCAGAAAAAAGGAAAGCCCTAAGACTTTCCTAATACATATCAATGAATTAACTTTATTTAATAAAGATTCTTGTACATGGAGCTTCACCAGATAAGATACTCTTAATTGAATACTTTGGTGATGCGATAAATACATTAGTTCCATTGCTTGCAGGTCCCTTGATATATTCAAGTTTTGCACCAGCGCCATTAGAACCAGCTCTTGATGTTCCCTCACAGGCTTTTTGAGCCTCAGAGATGTTTTCTATAAGTTCATATGCATCTTTGCCTGAAATTTCTCTTATAAGACTTGTTTCGTCCTTAGGATTAGCATAGATACCTACTGTTGATGTGTATATTAAAAGATTCTTGCATTTTAGAATACTTGCAACTTGAGATGCTGTTTCATCATTATCTGATAAATGAACAGCCTTTTGTCCTTTCTTTCTTAACGCTTCGATTTCAACCTTTGCGATTTCGTCTGGAGATAGTGGATCGTTGTAGTTGATAATAGGAATAGCATTTTGCTTTGGACATCTAAGTAGAAGTCTCTTTAGATATTCTCTTTTCTCTTCATCATTAAAATGATGGTTCTCTACTAAGATTTGTCTAACGCTGTATTTTGGATCAATAAATTGTCTATAAGCATTCATTAGAACAGTTTGTCCTTGTGCAGAATAATCTGTCTTACAATCTTGACTATCTCCCTTAAGTTCACAACCATTTCTTAATAGATAATCTAGTCTACCAATTTCTGTAGCACCAGATGTAATCCATACATAACCTGGCTTTAACTCTCTTGAGATTCTTGCGATTGTATTGTAATTCATTTGGCCATTTTCTTTGTCTATTAAGGCCATTGATCCAATCTTACCAACTAATTCGATATCAAAGTTAGTCATTATATTTCATTATCTCCTTTTACTGCTTTCTTCGTGTAGTAAACAGTATTTCCATCTTCCTTTACGCCATAGAAGCCTGTCCATAAATCATCATTTGAAACATTCTTCTCTGTAGTAATAGCAATGTTTGTATTAGTACTTACGACGACCTTTATATAGCCTTGCAAATCCGTTCTATATAGTTGAACATCTCTATTTGCTAATCTAACCAAAGTGTTATATCTAGGATGCTCATATTTATTATCTGTTCCACAGCTACAAACTGCATATTCACAAGTAATAAAATCCAAGAAATTTGTTGTTGAAGAAGTTTCACTGCCATGATGGCCGACTTTCAATATATCACAATCTAGTTTATCTACGCCATAGAATGATTTAATTTTCTCAGTAACAGCTGTTACGATTGTATTGCCGTTCTTTTTCTTTCCACCTTCATTAATTTCATTTGAATCACCCGTTAAAACGATACGTCTATTATTACATTGAAGTATTCCAACTGGTGATACCGCATTCTTATCTTCAGCCCCTGCAAGTTTTGTATTTTCCCATTCTTCTTGAGTATAACCAAAGAAATCTATCTTCCATCCATCACCTGAAATCGTGAATTGACCAATATTTAAATGAATAACACAATTTGGTTCTGTTAATGCTGCAACAAAGAAATTGGCATAAACTTGAGTTGAAATTGTATCTTCATCTGTAAACATCGCAACTTTATCTTCAGATAAATTAGCATTTTCTACGATTGTACCTTCAGCTTTTATGTTTGGCATATATATTGCATTTACTTGGTACAATGCTAATACTTCATCTAAATATGAAACGTGATCTGAATCAGAGTGACTTAGCATCAGATAATCAATTGTGTCATCTGATACTAATTCATCCAGCATGCTCGCCAGTTTTCCGCCATCATGACTTGCAAGGTTTTTGCCAGTTTCATTTCCGGAATCTACAAGCATATCTTTTCCATCTGGGAATTGAATATAGATACAATCTCCTTGTCCTACATCAAGTGCGTACATAACAAGATCACCCTCGGCTACGCCATCTAATAAACTACCATTTGATCCGCCACTGCCATTATTGCTACCATTTCCACCAGTTCCACCATTAACGCCAGAACTTTCATTTCCATTATCTGATGTTGGATTAAGGATGAAATCAAATACTTCTGGAGCAACAAAATATACTGCAGCTACAGCAATTGCAATAATTACTAAAACCGCAATGATGGCGATGATAGCTTTTGTATCGCCTCTCATCGCCTTTTTAACTGTTTTCTTTGCGGTTTTCTTTACTGCCTTTTTAACCGCTTTCTTTACTTGAGCATTCTCATCGACTTTCTTTTTAGCCATAAGAATTAGTCATCTCCTGATTGATTAATAATATCTATAGCACTCATCTTTCCAGCTTTTGAATCGCCGTGTTTAATAAATGCTGTTGTAATTACTGCTAATAATACGAAGAATAATGCATATACGAATAAGAATTTATATGTATTGTAACCATCAATTTCCATAAACAATCCTGCAAAGAATGGAGTGATTGCTTGCGCTGTCATTGATGCAACGTAATAGAAACCTGTATATTTACCAACATTACTTCCCTTAGATAATTCTGTTACCATTGGTAATGTGTTAACATTAACGAACACCATTCCAAAACCAGATAAGATAAAGCATACTGGGAACCAGAAACTTACACCTGGAGTATTTGATGTCATAAAGAAGCAAGGAATATAAGTTAAACTTGCTAAGAACAGGCCAGCAAATATTGTCTTCTTTCTACCAATCTTTCCAGCAAGGAAAGCACAAGGTAATAATGCAACTGCACCACCAATACCATTTGCAAGGTTAATGATTGTAAGTTCGCTTTGAGCAATTCCTAAATAGTTTGTGCAATATACTGACATATGAGATCTTACACAGTTATATCCCATGAACCATAAGAATACTGTTGCTAAGATAAGTACTAGAGAAATTGTCTTAGATTTAGAAAGCTTTGTTTGGCCATGCTTTGCCTCTTCTTCCTCTTCATCGACAACTCCATATTTTGCTTCTTCGTCAAGTCTCATTTGAACGAATTTCTTTTCTTTAACAAATACTAGATATAGAACTAAGATTACTAGTAACAAACCAGCTGTGATTAACCAAAGAGCAATATGCTTTTCATACTTCTTCGCACCAAATACCATATATACAAGAATAGATAAGGCACCGCCTACACCACCCATTAGTGTGATTAATGCATTTGCTTGCGAACGTAGTGGTTTTGGTGTTACGTCAGGCATTAAAGCAATCGCTGGAGATCTATAATAAGCCATTGAAACTAATACGCATAATAATGCAATAATAAAGAATACCAAAATAACTGGATTAGCACTCATAACTGATTTAGCTGTTTCTGTTTGAATTGCAGTTACATCAGTTGCAGTGAATGAAGTATAAGCAAGCCATTTTGGATCAATATATCCTTTTGAGCATAATACGGCAACAATTGCCATAATTTGAGCGTAACTAGCTTCTGGGTTCTCTTTAAAGCTTGTTGTCTTAGGATCTACCAAGTTTTGTAAATCTAATACAGAAACGCCAATTGTTTCTTTCATATTGTCTACTAAAAGAGTATATTCTCTTAGTTCCATTAACATTAAAAACACAACGGATAATGCGGCGGCAATAGTACCCCAAAAAATAAACGAAGTTCTTCTTCCATATTTAGCATTAACTGCTTTATCCGATAAACCGCCAAAGAATGGTAATAGGAATATAGCTAGAAGATTATCTAGTCCCATGATAATACCATATTGAGATGCGTTTAATCCGAAATAATTAGACAGAATAAGAGGCATAATGTAGTCATAAACTTCCCAGAACAACATGATGCCAAGAAATGCAAATCCAACTTTTAATGTTCTTTTAAAATCTAGTTTTAAACTCGACTGTGAGTTTATATTAATTGCTTGTGTATTCTCTTCCATAATAACCCTTTCTCACCTATGAATTGTAGTTTGTAAAGTTCTTTTAAAATTATAACATATATTATAATAATATAACAAGGGAAAAGAAAAAGAGCCTATTTCATAAAATGAAATAGACCCTATAAAAAACTCTAATTAAATACTATTATTGTTTTTCTTCAAAAACTGGTTCTGAAGTTAAATTAACACCAAGCTTTCTAAACATATTGATATCGTTCTTAGAAAGAAGCACTGTAGTATGTACTTCGCAGTCCTTTAATCTTGGCAATTGTTCAAGAGCTTTTCTAGCATTTATATCTGATGCAGCCGATGAAGATAATGCGATTAGTGCCTCATCAATATGAAGTCTTGGGTTCTTACTTCCAAGATATTGAGTTTTTAGAATTTGAATAGGCTTTAAGCTTGCACGAGAAATGATATCTAACTCTGGATCAATACCTGCAAGTTTCTTTAATGCATGAAGAATCATACCCGCGCTGCAGCCTAGAAGTTCTGAAGTCTTGCCCTTAACTATTGAACCATCATCCAATTCAATTGCTGCACAAGGAGTTCCTGTCTTTTCAGCATAATCCTTTGCTTCTTTGACAACCTTTCTAATATTTACATCAATGCCAGACTTATTCATAATAAGCTTAATCTTGTCTGATTCATTAGCATCTAGGTTATTTCTTCTTTCGTTATCTAATGCCTTATAGTATCTTCTTACGATTTCTTGATAAGAAGCTTCTCTACAAACTTCATCATCACAAATACCAAAGCCAACCATATTAACACCCATGTCTGTTGGTGACTTATATGGAGACTCTCCTAGAATCTTTTGGAAGATTGCATTTAATACTGGGAATACTTCAACGTCTCTATTGTAATTAACTGTTGTTTGACCATATGCTGCTAAATGCCATGGGTCAATCATGTTAATATCGTTTAAATCTGCAGTAGCTGCCTCATATGCAACATTTACTGGGTGATTTAAAGGAAGGTTCCAAACTGGGAATGTTTCATATTTTGCATATCCTACTTTATTTCCTCTCTTATTCTCATGATATAGTTGAGAAAGACAAGTAGCCATCTTACCAGAACCAGGACCTGGAGCTGTAACGATTACTAATTTTTTTGTTGTTTCGATAAAATCATTCTTACCATAACCAGCATCACTTACGATAAATTCTGGGTTTGTAGGATATCCTGGAATTGGATAATGTCTATAAACTTTGATTCCTAATTTTTCTAATTTTGCTTGATATGTCTTGGCTTGTTGATTATCTTCTGTAAACTTTGTAATTACTACAGAACCAACATATAGACCATAAGATTTAAAGATTTTGATTAATCTTAAAACGTCTTGTTCATATGTAATACCATAGTCAGCTCTAATCTTATTCTTAGCAATATCTAATGCACTAACGGCAATAACGATTTCAGCATCGTCTTTTAATTTGCTAAGCATTTTAATCTTATTATCTGGAGCAAAACCTGGTAACACTCTTGAAGCGTGAAAGTCATCAAATAGTTTTCCGCCAAATTCAATATACAATTTTCCTCCAAATTGATTAATTCTTTGAAGGATTTTTTCTGATTGTAATTTTAGGTATTTCTCACTATCAAACCCTATCTTTTTCATATAACAACTTATCCTCTTCTTCTTAAAAAAATATCTTTTTTAGTGTAGCAAAATATTGCACTATTTTCAATTATTCATAATAAAAAAAATGAAAAATCATAATTAGTTTTTACTACAAAAACATCGCATTCAGTCACACGTATATTTTGCATTTTTTCATCTGTTATTCCTGCAATCTTATGTAAAATCCGCGTAATGTGTCTACTATATTTGCCATCGCGAATAATTATTTTTGCCAATACAGCATTATTATTATATTCTTACTTTATTATTTAACTACATTTAGAAGTCAGGCTTTTTAGTAGGATAGTTTGTTTTAATTTTAGGATATCCGTGAGTGGATATGACTTTAGGAGTTTTTAGTATGAAAAAGGTTTTTTTAGTTTTATTAATCGTCTTAGTGCTTTTAATTGGCACTTTAAATTTAGTTGCATGTAAGGACGATGAAGAAGAGGTTTCTCTTCCTACAACAAAATATGAGAAAGTTCAATTTGCTTTCAATGGAGTTGAGAAGAGTTTCAAGACAGTATCATCAACATCAAACGTTAATGCAAGTATGCCATTTAGCATTAGCGAGGCTGGTAGCACAACAACAGATTCTGCACTTAATACAATTGATTCGATTTATAAGAGCACAGATAGTCTTGGCGATGTTATAAAGGGCTTAAAGTATGATGCACCACCAATGATGCAATTCCAATACTTAAAAGCTGCCCTTAATAGAATCGGCAGTGGCTATTCATTCGGAACAAAATACTATTATGATGTTACAGGCACAATGTATGCAGATTTCACTACAGGCACAAAGAAAACAAGCGATGATGGTGACAATTATAAGTACAATTATAGTTTCAATCTTGGTATAGCCATCAACATTGATGATAACGATTTAATTACTGCAGATGTTTCTTTCTATATTAGATTAACAAAAGGAACAGAAACTACTATAACTACAACATGGTATGTAAAGATGATTCTTAATTATGATATGACTAAGGTTACACCAAATTACACTTTAGACATGTATACAGACGAAGATGAAATCGATCTTCCAACAAGAAACTGCTACACAGTAGAAAACGACTATGTTGAAGTAAGTAATGGAGCAATTAAAGAATGGCGTCAATTCGTTTTAGAAACTGACACAAAACTTGTTAAAGATGCATCTCACCCAACTTTTGATTCATATATAAATGAAGGCATTACATATACTATTGGTAATACTAAGTGGTATAAGAATTCTGATTTAAGAAAAGCACATCAATTAACAAGCGCTGAGCGTGCAACTTTTGCTAACGCATACTATGCTCTTGGAATGAACTCAACAGACATCAATGGTGCAGGTTTCATTAGCAAAGAAGGAACAGAGAGTAATGTTATCAGTACTTTATATAATGAATTCTCTTCACTTCTAGGAAAAGATATTATTTATTCTATTATTGTAACTGACGAAGATCATTCACAAAATGATGATTTTGAAAACGCAGGAATTGCGGTTAAAGAAGGATCTAAAGAATATAATTTTGCTGATGGAAACTGGATTTGCGCAGACACAAAAGTTGGTGGATTATTAACAGCTACTAACGTTTGGAAAGACTATAACAGATCAAGATACATTGTTCCTTTGATTTATTATATTGATAAGGATAGTAGAACTACTGAACCTGTAGACAATTTGGACGACATCCAAATATATGTAGAAACAGATACTGCAACTATTTTATTAGACAAAAACGCATATTTCACTGAAGAGTACATATCAAAGAACTTACCTAATCAATTTAAAATCAAATTAGTTCTAGGAGAATTCTCAACATACATGGGTAACAACGTTAGAGTATTTGAACAATCTATCCCTGCAATTATCACAGCTAATCAGGATCCTAACGCTGCAATCGTTGAAGAACTTGTATCTTTAGGATTCCCAGAATATGATGAAACTTCAGATTTTATTGCCACAAAAGAACGCAATAAATATTACATAACTCATATTAACAATACTAATATCTATAATTATTGCTATAACAAATTCTATGATGCAGGTTTCGTTTCTGTCGATAGAGAAGGCGTATTATTCCGCAAACTTGTGGGTGACAAGATTTTAGAAGTTAAAGCTAATTTTAGCGATACTGAAGGTGGAGATACACTCGTATATAGCATTTACGATAATGATAACTACTACAGCTACACATGGGATAGCAGCTTTATCAATGGAGAACTAGATAACAAGATGTCTATTCCAGCTCCAGAAGGAACACATGCTCTATATAACATAATAGAAGGATTTAACGAGCACCCTTCCATAGTATTCATTTATGGCTTAACCGATGATGAAATAAATGATTATTTAGATATGTTAAGATCACTAGAAAACACATATCTTATTGAGCAAGAAGACAATACGGGTGTTTTAAGATATGTCAATAATAACGATGATATGATTTACGAAATATTATATCTCGCTGAATACTTAGTACAAGATGGGGAGAGATATTACTATCCAGAACTAGCATTTAACTTATCTACTTCAAGTAGAACAAATTATCATTTCACTGTTTCAAAGAATTCTGGTGATGCAGAAACAATTGAGAACATAGATTATACTAACTATTATACAATACGTTCTATATGCCAAGTTAAACTTCAAATAGGCGAAACTCTATCATTTGATCTTGAAGGTGATTACAACATTAATAGTATCGAATATTCAGGAACCGCTAGTGCATATTATGACGTATTAGAAGGCACAAAGAAGATCACAGCAAAATCTAATGGAACTTTCATTGTAAAACTAAATTACATTGAGAATAGAGCATTAAATGAATCTAACGTCAATGCAATTGTAGAATTTATACCGGAAGCATAATCCATTAGATACTAAACATAAGAAGTGGGGGTTATTCATTGATTTAACCTCCACTTTTTATGCAAATAATTATGACGCATTTCGCCAGTCTTTTTTTTCATACCCTACCATTGAACATGCACGGCACAATATCTCTAGTATCTCAAGTCTTTTAGACTCGTAAATACTTTTCTCATACACTTTTTGAACAAATACTAGGTGTTATTTTCAGTTCCATTTTATGTGTGCTAAACTTTGTATAGCATATTTGATTCGTCATATTATAATGTCCTCCGATTCTATTGATGTTTTCGACTGGCAAGGTCTCAAACATTATATAGACTCGGAGTTTTTTATCTATATTGCACTGGTAAAGCCTTTTCTTCTACCACTCGTCTAGCACGTAGTATTTTTGTAAACAAAAATAAGGCCCTGATTTCTCAAGGCCTTACAAACGCAATCGTTTAATTATGCATTCTCAATTACATCATCAATTATCTTATCGAATTGTTCTTTTGTATAAGTATCATCAATAATTAAGCTATACCAAGTATCTACTTGTTTAGGGAATGCAGATAATGTTACATTTGGATGTTTCTTCTTCAATGCATTTGCATACTTTGTATTCATCTTTGCAAGAAGAATAATTGAGCCTTCAATTTCGTAGATGTATGCAAAGCATATTTTCTTGCCATCTTTCTCTACATAGTGAGTATCTGCTAAAGGAAGTCCTGTCTTTGTATAGTTCTCTCTTGTATTTAACTCTACATCCTTTCTATCTTTTAGATATTCACATACATATGCTTTTGTGAATGAATGTGCTGTTGATGCTTTTGCTAGTGCTATGCTCTCTTTTAGGCTCATTCCGGCGTCTTCTTTGACTTCCCCGATTAATTCATCAAGAATGTCTTCTACTTCTTTTGCTGTGTATGTATCGTCAAGAATCAAACTGTACCATGTATTCTTTTGCTTAGGGAATGCAGATAAGTTAATTTGAGAATGCTTCTCTTGTAACTTTTCAGCATATTTAGAATCCATCTTTGCAAGAAGAATTACAGATCCTTCTGTTTCATATACATATGTAAAGCACTTCTTACCATCCTTACCATCTACATAATGTGTATCTGCAAGTGGTAAGCCTGTTCTTGTATAGTTCTCTCTTTCATTAACTTCTACAATATCTTTTGTTCTTAGATAATCTGCAATAAACTTCTTAGAGAATGTATGAGAAGATGCTGTAGCTTTAGCAAGAACTAAACTGTCCTTTAGAGTTAGAGCTTCATGTGCCTTTTCTTTTGCCTCGATCTCTTCTATTGTATCGTCCTTTTCTGATTCTAGTTCTTTTTCAGCTTCGGCCTCTGTTTCTTCTATAGCCTTATCTTCTTCAACTGGCTCTTCGTTTACAGCAACTACAGGCTCATCCTTCACTTCGTCTTTCACCTTTTCAACCTTAGGCTTTTTGTCTTTCTTCTTACATTCTTTTAAAACCTTATCCAAAAAGCCATAATCTAATAGGAAGAAGAATGTGAATGCTAAGCAAATTAACCAAGCAAAGATAAATGCAATTATTGTAATAGCACATTGATGCAAGCATAATGCGATTAATGCGAATAGGAATATACAACCTGATACACATAATCCAATAAATGTCATCAGATTTATCTTAGTAAATAGACAGTCCAATTTACACTTCTTGACAACTTCATCTAATAAATGGAATCTAACTACTACATATAAGCAAGCAGCAAGTAATTCTAAAATCATAAAAATAAATACTACCCAGCCAACACAGAATCCATGTGCATTATCTTGAGTTGGAGTGTTGTTACTTGGATTTGTTATATCAGTAACAACATTCTGGTCTACAGAATCAGCATAAGCGTATTGCGTTCTATTCATTATTAATTCATGAGAAACAAGCACAAAACTTGCTATGAATAAAACTACTAAAATAATTGATAACATGAAGGCTAAACTACCAGCCTTCATTTTTGTTTGTTTAAAAACCATATAAAACCCCCCACTTAAAATATAATGTCCAATTTTTAACTAACTACTTAGTATTATACTTTACATTATCATTATATCTCTTTTCTTGATATAGGACAATTTCTTGTCAAATTCGTAACTATTATAGGCATAATATTAAAAAAAATATTATGTTTAAATAATTTATATAAAATGTTATACTTTTATCTAGAGGGCTAAATTATGGAAAACAATCAAAATGTATCGAAAAAAGAAAGTGTATTTACTAAACTTGGCACTGCTATTAAAAGCATAGTTAAAGATTGGAACAAGCCAAGTGGCAACAATGAAGTTCCAAACAAAGAAATCGCAGCCTTTTCATTTGGTGGCATTGGATTTAAAACATTAACTGCATTTGGTCAATATATCCAACTTGCAGCTACTGTCGGTTTATTAGGACCAGTTTATGGAATTGGACCAAATGATTTTGCTATTTTATTCGTAATCTCAACAATCATCGGGATTGCAAAAACTCCACTTGTAAGTTGGCTTATGGATAATACTAATACAAAATTTGGAAAACTAAGACCATATATTGTATTTGCCGGTATCCCTACAGTTATAGGTATTATAGGACTATGTTTCTGGGTTCCTATAGACGGATCTAAAGTAGCAAAGATGATATCTATTGGTATCTTCTATAACATATTCTTAATTGGACAACAAATGTTATTAGCTACATATGCTGGTCTATCTCAAGTTATTTCTCAACACTCTGGTGAAAGAAATAAAATCTTAACTGTCAGCGAATTCATTGCAAATCTTGGACCATCTTTATTGCAGTTATTATTCCCTACATTGGCTGGTTTAATTTATGGTGACAAAGCTACTGTAGAAATTGATGCATATAGATTATTATTCCCTATCTTTGCAGTTGTTTCTCTAGCACTAGGATTATTGGTATTATTCTTCACAAAAGAAAGAGCTGTTGTTGCTAAGAAAGAAAAAGAAGAAGTTAAGTTTATTGAAGGTTTAAAACTTGTAAGCAGAAATTATGATTTCTGGGCAGTAACTATTTCAAGATTCTTTAAAGGCGTTAAAGACTGGGTTGTAGCATTATTAACAGGTACATGGATTTTCGTATACCTATTCTCAGGAACTCTTGAATATCAAGGTATCGCAACCACCGTTATTACATTTGGTGCCACAATTGGTATGTTCTTATCTCCATTTATTATGAAGAAATTCGGTAATGGCAAATCTGCATTCTGGGTATACTTACTAAGTGCTATTGCAACTGGTATTATGGCATTTGTTTTCGATCTTCACTTATTATTCTTCTTAATCCCTATGTTCTTCTTCTATATTTCTATGGGACCACAATACATCTTACAAACTTCAATTACTGCAGATGCTCTTGATGAAATACAATTACAAAGCGGAAAGCGTGTAGAAGGTTTTGCTCAAAATCTCCAAGCAATGTTTGAGAATTTAGGTGGTGTTGCATCAATGGGTATTTCCTTACCTATGTATGCTTACTATGGACTTGGGGATGATTATAGCGTATTAGAAGATGAAGCTGTAAGAAACCCAATTATCCGTTGGACAATCATCTTCTCTACTCTAGCTGCATTACTTTCAGCTATTCCATTCTTATTCTGCAAAATGACTAATGCAAGACACGAAGAAATCATAGCTCAATTAAAAGCTCGTGAAGCAGCAGCTGAAACATCTACATCAGATACAGTTGTAGCAGCACCTGTTGTTGATGAAGTAAAAGATGAAGTTAAAGATGATTAGAATATAAAACTTCAATAAAACAAAAAGCGCTTTTCGATTTGAAAGGCGCTTTTTATATGTTCTGTAGGCCTTTTGCATAAAAATAAGTCCCTCAAGTTTTAACTCAAGGGACTTATATATTAAAAGATTCTAGTTATTCAGACTTTGGTTCTTCGACTTCTTTATCATCAGCCTTGTCTTCAATGCTTTGTTGTAGTTCTTTCTTTAATTCTTTGATTATCCCCTTATCTTGTACAAAGAAGCATGAGAAGCCTCCACAAATAATTGTAGCTAGAATGAATGAGATAATTGAAATAGTACATTGATGTAAACATAGAACAATCAATGCAAATATGAAGATTGCTCCATATACACATAATCCAATTAGTGTTAATAAATCCATCTTGCTATATAATGAATCTAACTTGCACTTAGCAACGATTTCTTTAATTAAACCAAATCTTAGGATTACATATACACATGCACATAGAATTTCAAGCATTACAAAGATGAATACTAACCAACCAATACAGAATCCATGAGATGCTTCATTGACAATTACGAATTCAGATAAGCTTGCTACTTCAACTGTTGCTACTCTTCCATTTAATGCAACATTATTGATTTCATCAATAGTTCCATCATTATGAACGTGTAGAATTCTCAATCCTTTTGTCTTTACATCCTTAGGTAATTCGAATTGAACCTTGATTGTCATACCTTCTTTAATTTCAGATGGTTGAATTTCTTTTGCAATTCCACCTGTTGTTTGAATTAATTTAACATCATATACTTTTGCAATAACTTCTTTATCTTTAAGTTTTGCTTGAATTAAAGCTGGATCAACTTTTCCTTCCACCTTTGTAACTTCCGCCTTAACTACTACCTTTAGTGTAATATCTTGAGGAATTGCTGTTCCATCTGATGTTTCAACTGAAACGCCAGAATTCTCATCTACTCTCTTGCTTGCAGGAGTTGGTTCTGGAGTTGGTCCTGGTGTTGTACCTGGAGTTGTACCTGGTTCTGGTGAGACATATGGGAATACCAATTTTTTGAAACCATTTGCACCTTCTCCTACATTTAGTGGAATAGATTGTCCACCTTGTGTGCCTTCTGTATCTTGATATCCATATCCTAAAACTGCATTTGCAATTGTTCCAGATACGGCAACCTTACCGCCAGATACTTCAACGCTTTCTACATTAGCGCCAACTACAAGATTTGTTGGCCCATAATAGCAATAAATACCACTGCTATTTTGGCGTGTAGCATTGTTGCTACCTCTTGCGATTAACTTACCTCCATTTATAACGACCTTACAATCTTCTATCTCTTCGCCTTCTGTGTTGATACCTGCACTAATATCTGCATTGCCTGCAATCGCAGTAACAGAGCCACCATTTAAAACTAATGAAGCATATATACCAGAGCTCATGCTATCTTCTACCAATGAATCGGCAGCTGCAGCAACTATAGTACCACCGTTAACAATTAATGAATCGTATGCATAAATACCAGCACTACTCCAATTAGATTCTTTCGCTGTTGCATTAATTGAACCACCATTTACAGTTAAAGTGCCAGATACGCTAATAGCATTACTAACGAATGTTGCTCTAGCACTATTAATATTTAAAGTTGCGCCTAAAATAACTGCATCATCGTTTACTAAAATACCATAGCTGTATTTAGGCAATTCATTCAAATCTTCTGATGTAAATGTCAAATTGACATTTAATATACCATCTCCTTTTATTTCAACAGGAGCCGCTTCTGAGGATATAGCTGCATCTGTATTTTGAGCAAAAGCGTTTGTAATAGTTATATTATTTGTACCTTTAACTTCAATTGTTAATTTATCTTGACCATAATAACAAATTGCACCGCTAACCGCGCCATTTACCGAACCTTCGCCATTAAATGTATAATTTTCTAAAGTTAGAGTGTTGCTAGCAATATCAAATTTCCAGCCATTTCCAGCTAATTTATCTGGTGTAATCACTACTCCGTCAATTCTTAAACCGCAATTTAGTTGTAATACTGGATATGAATCACCCATTTTCCAAACTTTATCAAAATCCCAACCAGCATTTTCAAAAGTCTCTTGACTCTTAAAATCTTCATCTGAAATAATGCCCTCTACAATAAGTGGTGTGCTTGACAATTTGTTTGGAGAAGCGTTTCGCATAAAACAATCTGTCATTTCAGAATTATTACCTGCTGACGCAATACCACCTTCAGCTTGACCTGGCTCGGTATTAACTGTACCACTATGGTTACAAACAATAGCACCTTGATTGTGGCATGTTTGAATTATTCCATCATTATATGTTCCAGCAATACCACCAACATGATACCAAGTTGCGGTAATTGTACCTACGTTATATGAATTTTGAATAATACCATTTAATCCACCTACAATACCACCAACAACATATTGTGCGCTGATGCTACCAAAGTTTACACACTTTTCAACTATTCCTGAAGAATCATTTGAAGCAACTATACCGCCGATATTTCCTACACCTGTAATATCTGCATAATTGACACAGCCGCCTATAATTCCTTTGTTCCTTCCTGCAATACCGCCTGAATTTTTGTCAAAAGTAAATTCGCCACCAATTGACAAATTCCAAACTTGACCATCAAGGCCAACTGTACCAAATAATCCAGAATAATACTCTGGCATATTAAGATTCAAATGTGAAATAATGTGACCATTTCCATTAAAATATCCAAGATAATTTTTATTCTCATTTCCGATTGGAACCCATGTGGTTAGATTGTCTGCATCAATATCATTTAATAAAATCCCACAATACTCTAAACTTGTGCCATTTACTAATACTTTAAATTTATAAAAATCAGCAAATGTGTAAATTTCAAATGGATCATCTAATGTTCCACTTCCTTTTAATTGAACATCTACAACTGGAAGGATAGGATATTCATCCCCCATTACCCAATCAGCGCCAAAATTCCAATTATTAAAACTTGACTTTTCCTTTATTTGTTCTGCTGTTAAAGCTATAGCTAATTCACTACCACCAGAAATCTTAGCGCCTCTATAGCCTGCTGGTTCTGTTGAAGTATTTAAATAATATGTGTCTACAACACTTACCTTATTATTTATCTCACTACCAATAATTGCTCCTCTATTTGCGTTATCCGAAACTATAGAACCTAGATTATAACATTTAGTTATAACAACAGTTGGATTTGATGAAGATTGAGGAGTACACATACCAATAATACCACCTGTATATTGTGCCCCTGTAATAGTACCAGTATTATAGCAGTTTGTAATATTCAACACTGCCTCACTATTATATCCTACAAATCCACCTACATAACCAGTAGTAGCAGTAACATCTATGTCGGCATGGCAATTAATAATATTACTTGCAGTATTACCAATAACCATACCTACAAGTCCACAGATTGCGTCTCCGACTACTGAACCTTCTACTTTTAGATTTTTAATCGTAGCGCCATCGATAACGCCAAACAAGCCTAGAAATTGTTCCGTACTATCATTAATGTTTAATCCAGAAATTGTATATCCGTTACCATCAAACACCCCTTTAAAATAGTCTCCCATAACTCCAATTGGGCTCCATGCGCCTGAAGATAAATCGATATTGCTCGTCATCTTATAGTACTTACCCTCACTTGATGATACGTTTGCTCTTACAGCTTCTAAATCGGCCTTTGTAGCGACAATATATGGATCTGCCTCGGTTCCACTACCACTGCCAGACCAATCTGCATATACTTCTTGGTTTATAGCCATCTTGTTTATTGTCGTAACTATCATGAAACTACAAAGAATCAGAAAAATCGATAGAAATACTACCGTCAGCAAATTTCTTGTCTTAGAATTCATAATACCCCCCCTTAAGTCTTATTATATTATTAATATTTCCCAAGAAAAGAATTGGCAAAATCTCTTTTTCTTTTGTCAAAAAAAAATAGGCTAGGTATCATATCAATCACTAGCCATATTTCTATAATTCTTATTAATTACAATTTATTTAAAATATCTATCGTATAATCCTTTAAATCCACATCCGTGTCTTGCTTCATCTTTGGCCATTTCGTGCACTGTATCATGAAGAGCATCATAACCTAAAGTTTTAGCATTCTTAGCATTTGTCGGCCTTTTCGCAACTTCTCACACTATATTCTTTTAACAAATTCTTGCATTTCTTTTGACATTTTTATGGTCCATAAATGTATAGCTTTGTCAAAATTGACATATTTCTATTTAATGCTAATACTCTAACGCTCTCTTTGCTTTATATGATTCATATATATATTGAACATTTGACAAATGCATTTCAACGTCAAAATTGTTAATCAATTTCATGATTGGCGAATTATAAAAACATATTATAGCTTGAGTTTCTACAATCTTGTCTTTTTCTATTATATATAGAATGGCCTTACTAACTGGATCCGCGAAAGTATAAGAACTTGGAACCTCAGAATACTTTTCTAATGAATAATTTGAACTCTTAATACTATACTTTTTCAACATTTCTTGTGCTGTAATTTGAAGATTTTGATTATGCAATAACTCTGCATTTTTCAAAATTTCATCAATTATCTTAACCCCTAAGAGGTTCACTATATCAACATTAGAATTAAAAGATAATCTAGCCATCTCCTCAACTAAACTACAAACATAGAACAACGCATTCCCTCGTTTATATTTTTCTTCCCATTTGGCACTCTCATATTGAGTAGTTTCGAGATTTTTAAATCTAGGCTCCTCTCTTACCATTCCTGTTGCATAATAAATTGTCATAAGTCCTCACTTTACTAATAATACCACAAATAAGAAAAAACCTATAATATGCCCCGAATGTTGTAGAAACTTAAAAAGGTGCACATTATTAAAAATCTTGCACTTGGAATTGTTTATACATAATAATCTTCAACAAAAATAGATATGTTTGTTATTTTTTTTTAGCATCATGTCAAAAATCCTCAATTTTAACAAAAAATGTAGGAGCTTTATTAAAACTCCTACATTTATGAACATCTTTGATAGCTTTAATAATATAAAATATTATTTAAAATACCTATCGTATAGGCCTTTAAATCCACATCCGTGTCTTGCTTCATCTTTGGCCATTTCATGAACTGTATTATGAACAGCAAAGACAAAGAAATAAACTCTCCCGAACAATATTCAAGAGAGTCTACTCCTTTACGATTTAATAATCTTATGCATTTTCTGTTACGTCAGTAATTACACCATCGTTCCAACTATATCCCAATGCATCTCCGGTTGCGAATACTCCACTATAATTCAATGCATTCTTATGTTCTGCACCATATGATTCATAAGCACATCCTGCTACAATTCCTTTATGTGACCCCGATACAGTATTTCCAGATTCAATTGTAGCATTTGTTAAAACGTTAACTGCGTCTTGAGTACCTAACATACGAATCATTCCTACAAAGCCGCCGCTATAGTTATAAGTTCCAGAACCTACTGCAGAAATTGATACATTAGTAACATTTACATTGTCAAACACATAGCCTTTATCACTAATACGCCCAACAATACCACCAGCACATGTCCACTTCATATTATTTGTACTATCTGCATTATTAGATCCATTACCATTTGCTGTTACCGAACAATCATGAACATACATCTCAAATGGAATAGTTGAATAATCTGATATAGCACCAGTCATAGATCCAAACACACCACCAGCTACCGCTAAACCACTTGTATATGTAGCAATTATATTACCGATATTATCAAAAGTACTTGTTCCTATAGCAGCAAATTTAACGCTTTGTACCGATCCTGCAAATCCACCTGCAAATCTAGTACCAATAATAGCTCCCATATTCATAATTGTTGCATTTTCAACAGTAAGAGTTTTTTCATTTTTAACATAAATAATACCACTAGCAGATCCTACATCTTCTAGCGGTTGTGTTTGTGAGACAATACCAACGTTCACAATTGTTCCTTTTAATTTAGTGTCACATTCCACATAAGCAAGACCTGCAACATGACTACAACCACTAGTCACCGCAGCATAATTTGCGCAATCTTGAATTATTGCACTGCCTTGATTACCAACATTCACAATTCCTGCAGTTAAAGAACCAGCATTTGTAGTTTGATTATTAACCTCGCCGAGGTTGACACAATACTTCATTGTGATTGTTCCTGTCACTATTGCTTTACCTATTAATCCTGCAGCTCCATTTGATGTTGGACCTACAATACTACCATAGTTTACACAATCTTCCATTACACAAGTTGTGCCGGTAGCGTAATAACCAACAATTCCACCTAAATATCCGCCAATTCCACTAACCTTCGCGTAATTGCTACAATTTTTAATTGTGAAAGATCCAGTTGCATAATTCTTACCAATCAAACCACCAACGTGGGAATTAGCCGCGATTGCAGAATTATCTGTTTCACTGCCAATAGTTACATTTTCAATTGTTATTGCATAATCCGCGGCAGGGGCATATCCAATTAACGCTCCGACATTCTTACCATTAGAGGTTAAATTAATTGCGATATTTGTTAAAGTAAGATTCTTAATAGTAACATCTCCGTGGCCAACTAAACCAAACAGACCATAAACCTTTCCTAGTCCTGTACTACTATTTGCCCATTGAACATTACTTGTTGTTGCATTTAATCCTGTAATTGTATGACCTTTGCCATCAAATATTCCATGATAATAGTGATCTTCAACGCCTATAGGCATCCATTCTTCTGAAGATATATCAAAATCTGCGGTTACTTTCGCAAGATTAATTTCTTCACCACTATTAACAGCATCTCTAAATTCTTTCAATGAAGTTAAATCATAAATTATATAGAAAGTTTTCGCTGCTTTTGCTGCATTTGGAACAAAGAATTGTCCATCTACTGTATAGCCAACTGAAGCAGCAACTGTAGCGTCTACTTTTGAGATTCCAATATTTGTAGGAATAATTACCTCTCCTTGATCCTCCAATACTTGAGCTCCTTCACCTGCTTCAATAAGAGCGATTACAGAGTCTTCTTCTGCAACCAACTTTCCTGATTTTAAAGCAAATGTATCTATATCACCATGTGCATAAGTAATTGTTCTATTGTCTCCAAGATATGCTACTACATTGTTAACAGATCCATACAAAGCAACATTTACATTAGCGTCAGCTTCATTTGTTCCAATGTTCAAATAATCAGTTTCATTTGCGCGAATAATTACATCACGCCCTTCTGTGGTACCAGTAAAGTTGATTGTTTTGATATTCATATTACATCCAACATCTAACCCTACTCCTGTAACAGAAATCGTGTCACTAGAATAGCCGTCAAGAAGGTAGATATTAAAACCATCTGCTGCCAAAGTTGATATTTGTTCTGGGTCATTGTTAAATGCAAAAATGTCTTTAGCTTCTAATTCTTCACCTTCAAGCAAAACGCTCATAGGTAACAAAACAAAGCTCTCTTTTGACATATCAAAACCTAAGAAATACCCAATTAAAGCAAGACTCTCTTTTACTTGCGTAAAATTAAAACCTTGTTCTTCTAGGGAATGAACCATATCATGAGGAGAGTGAATTTCTTCACAATCACTAACAGAAGCGGCTGCAGCGTTTAATTGTGTTAACATAGCAATTTCTTGAGTCGAGCCACTATTGCCGCCTTGGTCGCCATTGTCGTTTTGACCGCCATTATCGTTTTGGCCTCCATTGTCATTTTGGCCTCCATTATCCCCTTGGTTGCCATTATCATTCAAGCCGCTATTGTCATTCAACTTTGGAGTATTGTCATTGTCGTTGACGACTTGAGATTTACAACTCATTAAACCTAAAACGGCAATCACACATATAAGCATAATCGCCATAAATAGATTAAATTTTGTGATCGTCTTTTTTGTTTTCATAATTAATCCCCCCTTATCCCTTTATAAAATAATTTTATAAAGCCATCACTTTAAATGACTTTACATTCCTAAATTTGTAGATTATTTGGCAAAAAAAAGACTATAATTTGAGATATTGATATGTAAATGGTTTTCATATAGCTTATATAAAAACCCTATTTTTTTACTCTAATCATGCATTATGTCATAGCAAAAAAAAGAAAGGAACCTTTCGATTCCTCTCTAATATGCAAATATGAAAATAGCATTTTCTAATTATTTAAAGTATCTATCATATAATCCCTTAAAGCCACAGCCATGTCTAGCTTCATCTTTACACATTTCATGAACTGTATCATGAACAGCATCATAATTTAATTGTTTAGCAAGAGTTGCTAACTCTTTCTTACCTAAACAAGCACCAACTTCTGCTTCAATTCTCATCTTTAAATTCTTTTCTGTAGAATCTGTTAATACTTCACCTAGAAGTTCAGCAAACTTTGCTGCATGTTCTGCCTCTTCAAAAGCATATCTTTTGAAGGCTTCAGCAATATCTGGATAGCCTTCTCTATCTGCTTGACGAGACATAGCAAGATACATACCAACTTCAGAACATTCTGCATTAAAGTTGGATCTTAATCCTTCTACGATTCTTTCATCTAATCCTTGAGCGACGCCAACCTTATGTTCATCCGCAAGTTTTAGTGTATCAGAATCAACTTCTTCTAATTTCTCAAATTTTTCACTTGGAGCTTTGCATACTGGACATTGATCTGGTGCCGCATCTCCTTCGTGAATATAACCACAAACTTTACAACGATATTTTGCCATAATAAACCCCCTATTTTTTCTTTATGTTTTAATTTTACCATTTTTAGAAAGCATAATACAGCCCCCATATTGCCAAATTTTATTTAAATAATGAATTATAGGCTTATAATCCCTACAAAACAGGCCGTTTTCCATAGTTTACAAACTTTTAATGAATAATATGTATATAAATGATAGAATAAATATTAAGGGGAGATTTGTAAAATCCCGATAAATTCTATTTTTGAGGAGATTAATATGAAAGAATTCAAGTGTCATATCACTTATACCGTAGATGGAACAAATTACGATACAAGAGAATTATCTAACGAGCACTATGATATTGTATTTTCACAAAAAGAGGAAGTTACAAAAGCGGTTCTTTATCCAAAGACAACCATTACTAATTTAAAAGCTGTTTTTGAGACTGTTCATTTATGCACTCCTCAAGCCAAGATTTTCGTTAACGGATATCAATCTTGGACTGATAGCAAAGAGTTTACAGTAAAAGAAAAGATGCCTAGATCATCATTTCCTGGAGTCATTCTTCCAGTATTAAAAAACTATGGTGATGAAACATTTGTTAAATATCCTACATCACATGGCATTTTCCACGGATTCACATATGCGTATATAAGAGAATTAAATAAAGTATGCCTATATGGTTCTATGACAGAAGCCTTAGGCTTTACTGTAATTCAAATTAACACAAAACAAAATTCAGTAAAGATCTACAAAGATGTTGAAGGTGTTACATTTACAAGACCTTATGAAATATTAAACGTTGGTTATTTTGTTGGAGAATATGATGAAGTTTTCGATAGATATTTCCAATTACAAAACTTACCTGCTCTAAGATTAAAGAATGCTACCGGATATACATCTTGGTATAACTACTATACAAAAGTTACACGTGACGATATAGAACGTGATTTGAAGAGTTTTAAAGATAGAGATATTACTCCAGACTTCTTCCAAATCGACGATGGATACCAAACTAATACTGGAGATTGGTTATCTATAAAGCCAGAGTTTGGAGATATGAAACAATTAACTGATGAAATTCATAACAATAAAATAGCTGCTGGCTTATGGCTTGCTCCATTTGCATGCATAAAGGCATCTGATGTTTATAAGAAACATCCAGATTGGCTTTTAAAAGATGCAAAAGGTAGATTTGTTAAAGCTGGTCTTAACTGGGATATTACAGGCTTCTTAGTATTAGACATCTTAAAGCCACAAGTTCAAGATTACTTAAAAGAAGTATTCGATACTGTAATCAATAAATGGGGCTTTGATATGGTTAAACTAGATTTCTTATATGCTACTTGCATGATTCCAAGAGAAAACAAATCTAGAGGCCAAATCATGTGCGAGGCGATGGATTTCATTAGAGCATGTGTTGGTAATAAATTAATTCTCGGATGTGGCGTTCCTCTTGGTGCGGCTTTTGGTAAAGTTGACTTCTGTAGAATTGGTTGTGACGTTAACTTAAAGTGGGCTGATTCATTTGTGGAAAAGAAAATGCATAGAGAGCGTGTATCTACAGTTAACACTTTAAATAACACAATCTTTAGACGTCATTTAAACGGCAGAGCCTTTGTTAACGATCCAGACGTATTCTTCTTAAGAGATTATAATATTAAATTAACTCCTGAACAAAAGAGTATTATAGCGGATGTTAATAAGATATTTGGCGGCGTGTTGTTTATATCTGACGATATATCTACATACGATGACACAAAGATTAAAATGTTAAAAGAAGTATTCTCTAATCAAGATATTGAAGTTCAAAATGCAGAATACATAACACCTACAGTTATATCTATTGAATACACTATTAACAATTTATCTCAAACATTTACGTTTGACATGCAACAAGGCACTATCATTCATGGCTAGTGCCTATTTGTGCATATATTTGACAGTTTAGTACATAAAGTGCTAAACTTTTTTTCGTTTATAAAGGAGAAACCCCTATGTGCGGAATTGTAGGATATACAGGATCAAAGAACGCTAAAGATATTGTTATTGAAGGCTTATATACTCTTGAATACAGAGGATATGACAGCGCTGGTATAGCACTTGGCGGAAACAAAATTAGCGTTACAAAAACTTCAGGAAGAGTTTCTGAACTTGAATCTAAGATGAAAGAATCTGATTCAACAATAGGAATTGGACATACACGTTGGGCAACACACGGTGGACCAACAACTAGAAACGCACACCCTCACCTATCTTTTAATAATAAGATTGCTATAGTTCACAATGGTATTATTGAAAACTGCGATTTATTAAAGAAAGAAGTTATGTCTCATGGAATAGTTTTTAACTCTGATACAGATAGCGAAATCATTGCACACCTTGTTGCAATGGAAGATCAATCTGATATGGTTCAAGCAATTGAAAATGTTGCTGCAAAAATTGAAGGTGCTGCAAACTTCCTTGTAATAAGAGAAGGCGACAATAATATTTATTGCCATAAGAAAAATGCTGCATTAAATATTGGCATTGGAGAGGATGGCAATTATGTTGCATCAGATATGCTTGCCCTTGCTAAACATACAAAGAAAGGTATTGTTCTTAGCGATGACGAAACAGCAGTACTTACTCCAACAGAAGTTAAAGTATATAAAGACGGAAAAGAAATTAAGAAAGATATTATAGATATCAATTGCAAGGAACCTAAAGTTTGCCCTTGCTACATGCAAGCTGAAATTGAAGAAATCCCTGATGCATTATTAAATACTTATGATTCATTCTATAAGTCAATTAAGCAGGAATGTATAGCAAAAGCTGTATCTGCTGAAAGAATTGCTATCGTTGCTTGTGGTACTGCATATCATGCAGGCTTATATGGAAAAGAAGTTATTGAAACAATTGCTAACATTCCAGTAGATGTATTTATTGGTAGTGAATATGATAGAGCTAGATTTATTAACGACAAGACATTTGCTATTTTCATTTCTCAAAGCGGTGAAACAGCAGATACACTTGCAGCTGTTAATAGAAGTAAATCTTTAGGTGCTACTACACTTGCTATAACCAACGTAGCAAACAGTTCTATTACATTTATTAGCGATTATAGTCTAATACTTGAAGCAGGCCCAGAAATAGCAGTAGCGGCAACAAAATCATATAACTCACAATTACTTATGTTATATCTATTTGCAAACTCTTTAGCTGGCAAGGTTGTAACAAGAGATGTAATTGAGAATGTAGCTACGCAAGCAAATATGCTTTTATCTCATTCGATCTTTACAGAATCTATTGCAAAAGATAACTTATTCTTTATTGGAAAAGGTATTGATGAATTATCTGCTATGGAAGGAGCTTTAAAGTTTAAGGAAATTACATATAAGATGGCAGAAGCCTATGCATCTGGAGAGTTAAAGCATGGAACTATTGCTCTAATGGATCCTAATTGTACAGTAATTGCACTAGCCACAAACGAAGACTACAAGCAAAAGATAACAGTAAGCGTAAGTGAAATAAAGGCCAGAAAGGCAAAGACAATCGGTATTTCTGCTATAGGCGAAATTGGTTGTGATATCTCTCTATTCTTACCAAAACTTGAAGACGTTTTATTATATCCATTGTTATCTATTATTCCAATGCAACTTCTTGCTTTATCTACATCCAACTATTTAGGTATTAATCCAGATAAGCCAAGAAATTTAGCAAAGAGTGTAACAGTAGTTTAGTTATATATAGACAATAAAATAGCCCCTAGTTTCATAAGATTCTAGGGGCATTTTTTTATCGAATGTTTAACTATTAAACTGGTTTTCTAAATGTGAAGCCATTCTTTTCCCAAGCCTCAGTCATTCTTAAAATCTTATCAATAAAGTCTTGGTTAGTCTTTGTTGCATATAGCATATTTAGTAATTGTTCTGTAGCAGCATCAGATTCACCACTAGATAACATCTTTCTAACAGCAAATGCGCCTGTAAGTTCTTTTTGAGAAAGAAGTAAGTCTTCTCTTCTTGTGCTTGATTTGTTCAAATCAATAGCTGGGAAGATTCTCTTTTCACTTAATTTTCTATCTAGGTGGATTTCCATATTACCAGTACCCTTGAATTCTTCGTAGATAACATCATCCATTCTACTACCTGTATCAACAAGCGCTGTAGCGATAATAGTTAAACTACCACCATTTTCAATATTTCTTGCGCTACCAAAGAATTTCTTTGGTGGGTGTAATGCACCTGGATCCATACCACCAGATAATGTTCTACCTGTTGGTGGAACTGTTAGGTTATATGCACGAGCAAGTCTTGTTAGTGAGTCCATAATAATTACAACATCTCTTCCAAGTTCTACACTTCTTTTTGCTCTTTCGATTAAGAGTTCTGCAGCCTTTGTATGGTGTTCTGGAGTTTCATCGAATGTTGAATAAACAACTTCGCCTTTAATACTTCTTTGCATATCTGTTACTTCTTCTGGTCTTTCATCGATTAGAAGAACATATAATTCAACTTCTGGATAGTTAATGCTAATAGCATTAGCAATCTTCTTTAATAGAGTTGTCTTACCAGCTTTAGGTGGAGATACAATCATAGCTCTTTGGCCCTTACCAATTGGCGCGATAAGGTCTATACATCTTATAGCTGTATCCGAACCAGCTACAGTTTCAAGTGTTAATCTATGATCTGGGAAGATTGGAACAAGAGTATCAAAATTAACTCTTTGTCTTGCTTTTTCTACAGGAAGGCCATTAACCGTCTCTACAGATATAACAGCTGCTGGTTTATTTTCATTGTTCTTCTTAGCAGTAGCGACAACAAAGTCACCGACTCTTAACCCTAGGCTTCTAATTAATTTTGCAGATATGTATGCATCTTTTACACCATATTCGCAATTCTCAGCACGAAGGAAACCATAACCTTCTTGAAGGATATCTAGAACACCGCTCTTAACTTCTGTTTCAATTGCAGGTTCTTGATTTTCAATAGGCTTTTCTTCTTCCTTTATTTCCTTTTCAGGAGCAGCATCTTCCTGTTTTACTTCCTCTTTTTGTTTTTTAGAAACCTTTTTTGCTTTGTGTTCTTCCTTCTTCTCTTCCTTTTTTTGCTCTTGCTTTTCTTCAGTAGAAGCATTAGTTTCAGCCACTTTCTCTTCAACAACTGGAGCTTCTTGAGCTACAGTTTCTTTTGCTTCCTTTTCTGCACTCTCCTTCTTAGCGTCAACTTCAATTAATGCATCTATTAATTCATCTTTTTTCTTTGCAGTAATGCCTTCTGTTTCGGCAATCATTTTTAGTTGAGCTAGAGTTAGTTTTTCTAAATCTTCTCTTTTAAACATTCGCAGTCCTCTTATTATTTATTTTTTTGAGTAATATAAATTGTTATGTAATGTATTTGGAATTTATAGAGGGTGCTGAACAACACCCTCTAGGATTTTAAAATTAGAATTTTTCGTCTTTGAATACGTAAACTTTTGTATTATCGCCATCGAACATTTCTCTGTCGAATTCAGCTTCCTCGCCACTAACATAAACTATTTGTTCTTCATCGAATAGATCCAAGAAAGAATCTACAGTATCGATATCGAACTTGCAGCTTGGTGTCTTATAATGCATAGGTATTACTACATCTGGCATTAAGAAGTCTACATATTCTTTTGCTTTTTCAGCATCGATTGTATATATACCACCAACTGGAATAAATAAGATGTTTACAGAACCGATTGATTCACAAACTTCTACAGAAAGTTCTTCACCAATGTCGCCCATATGGCAAACATCAATACCATCCATTCTATATGTGTATATATGGTTTTCCCCTCTTAGAGCACCTCTTGCATCGTCATGAGAGCTTAAGATTGTAGTAATAGACACGCCGCCTATTTCCCAAGATCCTATGCTGTCAATAACTGTAGGGTTGCCCTTAACGTTTTGAAGAGCATTATGATCCTTATGAGAATGAGATATAGTTACAACGTTAGCCTCAGTAGGTTCCATTTTGTAACCAATATAATCATTATATGGATCAGTTACTATTGATGTGCCAGTAGATTCTGTTAATTTAAAACAAGAATGTCCTAGCCATTGAATTTTCATATTATTACTCCTCAATATTTAATGATAATTGCTCTGGCTTGTTTTCTTTATATTTCTCAACTAATTCAACAATCTTATCATGTGGATCTAGAAGTGGAGATAAAGATAAACCTTGGTCACAAGCAGAAATAATATAGGCGATAAACTTAGACATATCAGCTTGAACAAACCATGGCTTGTCTAACATTTCCTTGTAAGAATATGTTAGGTTTGTGCTTAGAACTGCAGTAAATAAACCTTCGTCATAAGCCTTTTGGAATTTCTCTAAACCTTCTGTGAATAAAGCATAAGTACAGCATAAGAAGATCTTACCGCAGCCTCTTGCCTTTAATTCCTTACAAAGGTGTAGCATGCTATCACCTGTAGCTAAGATATCATCTGCTACGAAGATAGTCATATCTTTAACATCGTTACCGATGTATTCATGTGCAACGATTGGGTTACGACCATTAACGATGTGAGCATAGTCACGTCTCTTGTAGAACATACCTAAATCTACTCCAAGAACTGAAGCATAGAAGATATTTCTAGACATAGCACCTTCATCTGGTGATACTACTAGGAAGTGATCCTTATCCATTTCAAGATTTGGGAAGTGCTTTAATAAAGCCTTTAAAATTTGGTATGTAGGATAGAAATTATCAAATCCCATTAATGGTTCAGCATTTTGAACTCTTGGATCATGAGCATCGAAAGTGATAACATCACTAACACCCATACTATTTAATTCATGTAACATTTGTGAGCAATCTAGAGATTCTCTAGCGCTTCTTCTATGTTGTCTTCCACCATATAAGTTTGGCATAACAACTGTGATCTTCTTTGCATTACCAGCGATAGCACCGATAAGTCTCTTTAAATCTGCATAATGGTCATCTGGAGACATACGATTTGGTGTTCCAAACATATTGTATGTAATAGAATAGTTACCGCAATCGCAAAGAATATATAAATCTTTTCCTCTAACTGATTCAAGAATTAAACCTTTTCCATCACCAGTTGTGAATCTTGGACAAGAATTCTTAATAAGGAAAGTATCCTTGTGTGTCTTAACTCCACTCTTTTCAGCAGCTTCGTTGTACCATTTTGTTATGTAATAATCAACTTTTTCACCCAAGTCTTGAGCACCAGCCATAGCTAAGATAGCCATGTTGGACATATCTTGGTTTACCTTGAAAACAGACTCATAGTATGGTTTCATTGTATCCTCCAATATTATTTATATATAAATTTTTATTTTTTCTGAAATTAAAAGAATAATTAGAGAGGTGAACATTCTCCCTATCTTGGATGTTTTCTATTATAATTGTCGCGGGTAAATCCATTGAAATCCTCTCGATAAATTATCTACTTGGTTATATTCTAACACTTAATTATATATTCTTCAATTATTTTAGCGCGTATATATAAAGATTTTTATATCTCTTCAATGCCATATGGAAGAGTTTTTATTACCTTATTAAAGATATATCCATCAAGTTTATCCGAACAAGCTTTGGCCTCATCTTCACTATTAAAAATACCTATTACAGCACTACCCGAGCCTGTCATAAACACTTTATCTGTATATTTAGACAACTCTTTTTTAGTATTTAAAATATCTTCGCAAATAGTTTCAGCGGGTTTTTCAAGAACATTAAAACACTCTTTTCCGTTTCCTAAGTCTATAATGTTATTAACAACACGACCTACTTCATCGAATTTCTTATAAACTTGACCTGTCTCGCCGCCATAAGATTTTTGAGCAATAACCATTGTTAGAGGAATAAAATCAGAAACATGAACTATCTCTCCTCTTCCTTTAACTGTTGCTGGGCCACCTTTCATCATATATACAACATCGCTTCCAACACTAAGTGCAAGTTTTGTCATATATGATGTATCTACACCATATAATTTACTATAGCAATAGAATACTCCAGCAGCATCAGCAGATGAGCCGCCCACGCCAGCCTTCATTGGAATATGTTTTTCAATCTCGATTTTAATTGGATATCCATAAGCAAGTTCTAAAAGTTCAACAGCTTTTGTTGCTGTATTTTTTTCATCTTGCAAAACGCCATCCATATAAACTTCACTCTTTAAAGATTTATAAGCCTTGATTACATCAAAAACATCAATGGACGCCATATCCATATTTAATGCATGATAGCCATCATCGAATGTCCCAGTAATATCTAGTTTTAAATTGATTTTTGCAAAAACCCTTATCGTAATTTGTTCCATATTTTGAGTATAACACGTAAATATATTAGTGTAAATATGAGGCAAAAATATAAAAGGCAGATTGCTCTGCCTTTAGGTTAAACATACATGTTTATAATATTTTCAGCCACTTCTTTTTTAGTAATTCTTTGATCTTTCGCTGTCTTGTCTAAGTGTCTATGAGCATCATCTTCAGTCATTTTCAGTTTTTCCATAAGAAGCATTTTTGCTCTACTTACAACTTTTATTTCTTCAACTTTATCTTTTAATTTTTGGTTTTGATCCAATAAAATTGCCATTCTCTTTTCTTGGGCTCTAAATAAAGAAACTACTTTATACATAGCTCTTGCTGATACTGGCTTTGCAAATACAACAACACCATTATATTCAAGTCTCTCTTCTAAAGAAGAAGCTATTTCACTTTTTGCAATAACAATAGCGTTTGCTGATGTTGAATTAAAGCAATCAAGTGCTACCCTATCTCCAAGTTCATCAACAAGTGGGGTATTAACAATAATTACAGAATAATTTCTTGATGCATATTTTCTACGTGCTTCATTGCCCGATTTAGCCCAGTCAATAATACCATAGCCTGCTCTTTTAAACATTTGAGCAAGTTCTTGTGGCATATCTACAGATGAAACAAATAGAATTTCTGACATTTATTTATTAGATTCTTCCAAAATATTTATCATTTAAGAATTTTTCTTTGCTTGTTGCCATTCCATAATCTTCAAGTTCATTTTCCTTATATTCAATATATTGAGTTAAATGCTTTGATGGAATGTAAGCCTTAACAAATTCACTATTCTTAGCAAGCTTAATAGCTTCGCCTAAATCTAAAGGTAAAGCCTTATAATTCATTTCGTTTGCTGTTGTAATAATTTCAGGTACAGGATCTGTTAATTGCATATTCTTTTCAAGACCTTCAGCACCAGCAAATAGAAGTAATGCATAAGCAACATATGGATTACATGCAGGATCTGCAGAATTGATTGTTGCCTTATGAGCACTGACCTTAATTACTTGGTGGAATTTAGATGTAGCCCATCCAATATACTTAGGAGCTGTAGCGTAGTTAAATCTGTCATAAGAGTTTGGTGTTGGATTTAAGAATAAAGTAATTTCTGCAATTCTATTTAGAATACCTGCAAGGAAACTCTTAACCTCTTTAGAATTAACATCTAACTTTTCTCCGTTCTTCTTTAATTGAACATTAACTCTTAAAGCGCTACCTTCTTCATTATCTAAAGGCTTTGGTAAGAATGAAGCGTATAAGCCATTAATAGCAGCAATAGATTTAACTGTTGATTTAAATGTAATTAAATCATCTGCTGCAAGTAATGCATCGTTATAGTTAAATTTAATTTCGTTTTGTCCTGGGCCTTTTTCATGGTGTGAAGAACTTGGCTTGATACCAAAACTTTCAAGATTGAAACAAATCTCTCTTCTAATATTCTCACCTTTATCTAAAGGTGCAGCATCTAGATACCCAGCGTTATCAAATGGAATATTAGTTGGCTTTCCTTTTTCATCTTGTTCAAACAAATAGAAATCGCAATCTGAACCAATTATGCAAGAATAACCTAATTTAGATAGTCTATCTTGAGCATTCTTTAAAAGAACTCTTCCATCGCATTCAGCGATAGTGCCATCAGCATGCATTAAGTGGCAATACATTCTAACAACAGAGCCATGTTGTGGTCTCCATGGTAGAACATGCAAAGTCGATGGATCTGGATATAATCTAATATCTCCTCTTTCATAACTTGCAATACCATCAAATGCTTCTTCTTCAATTGGCATACCCTTTTCAAAGATACTCTCTAATTGATCAGCAAAAATTGATACATTCTTTAAGTTGCCTAGAGCGTCGCAAAAAGCAAGCTTAACGAATTTAACGTCGTTTTCTTGAATAAAATCTAAAACGTCTTGTTCTGTACGATTCATTTCACACCTCATGAAAATAAATATTATTGTATAAATTATAAAACGTACGCGCACATACGCGCAATAATTATGTGTGTAAAAAAAATGAAAGAATTAGAATGATTCTAAATCTTTCACAAATTATCATGTCGTTTTTGCCTTAAATTCTACAGTAAAACTCTATCTAGGAAGGCATGTTCGATTCCGTATTTAATGAATTCAACATCATCCATAATACTTAAGCCATTGCCATGTCCCCATATGACTAGGAACCCATTTCTTTTGATACATTGGTACATATAATCAATTAATTGAGCTTTTTTCTCTTGGGATACAGGCTCATCTTCGCTTTGAGTAATACCAAAGACGTTAGATAGATATAATATCTTCCTCGTCTTCATTGCTTCGCTATTTTCTTCACCATGATCAAATACCATTAAATAATACCTAACCATAGCACTTGAAAGTTTATGACTTGATACAGTTTTATAATGAGCATAGATATTTACAGCATCGATATCCGCATAAAAATCTGCCCATCCAAAATATGATTCAATTACTTGAGCAATTTCTTCATCTGTTTCTGCTGTAGATGCCTTATAGGCAGCTGCAAACTGACATGTATCACCACCCCATCCTGTTAGCGTAGCATAAGCCATATCGTTATTTGTGTATAACATACAGGCAATTGCTACCCATAAATGAATAAGGTCAATTTTAACATTATCATTAATAGAAATTTCTTCTGTAGTTCTTAGTACTTCAAGTTCTGGCTTAGCATTTTTAACATAAGATGCAAAATCCTTATCAACTACGCCAGCTGCAATATCCCAATTACCATCATCATATCTAACAGATCTTATGTAATTAGCAACACGAATTTGAGTATTATTGTCTTTTTTATAGCTTTCTGAAAGTTTTTCTAACTCGTCTATTTTCTTGATATAATCAACGAAGGCTTGTTCGGATTCTGTACAATTAACAAACTTATCTGTGTCGTATTGCTCGGCACATTTTTTGTCATCACGATTATCGCATGCAAACATGCATACGCTAAATAGAACTATAACTGATAATAATGTGAAAAGAAATTTAGCCCTACTTCCCATAACTCAACCCGCATTAATTATACAATAATTAACACAAAATATCAAAATTGACAAAATTTGCATAAAAATTGGCACCATTCATAGGAGAGAGCATGGTGCCAAAAAAGAAGAGAATAATAGTAGTAAATCAATTATTTTCCACTATTGCCGTAGTTAGATAGTACTCTTGCAGAAGGGTCGTTAACATTACATCCTTCCCAAGATCTGTTAGGCATCCAGAAATCTACGATCATTTGACCTTGGCCAGCGTAGTATTTCTCAAAGATTTCTCTATATAATAGAGACTCTTTTGTGAATGGTCTAGCATGAGAGTACTTTTGTATTTTTTCATTATATTCTTCGTCTGCATAATACTCTTCAGCATAAGCTTTCAAGTAGTTTACAAGTGAGTGTCCAACAGCATCCGAAAAAGCTGCTTTATCTCTAAACAAGATACTTTCAGGTAAACAATTTAGTCCCTCAAATGCATGACGTAATAAATACTTACCCATGTTGTACTTGTTCATTTTCTTCTCAGGATCGATGCTCATTACGTAAGATACAAAATCTAAATCACCAAATGGAACTCTTGCCTCTAGTGAGTTTACACTTATACATCTATCTGCACGTAATACATCGTACATATATAATTCTCTAATTCTCTTTACTGATTCTTCTTGGAATTCTTTAGCGTTTGGTGCAAAGTCAGTATATTTATATCCAAATAATTCATCTGAGATTTCACCTGTTAATAAAACTCTAATATCTGTTGTTTCATGAATAGCTTTACATAGAAGATACATACCCATACTAGCACGAATAGTTGTAATATCGAATGTGCCAAGAATCTTAATTACTTCCTCTAGTGAAGATAATACGTCTTCTTTTGTAATGATTACTTCGTGATGCTCTGAACCAATAAAGTCTGCCACTTGCTTAGCATATTTAAGATCGATTGCGTCTTCGCTCATGCCAATAGCAAATGTTTTAATCTTCTTATTTAAAATCTTGCTTGATATTGCACATACTAGAGAACTATCTAAACCGCCGGATAACAAGAATCCAAGTGGAGCATCAGCATCCAATCTCTTTTCCACACCTTTAACTAATTTTTCTCTAATGTTTTTACAAACTGTTTCTATATCATCATAAACGACTTCTTTTACTTCTGTTATGTCTCTGTAACATACAAATTTACCCTTTCTATAATAATAGCCTGGAGGGAATGGAAATACTTCTTTAACAAGTCCCATAAGGTTCTTTGCTTCTGAAGCAAATGCTATTTTTCCAGATTCTGTATAACCGTAAAATAAAGGTCTAATTCCGATAGGATCTCTAGCTGCAATATACTCTTTAGTTTCCCCGTCATATATAACTAGCGCATATTCTGCATCTAGTTTTTTAAACATTTCAACACCATATTTCTCATATAGTGGTAGAAGGATTTCGCAATCGGATTCACTTATGAATTTATACTCTTTAGAAAGCTCTTCCTTAATAGTTCTAAATCCATAAATTTCACCGTTGCAAACAACTAATCTATTATGAAGGCTCATGGGTTGCATTCCTTCTTCATGCAATCCCATGATGGCTAGTCTATGGAATCCAAGATAGCCATCACCTGTATCTATAATTTTGGACATATCTGGGCCTCTTGATATTGTCTTATCAAAACCCATTTTAAATTGCTCTAGTGGAATATCATATCCCTCAATACCCATAATTGAACACATAAATCTCTCTCCTTTTTAACCTATTATTCTCTCTATAATTTTTTATTCTGCTTGTTCGATTAGCTTATCTTGTAAAGCATCATAATCAACTTCGCCAGTTCTAATCTTATAAACGCTTTCTACATCGTATACGAAGATCTTACCATCGCCATAGTTGCCTGTATATAAAGCTTCTCTTGCTGACTTTATTACATCCTCTACTGGAACTTTAGTAACAACGATTTCCATCTTGATCTTTGGAAGTAATGCACTGTCTACCTTAACACCTCTATAGTATCCAGCTGGGTTACCATGTTGTACACCACAACCTGTTACGTTTGTTACTGTCATACCTGTAATACCAAGCTTGTCCATAGCAGCTTTTAATGCTTCGAACTTTGATGGGTTAGCTAAGATATCTACCTTACTCATCTTTGGACCATTCTTTGAGATAACCTTAGATTTCTTAACGACTGGAACAGCTTCTTCTTCTGTTAATCCTTTTTCTACACTGAATACTTCTGCTTTTGTTGTGCTAGCACCTGTTAAAGTTTCACCAGTAACGATTGGCATGAAGTCTGCATAAGAACTTACAAGGCCATGTTCTGTAACATCTAGACCAAGGATTTCTTCTTCCTTAGATACACGAAGACCAAGTGTACGCTTTAAGCAATAGAAGATAATTGTAATGCAGATTGCTGTAAAGATTGCTGTAATTGCAACACCAGCGATTTGGATACCGAAGTATTTGAATCCTTCTCCTGCTGATACCATACCTGTAATTGCACCATAAATACCGTTATAACCGAATACACCTGTTAAAATTGTACCTACAATACCACACATGCAGTGAACGCCAACAGCACCTACTGGGTCATCAATATGTAACTTGTGATCTAAGAATTCAATGCCGAATACTACAACGAATGCTGAGATTAAACCGATAGCAAATGAACCAAATACTGATACTGTATCGCAACCTGCAGTGATAGCAACAAGACCTGCAAGTGTACCGTTTAGAGTCATTGAAACATCTGGCTTTTTATATCTAATCCATGTGATGATCATTACGGCTGTAGTAGCTGCAGCTGCAGCAACTGTTGTTGTAACAAATACTGAAGATACGTTAGCTAATGTTTCTGTGCCATAGATAGCATATTCAGAAGCACCGTTGAATCCATACCATCCATAGAATAGGATGAATACACCAAGAGCACCTAATGTTAATGAGTGACCTGGGATAGCTTTAGATTCTAAACCACCATTTTCTAATTTCTTATATTTACCAATTCTTGGTCCAACCATAATGGCACCGATAACAGCACAGATACCACCAACCATATGAACAGCTGTTGAACCAGCGAAATCATGGAATCCCCATTGAGCTAAAAAGCCACCGTTCCAAATCCAGTGAGCAGCAACTGGGAAGATAAATGCGCTGATTAATAAACTATATACACAATATGATATAAATCTTGTTCTTTCTGCCATAGCACCAGAAACGATTGTAGCTGCTGTTGCACAGAATACCATGAAGAACATGAAATGTAACATATCTACAGAATCACCAACTGCGTATGTAGGATTTGCGAATGACATAACTGCCGCAACCTTCATAGTGAATGGGTTAACAATGCTTGATGTCATAATTGAGTATCCAACTAGCCAGAACACGATAGCACCTAAACAGAAATCCATTAAGTTTTTCATAATGATATTTCCTGCGTTCTTAGCTCTTGTAAATCCTGTTTCAACCATAGCAAAACCTGCTTGCATGAAGAATACTAAAGTAATACCTAGTAAAATCCATACACCGTCTAACGACGAAATTACTTGTCCTAATGAACTTAATACTTCTTCCATATATATTTCTCCATTATAAAATTGTTTTCATTGAATAAAAAAAGCGAGACTTAGATTTTTCCAAGTCTCGCAGTCTTTGCGTTCTACTTATTATTGTTTATCTATATTATTTAACTGAGAATAAGATATCTCCGTATGTTGGGAATGGCCAGAACTTCTTTGATACGATCTTTTCCATTGTATCTGAGCACTTTCTAACTTCAGCCATTAAAGGAATTACATTATCCTTATAAGCTAGCGCCTTTGCCATTTCGCCTTCTGTTGCGTAAGCATTCTTTTGTGCTTCTTCAAGTTCTAGAACTTTTTGAACCATTGTTGTGCTATTTGCAGCAATCTTCTTTAAGATACCTTCTTCATATGAGCAATCGATACCAGCAACAGCACTCTTCTTTGTCATAACTGTTTCAGCAAGTTCCTTTGAATATAATGTAACTGCTGGAAGGATTGACTTTCTTGCCATTTGCATCATTGTGATTGCTTCAATATTAATTAACTTAGCATAATTCTCAAGTAAGATTTCTTGTCTAGCTTTAACTTCCGCTTCTGTGAATACTTCATGTAATTCAAAGATCTTTAAGTTCTTAGCTTCTGTATATTTAGCAAGAGCTTCTGGAGTTGTCTTTAGATTTAGAAGTCCTCTCTTTTCTGCTTCAGCTACCCATGCATCATCATAACCGTTACCATTAAAGATAATTCTCTTATGTTCCTTAATAACTCTCTTGATTAAATCATTTAGAGCTGCTTTGAAATCTGTTGCTTTTTCAAGTTCATCTGCAAATTGTCTTAATTCTTCAGCTACAGCTGTATTAATCATGATATTTGCACAAGCGATTGAATCTGCAGAACCAACCATACGGAACTCGAACTTATTACCTGTGAATGCGAATGGTGATGTTCTATTTCTATCTGTAGTATCTTTTGGGAACTTAGGAAGTACGTCAACACCGATTGTCATTTGTACTTTCTTTCTTCCTGCAAACTTAACACCTGACTCGATTGAATCTAATACTGCTTGTAATTCATCACCAACGAACATTGATACGATTGCTGGAGGAGCTTCGTTAGCGCCTAATCTATGATCGTTACCAGCAGAAGCAACAGATAATCTTAATAAATCTTGATATTCATCAACAGCCTTAATAACAGCAGTTAAGAAAATTAAGAATTTAGCATTTTCATCTGGAGTATCACCAGGTTCTAATAAGTTTGCTGTATCTGTTGAGATTGACCAGTTGTTATGTTTACCTGAACCGTTTACACCATCGAATGGCTTTTCATGTAGTAAGCATACCATGCCATGTCTTTTTGCAACCTTTTGTAATAATTCCATTAGGATTTGGTTGTGGTCTGTAGCAATATTTGTTGTTGAGAAGATTGGAGCAAGCTCGTGTTGAGCTGGAGCAACTTCGTTATGTTCTGTCTTAGCTAAAATACCTAACTTCCAGCATTCTTCATTTAAGTCATTCATAAATGCTTGAACTCTTGGCTTAATAACACCAAAATAGTGGTCATCCATTTCTTGACCCTTTGGAGCTGGAACACCAAATAAAGTACGACCTGTATAGATTAAATCCTTTCTTTGTTCATATACGCTCTTATCTATTAAGAAATATTCTTGTTCTGGACCAACAGTTGTTTTAACTGATGTTGAATCATCTCCGAATAATTTTAAAATTCTTAATGCTTGCTTATTGATAGCAGCCATAGAACGTAAAAGTGGAGTTTTCTTATCTAATGCTTCACCTGTATAAGAACAGAATGCTGTTGGAATACATAAGCACTTATCTTTAATAAATGCATATGATGTTGGATCCCATGCAGTATAACCTCTAGCTTCTGCAGTTGCTCTTAAACCACCTGATGGGAATGAAGAAGCATCTGGTTCACCTTTGATTAATTCCTTACCAGAGAATTCCATAATAACTGTTCCTTCTTTTGTAGGTGAGATAAAACTGTCATGCTTTTCAGCAGTAATACCTGTCATTGGTTGGAACCAGTGAGTGTAATGTGTAGCTCCCTTTTCGATAGCCCAATCCTTCATTGCGTTTGCAACGACATTTGCGATTGTGATATCAAGAGATTCGCCATCTTGAATGGCTTTATGCATTGCCTTGTAAGTCTCATGAGGCAATCTTTCTTTCATTACTGAATCATTGAATACCATTGAACCAAATATTTCTGGAACGCTTGTCATATATATTTCTCCTTCTAAAAAAGTTTATTTCTATTTTATATTTTTTCCGCTATAAACGAAAATCGGCACCATGGACTAATCCACAGCGCCGTTGCTGACATATTCATCTTCTTCAATATACCAAAGTGACTTTTTTGTGTCAATAACTTTTTTCAAATTTTTTCTCCACTTTAGCGATTTTTTTTGCATATCACTAATCAATATTTTATAGAAATATTGGATATAAATCAACACATTTTTAGGCAAAAAAAATAAAATTTCCAGTTGACAAGAAAAAAGCAACAATCTACAATCAAAATATAAATATTTGCGTGAACAAAGGCGTTCAATTGAACCACGAAAAGTGGAGAGATTGAGCGCCTATTTTTTATTAAAGAATAATAGTAAAAATAGGAGAAAAACAATGTTAGAAGGTCAATTTAGAAATCCATCTGGATGTGCTGTTGCCGCAATGATCTCTACTAAAGGAAGAACATTTAGTGGCGAAGACATCATTAAATCTATTGCTGTAATGCATGATAGATCAAATGGACTTGGTGGCGGTTTTGCTGGATATGGTATTTATCCAGAATACAAAGATTACTATGCTTTTCACGTTTTCTACACAGACAGTATTGCAAAAAAACAATGTGAAGAATTTATTGAAACATATTACGATATAGTTAACTTATCTAAAGTTCCAACAAGACAAATTAAAGAAATTACTGATGCTCCACTAATTTGGAGATATTTTGTTACTCCCCTAAAGACTAAACTAGATGCTGCTCAACTATCTGAGGAAGAGTATGTTATAAGATCAGTATTCAAGATTAATACACAAATTGATGGCGCATATATTTTCTCAAGCGGAAAGAATATGGGTGTATTCAAAGCTGTAGGTTTCCCAGAAGATGTTGGTAGATTCTATATGCTTGAAAACTATGAAGGTTATTCATTTACAGCCCATGGTAGATATCCAACAAACACTCCTGGTTGGTGGGGTGGCGCGCATCCGTTCTCACTACTAGATTTATCTGTAGTTCACAACGGTGAAATTTCATCATATGACGCAAATAGACGTGCTATGGAAATGTATGGTTATAAATGTACACTTCAAACAGATACAGAAGTAATTACATACATATTAGATTATTTAACAAGAAGAAAAGGATTAACTCTTGAAGAATCTGCAGGTGTTATAGCAGCTCCATTCTGGGAGACAATTGCAAGAATGCCAAAAGATCAAAGAGATAAGGAAACATATTTAAGAAATGTTTTTTCATCTCAATTAATCACTGGACCTTTCTCTATTATTGTTGGTTTTAAAGATGGATTAATGGCACTAAACGATAGATTAAAACTTCGTTCTATGGTTATTGCAGAGAAGGACGATATGAAGTTTATCGCAAGCGAAGAAAGTGCTATTAGAAGAATTTGCAAGGATGCAACAAATGTTTACTACCCTAAGGGTGGCGAACCAGTAATCATCAGATTAGAAAAGGAGGTTCAATAATTTATGGCTATTAATTTTATAGAACCTTTATACGAGGTTGTTAGAAATCAAGATAGATGTATTAAATGTAGAGTTTGTGAAAATCAATGCTCTAACGAAGTTCATAGATATGATTCTGATCTAAAGGTAATGCTATCTGATGAGACAAAGTGTGTAAACTGTCATAGATGCGTTGCTCTATGTCCAACTAAAGCTTTAAAGATTGTTAAGTCTGATAACTGCTTTAAGGAAAATGCTAACTGGACACAAGCAAATATGACATCAATATATAAGCAAGCCGATACTGCAGGTGTTTTATTATCTTCAATGGGTAATCCAGAACCACTTCCAGTATATTGGGATAAGATTTTAATCAATGCATCTCAAGTAACAAACCCTCCTATCGATCCACTACGTGAACCAATGGAGACAAGAACATTCTTAGGTGCAAAGCCAAAAGATATCGTAAAAGATAAGTCTGGAAAGATTGTTAACAACTTACCTCCACAACTTGAATTATCTACACCAATTATGTTCTCAGCTATGAGTTATGGTTCTATTAGTTACAATGCTCACGAATCATTAGCAAGAGCTGCTACAGAACTTGGTATTTTATATAACACTGGTGAAGGTGGTCTTCATGAAGACTTCTATAAATATGGACCAAACACTATTGTTCAAGTAGCTTCTGGTAGATTTGGTGTTAACAAAGACTTCTTAAATACTGGTGCTGCTATTGAAATTAAGATGGGACAAGGTGCTAAGCCTGGTATTGGTGGACACTTGCCTGGACAAAAAGTTACAGCTGACGTTTCAAAGACTCGTATGATTCCAGAAGGGTCAGATGCAATCTCTCCAGCTCCACATCATGATATTTATTCAATTGAAGATTTACGTCAACTTGTTTATTCATTAAAAGAAGCTTCAGATTATAAGAAGCCAGTTATCGTAAAGATTGCCGCCGTACATAACGTAGCTGTTATTGCATCAGGTATTGCTAGATCTGGCGCAGATATTATTGCTATCGATGGTTTTAGAGGTGGTACAGGTGCTGCGCCAACTCGTATTAGAGATAATGTAGGTATACCTATTGAACTTGCTCTTGCTGCGGTAGATAAAAGATTAAGAGATGAAGGTATTAGAGATAATGTATCTTTAGTTGTTGGTGGTTCTATTAGATCATCAGCAGATGTTGTAAAAGCTATAGCCTTAGGAGCTGATGCTTGTTATATCGCAACTGGTGCCCTACTTGCACTTGGTTGCCACTTATGTAGATCATGCCACCTTGGTAGATGTAACTGGGGTATCGCAACACAAAGACCTGATTTAACTAAGAGATTAAACCCAGATGTAGGATCTCAAAGACTTGTTAATCTAATTGAAGCATGGTCTCATGAAATCAAAGAGATGATGGGTGGTATGGGTATTAACTCTATCGAAGCATTAAGAGGTAACAGATTAATGTTAAGAGGAGTTGGCCTAACAGAAAAAGAATTAAAGATTCTTGGAATCAAGCATGCTGGAGAATAAGGTGAATAGCAATGAAAAGAGTTTATGTTAATGAGAAATGGTGTTTAGGTTGTAGATTATGTGAATATAATTGCGCATTTGCCAATTCTGGTATGAGCGATATGGTAAAGGCATTAAATAACGTAACTATTAACCCAAGAATAAAAGTTGAAAAGGCAAATGGTATTTCTTTTGCCGTTCAATGTAGACATTGTAAAGATCCAATCTGTGTTAGAGCTTGTATTGCTGGTGCTCTTCACTTAGATGAGGATGGCGTTATAAGAATTGATGACACAAAGTGTGTTGGCTGTCATAGTTGTGTAATGGCTTGTCCTTATGGAGCAATCATGCCATCACAAAAAGGTGTAATGCAAAAGTGCGAACTATGCTTACAAAATTCAAGCAAAGAACCTGCATGCGTAAAGGGCTGCCCTAACCATGCAATAGTATACGAGGAGAGATAAAAATGAGTGATTATGTAATAATTGGTAATTCAATTGCTGCCATCGGTACTATTGAAGGAATAAGAAAAGTCGATACAACTGGCACAATTACAGTAATTGGTAATGAAAACCACTTTGTTTATGGACGTCCATTAATTTCTTATATGTTAATGGGGAAGACAACTCTAGAGAAGATGAATTATAGAGATTTATCTTTCTATGACGATAACAAAGTTGAAACAATATTAGGTGTTGAAGTTACAGCAATAGATAAAGATAAGAAACAAGTTGCCTTATCTAATGGCTCAACTGTTTCATATAAGAAGTTAATGCTAGCTACTGGTTCAAGACCATTCCTTCCTCCAATGAAAGGAATCGAACTTGTAGAAAAGAGAACTTCATTTATGACTATTGATGATGCCCTAAAGTTAGATTCTATGATTGATTCTGAATCTAATGTGTTAGTAGTAGGAGCTGGTCTTATTGGTCTAAAGTGTGTTGAAGGTATCTTAAGCAAAGTTAAATCAATAACAGTTATTGATCTTGCTAATAGAGTATTACCAAGCATATTAGATGAAAAAGGAAGTGACCTTGTAAAAGCATCACTAGAAAAGAAAGGTGTTAAATTCATTCTTGGTGAAAGTATTTCTGAATTTACAAGTGCTACAACAGCTACGACAACTCAAGGTAAAGAGCTAAGCTTTGATGCATTAGTTACAGCAGTTGGTGTTAGACCAAATACACAATTATTCCAAGCAATTGGTGGACAAGTTAATAGAGGTATTGTTGTAGATACGTTAGGAAAGACTTCTATTGAAGATATATATGCTGGTGGTGACTGTGCAGAATGTTTTGATATCTCTTGTGATACACAAAGAATTGTAGCAATTTTACCAAATGCATATTTCCAAGGAAGAGCTGCAGGTATTTCTATGGCAGGCGGCGAAGAGCCATTTAATCAAGCAATGCCTATGAACTCAATTGGATTCTTTGATTTACATATCATTACTGCTGGTAGTTATATTGGCGATAAAGATATCGTTTTAGATGACGAGAATAATTATAAGGTATTATTCACAAAGGATAATAAGCTTGTTGGATTTATTATGATTGGTGATGTACAAAGAGCTGGTATTTATACTTCCCTAATTAGAAATAAGACACCACTAGATTCTATTGACTACACTCTAGTTAGAGAACATCCACAACTTATGGCATTCACTCTAAAAGACAGACAAGAAAAATTAGGGAGGTCTCATTAATGGTTACTATTGATTGTTTAGATAAAGATTATAAAGAAGTATGTGATCTAGTTAGATCATCTCAAGATTCAGATATTACATTAAAGAATGTAGTTGGACAAAGATATATTGCTGCCGGTATTGGCGGAAAGAATATAAAGATTGAAGGTGTTCCAGGAAATGCACTTGGTGCATATATGGATGGTTCTAACATTGAAGTTATGGCCTCTGTACAAGATGCAGTTGGAGACACTATGAATGAAGGAAAGATTATTGTTCATGGTTCATCTGGTGATGCTACTGGATACGCAATGCGTGGGGGCAAAATATATATTAATGGAGATGCTGGTTATAGAACTGGTATCCATATGAAAGCTTATAAAGAAAAGTTCCCTGTTATTATCATCGGAGGTAAAGTTGGTAGCTTCCTAGGTGAGTATATGGCAGGAGGAATATTAGTTGTATTAAATTTAGCTGGCAACAAGGATATTGTTGGAAACTTTACAGGTGTTGGTATGCATGGTGGAAAGATATTCTTAAGAGCTAAAGAAATTACTTCCCCACTACCTCCACAAGTTAAATGTGAAGACGCAAGCGAAGAAGATTTAAAAGAACTAGAAGCTTATTTAGTTGAATATGCAAAAGATTTCAATCTAAACGAAAAGAACATTATGGACGAGCACTTCTTTGTTTTAAAACCAAACTCTGCTAATCCATACAAGAGATTATATACAGCAAATTAATAGTTAAAGATAAGGAGAGATAGATAGTATGACAAAATTTATTTTCGTAACTGGTGGTGTTGTATCAGGTCTTGGTAAAGGTATTACAGCCGCTTCTTTAGGTAGATTACTAAAGAACCGTGGCTATAAGATTGCTTCACAAAAACTTGACCCTTACATGAATGTTGACCCAGGAACAATGAGCCCATTCCAACATGGTGAAGTATTCGTTACTGACGATGGTGCTGAAACGGACTTAGACCTTGGTCACTATGAAAGATTCATTAATACAGATTTAACAAAATACTCTAACCTAACATCAGGTAAAGTATATTGGAATGTATTAAATAAGGAAAGAAGAGGCGAATATCTTGGTGAGACAGTTCAAATCATTCCTCACGTTACAAATGAAATTAAAGATTTTATTAGAAAAAATGCTGAAGTAACTAAAGCTGATATTATGATTACAGAAATCGGCGGTACTATTGGTGATATTGAATCTCAACCATTCTTAGAAGCGATTAGACAATTCTCACTTGAAGTCGGTAGAAGAAATTGTTTATTTATCCACGTTTGTTTAGTTCCATATATATCTGGTTCAGATGAATATAAATCTAAACCTACTCAACACTCTGTAAAAGAGATGCAATCTTTAGGTCTTGCTCCAGATATTATTGTTACAAGAACTGATGAAGAAATTCCAGAAGGTATTAAAAAGAAAATTGCTATGTTCTGTAACGTAGCTGACGATTGTGTTATTTCTAACACTACACTTCCATGTTTATATGAAGCTCCACTAATGCTTCATAAGAATGGATTAGATAAAGTTGCTTTAAGAGAACTTGGTCTTGAAGAGAGAAGTGTTGATTTAAAACCTTGGGAAGATATGGTTGATACAATCCATGCTAGAAAAGGCGAAGTACAAATTGCCCTAGTTGGTAAATATGTAAAGTTACACGATTCATACCTTTCTGTTGTTGAATCTTTAAACCATGCAAGTTATGTTGCTGGTAAGAATATGAAAATCAAATGGGTAGATAGTGACCTTGTAACAAAAGAAAGTGCTAAAGAGATTTTCAAAGACTGTCAAGGTATTATCGTACCAGGTGGATTTGGTCAAAGAGGTATCGAAGGTATGATAGCATCTTGTGAATATGCAAGAGAGAATCATGTTCCATATTTTGGTATTTGTCTTGGTATGCAAATCACTGTTATAGAATATGCAAGACATGTACTTAATTATGCTGATGCAAACTCAAGCGAGTTTGATAAAAACAGCAAGCATTTAGTTATAGATTTAATGCCAGATCAAAGAGGATTAGATTTAGGTGGCACAATGAGACTTGGTGCCTACCCTTGCAAAATCGTTCCAGGCACAATGATGGAAAAGGCATATCAATCTACAGAAATTTCAGAAAGACATAGACATCGTTATGAATTCAATAACGACTTTAAAGATGAATTAGTTAAAGCTGGTCTAACAGTAAGTGGTACATCACCAGATGAATCAATTGTTGAAACTGTTGAATTAAAAGGAGAAGACTTCTTCGTTGGAGTTCAATTCCATCCTGAGTTCAAGAGCAGACCAAACCATGCACATCCTCTATTTAGAGAATTCGTTCTTGCTGCATGTAAGAGAGTCTAATACTATCTATCTAATATACCAACAAAGAGGGCGTCAAAATTATTTGGCGCTTTCTTTTATTATTGCTTGACACTATATCTTAGAGTGCTATAATAGTATTGAACAGTTGAACAATCGTTCAATTATTCAATTAACAAAATGAGGTTTATATATGGAAGATATAGTAGCAAAAGTTAAGGCAAAAATGCCAAGTGAAGACACAATATATGACTTAGCTGAATTATTTAAAGTATTTGGTGATTCAACAAGAACTAAAATCTTAAGCTGTTTAGAAATTAGTGAACTTTGTGTAGATGATATTGCTGCATGTCTTGATATGACAAAGTCTTCAGTATCTCACCAATTAAGAATACTAAGGCAATCTAAGCTTGTAAAAGCTAGAAAGAGTGGAAAGGAAGTTTTCTATTCTTTAGATGATGATCACGTAACAAAAATCTTTGAATGCGGATTATCACACATTAACGAGTAAAAAATATATGGAGGTCATGAAAAATGATTAAAAAATATGGGATTGAAGTAGACTGTGCAGTTTGCGCACAAAAAGTCGAAGATGCTGTTAAGAAAGTAGAAGGCATCAAGGATGCAAAGGTTAGTTTTATTAACCAAACAATGAAGATTGAAGTTGATGATAATGCAAATGTTTCAGCCCTACAAAAAGAAATTCTAAAGGTTGCAAGAAAGGTTGAACCAGATTTTGAAATTTTAGAGAAATAATATGACAAAAAGACAAAAGAAAAACCTAATAAGAATTTGCATAGCACTAGTATCATACCTAGTGCTTCTTATTCTAGATAAAGCTCTTCCAAATGGTATTACAGGTAGCGGTATAGCAGATGGTGCTAATGCCCTATTCAATACATCATACGGATGGCTTTTAACTTTAACAGTATTCTTTATAGTTTATTTATATATTGGATATGATGTTCTAAAGAAAGCTATTCTAAATATTGCTCATGGCCATATGCTTGATGAAGCATTCTTAATGGCTGTAGCAACAGTAGGTGCTTTTGCCCTTGGTATTGTAACAGCAATTAGAGGCGAAGATATTGAAGGCTTTGATGAAGCTTGTGCTGTTCTTATTTTCTATCAAGTTGGCGAATGGTTCCAAGGATACGCTGTTGGCAAATCTAGAAAGTCTATTACATCACTAATGAACATTAGACCTGATGTAGCAAATGTTGTAAGAGAGAATGGCGAGATTGAAGAAGTTGATCCAGACGAAGTAACTGTTGGAGACATCATTGAAGTAAGACCTGGTGAAAAGATCCCTCTTGATGGTATTGTTGTTGATGGGGATACTTCCCTAGATACAAAAGCTTTAACAGGTGAATCTTTACCTAGAGACATCTCTAAGGGCGCAGAAGTCATAAGCGGCTGTGTTAACTTAACATCTACAATTAGAGTTCAAGTTGAAAAAGCATTCTATGATTCAACAGTATCTAAGATATTAAGTCTTGTAGAAGAAGCTTCAGAACACAAATCTAAAGCAGAAAACTTTATAACAAAGTTTGCAAGATACTATACACCATCAGTTGTTATCGCTGCACTACTTCTTGCTATTATTCCAAGTATTATTACAAAAGATCCTATGACTTGGATTTATAAAGCATTAAACTTCCTTGTTGTTTCTTGCCCATGCGCTTTAGTAATTTCAATTCCTCTATCTTTCTTTGCAGGAATTGGCGCATCTTCAAAATATGGAATATTAGTTAAAGGTTCTAACTATCTAGAATTATTTGATAAAGCAAATATATTCGTATTTGATAAAACAGGAACGCTAACAAAAGGAAACTTTGCTGTAACTAAAGTTGTACCAGAAGATAAAAAAGAAGAAATTTTAAAATTAGCAGCAATTGCAGAAAGAGAATCATCTCACCCTATCGCTAGATCTATAGTAAATGAATATGGTAAAGCTGTAGAATCTAAATACACATTAACAAATATTGCAGGCTCTGGTATTAAAGCAGTTAATGGAAAGGATGTTATCCTTTGTGGTAATGAAAAGTTAATGACAAGCGAAGGAATCACTTTTGAGAAGGAAGATGGCATTGGAACCGTTGTTTATGTAGCAAAGAATAATGAATATGTTGGTTCAATTCTTATCTCTGATGAGGTTAAGCCAGAAGCTATAGAAACTATTCAAGAATTAAATGCTTTAGGATGCAAAACAATAATGCTTACAGGCGATAATGAAAAGATTGCATCTCACGTTGCAAACACATTAGGACTTACAGCATACAAGGCATCCCTTCTTCCACAAAACAAAGTTGAGGAAGTTGAGAACATCTTAAAAACAAAAGGTCAAAACGATATCGTATGCTTTGTTGGCGATGGTATTAATGATGCTCCAGTACTAATGAGATCAGATATTGGTATTGCTATGGGTGGCGTTGGTTCAGACGCTGCTATAGAGGCTTCAGATATAGTTCTTATGCACGATAATCTTAAGGGACTACCTCTTGCAAAGAAGATATCTAGAAAGACAATGAGACTTGTATATGAGAATATAGCCTTTGCAATTGGAGTTAAAGTATTAATCATGCTTGTAGCTGCAATATTCACTATTCCATTCATGATGTATATATCTGTATTTGGAGACGTAGGAGTTGCTGTTCTATGTATATTAAATGCAATGAGAGCTAACTCAAAATATAAGACAAAAATAAAAGAAATTAAATAGCTTTATAAAATAAATATGCAATAATAGCTGCCAGAATTTTGGCAGCTATTACTTTATTTCATATAACATGACATATAATCAATCCATTCTTGTAGGGTAAAATAGTACACATCCATTTTCATATACAATTTTAAAAACATCTCTAACCATTCCCTATCTTTTTCTGTATCATAAGTTTCTTTTTCAACGTCATGTTTTAACAATTGAAGACTAAATCCCCACATGCTTTGTTCTTTTTCTGAATAATCTTTTTCAAAAGAGTCTATATTTGACAAGTCATACTTATTATCTATATTCTCAATATATATGTTTTTTACATTTATAATCATTATTCTTCTCCTTCTACTACAATTATAGCTTTATAATAATCAAATTCTTCACCTTTTATCAAATCTAATGTTATTATCTTATATCTTGGGCAATGAAGCAAAACCTCACGCTCTTCCCTTCGAGCACCTATATCCTCTATTGGTAATGCAGGATAATTGACAGGCGTTTGCAAGTCAAAAATAATGGAAATTGGTTTATCCCTACTCGGCACTGCCGCTAATTTTGCTCTATCAAACGATCTGCTAGTCGAGCATATTACACTACCAATTTTAGGCTCTCCATTTTTAAATGGCAAAAGAAAATCTTTTTCAAACACTTCTTCCGAAACCGAAATTCCCCGATACAACTGTAATGATTCCTTAAGAGACCAAGTTTTTATTGCTTTAATAATAAAATCAACATATATAGTTTGTTCTTCTGACAATGTATTATTACGAATCGCATAGTTAATACTTATTCCTGTTGCATAGTTAGAATAGCGAATTATACATGATATTATTTTTTCTCCTAAAACATCTAATAGGCACTCTCTTGTACAATTAAATCTTTTACAAAATGCCTTGCTCTCTTCATACGCAGCTTTTGTTTTAGCTTTCTTTAAAACAAAAACAACATCTTCCTGTTCATCAGCATACTCTCCACTCTTATCCCCATTCCCAGCGACATAATATTGTTGTGGTTGATTCCCACCGCCGAGCTTATAACTCTTTTCTTCCATTTTGTTATTTTCTCCGATAGATACTTTAATACAATCTAATTATACAACATAAAAATGAAAGTATGTTTGTTTTTTTGCGCAATTTATGAGAATTTTACAATTCGTTTTTTTACCACTTTACACTTTTATAAAGTAAAATACTTTACATTTTTGTAAAGTTGTCAAATTATCAACCGCAATTTTTGAGATACTAATTTTTAGTATAGACATACATCAAAACAGAGACATATCTTATATAATTCCAAGATATATCTCTGTTCGTATAAAACTCAATTATTCTATTTAACTTCGTATCCAGCTTCTACAATATTCTTCTTAATTTGTTCTACATCAACTAAGCCATCGAACAAAATTGTAACGTTCTTGTTTTCTAGTGATGCTTCTGCACTCTTTACGCCTTCAACTGCACTGCAAGCTTTTTCTACGTGTGCCTTACAGTTCTTACACATCATTCCTTCTACACCTATTGTTATTGTATTCATGATATTACTATCCTCCTTTTCCTCTTTTATTTCTATAATTTGTTTATTTTCATTTTTCTTTACTTTAAATAAGTTTATTGTTAGAGCATTAAGCACAACTGACACAGAAGATATACTCATAGCAAGTGATCCAATCATTGGATTAATAACAAGTGATGGATTTGCATATGAGAAGAATCCTGTAGCAAACAAAACACATACCGCGTTATAGAAGAACGCCCAGAATAATCCAAGCTTTATTGTATTTAATGTTCTCTTACTTAAAGATATAACATTGCTAACATCTAAAAGATCGTTTCTTAGAAGAACAATATCTGAAGATTCTAATGCTATATCGCTACCGCCACCAATTGCTATTCCTATATCTGCAGCAGTTAAAGCAGGCGCATCGTTAACGCCATCTCCAACCATTGCTATTAGATGCTTTTTATCTTTCTTTAGAGAGTTAATAACATTTTGCTTATCTTTTGGATATACATCAGATATAACTTCATCAACACCAACTTCTTTTGCTATAACTGATGCCGTCTCTTTATTATCCCCTGTTAGCATTACAACTTTAATGCCAGCTTCTTTTAATAGGGCTATAGCCTCTTTTGATGTTTCTTTAACTAAATCCTTTATTGCAATAATTCCTATCGCTTTGTTCCCCTTTAATATAACTAAAGGAGTCTTTCCTTCTTTAGATAATGAAGATACTTTTTCTTCAATAGATGCATCCACATTATCAAGCATCTTTAGATTGCCAACGCTTATCTTTTCTCCATTAATAATTGCAGATAAACCTTTTCCATCTATAGATTCAAAATTATCTACATCAAGAAGCTTTGCGCCATTTTCTTTTGCATATTCTATAATTGCTAGTGCAAGAGGATGCTCAGACTTATTCTCAATAGAATATAAATAATCCAAAACATTATTATCTGCATTTAATGAGATATAATCTACAACCTTTGGTTTTCCTTCTGTAATTGTTCCTGTCTTATCTAAAACAACTGTCTTAATTAAATGTGCGTTCTCAAGTATTTCAGCATTCTTTATTAGAAGACCATTTTCTGCACCTTTTCCCGTTCCAACCATTATGGCAACTGGAGTTGCTAAACCAAGAGCACATGGACATGCAATTACAACAACGGTTATTGCCCAATTAAGAGCATCTTCAAATGAAGTTCCGAGTAGCATATTTATAATAAATGACACTATTGAAATAGCAAATACTATAGGAACAAAGATACCTGAAATCTTATCTGCAAGTTTAGATACTGGAGCTTTTGAGTTACTAGCCTCTTCTACAAGTTTAATAATTGTAGATATTGATGTGTCTTCACCAACTTTTGTTGCCTTCATCTTTATAAATCCAGCAGTAATTATTGTTGATGAGAATACCTCCCCGCCTTCCTTCTTTAATACTGGAATAGATTCACCTGTTATGTTTGCTTGATCAAAAGATGCACTACCTTCAATAATTACACCATCAACAGGAGCAGCTTCACCTTTCTTAACTATAACGATATCTCCAATCTCAATCTCTTCTGCAAGAATAGACTTCTCAGCGCCATCTCTTAAAACTGTTCCATATTTAGGTCTTAGGTCCATAAGCTTAGTTATAGCGCTAGTTGTTCTTCTTGTAGATAAATGTTCAAAATACTTGCCTACACTAACTAGAGTTAGAATCATACCTGCAGATTCTACATATAGATTATGATGGTAATGAACATTCCCAAGGCATATCATAATAAAGGCAAATATTCCATATAGAATTGCTGCTGTAGAACCTACAGCAATTAAAGAATCCATATTAGGAGCGCCTTTAAATAGTTTCTTAAATCCAGATATAAAATATCTTCTATATATAATAAGTATTGGAGTTACAAATATAAGCTGAGCTAGTGTAAATCCTACAGGAGATGAAGCGTGATCCATAAAGCTTGGAAGTGGCCACGATAGCATCATATTGCCCATAGATATATACATTGTAATTAATAAAAATCCTACACTTGTCAACAATTTTGCAAGTTCATAATCTTTCTTATTATTTATTTCTTTCTTTGGAAGAGACGCACCATACCCTGCATTTTCAACAGCCTTTTCTATATCTTTAATTGTGCATAAAGAAGTATCATAATCTACTACCATATTGTTTTGTAATAGATTTACATTAACATCTTTAACACCGTCAAGTTTAGAAACAGCTTTTGAAACATGCGATTGGCATGCTGCACAGCTCATTCCTTGCACATCAAATTTTTGTTTCATTAATTAAACCTCTTAAATAATTCAACGATTTCATCAATAACTGTATCGTCGCCCTCTTTTGCAGCCTTAACTACACAAGAATGCATATGTGCTTCTAATATTACAGAAGCAAGTGACTTAATAGATTTATCTATTGCAGCAAGTTGTGTTAGAATATCACCACAATATCTATCCTCTTCAATCATCTTATTAATTCCATTAATTTGACCTGCTATTCTATTAACTCTATTTTGTAAAGTCTTCTTTTCTTCAGCAGTTCTCATCTTTGTTTTTCCACTATTACAATATTCACATGCCATAATATCACCTCATTGTTAATATACCCCCGTAGGGTATATATTGTCAACAAAAAAAAATCCCCTTAGATTTCTCTAAGAGGACTTTGATTCATAACTTTTAATTAACCTTTAAAATATTTAACAGCTGATTCGAACATCTTCATGTCATAAACGCCTTCAACGTTCTTGTATAATCCGCTTCCAATTCTTTCGCTATGACCCATCTTACCAAATACTCTACCATCTGGAGATGTAATACCTTCAATAGCATATACAGAATTATTTGGATTATATCTAATATCATCTGTTGGATTACCATCAAGGTCAACATATTGAGTTGCGATTTGTCCGTTCTTTGCAAGTTCCTTAACTAGTTCATCTGATGCTAAGAATCTACCTTCACCATGAGATATAGCAACTGTATAAACATCGCCTACATTTGTTGCTCTAAGCCAAGGAGACTTATTAGATGCAATTCTTGTTCTAACAAGTTTAGATTGGTGACGTCCAATTGTATTAAATGTTAGAGTTGGGCAATTAGCATCTGTATCAATAATCTTACCATATGGAACAAGACCTAATTTAATTAATGCTTGGAAACCATTACAGATACCGCACATTAAACCATCTCTGTTATTTAATAAGTTATGTACACCATACTTAATTTCAGCATTTCTAAAGAATGCCATAATGAACTTAGCAGAACCATCTGGTTCGTCACCACCACTGAAGCCACCTGGTACAAAGATCATTTGTGAGCTTTCTAATGATTTTTCAAAGTTCTCTACACTCTTTGCAAGGCCATCTTTTGTTAAGTTGTTAATAACGAATACTTCAACTTCAGCACCAGCATCTCTCATAACCTTAGCAGAATCTAATTCACAGTTTGTGCCTGGGAATACTGGGATTAATACCTTTGGCTTAGCATTCTTAATTGCTGGAGCCTTATATCCTGTTGCTTCATAAGAGAACTTCTCAAGTTGTTTATTTGTATCCTTTTCAAGTGTTGGGAATACATCTTCAAGCTTAGATTCATATAACTTAGATAATGTATTGAAGCTTAGAGATTGTCTCTTATATTCGATATTCTTCTTATCTTGAATCTTACCAATTAATATACCTAAATCAGCATCTTCTACTTCTAATAGGAATGCACCATAAGCATAATTGAAGATATCATTAAGTGAGATACTATCTTCATACTTAAATCCAAATCCATTACCCATACACATCTTAGCAACAGCTTCTGCAACACCGCCATATCCTAGAGTATATGCAGAGAATACTTTTCCTTCTCTCATAAGCTTTGTTACTTTATTGAATAATTCAATAGTAGATTGTGCATCTGGTAAGTTATTTACATTATATTTAGGTTTTAGAAGAACTACACTATGGCCAGCCTTCTTAAATTCGTTTGTAATAACGTCATCTGTCTTACCTGTTGTTACAGCAAAAGATACAAGTGTTGGTGGAACATCTAATTTTTCGAATGAACCACTCATTGAATCCTTACCACCGATAGCTCCAACCCCAAAATCTTTTTGAGCTTCGAAAGCACCTAAAAGAGCTGCCATTGGCTTACCCCAACGAGCTGGATCTTTACCTGGCTTTTCAAAATATTCTTGGAATGTTAGATATACATCTTCATAGCTAGCACCTGTAGCAATTAACTTTGCTAAAGATTCAACAACTGCTAAATATGCTCCATGATATGGAGAGATAGATGTAATAAATGGATTGTAACCCCATGACATAAATGAAACATTATCTGTATGTTTCTTTTCTACAGAAATCTTATGTACCATTGCTTGAATTGGAGTCTTTTGATATTTACCACCAAATGGCATTAATACAGTACCAGCGCCGATTGTAGAGTCAAATCTTTCAGATAAACCTCTCTTTGAGCAAACGTTTAGATCGCTCATTAAAGCACTATAATTAGACTCAAAATCGCCTGAGATTTCTTTGTTGATATTATTGTCAGACTTAGATTCAACTGTAATATGCTTTTCAGCACCATTTGAATTTAAGAATTCACGAGAAATGTCTACGATTGTATTTCCATTCCAATGCATTCTTAATCTTGGTTCTTTTGTAACCTTAGCAATAATTGTAGCTTCTAAGTTTTCTTTAGCAGCAATTGCTAAGAAAGCATCAACATCTTTAGCTTCAACAACAACTGCCATTCTTTCTTGTGATTCAGAAATAGCAAGTTCTGTTCCGTCTAAGCCTTCATATTTCTTTGGCACAGCATCAAGATTGATATCTAGACCATCAGCAAGTTCGCCAACAGCAACAGATACACCACCTGCACCGAAGTCATTACAACGCTTAATCATTCTGCATGCATCAGCGTTTCTAAATAATCTTTGTAATTTTCTCTCTTCTGGAGCGTTACCCTTTTGAACTTCTGCACCACAATCTTCAACTGAGTGAGATGTATGGGCCTTAGAAGAACCAGTAGCACCACCAATACCATCACGGCCAGTTCTACCACCAAGTAAGATTACGATATCGCCATCTTCTGGTCTTTCTCTTCTTACATTCTCTTGTGGAGCTGCAGCCATAACGGCACCAATTTCCATTCTCTTTGCAGCATAGCCTGGATGATAAATTTCATCAACCATACCTGTTGCTAAACCGATTTGGTTACCATATGAAGAATAACCAGCAGCAGCTGTTTGAACAATCTTTCTTTGTGGAAGTTTACCCTTAATTGTTTCTGATACAGGAACAGTAGGATCAGCAGCACCAGTTACACGCATGGCTGAATAAACATATGAACGACCTGATAGTGGGTCTCTAATAGCACCACCAATACAAGTAGCTGCACCACCGAATGGTTCAATTTCTGTTGGGTGGTTATGTGTTTCATTCTTGAAAAGTAGAAGCCATGGTTCCTTCTTACCATCTACTTCAATTTCCATTTTTACAGTACATGCATTGATTTCTTCAGATTCATCAAGCTTTGTAAGCTTGCCAATCTTCTTTAAATACTTAGCAGCAAGAGTACCAATATCCATTAAGTTGATTGGCTTTGTTCTATTTAATTCTTTTCTTGTTGCAATGTAATCGTTATATGCGTTTTGTAATAGTTCATCTTCAAACTTAACAGAATCGATAGTTGTTAAGAATGTTGTATGACGGCAGTGATCTGACCAGTATGTATCTATCATCTTAATTTCTGTGATAGATGGGTCTCTATTTTCTGACTTGAAATAATCTCTACAGAATCTAATATCATCTAAGTCCATAGCAAGGCCTTTTTCTGCCATGAACTTCTTTAAATCTTCGTCATTGTAGTTGATGAAACCATCAAGAGTCTTAACTGTTGTTGGAATCTTATAATCAACGGCAAGTGTCTTTGGCATATCAAGTAGAGCTTCTCTTGCCTCAACTGGGTTAATAACGAACTTCTTAATAGTATTTAAATCATCATTTGAGATATTACCATTAATAACATATACTCTTGCAGATCTAATTAAAGGTCTTTCGCCACAAGATATAAATTGGATACATTGAGCAGCAGAATCAGCTCTTTGATCAAATTGTCCTGGTAAATATTCTGTAGCAAATACGTTATCACCCTTTGGTAAATCATAAGTAACGATATCTAATTGTGGTTCTGAAAATACAGTCTTTGTTGCTTCATCAAATAAAGCCTTATCAATATTTTCAACATCATAACGATTTAAGATACGAACATTGCTAATACCCTTAATGCCAAGAATATTAGTTAATTCATTATAAAGAGACTTAGCCTCGTTTGCTAATTCTTCTTTCTTTTCTACATAAACGCGATATACCATTATTTTTCCTCCGCTTTTAAAGCTCTTTGTCCAATATCATGACGATAGAATGCATTATCAAAGTGAATCTTATCAACAAGCTTATATGCTTTATCGATAGCACCCTTTAGTGTTGTATCAATTGCTGTTGCGCCTAATACTCTTCCGCCGTTAGTTACTAATTCATTCTTATCATTGAATTTAGCACCAGCAACGTATACTGAGTCATTAATCTCTTCTGGAATATCTAACTTAAATCCCTTTTCATAAGAAACTGGATATCCTTCAGATGCCATAACAACGCAGCATGCACTCTTATCTGAGAATTTAACTTCTGTATCTTTTAGTGTTCCATTTGTTGTAGCTTGCATGATTGTTAATAAATCACTCTCAAGAAGTGGTAAAACAACTTGAGTTTCTGGATCACCAAATCTACAGTTGTATTCAATAACCTTTGGTCCATTCTTTGTAATCATTAAACCAAAGTATAAACATCCTTTAAATGTTCTTCCTTCCTTATTCATTGCATTGATTGTTGGTAAGAAGATCTTATCCATACACTCTTTTGCAACAGTTTCTGTATAGTAAGGATTTGGAGCAATAGTTCCCATTCCTCCAGTATTTAAACCCTTGTCAAAATCATGAGCTCTTTTATGATCCATTGATGAAATCATTGGTTTTACAACATTACCATCAGTGAAAGATAAAACTGAAACTTCTGGGCCTTCTAAGAATTCTTCGATAACTACCTTATCTCCGCTCTTACCGAATACCTTATCTTCCATCATAGAGATAACAGCATTTTTTGCATCCTCTAAGTTCTCAGCAATAATAACGCCCTTACCTAAAGCAAGGCCGTCAGCCTTAATAACTATTGGCATTTCTTGTTTTTCAAGATATGCTATAGCGCTTTCTTTATCTGTAAAAGTCTCATATTTTGCAGTTGGGATATTATACTTCTTCATTAAATCTTTAGAAAAAGCTTTTGATCCTTCAATGATTGCAGCGTTTTTCTTAGGTCCAAAACAAGGAATACCCTTTTCATTTAGTAAATCAACAAGTCCAAGAACAAGTGGATCATCTGGAGCAACAACAGCATAGTCAATCTTATTGCTAACAGCAAATTCAACTATCTTATCTAAGTCTTTTGCGCCAATGTTAACACATGTAGCATCATGTGCGATACCACCGTTTCCAGGAAGTGCGAAGATTTCTTCTACACTTTTATTCTTCTTAATTGCTTTAATGATGGCATGTTCTCTACCGCCACCGCCTACTACTAATATTTTCATTCTTACCTCAGAATCAATGATGGAATAATCTCATTCCAGTAAATGCCATAACCATGTTATGTTTATTTGCAGCTTCAATAACTAAATCATCTCTAATAGAGCCACCTGGTTCTACAACATATGTAACACCACTCTTAGCAGCCTTATCTATGTTATCACTGAATGGGAAGAATGCATCAGAACCAACTGTAACACCAGTAATCTTGCTTAGATATTCATCCTTTTCAGCTCTTGTAAATGGCTTTGGTCTAACCTTGAAGAATTGTTGCCATACATCATCACCAAGAACATCTTGTGAATCTACATCAGATAGATATAAATCGATGATGTTGTTCATATCTGGTCTACCAATACCATCAGCAAATTGTAGAGATAATACTCTATCACTTTGTCTTAAATGCCATAAATCTGCCTTAGATGCAGCAAGTCTTGTGCAGTGGATTCTTGATTGTTGTCCAGCACCTACACCGATTGCTTGTCCATCTTCTGCAAAACATACTGAGTTTGATTGTGTATACTTTAATGTAATTAAAGAAATCATCATATCAATAGCTTTGTCATCTGGAAGATCTTTATTTGCTGTAACAATATTTGTTAGTAAAGACTTCTCAACTTTATAGTTATTTCTTCCTTGTTCAAATGTAATTCCAAATACTTGCTTTCTTTCGATTTCTTCTGGAACATAATTTGGATCAATCTTAACGATATTGTAAGCACCCTTCTTCTTTGTCTTTAAGATTTCAAGAGCCTTTTCGTCGTAATCTGGAGCAATGATACCATCAGACACTTCTCTTACAATAATGTTAGCAGTTGTAACATCGCACTTATCAGATAATGCAATCCAATCTCCGAATGATGACATTCTATCTGTTCCTCTTGCTCTAGCGTATGCACAAGCGATTGGAGAATCATCTAATCCTTCGATATCATCAACAAAGCAAGCTTTCTTTAATCTGTCTGAAAGTTTCTTACCTACAGCAGCTGATGTTGGAGATACGTGCTTAAAGCTTGTAGCTGAAGCCATACCTGTTGCTTCTTTTAATTCCTTAACTAGTTGCCATGAATTGAAGGCATCTAAAAAGTTAATATATCCTGGTCTTCCATTTAACACTTCGATTGGAAGATCTTTACCATTTGCCATATAAATACGTGCTGGCTTTTGGTTTGGGTTACATCCATATTTTAATTGAAACTCGTTCATTGTTGACTCCTATTTATTCTTGTTGATTAAAACGTTCTTAGCTTTTCCTGTCTTAAGATTTACATATCTAACGTATAATGAAATCTTGTTATTCTCATCTAATGATTCCCAAATATTCTTAGCGAAAGAATCAATATTATTTGGGATTTGAACTCTTTCTGGTTCGCCTTGGAATGTTGGGATTGGGTTACCATCACAAACATAAGTATGAATGAAATGTCCAACACCTGGAAGTGGAGAATAATCGAACATGTATCTATTACATGCTGTTCCTTCAGCGTCTGCACTCTTTAAAATGCTCATCTTATATGAGAAATCATCTTTGTCTAAAACAAGCATAGCTGAGATTCTTGGAGTTAAATTTGGAGCATCTGGCTCAAATTGTCTTGACTTTAAAGCCTTGTTAAAGCAAAGGCCATTCTTTAATCCTTCGTAGATTGTATCTGTTTGATCACCGTTTGTAACAATTAGTTTATTTTCATATTGTCTAATTGCAGCATAGATAATTAAGCTTGGATCTTCAACCTTAGAAGCATCAAATGGCTTTGTATAAACAACACCATTATCTTCTTCGAAGATTCTATTTCTACTATTTGCACTTCTACCCATAATGAAGTAAGCGCTAACAGCATACTTTCCATCTTTGCTTAAGCCGGCGATAATACCTCTACCAACATAAGAATTTCCCTTAACTAATTTATTAATAGTATTAACTTTATATATATTTAATTTCTTCATTTTATTCCTCTAATAATTTTTTGCAAACATCTTCAGTTGCCTTAGGTAATAGCACCCATTCAGCTTCTTCCATAACTCTCTTTTGTAGAATCTCTGGAGTGTCTCCTTCTTTTATTTCTACAGCTTTTTGAGCAATGATCTTTCCGCCATCAGTAACTTCGTTAACATAATGAACAGTAGCACCTGTAACTTTTACGCCATATTCAAGAGCTGATTCATGAACTTTTAATCCATAATAGCCCTTACCACAGAATGCAGGGATTAGAGATGGATGGATATTAATAATTCTATTTGGATATTTAGATGTAACTCTATCTGATAAAATTGCAAGGAATCCTGCAAATACGATAAATTCGATATTATTCTCTTCTAAAACCTTTAATAATTCATTTTCGAAATCATCTACAGTTGCAAAGTTCTTACGAGCAACAGTAACAGACTTAATACCGTTATTCTTTGCTCTTTCTAATGCATAAGCACCTTCTTTATTAGATACAACCAAAACGATTTCGCCGCTTTTAATGATGCCACTCTTTTGTGCATCAATTAAAGCTTGAAGGTTTGTTCCACCACCAGATACAAATACTGCTATTCTGATTTTTCTATTTAGCATAAAACTACTCCGTCTTCTGATTTAATAATTTCACCGATAACATAAGCATCTTCGCCATTAGCTTTAAGAATTTGTAATGTCTTATCTACATCTTCTTTAGCAACAACTACAGACATACCAACACCCATGTTATATGTATTAAACATATCGTGTTCACTAATATTGCCAGCCTTTTGTAATAGCTTAAAGATTGGAAGAACTCTAACGTCTTCTTTCTTAATCTTTACACCAAGACCCTTTGGAATTGAACGTGGCATATTTTCATAGAAGCCGCCACCTGTAATATGAGAAACACCCTTAACTTGTACTTCATCAAATAAAGCAAGCATTGGCTTAACATAAATCTTAGTAGGAGTTAATAGAGTTTCTCCTAAAGACTTACCGCCTAATTCTTCTAAAGGCTTCTTAATATCTGCATTTTCTACATCAAATACTTTTCTTACTAAAGAGAAACCGTTTGAGTGAACGCCAGATGATGGTAAAGCAATCATAATATCGCCTTCTTTCATCTTTGTTTTATCTATAACTTTTGACTTTTCTACGATACCAACAGAAAAACCTGCTAAATCGTATTCATCTATAGGATAGAAACCTGGCATTTCTGCTGTTTCACCACCAACTAAAGCACTTCCTGCTTGAACACAACCATCGCAAACACCCTTAACGATATCTGCAATCTTTTCTGGAACGTTCTTACCGCAAGCAATATAGTCTAGGAAGAATAAAGGCTTAGCACCAACGCAGATTACATCATTAACGCACATAGCAACACAATCAATACCTACTGTATCATGCTTATCCATTAAGAATGCCATCTTTAACTTTGTACCAACACCATCAGTTCCTGAAACAAGAACTGGATTCTTGTAACCAGTTAAGTCAAGTTGGAATAATCCGCCGAATCCACCGATATCTTCAGCAGTTCCGCTTACCATTGTTCTAGCAATATGTTTTTTCATTAATTCAACAGCTTTGTATCCTGCTGTAATGTCTACACCAGCTTTTGCATAGCTTTCTGAAAAACTCTTTTCTACCATGTTTTTCTCCTTATTTTTTTAATTCGCTTAATTTTATTTCAAGTTTATTATGTGCAGCAACCGTTGGTTCATATGTTGGATATTTACCATCAAAACATGCTGAGCACATTTGTGATCCATCTGTTCCTGAAATCTTCAAAGCATCTTCAACGCTTAAGAATCCAAGTGAATCTACACCAATTATCTTTGTCATTTCTTCAAGAGTATGATTGCAAGCAATTAAGTGATCTCTTGAATCGATATCTGTACCATAATAGCAAGGATTTAAGAACATTGGAGCAGAAGATAATAAGTGAACTTCTTTTGCACCAGCATCTCTTAAACTTTGAACGATTTTAGCACTTGTTGTACCACGAACAATTGAATCGTCTACAAGAACAACTCTCTTTCCATTGATTACAGACTTAACTACATTAAGTTTAATCTTAACACCCTCTTCTCTTAAATGTTGAGCAGGAGCAATGAAAGTTCTTCCTATGTATTTATTCTTAATAAATCCTATTTCATATGGAATTTTAGAAGCCTTTGCATAACCTAGGGCAGCATCAAGACCCGAATCTGGAACACCTATAACGATATCTGCATCGATTGGGAATGACTTAGCTAGGAATTCGCCAGCCTTTTGTCTTGCTTCGTGAACTGTACAACCATCGATTTCTGAATCTGGACGAGCAAAGTATAGATATTCAAAAATACAGAAAGTCTTAGGAGCTTTCTTTTCAGCAAAGAAACTCTTAACACCCTCTTTTGAGAATACTACAACTTCACCTGGTTCGATTTCTCTTACTTTCTTAGCACCAACTGAATCTAATGCACAGCTTTCAGATGCTACTACATATGAACCATCACTTGTAATACCATAGCAAAGTGGTCTAAATCCATGTCTATCTCTTGCAGCAACTAGTTTAGTTGGTGACATAATAACAAGAGAATAAGCACCCTCAAGTTTATCCATAGCCTTTAAAACGGCTTCTTCTATTGTATGAGTATGGATTCTTTCCTTAATTAAATAATATGCTATAACTTCTGTATCTGATGTTGTATGGAAAATGCTTCCTTCTTCTTCTAAGGCAAGTCTTAATTCATAAGAATTTACTAAGTTGCCATTGTGAGCAACAGCAACATTACCCTTTAAGTGGTTAACAACCATTGGTTGAGCATTTTCTCTCTTACCACTACCTGTTGTAGCATAACGACAATGGCCAATGGCGATTTCGCCTTGGCCTAATTTTTCTAGAACATCTTTCTTGAAAATATCGTTTACTAAACCTACGTCTTTATGTGAGCTAAAGATACCATCATCGTTAACAACAATACCTGCAGATTCTTGACCTCTATGTTGTAGAGCAAAAAGACCATAATATGTTAGCGATGCTACATCTTTCTTTTGTGTGGAAAAAATTCCAAATACACCACATTCTTCATGTAAATTTGACATTTATTACTCTCCAAGAACTCTATGCATCATTTCTTTGTAAGCGTCTTCAACGTTACCTAAATCTCTACGGAATCTATCCTTATCTAACTTCTCGTTTGTCTTAGCATCCCAGAAACGACATGTATCTGGAGAGATTTCATCAGCAAGAACAATAGTTCCATCAGACAATCTACCAAACTCTAATTTGAAGTCTACAAGCTTTACATTAACCTTTAAGAAATATTCCTTTAATACTTCGTTAACTTTGAAAGCATACTTCTTAATTGTTTCAATTTCTTCCTTTGTAGCAAGCTTTAAAGCAAGTGCATGATAGTCATTGATTAGTGGATCATGTAAATCATCATTCTTATATGAGAATTCGATTGTTGGTTCATCAAAAACAATACCTTCTTCTACACCATAACGCTTAGCAAAAGAACCTGCTGAAATGTTACGGATAATAACTTCAAGTGGAACAATCTTTACTTTCTTAACAAGAGTTTCTCTATCATTTAATTCTTCAACGAAATGAGTAGGAACACCATTTTTTGCTAAGATTTGCATTAAATAGTTAGACATACGGTTATTGATAACACCCTTACCAACGATAGTACCTTTCTTAGTTCCATCGAATGCTGTAGCGTCGTCTTTGTATGATACAATAACTAAATCCTCGTTTTCTGTAGCGAAAACTTTTTTTGCTTTTCCTTCGTAAAGTTGAACTGTCTTTTCCATGTTTCTCTCCTAAATAAAATTATTTATTAAACTCTGCCTCTAGTGCGGCGTTTTTCTTAAGTACGTTAGCTGCTCCTTCTTGTCTTTGAGCATCTAATTTCTTTGCTAAATCTTCATCAGATACAGCAATAATTTGAGCAGCAAGAAGTGCTGCATTCTTTGCACCATCAATAGCAACTGTTGCTACTGGAATTCCAGATGGCATTTGAACAGTAGATAAAAGTGCATCAAGACCATCTAAGTTTGTGCTCTTGCAAGGAATACCAATTACTGGTAATGTTGTGTTTGCGGCAATAGCACCAGCAAGGTGAGCTGCCATACCAGCAGCAGCGATAATAGCACCAAAGCCATTAGCTCTTGCATTTACTGAAAAATCTCTAGCTTCAACAGGTGTTCTGTGAGCTGAGTATATATGAACCTCAAATGGAATTTCTAAATCTTTTAAAACATCAATAGCTTTCTTTACTACTGGTAAATCGCTATCGCTTCCCATAATAATACCAACTTTTTTCATGACTCCTCCTATGTAAAACAAAAAGGGCGCACTCATCTTTTTTCAAGATATGTGCGCCCAGACGGTCGGCTGAAAGTTAAACTTTCTAATTATATTTTTCTGCTCCCTTGTGGTATCCCACTTAATCCGTCAGTAACAGAAAGTTCATTTGTATTTTTAGTATATCATTATATGATATACGCTGTCAAAATAAGTTTATGTAAAAACTTACTTAATAACTCCTGCTTTATTCTTTTGGATAACGTCGTGTGCTCCACCTTCTACAATAGAAGTTGCAGATACTAAAGTAAGTACAGCTTTTTCTTGTAATTCAGGAATAGATAATGCACCACAGTTACACATTGTAGATTTAACTTTAGATAATGTCATACCAACATTGTCCTTTAGAGAACCAGCATATGGAACATAAGAATCTACACCTTCTTCGAAAGATAATTTCTTATCTCCACCAAGGTCATATCTTTGCCAGTTTCTAGCTCTATTAGAACCTTCACCCCAGTATTCCTTATAGTAGTTACCACCAATGTTAATCTTTTCTGTTGGAGATTCATCGAATCTTGCAAAATATCTACCAAGCATGATGAAATCTGCACCGATAGCTAAAGCTAATGTTACATGGTGATCGTGAACGATACCACCATCTGAACATACTGGAACATAAATACCAGTTTCTTTGAAATATTCATCTCTTGCTTTACAAACATCGATTAGGGCTGTAGCTTGTCCTCTACCAATACCCTTTGTTTCACGAGTAATACAAATAGAGCCGCCACCGATACCAACTTTTACGAAGTCAGCACCAGATTCTGCTAAGAATCTAAATCCGTTAGCATCAACTACGTTACCTGCACCAACTTTAACCTTATCGCCGTATTTTGATCTAATCCAAGCGATTGTTTGTTTTTGCCATTCAGAGAAACCTTCTGATGAGTCAATACATAAAACATCAACACCTGCTTCAACTAATGCTGGAACACGTTCTGCATAGTCTCTTGTGTTGATACCTGCACCAACTACATATCTCTTTGAAGCATCCAATAGTTCATTTGGATTTTGCTTATGGTTGTCATAATCCTTTCTAAATACTAAATATAATAAATTACCTTCTTTTGAAATAATTGGAAGAGCATTTAATTTGTTATCCCAAATGATATCATTTGCTTCCTTTAGTGAAACACCTTCGTAAGCATAAACTAATTTATCAAATGGAGTCATAAATGTCTCAACTTTTGTATCTAAAGACATACGAGATACTCTATAGTCTCTATCTGTAACAACACCAACAAGTTTACCATTTGCTGTTCCGTCTACAGTAACAGCTACAGTTGTATGACCTGTTTGTGCTTTTAAATCAAGAATATCTTTAAGAGTTTGATCTGGTCTAATGTTTGTGTTACTTGTAACAAAACCAGCCTTATAAGACTTAACTCTCTTAACCATTGCTGCTTCATTTTCAATTGATTGTGCACCATAAATAAATGAAACGCCACCTTCAGCAGCTAATGCTATGGCAAGTCTATCGCCTGAAACTGATTGCATGATTGCTGATACCATTGGAATGTTTAGAGAAATAGCTGGTTCTTCTTTACCCTTTCTAAACTTTACAAGTGGAGTCTTAAGTGAAACGTTTGCTGGAATACATTGACTTGATGAATAACCTGGAATTAGTAGATATTCGTCAAATGTATGAGATGGTTCATTAATAAATACTGCCATATAAAAATCTCCTTGATTAAATTTTATTTTTACTATTTAAACATAAACCAATTTTTGTAGTCAAATAGTTTATGTTGCGGATTATAAAAAAACGGACTCTCGCACTGAGAGCCCATAATTTTATGATAACAATAATTTGTCGCTTGCCATTTCCTCGCCAGTCTTTTGGCCGAATAACTTTAATAAGTCTGGAACAGTAAGCTTTGCTTTTTCTTCCCCTCTAATATCTAGCACAATCTTTCCGTCAGATAACATAATTAATCTATTTCCGTACTTAATTGCGTCTTGCATATTATGAGTAATCATTAATGTTGTAAGACTATTATCTTTAACAATTTGATCTGTTAATTCTAAAACCTTTTTTGCAGTCTTAGGATCTAGAGCAGCTGTGTGCTCATCAAGAAGTAAAAGCTTTGGTTTTTGTAATGTTGCCATTAACAAAGTTAATGATTGTCTTTGTCCACCAGATAGAAGTTCAACCTTAGTAGACATTCTATTTTCAAGACCTAAATCCAAAATCTTTAATAATTCTTTATATTCAAGTCTTTCTTTCTTAGTAATACCTGGCTTTAAGAATCTTCTCTTGCCACGGCGAGCAGCAAGTGCTAAATTTTCGTCGATTTGCATTCCTGCAGCAGTTCCCATAATAGGATCTTGGAATACTCTTCCTAAGTACTTAGCTCTCTTATGTTCTGGCATTTCTGTAACATTAACGCCATCGATAATTACTTCACCTTTATCTGGAGTATATGTACCAGCAACGATATTCATAAGTGTAGATTTACCTGCACCATTACCACCGATAACGGTTACGAAATCCCCATCGTTTAATACAAGATCAATACCATTTAATGCTTTCTTTTCATTAACAGTACCTTTATTGAAGGTTTTATATATATCATTAATAATTAACATATTATACTTCACCTCCATCTTTACTTGCATTTTTCTCTACTCTATGAGCAGCATCATCAATTGGCTTTTCATCAAATGGGTTTGCCTTCTTATGGCTTTCATCAACAACTACTGGAGCTTCAACCACCATAACTGGAGCTTCTTCCTCAGCAGCATTAATTATTCCCTTTGCAGCAACTTCGTCTACAAGAACACTCTTTTTAACGAATCCCCATTTCTTTAGAATCTTACTAAATGAATACCTCTTTCTTAAATATGGAACTCCTAAGAATACAGCAACTACTAACGCAGATAACATCTTTAATAAGTCTGTATCTAATCCTAATGATATTACTAATTGATATACGATATAGTAAATAACACCACCAAGAACTACACCAAATAATTGCATTGCGAAATTCTTACCATACTTTGGAATCCAAGAAACAGCAGCTGTACCAATAATAACAGCAGCAAGGCCGATAACAATTGCACCTTTACCCATGTTGATATCAGCAAATCCTTGATATTGAGCAAGAAGTGCACCAGATAAAGCAACAAGACCATTAGATAATACTAATCCAAAAGACTTATTGAAGTTAACGTTAATACCTTGAGCTTTAGCCATTCTAGGATTACATCCTGTAGCTCTTACACCTGAACCATATTCTGTTCCGAAAAACCAATATAGAGCAGCTATAATTACTGCAACAAAACCAAGACCAATACAAATTGCTGTATTTACTTTTAATTGTGTTAAAAGTACTGGTAATGTTCTAGCGCTAACTGGCATATTTGCTTGACCTAATATCTTCAAGTTTATAGACCAAAGCATTAGCTGAGTTAAAATACCAGCAAGAATTGCAGGTATACCCATAAATGTATGGAAAAGTGCAGTAACTAATCCTGCTAGTGCACCTGCCAAGAAAGCTGCAATTAATGCAACCCATACATTAGTTCCATTAGAAAGCAGAATCGCACAGACGCAAGCGCCTGTGGTAATCGATCCATCTACTGTCAAATCGGCAATATCCAAAACTTTAAAAGTTAAGTAAACACCGACTGCCATTATGCCCCATATTAATCCTTGTGCAACAGCACCAGGTAGAGCATTTAAAAATGCCATACTCTCTTTCCTTCCTTTAAATTATTCGTTAATTGCTACGTAATTTTCTGGAACTGTAATTCCTAAAGCTGTGCAACGAGAAGCAACATATTCATATGTTGTTGAACTTGCATATTCAATAGGCATTAATGCTACGTTCTTACCAAGTAAGATTTGAGCAGCCATATGACCTGTTACTTTTCCTAAATCATAGTAGCTGATAGATAATGTAGCAACTCCACATCCCTTAGCAATACCTTCTTCGCCAGCAATTACTGGAATTCTAGCTGGTTCTAAAATAGCATTGATAGATGCAGCATTATTTGCACATGTATTATCTGTTGGAATATAAACAGCATCAACAGCTCCAACAAAGCTATTTACAACAGAAGCTAAGTCGTTAGTGTCTGAGAATGACTTCTTAACTACTGTAACATCCTTGTGATTTTGCTTAATAAACTTTTCTACTTGTTCTACTTGATACTTTGAGTTAGCTTCTGAAGAGCAGTATAAGATACCAACCTTCTTTGCTGTAGGAATTAATTCAAAGATCATATCAGCTTGCTTATCTAATGGAGCGCAATCTGATGTACCTGAAATGTTGTTTCCTAAAGTACCTTTAAAGTCTTTAACACCAAGAGCAGTGCCATATTCTGTAATAGAAGTTCCTAATACAGGAATTGTTAATGTAGCATTTGCTGCAGCTTGTAATGCTGGAGTAGCATTTGCCATGATTAAATCATATTTTGAGCTTACAAATTTATTTGCAATTGTTGAGCAAATTGCTGGATCGCCTGAAGCATTTTGGATATCAACAGTTACTTTCTTTCCTGCAGCTTCCATCTCTTCTGTAAGAGCATCAACGAATCCTTGTGTAGCAGCATCTAGAGCAACGTGTTGTACAAGTTGACATACACCTACTGTATATTCTGCTTTGTCTGGAACTAGATAAATTGAAATGTCTTGTTCTTGATCACATGACATAAACATTGTTGCACATAAAGAAACGACAACAATTGCCATAACAGCAATAACTAAAAATCTCTTAGTGTTTTTCATAAGTAAACTCCTTGTTTATTTGTGAATTTTAATGACTTTATAATAAAAATCTAGTTTTTAGTATACTATCGCGAGGTATCGTAGTCAATAAATATATTATTTATATATGTAAAATGGGGCTGTTCGAAAACCTAAAATTTAAGAACAGTCCCTTTTTCATACTGAAATAACCATTTTTGTTAAAATAATGCCATATGGAGAAAAACTTATGGCATATTTTACTACAAGAAAAGTGTTCATGATGCCTTCCT
>JAEEGL014065621.1_pt1 | contig 79191 bp, 58 predicted proteins | sample 9134231 | NCBI WGS metagenome assembly JAEEGL01 (sample SAMN16246548, study PRJNA631951) | gut metagenome | biome: gut microbiome; feature: rumen; material: fiber-attached | host: Bos | place: Iran: Karaj | collected 2018-10 | reverse complement strand
GTAGAGGGTGGTCAGACAGATGCTGCCGGTTACGAGGGCATCTTCCGTCAGATGAAGGAAGAGTTTGGCTTCAAGTATGTCGTCTCTACGCTCAGGGAGAGCTTCTCGGCAACATTCAACGGATGGAAGGCACTCATCTTCGACGGCAAGGAGTTCTACCAGTCGAAGCGCTACGAAATCAATCCCATCATCGACCGCGTGGGCGGTGGCGACTCGTTCTCGGGCGGACTCATTCATGGCCTGCTGACTAAAGAAACACAGGGGGAGGCCCTTGAATTTGCCGTGGCTGCCTCGGCACTGAAGCACACCATCAACGGCGACTTCAATCTTGTAAGCACTGAAGAAGTGGAAAGTCTGGCTGGCGGCAACGCCAACGGACGCGTTCAAAGATAATTGACAATTAAGAATGAAACAGTTTGAATACAAAGTAGTTACCCGACTTGTGGGCGTGGAGAAGAAACTCAACCAGCTGGGCTTTGAAGGCTGGGAACTGGTGGCCTACGAATGTGGAACATACATTTTTAAACGCGAATACAAAGAAGAATAATCATGGCAAAGTTTGATAAATTAGCCGTTTTGAAGAAAATCGGCGACACGGGAATGGTTCCCGTCTTTTACCATAAGGACCTCAACACCTGCAAGAATGTGGTGAAAGCATGCTACGAAGGTGGCGTGCGGGCCTTTGAATTTACCAACCGCGGCGATTTCGCTCACGAGATATTCGGAGAGCTGGTGAAATGGGCCGACAAAGAATGTCCGGAACTCGCTCTCGGCATCGGCTCTGTGGTGGATGCTCCCACGGCAGCTCTTTACATTCAGCTTGGTGCCAACTTCGTGGTGGGACCGCTGTTCAACCCCGAGATAGCACCTGTATGCAATCGCCGTCTGGTGCCCTATTGCCCGGGGTGCATGACAGTCAGCGAGATAGGAAAAGCCCAAGAGCTGGGCTGCGACCTCACAAAGGTGTTCCCCGGCGATGTGGTGGGACCCAACATGGTGAAAGGCCTCAAGGCTCCCATGCCATGGTCGAAGATCATGGTGACCGGCGGCGTGGCTCCCGAAGAGGAAAACCTCAAGGGATGGTTCAAGGCTGGCGTGTACTGCGTAGGCATGGGCTCAAAATTGTTCCCCAAGGACAAGGTGGCAGCCGGCGACTGGCAATATGTAACCGACAAGTGCAAGGAAGCACTCGGCTATGTAGCCAAGGCACGGGCATAAGCCTCTAAGGGAAAAGTTGAAAAAATGAAAGACGATGGCGACATCTTCACTGATATTCGAGCCAGACTGCACTCAGATGGCCCGTCAGTGACATGCGCTTCGACTGTCTTTCGTTTTTTCAACTTTTCCCTTTTTTCCATTCTCCTTTTCCCCTTTCTTCTTTCCTGCCATTCGCCAAACAGGGAAAAGGTGGACCGGCTCAACGAGCTGTCGTATTATTTCCACTACAAAAACATTGACTCCACACGGCACTACGCCCTGAAGGCGTTGGCCATGGCCGACAAATACCACGATGGACGTGCCGAGGCACTCAACAACCTGGCCTTTGTAAACATCTCGCTGATGAACTACAAGGAGGCCAACAGTCAGCTGGACAGCGTGGAACTTTACACCGACAACCAGATAGAGCTGATGATTGCCGACATTCAGCAGATGCGCCTTTGCCAGCGAGAGTCGCGCAACAAGGATTTCTACGACTATCAGGAAAAAGCGGCACGCGCCCTCCGACGCATCAACGAAGAACGCGCCACGCTCAACGACCATCAGCAGCGCCGGATGATATATGCCGAAAGCGAGTTCTGCATCGTCACCTCCACCTATTATTATTATGTAGGACAGATGAAGGCATCGGCAGAAGCACTGGAAAGAATTGATGCCAACGGCGAAATTCAAAAAGACACCGCACAATTCCTGAACTACCTCTACCAGATTGGCGCGGGCGGCGTCATCAACGACGGCACCAAGGAGCAAATAGGTCAACAGGAATGGGATTACCTCATGCGTTGCTACATGATTTCCCACCGTTCGGGCGACTTATATTGGGAGGCCAACGCCCTTCAGGGCATGAGCGAGCACATGTTTGAGCCCGACCGCCGCGACCGCCTCATCAACGACAACCTGCCGGCCATGAAATTCATCAATCCCGACAACATGCCCGACACCCTTCTTGCCGGTTACCTGGCACAAAAATCATTGGAAATGTTTGCCGGCATTGGCGATGTCTATCAGATAGCAGGCTCCTACCGCACCCTGGCACAATGTTATTGGGCCATCGGCGACTACCATTCTTCCATTATCTGCCTGGAGAAAGCGCTCCATGAAAACGAAGCCATCGAACAGGCTCCCGACCTGGTGGCCAGCATCCGCGAGCGCCTGTCGCTCACCTATTCAGCCATCGACGACAAGAAAAACAGCGACATCAACAGGAACATCTACCTCGACATGCAGAAGCTCACGCGACAAGACAGTGAGCTCGAAGCGCGTGCCGAACAGCTCAACCGCTCCTCGGCACAGCTCAACATGATGATTTCGGCCGTGGTGCTCATGATTGTTGTCGTGGCGCTGTCAATCGTTTTCTTTGACTACCTGCGCCGCCGCAAGGACCGCAACAAACCGCTGCACGACCTCTTGCGCCCGTTGCAAGAATGGCAACAGACCAACGAGCAGCATTTCAACGAACTGGCCGAGCGTGCCGACGAAATCAGCGAGGCCTACTCGCTGAGCCAGATCAACATCAACAAAAACCGGCGGCGAAACGTGGAGAACCGCGCCAAGATTTTCCTTGTGAACAGCATTACACCGCTCATCGACAGAATTATCAACGAGGTGAAACGCCTCAAAAACTCCGACGAAAGCGACAAGGTCAGGCAAGAAAGGCTTGAATACATGGTCGAGCTGACGGAACAAATCAACGACTACAACAACGTGCTCACACAATGGATTCAGCTGCAGCAGGGACAGTTGTCGCTCCACATCGAGAGTTTCCGCGTGCAGGACCTCTTCGACATCGTGAAACGCTCACGCATGGCGTTCAAGCTGAAGGGCATTAACCTTCAGGTAATGGCTACCGACGAAGTGGTGAAGGCCGACCGCATCCTCACGCTGTTCATGGTGAACACCATTGCCGACAATGCCCGAAAGTTCACTCCCGCCGGCGGCACCGTGACCATTTCGGCCAGCAGGAAAGAAACGACGGGCGAGACGGGAACGCAGGAATGTGTGGAAATCTCCATTCAGGACACCGGCGTGGGCATGGACGAGGAACAGTTGTCAACTGTCTTCGACCGCAAGGTGTCGGGCGGTCACGGTTTCGGACTGATGAACTGCCGCGGCATCATTGACAAATACCGCAAAGTGAGTCAGATTTTCAATGTCTGCACCATCAACGCCAAGAGCGCACCGGGCCAGGGAAGCACCTTCTCATTCCGCCTGCCCAAGGGAGTGTTGCGCTTGCTGCTGTTGCTCTCATTCGGACTTTCCCTACCCTCCCCCGCCGCTTTTGCCAATGGCCGGCATGACCTTCAGGAACGTGCGTCGGCCTTTGCCGACAGCGTTTATAGCAACAACCTGAACGGCGACTACCGCGGTGCCATCCTCTTCGCCGACAGCGCCATCATGTTGGTCAACCAACAGCAGACGCTTTTGGGCGACACCCATCCGCCGCTCATGCTTCTCGACACGTCGGCCAACGAACCGCCCGAGCTGTCGTGGCACCGCGACAGCGTGCACATCGACTACAAAATGCTGCTCTTCCTCCGCAACGAAATTGCCGTGGCTGCCCTGGCACGTCACGACTGGCCCTTATATACTTATAATAATAAGGTATATACACAACTTTATAAGGAACTGACCGCCGACCCCACGCTGGGGGCATACGTAAAGACCATGCAGCGTTCAGAGGTCAACAAGAACATTGCCATCATCCTCCTTGTGTTGTTGCTCGTGGCCATCGTGGTGGCCTATTACATGCTTTACTATAGGCACCGCCTCTATTTCCGGTTCTGCATGGAGCATGTGGAACACATCAACGAAATGCTGCTCAGCGATGAAACCAACGAGGCCAAGCTTGCTCTGCTCAACCGCCAGATGTCGAACGCCAGCCGATTCCCGCCGGAGCTGCTCAGTATTGTGACGCAAATCAGGCAGGCACTGCAACAAAGCGTGGAAACCGACAAAAGTCAGCAACTCAACATCGAGCTGGCCGAGGACGAGTGCCGGCGTGCGGAATACGAGAACCAGAAGCTCTATGTGAGCAACAACGTCCTCGACAACTGCCTCAGCACCCTCAAGCACGAGACGATGTATTACCCCAGCCGCATCCGACAACTGGTGGACGAAGTGAAGCTGAAAAATGAAGACCCCACTTCATCGCAGGTGGAGGCCATCGACGAGCTTGTCATGTACTACAAAGAGCTTTACGCCATCCTCTCTGAACAGGCCATGCGACAGGTGGAGAGCATCAAGCACGAGTGCCGCCCCTTCGACATCCATGGCGCAACGGTGCTGGGCGAAGAGGGCATGATTCGCTACCTTTTTGAATTATTGCAAAAGCAGTCGGGCGAAAAACTGTTGCCCGTAACGTCCAGCAATCAAGGCATATACGTCACCTTCACGCTCGACATGGCCAAGCTTCCACCCCGACAGTTCTTCATCCCGTCAACAGAGAACATCCCCTTCCTCATCTGTCGCCAGATAGTTAGGGAAAACAGCGAGCTCACCAACCGCCACGGCTGTGGCATCATTGCCACCCCACGCGAACAGGGCGGCACCCGCATCACCGTGACGCTGGCAAGCGGAGCCCCCCTCTCATCCCCCCAAAGGGGGGAGGTCCAGCCAGCTTCCTCCTTTACTCCTTAAGCTCCTATAAAATTATATACTTTGAGGAAAATAAAACAACATCTCCTTTATTCCCCAAACTCTTTATGAATAAAAAAAACCTTAGAAAAGACATTGGAAAAGAGACTTTCTCCTTAACTCCAAAAGCTCCTTAGAAATAAATAAAAAACCTTAGAAAAGACATTGGAAAAGAGACTTTCTCCTTAACTCCAAAAGCTCCATAGAAATAAATAAAAACCTTAGAAAAGACATTGGAAAAGAGACTTTCTCCTTAACTCCAAAAGCTCCATAGAAATAATAAATATAAACCCATAGAAATAAATAATCCTTAGAATAAAAACGCTCCATGGAACAATTCAAAGTCATTATTGTGGAAGACGTCCCCCTGGAACTGAAAGGCACGGAAGGCATTTTCCGCAACGACATCCCCGAAGCCGAGATCATCGGCACCGCAGAGAACGAAACCGCCTACTGGCGTCTCATCAAGCAATCCAAGCCCGACCTCGTCCTCCTCGACCTCGGACTGGGCGGCTCCACCACCGTCGGCGTGGAAATCTGCCGTCACACCAAAGAGGCCTACCCCGCCATAAAGGTCCTTATCTTCACAGGCGAGATTCTCAACGAGAAACTATGGGTTGACGCCCTCGACGCCGGTTGCGACGGCATCTGCCTCAAGAGCGGCGAACTGCTCACGCGCGGCGACGTCGCCAGCGTCATGTCGGGCAAGAAGATGGTGTTCAACCAGCCCATCCTCGAAAAAATCATCGACCGCTTCAAGCGTAGTGTCGGCAGCCAGCTCATGCGCCAGGAGGCCCTCGTGAGCTACGAAATCGACGAATACGACGAGCGATTCCTCCGCCACCTCGCCCTCGGCTACACCAAGGAGCAAATCACCAACCTCCGCGGCATGCCCTTTGGCGTGAAAAGCCTTGAAAAGCGGCAGAACGAGCTCATACAGAAACTCTTCCCCGAAGGCAACGGTGGTGTGGGCATCAATGCCACGCGCCTGGTGGTCAGGGCCTGCGAGCTGCGCATCATTGACATCGACAACCTGGTGGCCGACGAAGAATGAGCAACACCCCCACCCCGTCGCCCTGGCATCATTTTGCGGCCAAGGCAGCCATGGTGCTCGCCATCCTTCAGGCACTCCTTATCCTGGTGTCGTGGATTGTCAGCTCGGCCATGCCCGGCCTCGGCGTGCGCTCACTGCTCGCCAGCGAGGGCATCAGGTGGTTCTTCGACCATTTCCAGGACCACCTGTCGTCGCCCCTGCTGGCATGGCTCATCCTGTTGCCTATCGGCATCGGCAGCTACTGCCATTCCGGGCTCCACAAGACGCTTTGCGCCCTGGTGCGCGGCAAGTCGCTGACACTGCGCCAGCGTTACGGTCTCGCCATCGTTTTCATCGAGTTTCTTCTGTTTCTCCTTGTCATGGTGCTGCTTACCTGTGTGGGCCATGGCCTTCTGCTCAGCGGAACGGGACAGCTGTTCCCCAGTCCCTTCAGCCGTTCCGTGGTGCCCGCCCTTGCCTTCATAGCCACGGTGGGTGCCCTTACTTACGGTGTTCTCAGCCGACGCATCACCACCTTGTCGTCGGCCATGTACATTCTCACCCGCGGTTTCATTCCCATGTTGCCGCTCTACGTCGTTTACATCGTCGCCACACAGCTTTGGCACTCCCTGCGCTACGTCTGCGACTTTTAACACGCAGCATTTTCATTCCCCAAAACACAAATATAATCTCGTACATTGCGATGTACCATTTTTGATACGGATTACATATTCTATTATTATCGGCAGACGAATTATAGATTCGCCCGAATTTCTATAGATTCTATAGAGCTCTATAGACAACAGGCATTGCCTTCCACTTGCGGAAGGCAATGTGCATTACGGCGAGCACAGACTGCTTACAAATTGTAACCTTAGGCTTGTAACAATCCCTGATATTTGGTAAAAAATCTTTACGAAATCCAATATTTTCACTACTTTTTGTAACTATTTGATTATCAAGAGAATCAAAATTGACCGAAGTTTGACCGCAAATTGCGGGGGGAAATTTGCCAATTCTCTCCTCTCAAACTGCCAAATCTCTCCCCGCAATTTGCGGTCAAACTCCTTGGGATATGCAAAGCGTCTTGAAAAATCTTTACAAAATAATTGTAAGGAAGGAATAAAAGAACGGGGCGGGTTGTTAAGAAAAACGGAGTTTTCCTTTTGCATTTCGCTCGTTTATCCGTACCTTTGCACAAAAGAACAAAAATGGAAGACTGTATCAGCGTGAAAAACGCGCGGGTGAACAACCTGAAAGGAGTGTCGTTGTCCATTCCGCGCAACCGCCTTGTGGTGGTGACCGGCGTGTCGGGGTCGGGAAAATCGTCGCTGGCTTTCGACACGCTCTATGCCGAGGGTCAGCGTCGCTATGTGGAGTCGCTGTCGAGCTATGCCCGCCAGTTCCTCGGACGCATGAACAAGCCGGAGTGTGACCATATCGGCGGCCTGCCGCCAGCCATCGCCATCGAGCAAAAAACCATTGCCCGAAACCCGCGGAGCACAGTAGGCACCAGTACGGAGGTGTACGACTACCTGCGGTTGCTCTTCGCCCGCATCGGCAAGACTTTCTCGCCCGTCAGCGGTTGCGAGGTGAAGCGGAACGGAACGGAAGACGTCATCGGTTGCATGAGGCAGTATGGCCACGGCACCCGCTTCGTGGTGCTGGCCCCCCTCCTTGTGGGCGAAGGGCGCACGTTGCGCCGGCAGTTGGAAAAAGAAGTGGCGCAGGGCTTCGTGCGCGTGGCATGCCGCGGTGAGCTGCTGCGCATGGACGACCTGCTGGCCGACGGCGACCGAGTGGAAAAGCTGGAGGCCGAGGCAAAGCATACGGGAGAGCGCCTGCTATGGCTCGTGGTGGACCGCATGAGTGCCAGCGACAACAAAGACACGTTGTCGCGACTGACCGAGGCCGCCGAGACAGCCTTCTACGAGGGTGGCGGCGAGTGCCGGCTGATGGTGCTGCCCGGAAATATCTGCCACGACTTTTCCATACGCTTCGAGGCCGACGGCATGACCTTCGAGGAATCCAGCGACCGCCTGTTCTCGTTCAACTCGCCGGCAGGGGCCTGCCCCGAGTGCGAGGGTTTCGGACAGGTCATCGGCATCGACGAGAAACTGGTGATTCCCAACACATCGCTGAGCGTGGCTGCCGGTTGCGTGGTGTGCTGGCACGGCGAGAAGATGAAGATGTGGCAAGACGAGTTCTGCCGCCGTGCCGTAAAAGACGACTTCCCCATTTTTGAACCATATTATAACCTGACAGCCAGGCAAAAAGACTGGCTGTGGCACGGACTGCCCTCAGACCGGGGGCACATCGGCGGCAAGGTGTGTATCGACGCCTTCTTCCAGATGGTCAAGGATAACCAATACAAAATACAATACCGCGTAATGATGAGCCGCTACCGCGGAAAGACGATATGTCCGAAATGCCGCGGCACCAGGCTGAAGCCCGAGGCCGCCTATGTGAAGATTGGCGGCATGAGCATCACCGACCTGGTGGAAATGCCCGTTGGAGAGCTGAAGCGGTGGTTTGAAAGGCTGACACTCGACGACCACGACACGGCGGTGGGCGGGCGCCTGCTGACGGAAATAGGCCAGCGCCTCCAGTTCCTGACCGACGTGGGACTGGAATACCTCACGCTGAACAGGCCGTCGAACACGCTGTCGGGCGGTGAGGCGCAGCGCATCAACCTGGCCACGTCGCTCGGAAGCAGCCTGGTGGGTTCGCTCTATATCCTCGACGAGCCGAGCATCGGCCTGCATTCGCGCGACACGCAAAGGCTAATCAGTGTGCTCAGGCAACTTCGCGACATTGGCAACACCGTGATGGTGGTGGAACACGACGAAGAAATGATGAGAGCCGCCGACTGGCTCATCGACATCGGCCCCGACGCCGGAAGACTGGGCGGCGAAGTGGTTTTTGCAGGAAAGGCCGACGACACTGCAGCGGCGGAAAACGGCAGGAGCCATACACTGGACTACCTGAACGGGCGCGAAACGATTGACGTTCCGGCAAGCCGGCGGCAATGGAACCGAAGAATCAGGCTTACCGGCTGCCGCATGAACAACCTGAAAGGCATTGACGTGGACTTTCCGCTGAACGTGCTCACGGTGGTGACCGGCGTGTCGGGGTCGGGAAAGTCGTCGCTGGTGCGCGGCATTCTGTACCCGGCACTGAAGCGCCACCTGAGCGAGGTGGCCGACATGCCCGGCGACTATACGGGCCTGGCGGGGGAATGGGAAGCCGTGAAACACGTGGAAATGGTGGACCAAAACCCTATCGGGAAGAGCACGCGGTCGAATGCCGCCACCTATGTGAAGGCCTACGACGCCATCAGGCAGTTGTTTGCCGAGCAGCCTCTGGCACAACAGATGGGCTTCTCGCCGCAATACTTCTCGTTCAACGCCGACGGCGGACGTTGCGAAGAGTGTAAGGGCGCGGGAACCATCACCGTGGAGATGCAGTTCATGGCCGACCTAGAAATGGTGTGCGAGGCGTGCCACGGCAAACGCTTCAAACCCGACATCCTGGAGGTACGCTACCACGGGAAAAACATCTACGACGTGCTCGACATGACCGTGGGCGAGGCCATCGCATTCTTTTCTGAAGACATGCCGGCAGGGAAAGATGGGGCACAGCAAAGGGCCATCGTGGAACGGCTGAATCCCCTCGACGACGTGGGACTGGGATACATCAAGCTGGGGCAGAACTCGTCAACGCTCTCGGGCGGCGAGAACCAGCGCGTGAAACTGGCCTACTTCATAGGGCAGGAACGCCAGGAGCCCACGCTCTTTATCTTCGACGAGCCCACCACGGGCCTACATTTCCACGACATCAAGAAACTGCTGCACGCCTTCGACGCCCTCATCGTGCGCGGACATTCGGTGCTCGTCATCGAGCATAACCTCGAGGTGGTGAAATGTGCCGACCACGTCATCGACCTCGGTCCCGACAGCGGCGACAAGGGCGGGTGCCTGGTATGTGCCGGCACGCCGGAAGATATCGCACAATGCCCCAACAGTATCACAGGTAAATATTTAAAGGAGAAGCTCTTATGAACGACATACTGACACAACTCAACACCCCGCAACGCGAAGCCGTGGAATACTGCGACGGCCCGGCACTGGTCATCGCCGGTGCCGGCTCGGGAAAGACGCGCGTGTTGACATTTAAAATAGCATGGCTGCTGATGCAGGGCATGAAGCCATGGAACATCCTGGCACTGACCTTCACCAACAAGGCGGCACGCGAGATGAAAGAGCGCGTGGCGGCCTTCGTGGGCGAAGAGGTGGCCATGCGGCTGAGAATGGGAACATTCCACAGCGTGTTTGCCAGAATTCTCAGGGTGGAGGGACATCTGCTGGGATACAACGGACAGTTCACCATCTATGATGAAACCGACAGCCGCTCGGTGCTGAAAAGCATCATCAAGGAAATGAAACTCGACGACAACATCTATAAACCGGCCGCCGTCCACGCCGTTATCAGCATGGCAAAAAACCATATCATAACGGCCGAGCGTTATATGGAAGACTACGAGGCGCAGCAACGCGACAAAGAGCGGAAAATGCCGGCCATAGCCGACATCTACAAGACTTATGCCGACCGCTGCCGGCAGGCAAACGCCATGGACTTCGACGACCTGCTGCTCATGACCTACAAGTTGTTTGACGAACATGAGGAGGTAAGGGCGAAATATGAACAGATGTTCCATTATGTGCTTGTGGACGAATATCAAGACACCAATAGCGTGCAGAAGGAAATTTTGTGGCAGCTGACGCGCAACCACCAGAAGATTTGCGTGGTGGGCGACGATGCGCAGAGCATCTATGCCTTCCGTGGTGCCAACATCGACAACATTCTCGGCTTCAAGTCGCTGTATAACGACGTGAGGGAGTTTAAGTTGGAACAAAACTACCGTAGCACGCAACGCATCGTGAAGGCCGCCAACAGCTTGATAAAAAAGAATAAGTGGCAGATAGAGAAAGACGTGTTCAGCGAGAACGAAAAGGGCGACCTGCTGCAGCTCAAGGAGGCCTTCAACGACAAGGAAGAAGCCATCATCGTGACCAACGACATCGAGCGCATCAGGCGCAATGAGCATTGCTCCTATAGCGATTTCGCAGTGCTCTACCGCACCAACGCCCAGAGCAGGAGCTTCGAGGAGGTGATGCGTCAAAAGAACATTCCCTACAGGATTTACGGCGGCATGAGTTTCTATCAGCGGAAAGAAATAAAAGATGTCATCGCCTATTTCCGGCTGACCATCAATCCCGATGACGAGGAGGCGTTCAAGCGCATCATCAACTATCCTTCAAGGGGCATCGGAAACACCACGCTCGACAAGATAGCACTGGCTGCCACCAGCCACCAGGTGAGCTTCTGGCAGGTGCTCGACAATCCGCCGCAATACGGCATGCAGGCCAACAGGGGAACCCTGGCCAAGCTTCAGGCCTTTAAAATCATGATGGAGGACTTCAGGGCAAGGTTGCAGGCCCTCGACGCATACGAGCTGGGAACCGCCATCATCCAAGAGAGCGGCATACTGCAAGAACTCTCGGAAGACGACACCGACGAGGCAAAGGCAAGGCGCGAGAACCTTGATGAATTCATGGCCGGTTTGAAGGGATTTGTTGAAGAGCGCCAGCAGACAGGCGACAGCGAAGACACCAGGCTGGAGCGCTTCGTGCAGGAAGTGTCATTGCTCACCGACATTGAGGACAATGAGGGAGATGCTGATGGGCCGAAGGTGTCGCTGATGACCATACACAGTGCCAAGGGACTGGAATACGACACCGTTTTCGTGGTGGGACTTGAGGAAAACATCCTGCCCAGCCAGCAGTCGGCAGGCAACAGCCGTCAGATAGAAGAAGAGCGGCGACTGCTCTATGTGGCCATCACCCGTGCCCGCAAGCACTGCATCCTTTCCTACGCCAAGCAGCGTTTCCGCTATGGCCGTATGGAAATAGGCACGCCCAGCCGCTTCCTGCGCGACATTGACACCAGCCTGATGAAGAAGCCCGACGGTCTGGGCGCTTTCCCTGCCAGCGGCTACGCCCCATGGCGCGGGGGACAAAATTCGCGTCCCGTGGCCAGTCAATTCAAAGCCGACCCCAAGCCCCGCGTGGTCACCCACCGCGAAGAACCTGCGCAGTCGCCTTTTTCTCCGTCGTTCCTGGAATTTCTCGCCGAGAAAAATCCAAGGCTCCGCAAGCTTTCCGAAGTTACAAAACAACCGTCGCCGGCATCCGCACCTGCCGCACCCGCGGGGAAAACTCCGCTCAACGAAGGTGATGTCATTGAGCACGACCGCTTCGGCATCGGCGAGGTCATCAAAGTTGAGGGAACCGGCGAGAACACAAAGGCCACAGTGCGCTTCAAGCAAGTAGGGGAAAAGCAGCTGTTGCTGAAATTTGCCAAGTACAAAGTGGTAAAATCTTCTAAGTGAAGAGTGAAAAAGAGTGAACTCTTTTAAATGATGAATTATGAGTTATGAGGTTTAGCCGCCGCGCATCATTCATCACTGATAACTCATAATTAAAAATGATTTTTACTACAGTCCATAAAACTCAAGGTATTGCCGCGCCACCTTCAGGTAGTCGTGGTGCCGCCTTACATATTCCATGCTCTCGCTTTTCAGCCGCGGAATCATCTCGGGATGTGTCACCAGTTCCACTAGTTGGCGGTACACGCTTTCCTCGTCGGGCAGCACATTGATGATGGGCCTGAGCTGCGTTTCGTTCAATATCTCATAGTTCTCGGGTTCTCCGCCGCCAATGTTGATGATGCCTTTCGACATGGCAAGCAGTGCATTCATCGACGGAGTGTAGGAATAGAGCTGGTCGAGGATGGCATCGCTGCCGTTCATCATTTGTCCATAGATGTTGAAAGGCACGCTTTCCGCCTTCACCAGTTCCATCTTTTCAGGATATTCCCGCGCCACCCTTTCGGCCGCTTTCAACATGATGTCGGTTCCTTTGTAAGCCGACCTCTCGCGGTTCACGCCAATGAAAATCCTTACTTTCTTTTTCAAATCCGACGCCGTTTCCCCGTTCTGCCCTTCCCCGGGCTTTATCGGGAAGGGAATGAAACGCGTTTTCTCGGGAAACAACGGTTGATAGCACGCCCAGTATTCGTAAAGTCCGGCAATGATGCCGTTGCACTCCCTTGCCACCGTTTCGTTGAGCCGTTGCTTGTCGGTGCCCACCCAGTCTTTCCGTTCTTTCTCTGCATCGGCATTGGTCCGTCGTGTGTCGCCGATGTTGAAGTCGCTGTACCTCATAGGGCGCAACGTGTCGTTGACATGCACCCAATAGTAGTCCATGCCGAAGGCTCCGAGAAAAATTTTGCGGTTATGTTTTTTCAGGAACCTGAACACCGGCTCAATGCGCGCGGCCTTCAGTTCCAGGAACATGGGGTTGATAATCTGCACCACGTCGAACCCCCTCAGCCGCGGCAACGTGGCCGCCAACTTGGCCATGTAGGCCACGCCGCCCCAGGTCCCCGGCCGCCTGACGAGCGAGATGTCGCGCGGATAGTTTTTCCAAAAATCGCCGTTGCTCACCACCAGCACGTCGTGGCCGAGCCTTTTGAAAGCCTCGGCCAGCGTGGCATGCACATTGCTATATTCTCCGAGCAGCAGGATTTTCATTCTCTCAGTCCTTCTTCGTCAACGGTAGCGTGCGCAATAGTATTTTCCTTCCTATCTTGCTCGTGGTAAGCCGCCTGAAAAGCCTGTATTTATTGGTATATTCGCGATAAGGCAAAGGGAAGAGCCCTTTCTTCTCCAACCGTTTCAGCCTTTCCTCCAACTGGTGCTCCGACCGCGTCAGCACAATGATGTTATAGATGTAGTCCATCGTGAGCTGGGCCACGCGCCGTTGCAGGGCCTGCCGCTCGGCCACGGGAAGTGTGGCGGAAAGGTGGTCGAGCTGCGTGATGACATATTCCGTGTCGTCGAGCCGTTTCAACGTCCAGCGCGCCGAACTGTTGTGGACAATGGATTGTGGCCGCTCGCGGTAGTAGTAGGCGCAAGTCTCGGTGCTATAGACGCTGTCGGCCCTCAACACCAGCTGGGGCGTGAACTCCTCGTCCTCATGAAGCAGGTTGGGCGTGAACCGCAGGTCGAGCAGCAGGCTTTTCCGAAACAGGTACCCCCAGGCGCAAGCCCGCAGGTTGTTGTGCCTCATGTATTCCGCGCCGCTCACCGGCCCGTCAAACAGATAGGGCGTGTCGATGCCGGCTTCCTCGTGGGTGAAGGTGAACATCACGATGTCGGGCTGGTGATACCTCACGATGTCGAGGCAATGCTCATAGCCCGCCTTGATGAGGTAGTCATCGGCATCCACGAATTGTATGAACTGCCCGCGGCACAACTCTATGCCGGCATTGCGGGCCGAGCTGAGGCCTTGGTTGTGTTGTCTTAGATAGATGATTTTGTCGCGATATTCCACGATTTCGTTCAACGGCGTCAGGTCGGAACCGTCGTCAACAAGTATCACCTCGCACTCGTTTTCGGTCAGCGAAAGCGAGAAAATGCTCTTCAGGCACTCCTTGAGCATCTCGATGGGTTCGTTGTAATAGGTGATGACGAAGCTCACCAAAGGAGTCGGCAGGTCTTGTGGATTCTGCATAGATGTTTTATTCCTAATAATTTGATTGTTAACGCTTTCAGTCGGTTTTTTAAACCGTTTGTATATAGCGGCTTTATCTTTGCTGAGAGGTCGGGAAGAACAATCTCTCCCGTTTCACCATACACGTCGAGCTGGATGTTCACCGCGTGCATGTAGTAGTCGGTGAAGCCGTCACAGGCGGACCAATGCCGATGGTTCGCCATGGCCGCCACGTGGGCGTCGAGCAACGACCGCAATGCCTCGGCGCCGGCCCGGCGCGTGATGCCCCCGGCATTTTCATAATAGAGGTAATCGCCGAGCGAGGTGGTGGCCACCGCGGTTGCGCGGTCCAAAAGAGCGGGCAGCGTCCACGCGTCTTCAAACGCCTTACCGCGGGGGAAGCGCACATGGTCAAACAGTCCCCGCCTGAAAATTTTGTTGCAGGCATAGGCATGGCCGTAGGCGCGCGTCTGGAACCAATAGTCGTCGCCATTCTCAAAAAGGCGGTCGCCGGGTTGCAGGTGGGCGGCCTGCGGTGTGCCGTAGTGTCTCACCATATTATATTCAAGGATGTCAACGCCGGAATGTCGGGCCAGGAAATCAAGCAGGGGGCGGTAGGTGCCGGGGGCCACCTCGTCGTCGGAGTCCACGAAGGTGACATAATGGCCCTTGGCCAGTGCCAGCCCGGTGTTGCGCGCCTCGCTCAGGCCGCCGTTCTCGCGGTGGATGACGGTCACGGCGCCGTTCTCCTCCGCCATCTTGTCGCATAGTTTTCCGCTACCGTCGGGCGAGCCGTCGTCAACCAGAATGACCTCCATGTCGGGCACGCCCTGGCCCAGCACGCTCAAGACGCATCGCTCAAGAGTGCGCTCTACATCATACACGGGAATGACAACCGACAATTTCACGAGGGCAAAGTTACGAATAAACGAGCGAAATGCAAAAGGAAAACTTGTTTTTCTTTTCATTTCCGAGTTCTGGACATAGGAGCCGACTATGACCGACGCGATAGGAGCCGACGCCACCGTTCTGCCGAATTTGCAATTCGGCAACATTGAGTATCAGCATTTTCAATGCGAAAAAAGAAATAACCCGTTCTGCCGAATTTGCAATTTTTCGTAAACTCAACAGTTTCACAGTCGGCAGCATTGAGTATCAGCATTTTCAATGCGAAAAAAGAAATAACCTTTGTCTCGAATTACAAATTCTTATACTCACGGCAGGCGAATTACAAATTCGCCTGAACGGAAGTTCTGGACGTAGGAGCCGACATTGACCGCACAAAGTAGGGACGCGATGTATCGCGTCCGCAAGCGAAGACAAAATCATTAGTTGTAATTTGTGAATTAAATTAGTTGTAATTAGCTCCAATTCGTTTCAAAAAAACATTAGTTGTAATTAGCTCCAATTCGTTTCATAATAATGTCACACCGTTCTGCCGTATTTGCAATTTTTCGGAAAAATTGACGGATGATTGTCGGATATGTTATAAATGACTTCAGTCCAAACCGCATCCGACTTCAGTCCAAACCGCATCCGACTCCAGTCCAAACCGCATCCGACTGCAGTCCTACTCAAAGACGAACTAAAGTAGGACTGGAGTATTTCCATCCTAAAACGCTATATCCCATCCCGTTATGTCTGCGCTTGTTGGGACATACTTTATGTATGTCCGAAAACACCTGTATTTATGCGCGGACAGGGAACTGAGTATCAGCATTTTTAAAGCGAAATAAAAGACAGCATTTGTCTCGAATTACAAATTCTTATACTCACGGCAGGCGAATTGCAAATTCGCCTGAACGGAAGTATGTCCCTACGAGCATGCACATTGAGCCGAATGGGAGCCGACGCAGTAGGAGCCGACGCGCAGTAGGAGCCGACGCCTCCGAGCGTCGGAGTATATAAAAAAAGGATTGCTTATATTTCACCTATTATTATATATAGTACAACCTTTATTTTAGTTACTCCGACGCTTGGAAGCGTCGGCTCATAGCACGTCGGCTCCTTGCAATTCGTTCTGCCGAACATGTTTTGCTAGCACCCCCGCAAGCCGCCGGTGCCTCGGTAAACTTTTTTTTGGAAAATATGGGAAAAAATTTGTTTCCTTCAAAAAAAAGTACTATTTTTGCATGTCATATTTGACAACCTATGCGTTTTTGCTAAGACAATCGAAAAGTTAAATTCATAATAACATAAGCTTATGACACAAATTAAAGGACGCATTTCGCAGATTATCGGCCCTGTCATCGACGTTTATTTTGACACGAAAGGAGCCGATGCAGAGAAAGTGCTGCCGAAAATCCACGAAGCCCTGCAGGTGAAACGTCCGGGGGGCAACATGCTCGTAATTGAAGTGCAGCAGCACATCGGTGAAGACACGGTGCGCTGCGTGGCCATGGACAACACCGACGGACTGCAGCGCGGACTGGAAGCCATACCGATGGGGTCGCCCATCCTGATGCCCGCCGGCAACCAAATCAAGGGCAGGATGCTCAACGTCATCGGACAGCCCATTGACGGCATGAACCCGCTGGACATGAACGGCGCATACCCCATTCACCGTGAGGCACCGAAGTTTGAGGAACTGTCAACCACCAAGGAGGTGCTGGCCACCGGCATCAAGGTCATCGACCTGCTGGAGCCCTACCTGAAAGGCGGAAAAATCGGACTCTTCGGCGGCGCCGGCGTGGGCAAGACGGTGCTCATCATGGAGCTCATCAACAACATTGCCAAGGGGCACAACGGATTCTCGGTGTTTGCCGGCGTGGGAGAACGCACCCGCGAAGGCAACGACCTCATACGCGAAATGATTGAGAGCGGCGTGGTGAGATACGGAAAGAAATTCCGCGAGGCCATGGAAGAAGGCAAATGGGACCTGTCGCTGGTGGACCCCGTGGAACTGGAGAAGAGCCAGGCCACACTGGTATATGGCCAGATGAACGAACCGCCCGGAGCACGCGCCTCGGTGGCACTGTCGGGCCTCACCGTGGCCGAGACGTTCCGCGACAAGGGCGGCGACGACGGCAGCGCGTCGGACATCCTGTTCTTCATCGACAACATCTTCCGTTTCACACAGGCAGGCTCGGAGGTGTCGGCACTGCTCGGACGAATGCCGTCGGCAGTGGGATACCAGCCCACCCTGGCCTCGGAAATGGGAACCATGCAGGAACGCATCACCTCGACCAAGCACGGCAGTATCACGTCGGTGCAGGCCGTGTATGTGCCTGCCGACGACCTTACCGACCCCGCTCCGGCCACCACGTTCACACACCTGGACGCCACGACGGTGCTGTCGCGTAAAATCACCGAGTTGGGCATCTATCCCGCCGTGGATCCGCTGGCTTCCACGTCGCGAATCCTCGACCCCCTCGTGGTGGGCAAAGACCACTACGACTGCGCCCAGCGCGTGAAGCAGATACTTCAGCGCTACAACGAGTTGCAGGACATCATTGCCATCCTCGGCATGGACGAGCTCTCGGACGAGGACAAGCTGACCGTGAACCGCGCACGCAGGGTGCAGCGCTTCCTGAGCCAGCCCTTCACCGTGGCCGAGCAGTTCACCGGCGTGAAAGGCGTGATGGTGAGCATAGAAGACACCATCAAGGGCTTCAACATGATTCTCGACGGCGAAGTGGACGACCTGCCCGAGCAGGCATTCCTCAACGTGGGCACCATCGACGATGCCATAGCGAAAGGCAAGAAACTCATGGAGGCTGCCAAGGGAGCCTAAAAGCCCCGTGGCCGCTCTATGGGTGAGGATGACGGTCACGACGAACGTCGTCTGAACTCCTAAACTCCAAAAGTATTATGCTGAAATTAAAAATAGTATCTCCTGAGAGAGTGGAATTTGAGGGCGAGGTGGAAAGCGTCATCGTGCCGGGAACACTGGGCCGCTTTGAAGTGCTGGAAAACCACGCTCCCATCATCTCATCTTTAGAAAAAGGTCCTGTGGAAATCGGCATTGCCGGTGAAGGAAAAACCACCATCGACATCATGGGCGGATTTGTGGAAGTACAGAAAAACACGGTCAGCCTCTGTGTGGAAATGCTGGAGGAAACCCATTAAAGCGATTGTTAGGAATTGTTTTTGAAATGCTTGACGTAAAGACGATTAGCAGAAAATATTTCCAACAGCAACTCTTGGTGGTGGTGGCTTTAACACTCTTGTCGCTGCTGATAGTCAGAGTGTGGAACATGTACGACCTGATAACTCCCATCATAGTGAGTTCGGTGTTTTCACTCTGCCTGGCCACGGCGATAGCAACCGGCTGGAAGCGCGTGGCCAAAGCCAATCCCGACAACCTGCCCGCGTTTTTCATCGCGGTGTCGGGCATCAGGTTTTTCCTGGCGCTGGCCACCATGTTCATCTACTACCTGGTGAACGGCCACGGGGCGATGCTGAAGTTTTTCATCATCTTCATGGGGTTCTTCCTCATTGCCCTCGCCCACCACACCTTTTATTTTTCTGTAGTTTCAAACCGTAACTGACATCACATTATACATGTAAACAAGGCAGACATGAAACAACTGAAGTCAATCATACTTCTCTTAGCACTGGCATTGTTGCCGCTGGCCTCGCGTGCGGAAGAAACCGGCGGCGGGCAAAAAGAGCTGGACATTCCGGAAATCGTGCTCGAGCACCTTTCGGATGCCTACGAATGGCACATTGCCTCGTACAAGGGAAAGCACCTGAGCATTCCGCTTCCCATCATCATCCGCAGCTCGGAAACCGGGAAATGGCATTTCCTCACCGCCCACAGCGAGGCAGACCTGCCCGAGAACTTCTTCTTCAGCGAAGAGCACCACGGGAAGATTTACGAAAGGCTTTCCGACGGACGGGAAGTGAGGCCGCTGGACCTGAGCATCACCAAGACCGTGCTGCAAATATGGATTGTGGTGCTGGTGCTCTGCGTGGTGTTCCTCTCGTGTGCCCGGTGGTACAAGAAACGCGACGAGAAAAGCGAGGCACCCAAAGGCTTCGTGGGATTTATGGAAATGATGGTGATGACCATTCACGACGACCTGATAAAATCGTCTATCGGCGAAAAGCACTACAAGCCCTACGCCCCCTACCTGCTGACGGTGTTCTTCTTCATTTTCACCACCAACATGATAGGGCTGATTCCGATTTTCCCCGGCGGCGCCAACGTGACGGGAAACATCAACATCACCTTCTTCCTGGCCCTCTGCACCATGCTGGCCATCAACATCTTTGCCAACAAGGAGTATTGGAAGGAAATATTCTGGCCCGACGTGCCCCTCTTCTTGAAAGCCTATCCGGTGCCGGTGATGCCGGTCATCGAGCTGTTCGGCGTCTTTACGAAGCCCTTCGCCCTGATGATTCGTCTTTTCGCCAACATGATGGCGGGGCATGCCGTTATCCTGAGCTTCACCTGCGTCATCTTCCTCGGATGGTCGATGGGCGTGGGCTATGGCCTCGGGCTCAACGCGTTCAGCATCATCATGCTGCTTTTCATGAACCTGCTGGAAGTGCTGGTGGCATTCATTCAGGCATACGTCTTCACCATGCTCAGCGCCGTCTTTATCGGACTGGCCCACAAGGAGCATCACGGTGAATGAATTTTAATAACTCAAAGGAAAACAACCAATTACATAATTTCCCGAAACATTTAGAACAACGTATAATATTAACAAATAAAAAAGTAAAACTATGGTATTTTCAACATTAATGTTAGAAGGTCTGGCAGCACTTGGCTGCGGACTGGGAGCTGGTATTGCAACGATTGGTGCAGGTCTGGGAATTGGAAAAATCGGCGGCAACGCCATGGACGCCATCGCCCGCCAGCCGGAGGCAACTGGTAAAATCCAGACAAACATGATTCTGACGTCTGCATTCGTGGAAGGATGTGCCCTCTTTGCCATTGCAGCATGCGCATTCCTTATTAAGTAAACAAGCAAGCACATCCTTTTAATAATGGATTTCACAAAACTGCCATCAATCCTCACGCCCGATCTCGGACTCTTGTTCTGGATGCTGCTGGCCTTCCTGGTGGTCTTCTTCATTCTTGCGCGGTATGGTTTCCCCGCCATCATTTCCATGGTGGACGAAAGGAAAAAATACATCGACGAGAGCCTGAAGAAAGCTCACGAAGCTACGGAAAGGCTTGAGAACATCAAACAAGAGAGCGAAGCCATGTTGCAGGAAGCCCGCGAAAAGCAGGCGCTCATCCTGAAGGAGGCTGCCGACTCGCGTGATGCGATCATCCACGATGCTCAGGAAAAAGCCAAGAGCGAAGGCTCAAGGCTGCTGCAGGAGGCCAAGGCAGAAATAGAAAGCGAAAAACAGCAGGCCATTCGCGACATTCGCACACAGGTGGCCGAACTTTCGGTGCAGATAGCAGAGAAAGTGCTGCGCGAGAAGCTGTCCTCCAACGATGCGCAAATGAAGATGATCGACAGATTGCTGGATGATGTGACTGCTGCAAAACATTGATTGAGTTATGGATATAGGTGTTGTATCGGTACGTTACGCGCGGGCACTCTTGAAAAGTGCAATGGAGCAGAAGCAAGAAGACATGGTTTACAACGACATGCAGCTGCTTGCACAATGCTACATTGCCGTGCCGCAGTTGAGGGTGACGATAGACAACCCCATGCTCGACAAGGACAACAAGAAACAACTGCTGCTCACCGCCTGCGGGGAAACACGCACACGGCTGACAGAGAAGTTTGTGGACGTCGTACTTGAAGAGGATAGGGAAAACATCCTGCAATTCATGGCTAATTCGTACATCACTCTTTACAGGCAACATAAGAACATCATCCGCGGGCGACTCATCACTGCCACCGCTGTCAATGCTGAAACAGAGCAGAAAATGCGGCACATGGTAGAGAGCAGAACTAAAGGTACAGTGGAGTTCGAATCGGAAGTGAACCCGGACATCATCGGCGGCTTCATCCTCGAATACGATACCTACAGACTGGATGCAAGCGTAAAGACAAAGCTCAAGTCCATTCTTAACACATTAAAAAATGATCATGGAGACGGGCCTGCCTGATGGACTTCCACAGGCAGGACAGGCTCTTTTATCATTCTTTCATCATCCAAACAAAATAATATGTCAGACAAAATAAAACCAAGCGAAGTTTCTGAAGTGCTCCTCAGGCAATTAAGGGGCATCAGCAGTCAGGAGAACTACGACGAAGTGGGCACCGTCCTCACCGTTAGCGACGGCGTGGCACGCATCTACGGTCTCCGCAATGCTGAGGCCAACGAACTGCTCGAGTTTGAAAACGGCACCATGGCTATCGTGATGAACCTGGAGGAAGACAATGTGGGCTGCGTGCTGCTGGGACCAACTTCCGGCATCAAGGAAGGACAGGTCGTCAAGCGCACCAAGCGCATTGCATCCATCAGGGTGAACGACAACATGCTCGGAAGGGTTATCAACCCGCTGGGACAGGCCATCGACGGAAAAGGCGACATCAACCTGAAAGACGCCTTTGAAATGCCGCTTGACAGAAAAGCCCCCGGCGTCATCTACCGACAGCCCGTGAAGGAACCCCTTCAAACAGGCTTGAAGGCCGTTGACTCGATGATTCCCATCGGACGCGGACAGCGCGAGCTGATTATCGGCGACAGGCAAACGGGAAAAACGGCCATCGCCGTAGATACCATCATCAACCAGAAGAGCTTCTACGAGGCTGGCAAGCCCGTTTACTGCATCTATGTGGCCATAGGACAGAAGGCTTCAACGGTGGCCGCACTCGTGGCAACACTGAAAGAGCATGGCGCCATGCCCTACACCATCATCGTGGCGGCAACGGCTGCCGATCCTGCGGCCATGCAGTATTATGCACCATTTGCCGGAGCTGCCATCGGAGAATATTTCCGCGACCGTGGACTGCCGGCCCTGGTGGTTTATGACGACTTGTCGAAACAGGCCGTGGCTTATCGTGAAGTGTCGCTTATCCTCCGCCGCCCCTCGGGCCGCGAGGCTTATCCCGGCGACGTGTTCTACCTGCATTCCCGCCTGCTGGAGCGTGCTGCAAAAATCAACGAGCAGCAGGAAGTGGCCGAGCAGATGAACGACCTGCCCGAGTGCATGAAAGGCCATGTGAAGGGCGGAGGCTCGCTCACGGCACTCCCGATTATCGAGACACAGGCCGGTGACGTGTCGGCCTATATTCCGACGAACGTCATCTCGATTACCGACGGTCAGATTTATCTGGAGTCGGACCTCTTCAACCAGGGCTTCAGGCCGGCCATCAATGTCGGTATATCGGTGTCGCGTGTAGGTGGTTCCGCACAAATCAAGTCAATGAAGAAGGTGGCCGGAACATTGAAGATTGACCAGGCACAATACCGTGAGCTTGAGGCTTTTTCCAAGTTCTCAAGCGACATGGACGCCGTGACAGCCATGACGCTCGACCGCGGACGCAAGAACAACCAGCTGCTCATTCAGCCACAATACAGCCCCATGCCCGTGGGCGAGCAGATTGCCATCCTCTATTGCGGCGTGAACGGCCTGATGCACGAAGTGCCGGTTGACAAGGTGCGCGAATGCCAGGACGCTTTCCTTGACAAGCTGCGCAGCACGAAACCCGAAATCATTGAAACCCTCGGCAAGGGTGCCATTGACGACGATGTGAAGAAGGCCATTGAAGCCATCATGGCCGATATTGCAGGAACATATAAAAAGTAATTGTATATGCCGTCACTGAAAGAGATCAAGGGCCGCATTGCCAGTGTCAACAGCACCCGCAAGATAACGAGTGCCATGAAAATGGTGGCATCGAGCAAGCTGCACCATGCCCAGGTGGCCATTGAGAACATGCTTCCCTATGAGACCATGCTTGAGCACATTCTCAAGACATTCCTCGCCTCGGAAGCCGATGCCCAGACCATTTACGACAGGGTGAGGCCGGTGCAAAGGGTGGCCTTGGTGGTCTATTCGAGCAACTCCTCACTTTGCGGAGGTTTCAACGCCAATGTGATAAAAATGATGCAGCAGGCCGTGAACGACTATGAACATCTCGGCCGCGACAACATCCTTATTTACCCCATCGGGCGGAAAGTGGCAGAAAAAGCGGCCAAGCTCAACCTCAAGACATACGGCGAACACGCAGCACTGATTGACAAGCCCAACGTGCAAGACTGCATCGACATCGCCATGGAACTGGGCGAGAAATTCGCCAGTGGTGACATCGACCGCGTTGAAATGATTTACCATCACTTCAAGAGCGCCGGCTCTCAAATCCTGACGCGCAAGACCTTCCTGCCCATCGACGTGGAAAGCGAGCTGAACGAAGACAAAGAGCGCGACCTCACGTCGAACGTGGCAACCCGCGAAGCCGTGGAATACCTGCGACAGCGCGACAGCGAGCAGCAGGCCAAGCGCTCGGCAGCTGATGCCAAACCCCTGAACGACAATTTCCTCGTGGAGCCGTCAATGGATGCCGTCTTGAACAAGCTCATTCCGAAACTGGCCCATCTGATGCTCTACACAGCCCTGCTCGACAGCGTGGCCTCGGAGCATGCTGCTCGCATGATTGCCATGCAGACGGCCACCGACAATGCCGACGAACTGCTTCGCGAGCTCAACCTGCAATACAACAAGAGCAGGCAGCAAGCCATTACCAGCGAACTGCTCGACATCGTGGGAGGCACCGTCAACAACTGAGCGGGCATCCACATATCGTCGTACAGCAGCATTAAAGCCGTTTCCATCCTCCTCAAAGGGCATGGAAACGGCTTGTTTTTTTACATCTTGCAGAGGAAAATTTTGCCATCTGAAAAGAAATGCTTACTTTTGCACAAAGAAAGCAGTGCCCCGGCCTGTCGCTTGCACCTTGTATCACGACTTCTACAGTTTTTTACTTTGGTGCCAGAGGAAAGTCCGGGCAGCATAGGGCGCTCCACTTCCGAAAATAGAAGCTGTCGGCAACGGCAGGACCGGGCAGAAGAAAACAACCGCCGCCCCAGGGCGGCAAGGGTGAGAAGGTGGTGTAAGAGACCACCAGCCGCATGGGCGACCATACGGGCTGTGCCCACTGGAGGCTGCAAGTTCGCGTAAACCGTCGTCATGTCAGGGTTGCCCGCCCGATGTTCTGTTTTCAACGGAACAACGACGGAGGGTGGAATGCTAGAGCCGCAGGGCGACTTGCGGAGTAGATAAATGACAGGCACCTGCCCACGGCAGGGACAGAACCCGGCTTACAAGGGCACTGTTTTCTTTTCCTTTCCCCCTGTGTTTCTGGCATATTCCCCTATATTGCGGCAACGTGCCTAACGTCAAACCATTCCCCACAAAAAGCATGATTGCATTCGTGAATAAAACATACCAGTTCCTGCGTTATGACATCTGGAAGGTGAACAACGAGAAACTGCCACCGGTCAAACGGGTTTTCTACGGTATTATCAAAAAACTCATCCTGGCCGTGGAGTGTTTCACCACGCGGCGAATGCTTTCGGCGGCTTCCGCCCTCACCTACAGCACCTTGTTGGCCATTGTTCCCATTCTTGCCGTAGTGTTTGCCATTGCCCGGGGATTTGGCTACAACAAGTACATCGAAAACTGGTTTCGCGACCTGCTCTCGTCGCAGCCCCAGGCCGCCGACATCCTTATCGGTTTTGTCAACAGCTACCTGGTACACACCAAGAGCGGCATTTTCCTCGGCATCGGCCTGCTGTTCATGCTTTGGACGGTCATCATGCTGATCAGCAACATTGAACGTGCTTTCAACGACATCTGGCAGGTGAACAAGCCGCGCAACTTGTTTCGCACCATCACCGACTATATGGCAATGTTCCTGCTGGCACCCATCGTTATTGTGGTGACCAGCGGTATTTCCATTGCCATGGCCGCCTTTGCCCACGACACCAGCCAGCATTTCATCATGGGCCCCATGATGCGCCTGTTGCTGGCTGTTTCACCATACGTCATCATGTCGTGCCTCTTCATTGCGCTTTATATGTTCATGCCCAACACAAAGGTCAAGTTCAAGTATGCCATCGTTCCAGGCATCTTGGCCGGTGTGGCCATGCAGGGCCTGCAACTCTTCTACATCCATTCTCAGATTTGGGTGACCAGCTACAACGCCATTTACGGTTCGTTTGCCGCCCTGCCGCTGTTCATGCTTTGGCTGCAAATCTCCTGGACCATCTGCCTCTTCGGTGCCGAACTGTGTTATACGAGCCAAAACCTGGAAGACTATGCTTTCATGGCGCACACCAGCGACATCAGCCACCAATGCCGGCAACAGCTCGCCATTCATATTATGAGCCTGATTTGCAAGAGATACGAGGAGGGCGGACAGCCTTATTCTGCCTTGCAACTGAAACTGGAAACAAACATCCCCATCAGGGTGACACATGACCTGCTGAACGAAATCTGCAACACGGGCCTGCTCATTGAGGTGGTCAACGATGAAAAAGGCGACGAGCCGGTATATATTCCGCTCAAGTCGCCGGCATCGCTCAGTGTGGGCGAGCTTATCGACAAAATAGAATCCCAGGGCTCGTGGACCGCCGGCGTGGACATACAATCCATGGAGAGCGGGCAATGGCAGAAAGTGAAAACTCTGAGAAACTCATATCTTGGCGACCTTCGCGAAGTGTTGCTGAAAGACTTGAGCTTTTAGCGCTCCCCTGCCAATAACAAAATAAGAAGGGATTAAAAGCCGACGCTGTAGGAGCCAACTATGTGGCTTATCGCTATTCATAAAGTTTGAACACCGCCGGCAGATGGGCAAGGGCAATCTTTTCCTGCCGTTCTTCGTCGCTGACCATTTTTATATACCACGACTTCGGCAGGCGTTTCCATTCCTCCTCACCGTTCGTTCCGCCACTCGCTGACAGCGTCAAGCTCGCCTCCATGTTCGCAAATCCGCCGCCGGTGGCCGCATAGTATTCCCTGTCCGAGGCATCGGGCCGCGATTCGTGCTCATTGAAAAAGAACTTGTAGTCGATGGCCACCGGAAGCATGTTCCCCCCGAAATCTTTATACACCACATGGTAGTTGGTGTCCCACGCCACGATTTGATAGCCGGTAAGTGCCCAACTCATGGCCAACAGCATGCCCGATACGCGGTGTTTTTTGTTGTATTTCAGGCCCATGGTGCGCGTCACCTCCAAAATTCTGCATTCCGCACTGTCTATGACAATCCTGCCGTGGTCCTGCCGCGCATCGTCTTTCCATCTGAATGCCAGTTCCACCACGTTTCTTTTCCCCTGGTACTCATCGTTGACGGCAAACTTGTGTTCGCGGATGAAGTCCATGTCCAGTTCCGACACGAAGTCCTCATAGAGCATGCGCCTCATGTTGGCCACGTCGGTCAATTTTGTGGTGTCCACGCTGATGATGGTTCCCTCTTTCTGAGAGAGCCAGAAATGGTTGTCGTCATTGTTTTTCATGCGCAACAGTCCCGACGACAAGAACCTGTAGAAACTCCTTTCGCCGATGCTCTGCGTCTGATAACTGTACTCCATGTCCTGCGGCAAGGAGAAATAGGCCCGTTTATGCTTTTTCACGAACCGTTTCAGCAGTGCCCTTATCCACTGCGGCTCACGGTCTTCCACGACGACCTCGCCCGTCATGTAAGCCTTCGGTTGCAAGAAGAGCGTGTCGGGAAGACTGCTGATTGTAGCGGTCTCGTAGTTAAGGTGCGAAATAGTCAGGCGGCTGAACGCGAAGCGCACCACGGCACGGCCCTGGACATCTGTGGTGGCCGACTGGAACTTGCCGTTCATCTTCGTGTAGATGCTGACATGGGCTATCGGCTCATACGTCTGCTTGTCGGCCACCACTACCTGTCGGCCCTGTCCCCTCACCATCATGGGAACAGACAAAAACGCCGCAATGGTCCATAATGCGAAAAGGTGATGAAAACCAGACGGTTTCTTCATTATGGCGGAGAACCTGCCGGCCCGTCCCCGTGTCCTTATTTGCTCCATATCTTCAAAAAACCATTCAATAATTTGTGTATGATGAAAAAAAACAGTAATTTTGCACGCGAAACATGACGACCTGTCGTTTGTTTCTATTTTTCACCCCGTCGGTTCCGTAGCTCAGTTGGATTAGAGCAACAGCCTTCTAAGCTGTGGGTCCTGGGTTCGAGCCCCAGCGGAATCACTTCCCCGCCACCACCATGGCGGGGTTTTTCATATCCTTGCGCAAACGGTGATTTTACATGTGCAAATATATACAAAATTCCGAGATTATCAGACAACTGGAGAAATAAAAAATCATAATTCATTTTCTCTCCGATTTGTTGTGAACGCGCCTTTTAAGCAATTTTTATTCTTCCCGAAATTCCAGGATGTCACCGGGTTGACAGTCAAGACTCCTGCAAATGGCATCTAAGGTGGTGAATCGTATGGCTTTTGCCTTGCCGGTCTTCAGGATGGAAAGGTTGGCCTGGGTGATGCCTATTTTCTCGGCAAGCTCCTGCGACGACATCTTACGTTTGGCCATCATGACATCCACATTTACGATGATACTCATAAGACGAAACGATTAAATGGTCAGAGCTTGTTCTTCCTTCAACTTCAACCCAATGGCAAACGCCTCGGCAACAATCAGGTTGAACACGCAGAATATCAGCACATCGAAATAGTCCTCAAAAACCTCTGTGACCCCCCTGCCATGAAAAAACTCTTCGACAGAAATCAGTAGCACGACGACCGCCAAACCGATGCCCGTCAATCGAAGCATATAAACATTGCCCCATTCAAACACCTGGTTGCGATTGATGTTCAGGATGAAATTGACGAAACAGCAAAACGAAACGATGGCAGCTATCATTACCGCAATGGCCACAAAAACCTCACCTATCGCGCTCCAAGTCCCGACGGGAATTTCTCCCGCTGCGCCTTCTTGCCAACCTTTTGAAAACGCATCGGCACCCGTAACAAACGTCATGACTACTTGTGCTGCCATCAGCAACAGCATCAGCACACTTAACACATTCAATCTTTTTTTCATAATTGATAAACATTTATTGTTATTCGATAAATAATTTCGGTGCAAAGATAAATACAATTTTTTAATTTACAAAGAAAAATGATATTTATTTATCGTAAAACAATAATTTTATATTTGAAAAGCACTCCAACTATCGTTCAGACTCCTAACTCAAATGGCCAGCAGGCTTGAAACAACCTACGCAGAAACAACCTACGCAGAAATAAAAAATGAAGAAGATGGGGTGAACTTCAGTTTTTTTTATTATTTTTGCAAAGAGATTGAGGAATAGAAATTAGTTCTCAGGAAAAACCATTTAGAATAATGAAAAAAGAAACAATGATTGGCTTGCTGCTGCTGACAGGGTCATGCAGCATGGTCTCGGCACAGGGAATCAACGACAACAACACGCCGCTGCATCTGATGCGGCCGGCCAATTCCAACCGTTACGGCATACCGAAAGTAAGCGAGGTAAAGGCGACTATCGACCGCGTGCTGCACTACATAGACACGGAAACGCCCGCCGTGCTCGTGGACCGCAAGACAGGCCAAGAAGTGACGCGAATGAAAGATGTCACCGCCGACACCCAGCTAAAACAGGGCGGTTTCAGGCTGACCAGCTATGAATGGGGCGTCACCTATTCAGCTGTGCTGTCGGCATGGGAAGCCACCGGCGACGCGGCTTACCGCGACTATGTATGGAAGCGCCACCGCCTGCTGTCCGACATAGCGCCGGTGTTCAAAAAGATTTATGAAACCAAGAAAGACATCGATCCCAACATCCGGCGCGTCATCGATCCGCATGCCCTCGACGATGCCGGCGCAGTGTGCGCGTCGATGGTCAAGGCCATGCTGCACGACCAGCAGTTGCCCCTTCGCGACCTTGTCAACAACTACGCCGACTACATCATGAACAAAGAATACCGTCTGGCCGACGGCACCTTCGCCCGCCTTCGTCCGCAGAAGAACACCGTATGGCTCGACGACATGTTCATGGGCATTCCGGCCATCGCCTATATGGGCCGGCTCACAGGCGACACCAAGTATTACGACGAGGCGGCACGGCAGGTGATGCTTTTTGCCGGGCGGATGTTTGTGGAGGAGGACGGACTGTTCAGGCACGGATGGGTGGAAGCCATGGACCCCCACCCCGCTTTCTACTGGGGCCGCGCCAACGGCTGGGCGCTGCTGACACTCTGCGAGGTGCTCAACGTGCTTCCCGACAACCATCGGCAGCGGGCCGACATTTTGCAGCTGTTGCGCAAGCATGCGGCAGGGCTTGCAAAGAGACAACACCACGACGGTTTCTGGCACCAGCTGCTCGACCGCAACGACACTTATCTGGAAACGTCGGCAACGGCCATCTACACCTATTGCCTGTCGCATGCTGTCAACAAGGGCTGGATAGATGCCAAAGCCTACGGCCCCGTGGCCCTGCTCGGATGGCATGCCACGGCATCGGCGGTGAACGAGAGAGGGCAGGTGGAAAATGTCTGCGTAGGCACAGGCATGGCCTTCGATGCCGCCTTCTATGCCTACAGGCCCGTACACCCCATGGCGGCTCACGGCTACGGTCCGGCCATTTGGGCAGGGGCGGAAATCATTCGGATGCTGCAACAGCAACACCCGAAACTCAACGACAGTGCCGTGCAATTCTACGACACTGAAGTAAACACCGACCATCCCATCTTTAACTATGACGGGAGCATTAGATACTAAGTGAAAAGTGAAAAGTGAAAAGTGAAAAATGAAAAGTGAAGAGTGAAGAATTGAAACCGCAAATCAGATGGCGGCAGCAAATTCTTCACTCTTCACTTTTCACTCTTCACTTTATTTCAAGGGATTCCATCCTTGAGCAGTGATTTCAAATTCCGAGCCGTCACGCGTTACAAGCATGGCGCCCAGCTGCGGCTTAGTGATGTGGCCAATGACCTTTACGCCCTCCATTTCCTCCATTTTCTCGTAATCTCCAATGGGAACGGTGAAGAGAAGTTCATAATCCTCACCGCCGTTCATGGCACAGGTGGTGACATTCATGTTCATCTCCTCGGCCATGACCGCAGTCTGATAGTCGATGGGAATGTTTTTCTCATAGATGCGGCACCCCACCCCACTTTGTTTACAAATGTGCAGCAGTTCGCTTGACAGGCCGTCGCTCACGTCCATCATTGCCGTGGGGCGCACGCCGGCCTCGCGCAGCAGTGCGATGATGTCGCCGCGAGCCTCGGGCTTCAACTGTCGCTGCAACAGATATTCGCGACCGGCGAAATCAGGCTGGAAATCGCGCAATGACGCCAACTGTGCCTCCAACGTTTTCTGTTCCAAGGTCTTTCCTTCGGCAGCCACTTTCTTCAGCTTGCGATTGAGGTCGTCGATTTGCTGGTAATATACCGTCTTTTCGCGCTCCAACAGCTGCAAGCCCATATATGCCGCGCCAAGGTCGCCGCTGACACACACCAAGTCGGTGTCTTTCGCGCCGTTGCGGTAAACGATGTCTTCGCGTCGGGCCTCGCCAATGCAGGTGATGCTGATGGCCATTCCCGTCAGCGACGACGTGGTGTCGCCCCCTACGATGTCAACCTTCCACTTGTCGCAGGCCAGTCGCAGCCCTTTATAAAACTGCTCCATGTCCTCCACGGTGAAACGCTTGCTCAGTGCCACGCTTACCGTCATCTGCCGCGGCGTGCCGTTCATGGCAAACACGTCGCTGATGTTCACCATGGCCGACTTATAGCCCAGGTGCATCAGGTCGATGTAGGTAAGGTCGAAATGCACGCCTTCCATGAGCATGTCGGTGGTGACCAACACGTCGCTATCGGGATAACTGAGCACGGCACAGTCATCGCCCACACTTTTCCGAGTCGAAATGTTTTCCGGCTTCAAGTCATTGGTGAGTCGGTCGATAAGACCGAACTCACCCAATTCAGCTATTTCCATTAAGTAGAAAAAAAGAACTTAGTTGCGGCGAATCATCTCGCGCATGATTTCCGTCATCAGTGGCTGTGCCTTGTTGGCGGCCTCCTGTACTTCTTCATGACTGACTTCCACGGGAACATCGAACCCTCCGAGGTCGGTGATGACGCTGATGCCGAAGGTCTTGATGCCGCAATGGTGGGCCACGATGACCTCAGGCACGGTGCTCATGCCCACGGCGTCGCCGCCGAGGATGCGATACATGCGGTATTCGGCAGGTGTTTCAAAGGTCGGTCCCTGCACGCCCACATAAACGCCGTGTTGCACCTTGATGCCCTTTTCGGCGGCAATGGCGTCGGCCTGCGCAATGAGGGCGGCGTCGTAGGTCTCGTGCATGTCGGGGAAACGGGGGCCGGTTGGGAAATTCTTTCCGTGAAGGGGATGCTCGGGGAAGAAATTGATGTGGTCGGTGATGATCATCAGGTCGCCCACATGGAACGAAGCGTTCATGCCGCCCGAGGCATTGCTCACGAACAGCGTCTTGATGCCCAGCTCATACATCACCCTGACGGGGAACGTCACTTCCTTCATGTTATAGCCTTCATAGAAGTGGAAGCGCCCCTGCATGGCCATGATGTCCTTTCCGCCGAGCTTGCCGAAGATGAGCTTTCCGGAATGGCCCTCAACGGTCGAGACGGGGAAGTTGGGAATGTCGGAATACGGGAACTCGTAGGTGTCAGTTATTTCTGAAGCTAATTGTCCGAGACCTGTTCCCAGTACGATTGCGGTTGTCGGACTTGTGGTCATCCTTTGCTTGAGCCAGGATGCTGTTTCTTGAATTTTTTCGTACATAACCAATGATTTTTTCGTTAAACAAATCCTGCTGGTCGAGTAAGAACTCCACCTCGACAGGCATCATAAAAATATTTTGGCGCACCTCGTCGGAGAGTCCCTCGTTTCCGAAGAGTCGCGCATTGTCCTTTTCTGTTGTAATAATCAGTTTTGGCGAAGGCATGGCGGCAAATGTTTCGTTGATGCGCCTGATGTCCTTCTTCCGGAACTGATGATGGTCGGGGAATGTCAGCGACACGATGTTGCCGGTGAAGGGCTGCAGGTCGAGCACCATCTGCCTTGGCGAGGCGATGCCGGTGAGCAGAAGCACGTTTTCCTCCGGCCGCAGGCTGTCCACCCGCCGTTTCTCCCCCACGAAAAGGGGGTTCAGCCAGTTGTAACGCAATTTCGTGAAGAACAGCGTTTGATAGGGATAGAGGTTAAGAACCCGCGACAAGGCCCTGAATTCCACCGGCTTGAGGTTGTCGGGGCATTTGGTTACAATCACAATGTCGGCGCGGTCTTTTCCCTGTTTCGGCTCGCGAAGCCTTCCTGCCGGCAACAGCTTGTCATAGATGATGAGGCGATGGTAATCGGTCAGCAGGATGTTGATGCCGGGCTTCACATATCGGTGCTGGTAGGCATCGTCGAGCAGCACCACGTCGGTGTCCTTGGTATTCTCGTCGGTGGTGAGGCGGTCGATGCCGTGCTGGCGGTCCTTGTCCACGGCCACCCTCACGTTGGGGAATTTGGTAAACATCTGGTAGGGTTCGTCGCCGATGTCGGCCACCGTGGTGCCATTTCCTGCGAGCAGGTAGCCGTGGCTCTTCCGCTTATATCCGCGGCTGAGCACGGCCACCTTCACCTTGTCTTGAAGCAGTCGGATGAGGTATTCCACGTGAGGCGTCTTTCCCGTGCCGCCCACGGTGATGTTCCCAACGGAAATGATGGGCACCTTGTACGACCGGCTTTTCAGTATTCCCAAGTCGAAGAGCTGGTTGCGGAACCGCACCGCGGCACCGTAGAGCCAGCTCAATGGGAACAGCCACCTTCTTATTTTAATGAAATTGCCTTCCACGACGGCTTGGGAATTTTAACTTTAGGAGTTTAGAAGTTTAGGAGTTTAGAAGTTTAGGAGTTTAGACGATAGTTTGTGGCGCCTCAAAACTCATAACTCATAAATCATAATTGAAACTACAAGTTTAGGAGTTTAGACGATAGTTTGTGGCGTCTCAAACTCATAACTCATAACTCACAACTCATAATTGAAACTACAAGTTTTGGACCTTACTTGAAACTGAGGACGAAGGGCAGGCGAGCCTGAACGGGGCTTTGCCTGTTGAGCGTCATCATCAGCTTGAAGGGCTCGTAGTATTCTCCCAGCATTTCCTTCATCCGGGCATCAAGATAGTTGCCGTTCTCCGTTTCGGCGAAGGTGGTCAGCTGGTCCATGAAACTGGGCAGGCCGGGATAGCTGTTGGTGTGGTATTCTTCCAATTTTGCCAATTCGGCGGCTTTCTTCACGGCATCGTCGAGTCCGCCCAGCTGGTCCACAAGCTTTATCTTCAAGGCATCCTGTCCAAGCCACACATGTCCCTGGGCAATCTTCTCGATGTCGTCCACCGACTGCTTCCTGCCGTCGGCCACACGCTGGCGGAAGAGCTTGTAACCACGGTCGATATACATGTTGAGGTAGCTGATTTCCTCATCGTTGAACGGCCTTGCCATGGTGCCGAAAGCGGCATTCTTGTTGGTTTTCACCTCGTCGAACTTCACGCCGAGCTTTTGGGTGAGCAGTCCGCTGAAGTCGGGAATAAGCCCGAAAATGCCGATAGAGCCCGTGAGGGTTGTAGGCTCTGCCACAATCCAGTTGGCCTCACAGCTGATGTAGTATCCTCCCGAAGCTGCCATGCCTCCCATTGACACGACGATGGGCTTCTTGGCCTTCAGGTTTTTCACGGCGCGCCATATCTGCTCCGAGGCATAGGCCGAGCCGCCGCCGCTGTTCACGCGCATCACCACGGCTTTCACGTTGTCGTCGTTCATGAGTTTTTCCAGGTCGCGGCTGGTTTCATTGCCTTTGATAAGGTGTCCTTGTGAGCTGGTGACGCTCGAGGAGTTGTCCTCCACAATGTCGCCATAGGCATAATACACGGCTATTTCGTCGCCCTTGTGCTTGCCTTCTTTCACGTTTTTCATCTGTTCCACGCTCAGCTGCTTGATGTCCTCATCCTCGTCGGTGATGCCGAGAAGCTTCTTCACCTCACCCTTTACCTCGTCGGTATAGAGGAGTTTGTCCAACATCTTGTTCTTCACCAGGTTCTCAGCATTCTCGAACATCACGAGGTGGTCGGCGTAGGCGTTGAGGCTGTCGATGGAAATCTTGCGGCTTTCCGACACCTCCTTGAGCATGTTTTCCCAGATGCCGTTCACGTAGGCGGTCACCTGTTCGCGGTTGGCGTCGCTCATCTTGTCGGCCACAAACATTTCCGGCGCACTCTTATAGGAGCCCACCTTGATGAGCTGCATCTTCACGCCGAACTTTGCCAACAGGTCCTTCAGGTAGTAGTGCTGGGAGGCCATGCCGTGCCAGTCGAGCATGCCCTGCGGGTTCATCCACACCTTGTCGGCGACGGAGGCCACATAATAGGAGCCCTGGGTGTATTGGTCGGCGTAGGCCACCACCCATTTGCCGCTCTTCTTGAAGTCCAGGAGGGCCTTGCGCAGGGCCTGGCTCGATGCCGGGGAGTCGCTGCTGAACAAGCCACATTCAATGTAAATGCCCTTGATGGCGTCGTTGTCCTTGGCTTTCTTGATGGCCGACAACATATCGTCAAGGCCGATGGCCTCGGCAGACTGGCCGGTCAGCTTGCCCATAAAATTGCTTGTGGAACGCTCTTCCATGGCGCTGTTCAAGTCGAGCACCAGCACGGAGTTATCTTTCACATTGACCGTGGTGTCGGAAGAAGCCACCATGCCCGCAATGCTCATCACGGCAAAGAAGCCCAAGATGAGGAAAAAGACCAAAAGGCCAACCACGGTGGCCAAAACATACTTAAGGAAATCTTTCATACAATAATAAATTAATTAAAGTGACAATTATTCTGCAAAAATACGCATTTCCCCCGAAACTCTTATTATATAGAGCGCAAAAAAAACATAAAAAGGCGGAAAAAGTAGGAGCGGCGGTTATAATATTATAAGGTGAAAAGGTGAAAAGGTATAAGCCGACGCGGTAGGAGCCGACGCGTATCGGCTCCTATTCGGCTCTCAATAGTCGTGCGTTCCGTAGGGACATCTTTTATGTATGTCCGCCCGCCTCCATACGTAGTTTGTTTCCGCCCGCCTGCATATAAAATAGGTGTTTCGGACATACATAAAGTATGTCCCTACTTTGTTTCCGCCCGCCTCCATACATCGTTTGTTTCCGCCCGCCTGCGCATAAAAACAGGTGTTTTCGGACATACATAAAGTATGTACCTACAAGCGAAGACATAACGGGATGGTATATAGCGTTTTAGGATGAAAATACTCCAGTCCTACTTTAGTTCGTCTTTAAGTAGGACTGGAGTCGGATGCGGTTTGGACTGGAGTCGGATGCGGTTTGGACTGAAGTCGGATGCGGTTTGGACTGGAGTCATTTATAACATATCCGACAATCATCCCGTCAATATTTACGAAAAATTAAAGATTCGGCAGAACGGGTGTTCAATGTCGGCGGAATGTGTTTATGCCCCTTGTAGGGACGTGATGTATCACGTCCGCCAGCTCACGATTGCCGTGTGTCCTCGCTTGCGGACGCGATACATCGCGTCCCTACTTTGCAGAAATATGTCGGCGGGATGGAGCAAGAAGGCCGGCGATTACTTCACCACCACTTTCTTCCCGTTGACAATATAAATGCCTTTGGGGAGGGAGGGGGAGGCGGAGAGCTGGCGGCCGTCGATGGTGTACCAGCCGCCGGTGCCGGGCATCGTTTCCCCTTGGTTGTCATGACGGGGGGCATTGCTCATGCCGGTGGCGACACCGCCCTCCCACTGTGCGGCAATGGTGACATCCTCGGCGGGCATGGTGAATGAGTACACGCCTTCCACGGGAGTCATCTCCGTGCCGTTGCAGCTGAGGGAGACCAGATGCGAGCCGGCGGGAGGTGTTACCGTCAAGACGATGTTGGCGCCGGCGGCGGCCACGTTATAGGTGACTGTGCCCACGGTCTGCTTTTCCCCGTCGGCGTCGAGCACCTTGTGTTCCGGCACGGTGATGGAAGTAACGTTGGCAGAGATGCCTTCATCCAGTGTCAGGAAGAAACCGGGCACGGCGCCGTCGTTCTCGGTGACGTCGGCACTTTTACATCCCACGCCGCTGGGCGTGACATTCTCGCTGGCCACCCGGCATGCACTGTAGTAATTGCGCAGAAGCGTGCCGGTGGGGTTTTGGCCGACGACGGCACCATGAACGACGTTGGTTGTTTGGGGGACGGTGGCGCCGATGGCGAGATTGTCGCTCATGGTGCCATAGTTGATTCCTGCTATGCCGCCATAGTTATGCTTACGATTGCCACCAATGAAGCTGAGGGTGGCGGAGCTTGTGCAGAAGGAAAGGGTGCTGTTTTCAAGGTTACGGCCCACGATGCCGCCAATGAAAAAAAGGTCTCCTTCCCCGACGGCATGGATGGCGACGTCGGCAGCCGCGTGGCAGCGGGTAATGGTGCCGCCTGAGTTTTCACCTACGATGCCTCCTATACTGATGTTGGCAGTGATGCGGGAGTCGGCAATGACGAGGTCATGGATGGTGGCCTGGCCACCTGTCAAGCCAAAGATGCCTTTGTAGCCAGTCTCCTGAGTATTTCCGTAGGAGTAGATACGTATTCCGCTTACCGTGTGTCCGGCGCCATCGAAATTGCCTTGAAAGGACGCATATACATTTCCTATACCCTCGTAGTTGATCTCGGTGCTTTCTGTGTCATACCATTCGGAGTCATAGCTGAAAGCGATGTCGTTGCCGAGTCGGAAGAACTTTCCGGCATAGCCGTCGCCACGTTTCGGCTGATCGTGCGAGCCGTTGACGCGGTAGGCCAGGAGATTGAGCTGGTTGGGGGTGTAAATCATGTAGGCGTCGTCGGCGCTGTTGCCACCGTAGGCCAGTTCCCAGTCCATGTCGCAGAGGGTGTTGCCCGTTCCAAGCGTTATCACAACATCCTCTTGGGGCATGTCAAGGTTGAAGCGGCAAAACCCGACGTCGGTGAGGGTGCCGCCGCCGGCGATGTAGTCGGCGAAGCAATAGCCGTGGGGTGCGCCTTCTACGTCGTTGAAAAGGGTGAGAGGCACTGATTGGCCGCTACCGGCATAGAGCTCGTTGTCGAACATGATGCCGTCGGTGAAAGCGGTAATTCCGCTCACGTCGTAAACGGTGGCGGTGCCGGCAGGGCTCACGGTGACATGTTCGCCGGCGGTGATGCTTAAGGCCTGCAGGCCGTTGGCGGCAATGCGTGAGGCCACATTGCAAGTGGGTGCCACGGTATAGTAAACGTTGCTCTCGGTGGCCGTGGTTTGGGAATTGTTGTTGTGGAAGGCAATGGGATGGAAGCCTACGTTGGCGGCTTCTACGCTCTTCGGTACGAAGAAGTCGTTCTGAAGCACGAGTGTGTTGCCGTCGCTCCATCCCTGAATTCCGCCCGTGTAATAGCTGGGGCTGGTGAGCGAGCCCGTGAAAGCGCAACCGCGGATGGTGAGCTTGCTTTTGAGGCCGTGGCCCACGATGCCTCCGAGGTATCCCCGGTCGTTGTTGATGCTGACATCGGCGGCCACGAGGCAGTTCTCGATGGTGTTTTCCACGGTGGCATCTTCGCCACGGGCAAAGCTCACGAGTCCGGCGGTGTGGCGCTTGCCGCTGACGGTTCCCACGACGATGAGATTGCAAATGGTGGCGCCCCTGATTTCGCGGAAAGGAGCGGCGCTGCCCTCATCGGAGACCATGTTTGCCGTGATGGTGTGGCCCTGTCCGTTGAAGGTTCCGCTGAAATCATTGCCCTCGTGGCCTGCCATGCGCTCGGCGTCGATGTCTTCGTCGAGAACGATGGTCTTGCCGGTGAAGTGGTTCCAGGTGTCGGGGTCTTCCAGACAATCGCAGAAGAAGTTCCAGCCATCGGTGGTGGTGATGACGTAAGGATTGGTTGCCGAGCCGTCGCCGTCGCCGAAATAGGTGGCGGCATCGGGAGCAGTGTCCTGTGCCCATGCCGTAGAGGCGGTGAGCAATGTGGCAAGCAGCATCATTGCCGCCCGCCACGTCGTGCATGTAACGGTAGTTGTTGTTTTCATTTCTCTGATATGTTTAAAACTATAATTTACCATCGTTAGTTCGTTTCAACATGCAAAAGTATAAATAATTAACGAATTATCCACCTGGAATGGCGAATTATTTGTAATTTTGCGGCATGAAAGAGAAAAATGAAAGAAAACGGGCCGTCGTCATGGGGGCTTCGTCGGGAATGGGACTTGAAGTGGCGCGGCGGTTGCTCGGCGACGGGTGGCATGTGGCATTGGCGGCACGGCGCACGGAGGCCATGGAAAAGTTGAAGGAGGAGTTTCCGCTTCTGGTGGACGGGGTGCGGGCCATTGACGTCACGCACGGTGATGCTCCGCAACAATTGCTGCGGCTCATTGAGGAACTGGGGGGCATGGACCTCTATTTCCATTCCTCGGGCATCGGCAAGCAGAACATGGAACTCGACGTATCGACGGAGGAACAGACCATGATGACCAATGCCGTGGGCTTCACCCGGCTCATCGACACGGCGTTCAACTATTTTGCCGGTCACGGGGGCGGACACATCGCCGCCATTACGAGCATTGCGGGCACCAAGGGACTGGGGGCGGCACCGGCCTATAGCGCCACCAAGTCGTTGCAGGGCACCTATTTGCAGGCTTTGGAACAACAGGCCCGGATGCGGCGGCTGGACATTCGCATCACCGACATCCGTCCGGGATTTGTTGACACGCCGCTCTTGGGCGACGGCCGCCGCTACCCCATGCTCATCAAGCCGGAGAAGGCGGCGCGGCAAATCATGGACGCCGTCTATAGGCAACGGCATGTGCGCATCATCGACGGGCGATACCGGGTGCTCGTGGCCCTCTGGCGGCTTATTCCAAATTGGGCGTGGAGGAAATTAGGAATTAGGAATTAGGAATTCCTGAGTTTTGAGTTTTGAGTTTTGAATTATGAGTTTGGCGCACAACAACTATCGTCTGTACTCCTAAACTTTAGTTTAAATTATGAGTTATGAGTTTGATACGTCACAACTATCGTCTATACTCCTAAACTCCTGAACTCCTGAACTCCAAGTAATGAATTATGAGTTTGATACGTCACAACTATCGTCTGAACTCCTGAACTCCTGAACTCCTGAACTCCTTAAAAAAAAAAATCAATAATCCAATGAACCTTATCGACTTTTTCAAAAAAGACCGCTTCGCGGCCTTGGCAGGTGTTGAACTGATGGAAGTTGGCGAGGGGCGTGCCAAAGCGCGCATGCTCATCACCCCCGACCACCTGAACGGTGGCGGAGTATGTCAGGGCGGCGCATTGTTCACGTTGGCCGATCTTGCTTTCGCGGCGGCCGTGAACAGCCATCTCACCCTGACATTCTCTACCTCTTCCAATATAACAATTTTCCGGTCGTTGAGCGAAGGCTATGTGTATGCCGAGGCGGAAGAGATTGTGAACCACCGGCGACTGCCCTTTGCCCAGGTAAGGATTACCGACGGGCAAGGCCATCTGGTGGCTATGTTCACCTCAAGCGGTTATCGCAAAGAGGGCATTAGCATCAACCTCGACGATTGACTTCCGCCCTCATTTCATCTCAACGAGGTCGTCTTCGGTGATATACGACAACCCGTGCTCCTCAATGGCGGCGCGGGCTTTTTCGGCATCGTCGGTGCGGAAAATAAGGATGCCCTTGCCGTTGAGCAGGAACGAATACATGTAGGTGAGGCCAATGCCGTCCTTGCTAAACACCTCGATGGCGTCGGCGGCACGTCCCGGCTGGTTGTCAAGTTCAATGGCAAACACCTCCGAAAGGGCCACGGCCACGCCGGCTTGTTGCAACTCCTCGCAAGCCCTCAACGGCTCGCTACAAATGAGGCGGTAGATGCCATACTCGGCGGTGTCGGCAATGGTTGACGCAATGATTTGAATTTCCGATTGCTTCAAAAGTTTCAACACCTTTACAAGTGTTCCGGCTCGGTTCTCAATAAATACAGACAGTTGATGAATTGTCATAATTGTTTAGGTATTAGGGGGTTATTGTTCTATTGTTATTAAAAAAGTTTACGCAGGTCTTTCACTCTCACGGCCTTCTTCTCGTCGGAGGTGGGCAAGCTTCCCTTGGGCACCAGGCGCACCTTTGGCGTTACGAGGATTTCATCTTTCAGCTGGCGCGTGATGGTGCGTTCCAGTTCGCGCAATTGCGGGAAGTCGTCGGTGAAGAGTCCGTTCAGCTCCACGTCGATGGTCATGGCGTCGCCATTCTCCTTCGTCTCTATGGTGATGAGGTAGTCGGTGCTGAGCTCCTTGAACTTCAACAAGATTTTTTCCACCTGAATGGGGAAGATGTTCACGCCCTTCAGGATGATCATGTCGTCGCTACGGCCCTGTAGCCTGTCGATGCGTCGGTGATGTCGGCCACACGGACATTCGCCGGGAAGGAAACGCGTCAAGTCGCGCGTGCGGTAACGGAGCAAGGGCATGCCCTCGCGGTTGATGGTGGTGAGCACCAGCTCGCCCAGTTCGCCATCGGCCACGGGCTCCAGGGTCTGGGGGTTGATGATTTCCACGATGAAATAGTCTTCCCAAATGTGGAGTCCGTTTTGTTCGGGGCACTCAAAGGCCACGCCGGGTCCCATCATCTCCGATATGCCGTAGGAGTTGTAGGCTTTCACGCCCAGGTTCTGCTCTATGCGCTTGCGCTGCTCCTCGCTATGGGGTTCCGCACCTATGCAGAGCACGCGCAATTTGGTATCTTTTTGCGGGTCCACACCTTCTTCCCTCATCACCTCAAACACACGCGAGGCGTAGCTCGGGATGGCGTGGAGCACAGTGGTGCCGAAGTCCTTGATGAACTTAATCTGGCGCTTGGTGTTTCCGGCGGCGGCCGGCACGGTAAGCATTCCCACGCGCTCGGCACCATATTGGAAGCCCAGGCCGGCGGTGAACATGCCGTAGCCGGCGGAATTTTGGAACACGTCCTCAGGGCGGCTTCCCACCATCCAGAGGCATCGTGCCACGGCATTTGCCCATTCGTCGAGGTCTTTCTGCGTATGGAGCACCACGGTGGGGTTGCCCGTCGTACCGCTCGAGGAATGAAGTCTCACGCATTCCTTCATGGGCACACAGGCCAGGCCGAAGGGATAGTTGTCGCGAAGGTCTTCCTTCGTGGTGAAAGGCAGGCGGCTCACGTCGGCAAGCGACTGGATGTCGTCGGGCGTGATGCCCAATTCCTTGAATTTCTTTTGATAAAAAGGCGAGAACATACAATGCTGCACGGTGGCCTTCAGGCGTTCCAGCTGAAGGGCCTCCAGTTGTTCGCGCGGCATGGTTTCAAGTTCCGGGTTGAAGTAATTTGAATATTCCATCGTATATTTAAATTATAAATTTCCTGTTTTAAGGGAGTTTAGGAGTTTGGGAGTGTAGGAGTTTAGACGATAGTGATTGTTCCCTTCAGACGTTTCCACGCTCAACAACTATTGTCTAAACTCCTGCACTCCTAAACTCCTACACTCCTAATCGAAGCATATCACAATTTTCTCTTGTCGATGACATGGGCGCTCTTTCCCTGACTACGCTCAATGGAGTTGGGCGCTTTCAGCTGCACCTTTGCCGAAATGCTGAGCACGCTCTTCAGCCGTTGTGCCAGTTTCTTTTCGAGTGCATCGACGGTGGCGGGCGTTTCCAGCGTGGCGTTGAAGTACTCCTTGCGCAATTCCACCTGCACCTGGAGCGTGTCGAGGTTGTTCACGCGGTCCACCACGAGCATGTATCTTGGAGCAAACTCCTTCATGGAGAGCACCACGCTTTCCACCTGTGACGGGAACACGTTGATGCCTCGGATGATGAGCATGTCGTCCGAACGGCCCTCAATGCGGCTCATGCGTATGCTGGTGCGTCCGCAATCGCATTGTCCCGGCATGAGCGAGCAAAGGTCGCGCGTGCGGTAACGCAACACGGGCATGCCCTCCTTGGTGAGCGTGGTGAACACCAGTTCGCCGGTCTGTCCGTTGGGCAGCGATTCCAAGGTGACGGGATTGATGATTTCGGGGAAGAAATGGTCTTCGCAGATGTGCGAGCCATGCTGCATCTGGCACTCATAGCTTACGCTGGGCCCCATCACTTCGCTCAGTCCGTAGAGGTTGTAGCCCTTCAGTCCCAGGCGTTCCTCAATCTCGCTGCGCATGCTCTCCGTCCACGGCTCTGCTCCGAATGCGCCCACGCGCAGTTTGATTTGCTCCTTGGTGATGCCCATGCGGTCCATGGTCTCGGCCAGGTAGAGGGCATACGACGGTGTGCAGGCAATGCCCGTCACGCCGAGGTCGCGGATGATTTTCAGGTGTTTCTCGGTGTTGCCCGTAGAAGCCGGCACCACCGACGCTCCGAGGTGCTCCACACCGTAGTGGGCGCCCAGTCCGCCGGTGAACAGTCCGTAGCCGTAGCTAACGGAGAAGATGTCGTCGCGCGTGATGCCATAGGCGGTGAGGCAGCGCGCCATGCACTCACTCCACACGCCGATGTCTTTTCGCGTATATCCCACAATGGTGGGGTTGCCCGTCGTGCCCGAAGAGGCATGAACGCGGATGATTTCACTTTGAGGCGCGGCCTGGAGTCCGAAAGGATAGTTGTCGCGCAGGTCCTTCTTTGTGGTAAAGGGGAGTTTCTTGATGTCCTCAATCGTCTGGATGTCGTCGGGACGGATGTCGAGCTCTTGCAATTTATTACGGTAGAAAGGCACGTTGTGATAAACGTATTTCACTATTTTGTGAAGGCGTTTTCCTTGCAAGGCGCTCATTTCGTCGCGGCTCATGCACTCTTTGTTTGGGTTCCAAATCATCTGTCAGAGGGTGTTTACTGTTAAAAAATTCTTTTTTCGACGTGCAAAGTTACAAAAAGATAGCGAAACATCCTAAAAAATTAGTACTTTTGCAACGAAAAACGTCAAAAACGCTACAAACGACATCAAAATCCGATGAAAAAACGATATTTTGTCGCATTCGCCATACTGATTCTGAACCTTTCGTACCTTGCGGCCCGTCCGTTTGGTGGCGGCGGGTCGGCGGTGCCCTCGAAGCCCCTTCCCACGCTCACCACGCGCCCCCTGCTCCAGCAGTTGGCCGCCCGCCTGCTCAAGGGCAAGCAAGGCAGCATAGTGGCACTGAACCCGAAGAACGGCGAAGTCGTCTGCCTGGCCTCCAATGCCCCCGACGGCAACAGCTACCTCCCCGCCATTGCAAAAGCCTACGAGCCGGGGTCCACCTTCAAGACGGCACAGGCGCTGGCCATGCTGGCCGAGGGACTCATTACGCCCGACACGGAGATTGCCTGCGAAGGGTTCTTTCTCGACGGAAACATCCGCGTGGGGTGCCACGGCCACCGCTCGCCGCTCAACCTCACCGAGGCTCTGGCGCAGTCGTGCAACACGTGGTTCATCAGCAACTTCATGGCCATGATTGGCGACGATTTCCTCTACGAAAGCCCCGAAGAGGCCGTCAACACCTGGAACGCCTACATGCGGAGCATGGGGCTGGGCGGACCCTTGGGCATCGACCTGCAGGGGGAGAAAGGCGGACTGGTGGCCAACACCAATTACCTGGCGCGGAGATACAAAGACGGCTGGACGCCGAAAACCATCCTGTGGACGGCCATGGGCATGGGCGACATCACCATGACCCCGTTGCAAATGGCCAACCTGGCGGCCACCATTGCCAACCGCGGGTTCTTCTACAAACCGCACATCAACCGCGATACGCCCCAGTCGCCATTGCCCAATAAATATAAGGTGAAGCACCAGACCACCATTCCCTCCGAACTCTACGCCCCTGTCGTGGAGGGCATGCGCATGGCCGTGGAGCACGGCACCTGCCATGCCATCAAAGCCCCCTACCCCATCTGCGGAAAAACGGGCACCATTGAGAACAAAGCCGGTCGCGACCATTCTGCATTCATCGGTTTTGCGCCCGTTGAAGAGCCCAAGGTGGCCATCGCCGTTTACATTGAGCACGGCGGCTTCGGCGCAGACCTGGCAGCACCCATTGCAGCGCTCATCATGGAAACCTACTTGAAAGGAAAACTCTCGGACAGCTCGCAGGCGAAGGCCCGTAAGATTGAAAACATAAAAACCATGATGTAAAGAATGCTGTTTTTATTTGAAGAAGACGGCGGCCAAAACCACTGCCTTTGCCTTCTTCCTTATTCCTCTGCTTGTTTTCAAAGCAAGGGTCTTTTCACACTTATTCGCGTAGCGCAGCAGGTAATGTTTTTTTCTTTTACTAAATTATTAATGTCAACCAAACACCAAAAGGCAAAAACAGCCGTCACCCCTCACCCCACGCCCACCAAAATCACCACAAAAACAACACCTTTTATAAAAAAATAAACATGAAATACCTTGTTTTTATTTTTTTTTCGTAATTTTGGAGGCATAAAAACAAAAATTAAAACATCATACAAAAAAAACACAACATGAAAAAATCTACATTCTTAAGAGGGTTCATGGCCATGGCCGTCATCCTCATCACAGGCCATTTGCCTGCCCTGTCCGCCACCAACTATGGCATCCGTATTGGCGGCGTGGAAGTAACATCCGACAACTACTCCAACATCAGCGGCAGTGCTTCGAACATCAGCGGCACGGTGAAGTACGACCCCAACACCTGCACGCTTACTTTGCAGAACGCCAACATCAATGCCAACAACACAAACGGCATGCACTTCTACGGCGCGTTTTATTATGGATTGAAAGTCAAGCTCGTCGGCACCAACAAAATAACCAACATCAACGGCATTGGCCTGGGCATCCACATCACACAGTCCTCCACGACGGATTCAAAGAACGTCACCTTCCAGGGCACTGGTTCACTGGAAATTCCCGGGTGCATCGATGTCTATACCTATTGCCCCTACCTGACGTTCACAGAAACCTGCACCGTGAAAGCCACCTACTGCTACAGCGAAATCAGCTCTTCACTCTACGTTGAGCAAGGCTCCACGCTCCACCTCACACAGGGCAGCAGCTACGGCACGCTCCGCGGATTCACCAACGTGTATCTGAACAACGACACCGAAGTGACCATCCCCGAGGGCGGCTCATACGACTCTTCAAACAAGTACTTGAAAGACAGTAGCGGCAGTAAAGTGACCGGCGAGGCCAAACTGGGTGTGGTGGACTACAAAATCACCGTGGGCGGCGTTAAGGTGACATCGTGGAACAAAAATTCCATCACCGGCAGCACCATCAGCGGAACGATAAATTATATCAAGTCTCTCAACAGACTTACGTTAAACAATGCCACCATCAACTACTCATCGGGCTACGGCATCCACACGGAGAACAACGGGCTGGAAATCTACTTGGCGGGCACTAACACCATCAGTGGCACTTTCCCGCTTGACATCAATGCCGACACAAATATTTGGACTTCCTCCTCCTCGGTTTCACTGACCCTGAATGCCTCCTCATCGCCCATCTATGTAGGCAAGGACTCGAAACTGGCCATCAAGAACATCACTTTGACCACAAACGGCTCCACGTCAAGCGGAGCCATCAGGGGATATGGCAGCAACTCCACGTTGGAATTCACCGGGGCAACCGTTACCATCAACGCAGGCAGTAACCCATGCGTGAAAAATATCACGGCCTGCACCTTTTATAGCGATGAAATCACCACGCCCACGCAAGTATGCTACCGCAGCAGCAAGAAGTGGATAGGCACAACATCAGCTGCCACCACCGGCACGCTGAAGATTCAGAAACCTTCGACAACCTATGGCATCGTCATAGCCAGGCACCTCCTGAACGACCTTAACGCCAACAACTTCTGCTATGAGAACATCAGCGGCACCATCACCTACAACTACGCCAACAACAAAGTCTCGCTTAACAACGTCACGGCAGACTGCGAAGACGACACTGCCTTTAGAATATTGAGCGGCACGAAGGATGAAGACTTTACCATCAGCGTAACAGGCACAAACACATTCTCCGGCAACAATCCGCATATCTATTATGTTGAAGACTATATCTCAAGAAAGCTTATCATTGAAGGACAAGGAACACTCAACGTGGAATCAATTAGATTGTTTGGCAGTCTGGAAATACGCAACTGCACCCTCAATGCAAAGTTCTTAAGGAATATCAGCGGCACCACATATATCTGTTCGATTTATGACGCCATTGTCAACCTCTCAGGCAACGCCACTGACGGCACCATCCACGGTTTCAAGTATTTTAACCTTTATGGCGTGGAAATTCTCTCGCCGGAAGGAGCCAAATACTCCAACGCTGACTTGTACCTGTCCGATTCGTCGGGAAATAAAGTTAAAGGCGCTGTGAGCATCGGCGTGAAGGAATACGACGTTTGGGTGGCCGGCGTGCGCGTCACCTCGGCCAATGCCGACGGCATTACGGGCAGCTACATCAGCGGAAGCGTCAAGTATAGCGCCGAGTACAACCGGCTTGAACTTGAGGACGCCTCCCTCACCTACACCTCCTCTTACGGTATTTGGAACAACACGGGAGAACAGCTCACCGTTGACCTGAGAGGCAGCAACACCATCAAGGGCACGCACGCCATCTTCTCCAATGGCAACTTGCTCCTTTCCGGCAATATCTCCAACTTTCCGACGCTGGCGCTTAAAGGCTCCATCTCGGGTGTGCTGATAAACGGGCCTTACGAATTTTGCGTCTTCTGCGTGAACATGACGGCTGAGGGAGCCACCAGCTCTGGATGCATCCGGGGCGACGGCAACTCCAAGCTGGAATTAGCTGGATGCAATGTTACCATCAACGCCGGCAGTTACCCCTGCGTGAAGGGATTTTCTAACGGCTGGCAACTCCTCGACGAGGTGACATCGCCGAAGAAGGTGTGGTTCAACCCAAGCCTGACAGGCTACGGCACGGCCACCGCGCTCACCACTGGCACACTGGTGATACAGCGACCCGAACTCGACTATGACTTCGCGGTGGCGGGACACCAGCTCAACGAGCTGAACGCCGACAACTTCTACTACGACAACACCAGCGGAACGCTGACCTACGACCACAGCACCGAAACGCTGACATTGACCAACTTCACCGGCGACTGCAAAAACGAGAACCGTGGCATCTCGGCAGACGGTGCAAACAACATTGAAAACCTTACCATCCATCTCAACGGCACCAACCAACTGATAAACACTCGCACATACGGGCTGTCATTGGAAAACATCAAGGCGTCGTTCACCGGCAGCAACGCCTCCCTGATAACCGACGGCCCCATCCTGTTGGGCAAAGACGCTGGCTGGAATGGCTACTCCATAGAGGGCGTGACCTTAGAGGGCACAAACATCATCTCCTTTGCCACCGGCACCGATAGCAGCCCCTATCCTTACTTTAGTATAGGCGACGGCTCTAAACTGAGGCTCACCGGCAGCAACGAAGGCACTGTCGAGAGTGTCATCTTAAATAACAGTTACTTCTACGATTACAGTTACGGAGAACAATGCCACCATTTCACCACGCCCAACGGAGCATGGATAGACGGCTTAAACGGTACCGTGAGGACTTCGCCATTCGCAGGAAACGAGGTGGTGACCGGCGAGTTGGTCTATGAGCAGGTGGCAGACTACAGGATGATGTTAGCTGGTGTCGAGGTGACCTCGGCCAACAAGTCAGACATCCTTGCAGGCATGGGCATCAGCGGAAAGGCTACCTACAACACCGGCACGAAGGTGCTCACCCTCTCGGGCATCAACATCCCCGCGCCGGCAGGGGACGGACTCGGCAATTATGCCCTGGAAACATGGTCCACAGTGCCTAACAACTTCTCCGTCTTAGTGAAGAACACCAATAACTTCATCAACTGCGGAGGGGAGATGAGTTTCAGCAAAAGCACCACCATCAACAGCTCTAACGGCACACTGAAAGCCGTGGGCATACGTGCCTTCAACTTGGACACCCCTGTCAACCTCACCATCAACGACCTCATTTTCCGGGGAGAATATCTGTGGGGCGTGGACGGCACATGTACCATCAACTCCTGCGACATTGAGCTGTCGGGCAACAGTAGCGGCACGCTGCGCGGCTTTGAGACCGTCACCGGCCCCGGACTTATTTACACCACGCCCGCCGGAGCCGTCTATACCGACAAGTGCCTGAAGAAGAACGGGCAGATGGTGACAGGAAAGGTGGTCATCGGCTTTGAGCAGGGACCGCCCACCGCCATTGACGGCATTGAGGAAGGACAGCCACAGGTGGAAACCGTCTATGACACCGCTGGACGACAACTCAACGACACACGCAAGGGAATGAACCTCGTGAGAATGAGCGACGGCACCGTGCGCAAACAGGTGAGGCGGAAATAAGACTTCCACATCATTGATTATTCAAGGGGATGTGCCTGATTGGGCACATCCCCTTGATTGTTGTCATACAAGAACAAGCCTATTTTGTAAATAAAAACAAAAATATTTGCCCGTTTAGCATAAAACCCGTAAATTTGCAAAATAAAATCAACGGCCGCATACCATTCACCCGTTTGGCAAGTGGCAACATAAAAAACAACAATCATGTTTGAGAAGAAAATTTACCAAGAGCGCCGGCAAAAGCTTCGCCAACTGGTGGGCAACGGCCTCATCATCCTTTTTGGCAACAACGATGCGCCTTGCAACTATCCCAACAACGGCTATTACCCGTTTCGTCAGGATTCCTCATTCCTTTATTATTTCGGCCTGCGCCGCGAAGGGCTGGTGGGCGTGATTGATGCCGACAACGGCACCGAGACACTCGTGGGCGACGATATCGACATCGACGACATCGTGTGGTACGGCTCCGTGGATAGCGTAAGCCAGCTGGCAGCCTCCTGTGGCGTGGATAACTCCGCGCCCATGAAGCAGTTGCAGGTCATCTGCAACGACGCACTCAGGCAGAAGCGCACCGTCCACTTCCTGCCACCCTACCGCCACGACACGAAAATCATGCTGATGGACTTGCTCGGCATTCATCCCATGCAACAAAAAGAATCCGCCAGCCTCCCCCTCATCAAGGCCGTGGTGGAGATGAGGCAATGCAAGACGGCCATTGAAGTGGCCGAGATTGAAAAGGCATGCAACATTGCCTACCACATGCACACACACGCCATGCGCCTTACAAAGCCCGGACTGACAGAGAAATACATCGGCGGACAGGTCGATGGCATGGCCCATTCCCTGGGCGAGCACGAGAGCTTCGCCACCATCTTCACCCAGCACGGCGAAATCATGCACGGCAACCCCTCATACGCCATCCTCCAGGACGGAAGGCTCGCCCTCTGCGACGCCGGGGCAGAAAACGCCGAGAACTATTGCTCGGACAACACCCGCACGTTCCCCGTAAACGGGAGATTCACTCAGAAGCAACTTGAAATCTATAGCATCGTGGAAGCCTGCCACGACTACGCCCTCGAGGTAGCAAAGCCCGGCGTGCCCTGGTTCGACGTCCACATGAACGTATGCCGGATGATGACCGACAGGTTGAAAGAACTGGGGCTGATGCGCGGCGATATCGAAGAGGCCGTCAGAGCAGGGGCACACGCCCTCTTCCTGCCCCACGGACTGGGGCACATGATGGGCCTCGACGTCCACGACATGGAGGGACTGGGGCAAAACTACGTGGGCTTCGACGACGAAATACAGCCCTCCACCCAGTTCGGCACCAACGCCCTTCGATGCGGAAAAAGACTTCAAGAAGGATTCGTAATGACCGACGAGCCAGGCATTTACTTCATCCCAGCGCTCATCGACGACTGGCGCTCACAGGGACTTCACAAGGACTTCATCAACTACGACCTTGTGGAAACCTACAAAGACTTCGGAGGCATTCGCATAGAAGACGACATCCTCATCACAAGCGACGGTTGCCGATTCCTTGGCCAGGAGCGCATCCCCTACCATCCCGCCGACATAGAAGAATTTATGGAGGCCCGGCTCTAATAAAGGACCGGGGAGAGTGAGCCGACTATCCTTAGAACATAGAAATCAGAACTTTAAATAAAAAACAATGAAGAAAATCTTAACACTGGCACTGTTGGCCTGCATGGCCACCAATGCCCTGGCACAGGAAGAGAAAAACGACAACAAGCCTGTGTTCACCACCGTCAAGGAACTGCCCATCACAAGCGTGAAAGACCAGAACCGGTCGGGCACCTGCTGGGCCTATTCCACCCTGTCGTTCTTCGAGAGCGAGATACTGAAGAAAACCGGCAAGAGCTACGACCTCTGCGAAATGTTCGTGGCCAACAAAGACTACCTGGAGCGTGGCGAACTGACCGTGCGCATGCACGGCGACAGCCAGTTCTCACAAGGCGGCAGCGCCGGCGACGTGCTCATCATCATGAAGAACCACGGCATCTGCCCCGAGGACGCCATGCCCCTGCCGGGAACCATGCAAGGCGACTCGCTGGCCAACTTCAACGAGTTCTTCAGCGTGATGGAACCCTACGTCAACGCCGTGGCAAAGAACTCTGCAAAGAAAATCTCCAACCAGTGGAAGGTGGGACTGCAGGGCATCATCGACGCCTACCTGGGCAAGTGCCCCGAGGAATTCATGTATGAAGGCAAGAAGTACACCCCGAAAAGCTTCATGGCAAGCCTGGGCATCGACCTCAACGACTATGTGAGCATCACCAGCTACACCCACCACCCCTTCTACACCTCCTTCGCCGTTGAGGTGCAAGACAACTGGCGCTGGGACCATAGCTACAACGTGCCCATGGACGAAATGATGCAGATCATTGACAACGCCCTCGAAAACGGATACACCGTGGCTTGGGGCGGCGACGTGTCGGAAGAAGGATTCACCCGCAAGGGTCTCGGCATTGCCTACGACACCAAGAAAGCACAGAGCCTCACCGGCTCAGACGCCGCACGCTGGCTCAAACTCTCGGCAAGCGAGAAAAAGAGCAAGCTCGACTCCCTCGGCATCAATGCACCCGAAATTGTTCCCACACAGGAACTTAGACAAGAGCGCTTCGACAACTGGGAACTCACCGACGACCACGGCATGCACATCTACGGACTGGCCAAGGACCAGAACGGAAAAGAATACTACATGGTGAAAAACTCGTGGGGAGAATACGGCGACTATAAAGGCACATGGTACATGACGAAAGCCTTCGTGGCCGCCAACACCATGGACTTCCTCATCAACAAAAACGCCATTCCCAAGGCCATCCGCAAAAAGCTCGGCATCTAAAAATGAACAATAGTTCTTGTAAAAACTAAGAAAAGTATCTACAATAGTGGAAGCACAGGCCCATGAAGGTTGTGCTTCCTCTTTTTATATGTTGACAGGGTCAACCCTGCGGAAGGACTACTTTTTCTTATTCAAAGATATCCTTTTACCGTCAAAGATGGCAACATTTTCCCGGCACTCATTCAAAGGCAGACAAATCCATTCACCTAATTTCCGGTCCCAACTTTCCGGACTAAACGGGCGCATACCTGCCCAGTCATAGAAAGTAAACTCCCCAAAATACACTTTTCCTTTGACGCTAAAGAAATCTATCCTGACAAAAGGTATTCCTTTTGAAAGTTCTGCCGCATACCTTTTCATCCTTTGAAACTCTACCGGACATTCATATTCCGGGGAACGCCGTGGAAAGCCATGACAGACAGGAACGCTAACAAAATCCATATCGTAGAAGTTTTCATAGATTTCCTTGCCCTTATTGGTGACATACATGATTTTCGGCTCGCCATTAAAGCACCAGAATTTATAGTCCGTCAACTCATGCTCGGTTCCATCATCTAAATATTCTTCTGCAATTATCCTTGGCGGAATATCTTTGTAAATCCATTCCCGGCTTCCCCAATAGTTATTCAAAGACAGGAAGCGTTTGAACTTCTTTCTTGCTGTTCTCCTATCAAAGTTAGCCTTATCCGTACATACTGTCGCACCACTACTGTCATGGGTTGCCTTCAAAACAAACTGTTCTGGCAGCTCATCAAAATTAATTTCATCAAAATCCGACCATACGCCATAACATCTTGCTGTATGCAGGCCTTCTATCCCCAACTGTATTATCAAGCCTTTCACGACATATTTATCTGCCATAGAGGTGTAAAGTGGATTTCTGTCATTCAACTTCAACCAATTCAACTTTTCATTAAAAGTCTTTGGAACATTCAAATTAAATGGTTTCCCAAAGACTAAACAACTCTTCAAGCATAAATAGCTTCTGTCACCCATCCACTTTAGAAAGCCATAATGGTCCAAAGCAGTAACCATATTAGAAGGGTGCCTGAACAAATTAAACACTCTGTTTGACATAACTTTTAGTAATTAATAGAACAAAAAAAAACTATGCAAACATAAGTAAGTACAATAAAATGGCGCGGCCACTCTTATGCACTTACCTAAGGGGCAGACCTCGGAATTGGAACCCCCAACACTGGTATAAGAATGCACCACGCCAAAGCGTGCGCATAGCCTTCCAGTGTTACGAGAAGCCAAACTGAAATCTTCCCTACGCTTTTAAATCGACTATTCCAAATAAGATTTCCGAGGTCTTTTCGGTAAGTGCGAAATAACAAGCTACTGCATTAATGGTCCGAGATTTCTCCCTCGATACCGCCTGCAAATTTACAAAATGTTTTGTGAACTTCTTCCTTTTTTTACAAAAAACACATAAAAAAAAGTATCGAGAATAAAAAAAGAGACTATAAAGGCACATGGTACATGACGAAAGCCTTCGTGGCCGCCAACACCATGGACTTCCTCATCAACAAGAACGCCATTCCCAAGGCCATCCGCAAAAAGCTCGGCATCTGATTGGCAAAAAAGACACGACACCCAAGGGACGCGAAGGCATCACGGCTTTCGCGCCCCTTCTTTTTGCCATTTCTGTCGGTGTTTTATTGACATGTATTTTTCGAGAATATGATTACTCCGACGCTTGGAAGCGTCGGCTCCTATAACGTCGGCTCCTATCGTGTCGGCTCTACAGTATCGAGGCCCTCAACGTCGGTTCTTACTTTATTTTGAAGATCTCGCCCATGGAAATTTATGCGGTTTTTCACTAAAGATGAAATGCCAGGCCAGGACATACGGCAAATTGCTCCAGTCCAAACGGCAAAAAACTCCAGTCCAACCCGCATACGACTCCAGTCCTTCCCGCATACGACTGCAGTCCTATTTGCAGACGACTTGCAGAAGGACTGGAATTAACATATTACAAAGCATTATATTTCAACTCATTATTATTTGCAAGAAAGCACTTAAAACCAATAAGACCGCAAGACCTCATCATTTGCGTTAACAAACAAGCATATTTATACAACACGGAACTGCATATTTGTAAGTTCACAAGCATGTTGAAGCAATAGTTTATTAAGAAAGATTTTAGAAAGTTTTTTGTGAGGGGAATGCCAAATTATTTGCAGAAACAAGACTATACGAAAGTTCCATTGCTGTTTTTTCATTGGTTAATTTGTAAAAAAAGCTGCCCAAAAGACAGAATGTTGGGGTGTAAAATACATTTTTATGTTTTTTTAAATTATGAATGGTTGCGGGATTGAAAAAAAAGGCGTAACTTAGCGGCGGATTATTGTGTACATACGCCAACGGGGGCCTGGCAGCCCTCTTCCACCCCGAAGAAAAGGGATGGAGCACTGAAATCCGGACCCTCAAGGGCGCACATTCGGGCTCTCATAGGCACACATACCGGCCACTAAAAGAGCCACACGCCGGACACTCCCGTAAAAAGGGAGAGAAGGTCCACCCCGCACCCTCCTTCCCCGGAAAGAGGGCTTAAGCAGCAAGGAATAAAAAAAATATATAAATGCATTTTAAATGGAATTACGAACCACCAACACCAGAAGAGAGGAAAGCAGCTGAGGCTTTGGGGGCCAAGATGAACATCAGCCCCATACTGGCCCAGATTCTCGTGAGGCGCGGCATCACGACAGAGCCGGCTGCCAAGCGGTTTTTCCGGCCACAGCTGGGCGACCTCATCGACCCCTTCCTCATGAAAGACATGGACGTGGCCGTGGACAGGCTCAACGATGCCATGGGGCGCAAGGAGCGCATACTGGTGTATGGCGACTACGACGTGGACGGCTGCACGGCCGTCGCGCTGGTGTACAAGTTCCTGCTGCAGTTCTATTCAAACGTGGACTACTACATCCCCGACCGCTACGAGGAGGGCTACGGGGTGAGCCGCAAGGGAATAGAATATGCGCGGGAGACGAACGTGAAACTCATCATCATTCTCGACTGCGGCATTAAGGCCACGGAGCAGATTGCCTTTGCCAAGACGCTGGGCATCGACTTCATCATCTGCGACCACCACGTGCCCGACGACGAGATGCCGCCGGCGGTGGCCATTCTCAACCCGAAGCGTGCCGACGACACCTACCCCTTCAAACATCTCTGCGGCTGCGGCGTAGGCTTCAAGCTCATGCAGGGCTTTGCCAAGAACAACGCCATTCCGTTCTCGCAGCTCATCCCCCTGCTCGACTTCGTGGCGGTGAGCATTGCCGCCGACCTCGTGCCGGTGGTCGATGAGAACCGCATCCTGGCCTTCCACGGCCTGAAACAGCTCAACCAGAACCCCTCGGTGGGGCTGAAGGCCATCATCGACATTTGCGGGCTCAACGGCCGTGAGATTTCCATGAGCGACATCATCTTCAAGATAGGCCCGCGCATCAATGCCTCGGGACGTATGGAGAACGGCAAGGAGTCGGTGGACCTGCTGGTGGAACGCCATTTCCCCTCGGCCCTGCGCAAGGCCAAGCACATCAACACCTACAACGAGCAGCGCAAGGACATCGACAAGCAGATGACCGAGGAGGCCAACCAAATCGTGGCGCGCATAGAGAGCCAGAAAAGGCACTCCAGCATCGTGCTCTACGACGAGAACTGGAAGAAGGGCGTCATCGGCATCGTGGCATCAAGGCTCACCGAAATATATTTCAGGCCCACGGTGGTGCTGACGCGCGACGAAGACTACGCCACGGGCTCGGCAAGGAGCGTGACGGGCTTCGACATCTACTCGGCCATCAAGAGCTGCCGCGACCTCCTGGTGAACTTCGGAGGACATACCTACGCCGCGGGTCTCACCCTGCGATGGGACGACATTCCCGAGTTCAGGAAACGTTTCCAAAAATACGTAGAAGACCACATTCAACCCGAGCAGACGGAGGCCATGCTCAACGTCGATGCCGTCATCGACTTCAAGGACATCACGAAGAAGCTGCACAACGAGCTGCGGCGTTTCGGGCCATTCGGACCGATGAACCAGAAACCACTCTTCTGCACCACAGGCGTCTATGACTTCGGTACAAGCAAGGTGGTGGGACGCGACCAGGAGCACATCAAACTGGAGTTGGTGGACTCAAAGTCGAACAACGTGATGAACGGCATCGCCTTCGGCCAGAGCGCCTCGGCACGCTACATCAAGAGCAAGCGCTCCTTCGACATCGCATACACCATTGAGGAGAACATTTTCAAGCACAACGACGTGCAGTTGCAGATAGAAGACATCAGGCCAGCCGAGGATGAGGGTGAGGCCGATTTCAAACGCACGGCTCCGACTACATGACCGGCACAGACAGCACCGACCTGAAGGCCATCTTGCAGAAGTACTGGGGCTACCCCGACTTCAGGGGCATACAGAAAGACATCATCGACAGCATCTGCCAGGGCAACGACACCCTGGGCCTCATGCCCACCGGCGGCGGCAAGAGCATCACCTTCCAGGTGCCGGCGCTGGCCATGGATGGCGTGTGCATCGTCATCACGCCGCTCATTGCATTGATGAAAGACCAGGTGGCGCACCTGAGGAAAAACGGCATCAGGGCAGCCGCCATCAACAGTAGCATGACGCACGGCGAGGTCATCAACGCGCTGGAAAACGCCATCCTGGGAAACACAAAACTGCTCTACATCTCACCCGAGAGGCTCAACTCCGAATTGTTCCAGAGGAAGTTGAGCCACGTCAACGTAAGTTTTGTCACCGTGGATGAAGCCCACTGCATCAGCCAGTGGGGCTACGACTTCCGGCCCTCCTACCTCCACATAGCCCGCATCAGGACAATCATTGCCGCCAACAAGAAAAACGCCGGCCGCGTGCCCATCCTGGCGCTCACGGCCACGGCCACGCCGAGGGTCGTTTCCGACATTCAGCAGCGGCTGGAGTTCAACCGCGAGAACGTGTTCCGCATGAGCTTCCGGCGCGACAACCTGGCATACGTCGTGAGGCACGCCACCGACAAGCTCGCGCAGATGGCGCACATCCTCAACGCCGTAGGCGGCAGCGCCATCGTCTATGTGAGAAGCCGCAAGCGCACCAGGGAAATTGCCGACCACCTGGTGGCCTCCGGCATCAGCGCCCTCGCCTACCACGCCGGACTGGAAAACGTCATCAGGGACCAGCGGCAGCGCCAATGGCACGACGGCAGCGCACGCGTGATGGTGGCCACCAACGCCTTCGGAATGGGCATCGACAAACCTGACGTGAGGCTGGTCATTCACATCGACTGCCCCGACTCCATAGAAGCCTACTTCCAAGAGGCCGGACGCGCCGGGCGAGACGGCAAAAAGGCATACGCCGTGATGCTCTACAACGACAACGACAAACGGAAACTGAGCAAGCGCGTGGACGAGACCTTCCCCCCGAAAGACTATATTAGGACTGTTTACGAACATCTCGCCTACTTCTACCAGATAGGCGTGGGCAGCGGGCTAGGCAGTTCCTTTGAGTTCAACATCGACAAATTCTGCCATGCCTTCAAGCATTTCCCGGTGCAGGTACATTCAGCCCTCAACATCCTCACCCGCACCGGCTACATAGAATATGAAGAAGAGCACGACGCACAGGCCCGCGTGCATTTCCTCCTCTCGCGCAACCAGCTCTACCTCCTTCAGCAACAGTCGGAAGAAGAAACGGCCATCATCACCGCCCTGCTTCGCACCTACGGCGGACTGTTCACCGACTACAAGTACATCGACCTGGCATACATGGCACAGCTGGCCGGCATGAAGGGTCAGCAAGAAGCCTACATCGTGCTGAAAAGGCTCTCCGACAGGCGCATCCTTCACTTCATTCCGCAAAAGAAAACCCCTTACATCACCTACACAAGGGAGCGCGAGGACGGCCACGCCATCGACATCCCCCCGTCGGTCTATGAAGAGCGCAAAGAGCAGTATGCCAAGCGGATAAAAGCTATCATTGAATATGCCAACAACGGCGACATGTGCAGAAGCCGACAACTCATCGCATACTTTGGAGAAACAAAATCAAAGGACTGTGGCGTGTGCGACGTTTGCGTAAGCCGTCAGCCCGACTATCTGTCGGAAAACAAAGTGGAACCCGCCCGCCAGCAAATCCTCTCTCTCCTTGACGACCACCAGCTCCATCCGTTGTTTGAGCTCAACCGCCTCAACATTCCCACCGACATTCTCGATAACGCTTTGCAATATCTGGTCAGCGAGGACATTATACACATCAAGGGAAGCATGATCTATTTGAATTAGCAGGAGCCGACATCGAAGGAGCCGACGCCAAAGGAGCCGACGCTTCCAAGCGTCGGAGTATATATGTTTAGTCCGACGCTCGGAGGCGTCGGCTCCTAAAAATGTCGTAATATAGTTTCTCACCTTTTCTATTTATTAACATTTCCCGATGCAAGAATTAGGCCATTGCCGCATTATTTCTAAAAAGAAATCATAGCCAACAAAATGTTTAAAAGCAAAAATAAAGTCTTGAAAACATACAGGTTGTTATTTGCCTGTATGATGGCAGTAGTTCAGAATGCCGGTGCCCAGGAGCCTTTCGCTCCCGCCGGCGCTCCCGCACACAGCCTTTCTTCAGCTTCCGATTTTGCACGCCTGTATGTAGGGGTGGTGGAGCCTCAGTACTCCAAAATGCTATGGCACGACGTTCCTTATTATAAGGACGACACCAATCTGTTCAGGGGCCGCGTCTGTTATCACGGCGTTGTATATGACAATGTGCAGCTACGTTACGACCAGTACAAACAATGTGTGGCAGTTCTCTCCCCCGGCGAAAAAGTGATGTGCCTGCCAGAGCAGGAATATGTTGACTGGTTTGAGATGGATGGCCACAGATATGTGCACGACCCGGAGGACAGCACCCGATACGCCGCCCTGCTTTGCGACGGAAGCACCAACGGCATCCGCCTCTACCATAGTGTTTGGAAGGTTGATGGCGGCGAGATGACGTTTGAGGGAAAGAAATACCTGAAAACACTTTATCCCAAAGAGCACTATACACTCATAACCTCCGACGGCGAAATCCATTATGTGAAGCGTGTGTCGGATGTGGCAAAGCTCTTTCCCGGACAAAAGAAACAAATAAGACAATATGCCAAGAGGAACCACCTTTCTTTCTCAAAGAGCAGGCGTGAAGGGAGCCTTGTGAAAGTAGCAGAAAGTATTTCAGGCACACCCAGTTCAAAAACCACAACTCCCAAGCCCGAAACAGCGAACTCAAAACCCGTAATTCCCAACTCAAAACTCCCAACCCCCGACTCCCTTATTGCCGGTATTCCCGTTCTCGACAACGACACCATCACAACAGTTGTCGCCTCCACAAAAACGAAAGTCTATATCGTGCCAGGCGTAAAGAAAGCGAAGGCAAGTGTTGCCGACGACCAGGAACTTGCCGAGATCGTGGTTATTGGCGGCCGGCCCTCGGCAGTAAACAACATGATGATGGGTTCCGAGAAGTTCAGGCCCCAGGTCCTGAAGAACATCCCGTCGGCCTTCGGCGAGTCGGACATCATGAAGATTGTGCTCACCATGCCTGGTGTCACCACCGTTGGAGAGGCGTCAAGCGGATTTAATGTGCGGGGAGGAGCCACCGACCAGAACCTCATTCTTTTCAACGGAGGAACAGTGTATAATCCGTCACACCTGTTCGGGCTGTTCACATCGTTCAATTCCGATGCCGTCGAAGACGTAGAAATGTTCAAGGCAAGCATCCCCGCAGAATATGGGGGCAGGATAAGTAGCGTGCTGAAAGTGTCGTCGAAAGAGGCCAACATGCAGAAGCTGACTGGTTCGACAAGCATCGGAGTGCTCACCAGCAAGGCAAACATTGAAATTCCCATCGTCAAAAATCATGTGTCGCTGCTGCTGAATGGCCGTACAACCTACAGCGACTGGATTCTCAAGAAACTGCCGGAGAAAAGCGGCTACAAAGACGGCAGTGCCAACTTCAATGATTTTGGCGGAGTGCTTACATGGAAGCTCAACAACAGGCACCGCCTCAAAATGTTTGGATATTGGAGCAACGACCGCTTTTCGTTCAGCTCACAAGACAATTACGGCTACCAGAACCGAAACATCTCTGCCGAATGGCGCTCCATCCTGAATGAAAGCATCACGGCAACATTTTCCACCGGCCTCGACCACTACGACTATTTCAATGAAGACCGAAACGTGCCCACCATGGCTGCCCGGCTGAGTTTCGGCATCGACCAGCTGTGGGGAAAGCTGCACATTCGCCAACGTCTGTCAGAAAAGCAGGCTCTCTCCTACGGTCTTTCCATGCAGCACTACGATGTGCAGGCCGGAAAGTATGAGCCTGCCGGTGAAGAGTCGCGAATTAAGGCAGACCAGTTGCAACGGGAAAAGGCCTTGGAAAGCGCGGCATACATCGACTGGGAGCAATCGCTTACCGAGAAGCTGACAATGACCGCCGGTTTGCGCTATTCCCTGTTCAATGCGCTGGGGCCGCGCCTCGTCAACCATTATCATCAAGGAGAACTCCCGTCAGAGGGTTCGTTGTTGGAAACACGCCACGAAACAGGCATCATCAAAACCTACCATGCCCCCGAGCTGCGCCTGTCTGTTCGCTATGCCCTGCAGGACAATCTTTCCTTAAAGGCGGGCTTCAACACTATGCACCAGTTTGTGCATAAGGTGTCGAACACGTCCATCATGTCGCCCACCGACATCTGGAAGCTCTCCGACCTGAATATCAAGCCCCAGAAGGGCTGGCAGGCGGCCGCCGGCATCTATCACGAAACAGCAGACAAAGACTACGAGTTCTCGGCAGAGGTTTACTACAAGCACATCGACCATTATCTCAATTATCGCAGCTCGGCGGTCCTGCTGATGAACCACAACCTTGAAACCGACGTCATCTCCACAAAGGGCCAGGCATACGGCATAGAGCTTCAGGCAAAGAAACCCGCAGGGAAACTCAACGGATGGGTGAGCTATACATTCTCGCGCTCCCAGCTCCGTCAAGATGACAAGAGGGTGGCAATGCCCCTGAACAATGGCGACTGGTATCCCTCGGAATACGACAGACCTCACGACGTAAAGGCGGTGCTCAACTACAAGATTACCGAGCGATACAGCTTTTCAAGCAATTTCAACTATGCCACAGGCCGCCCGACGACATTGCCGGCGGGAAAATATTTCGACGAGCATTTCGGCAGATACATGCCATTTTACACTGACCGCAACACCTACCGCATTCCCGACTATATGCGTTTGGACGTCGCCTTTAACATAGAGCCGACGCACAAGCTGACAAGTTTCCTCCACACGTCGTTCTCTATAGGCGTTTATAACGCCCTGGCCCGCAAAAACGCCTATAATGTCTATTATGTCACGGAAGGGGAAGAAATAAAAGGTTATAAGCTGTCGGTGTTCGGCACCGCCATTCCATACGTTTCACTTAATATACGATTCAACTGAGATATGATGAAACAGATAAAAAACATTTGTTGCGCACTATGCTTAATGGCGGGCACATGTCTTATGTGGAGCTGCATTGAGGAATATGAAGCCGACATTGATGAAGAAGACAACAAATTGCTCGTTGTGGAAGGCACCATTTGTTCTTCCCAACCCTGCCGGTTCATGCTTTCGTACACCCAGCCCCTGAGTTCTTTCTACACACCCCGGCTGACAACGGGGGCGACGGTTTCCGTTCGCGGCAATGACGGAACAGAATTCCGGGCACTGGAAAACTATGGGAGTTACACTTGCACGACGGGTACGCTCAATCCCGACGTGGAATATTATCTGCACATCGAGATTGACGGTGAAGTGTATGAGTCGGAGCCTCAAAAGCCCCTCCGCACCGAGGGAATAGCGGACGTAAGGGGAGTGCAGAATTCTCTTGAAAAATGTATCGATGTGCTGGTAACTCCCGACACGCCTCACGGGTCCGACAAAACGAAGTACTATTCGTGGACATGTGACGAGACATGGGAAGTGCATCCGGACTACACGACTCAAATATATTTCGACAACGAGCAGATGAAGGCCGTGTTTAAGCCCGACCAGTTTCCCAAACTGGGATGGAAGGATGGCGAAGGGACACCCTTCATGGTTGCCTCCAGCTCGAATTATGAAGGTCAGCACATCCAGGGTTTCAAGTTATACGACATTGACTTGGAAAGTGAGAAAATTTATCACAGATATAGCGGCCTTGTACATCAACGGGCCATTTCAAAGGGCGAGTATGAATATGAACTGGCACGGAGTCAGGCCAGTTCAGACATGGGTGGCCTGTTCTCTCCGTTGCCGTCGGCCCTTCCTACAAACATCCGTTGCCTGACGTCGCATAAGCACGTCATAGGGTTTGTGGGATGTTCGTTGAATACGACGGATTACAGGTTTTCCCTCGATGCGAAAGATTTCGACATCCGTCGGCCCCCACAAAACGACACGCGCATCTGGTTCGACGACACCGACTTGGAGGACTGCCTGCGGATGGTTAACGGGGGATTGTTCCTTTGTGAATACATTGACAAGAGAATGGAGCCCGGCGGCAGGTTGCGCACGGCTTGGGCTTACCGGGAACAGCTGGATGTGAGATACAAAGGGGCTTATATTGAAGAACCGGACTTTTGGAAGGAATTATTTGAATGAGGAATTGAATCGAAGATGAAAAGGAAAATAATATTACTGATAGCGGCATTGGCGCTTGGCCTGCGAAGCTTTTCCGCAAGCGTTGAGACCGACCGCACTTGGTATCTGGCCGGCGAGGCGATGACGGTAAGCGTAACTGCCGACAATGCCCTGATAGCATACGCCGAACTGTGCGACACAGACGGATTGGCGGCTGGCGTAGTGGTAGGCCTTCATGACGGAAAGGGCACCGGCGTTATCGAATTGCCATCCAACCTCCATAGCGGTTACTATGTGTTGTCGGCCTACACTCGCGACGACAGGCGCGTGGCCAGTCGGCTTGTGGCTGTGGTAAATGCCCTTCGCAAGAGCGCTGACGACGATATCAGATGGGTGGAAATTACTATTCCCGACTCGTTGAGCTTTGCGAAGACAACCGGACGGCAATGGGATGGCAACGGCGTGCCAGCTTCCGCCGATTTGACAACGGTGAAGGCCGTGGACATGCGCGAAACGGAAGGCCACATCGTCAAAGCGCGAATAAGAAACGTACATGAAGGCTGTACATTCAGGGGCAATCAGATATGCCCTTCCCTAAGCATCGTCGGTAAGCAGATACATTATTTCGAGGGGGAAATGGTTAATGACACCACGGCTGTTTTCCGCATTTTCGGCATCCACGGCAAGCTTCCGCTGGTGCTATCTGCAGTCACCTATACGGGCGTGAGCCTGCCCATAGAGATGATAAGCCCGTTCGCCGCCCTGCTTCCGAAAGCGCTTCCGCATCTTGAATTTCATTATAAACGAAGTGAGGTGGAAGAGCGATCCCTTGCCATGCAACGCCATCAGGCAGCCATTGCTCCGGCCAAACATGAACCACAAATGGGTGTGGCGGTTGACGAATCGGCGGAAGAGGGTGCGGTCTTGGACTATGACGACGGCGTGTTTGGCACCCGTCCCTACCTGACCTACAATCTTGATGAATACAGACAATTCCTCACGGTGAGGGAGGTGTTGCTCGAATATGTGGAATGCGTCGTCAACAAGAAGATAAGGGGCGTGCCGCACCTGATTGTACACACCAGACAAAACGCCGACGACAATTCATTGCCGTCGCTGGTGCTCATCGACGGCATGCCCGTGAACGACATTGGGCGGTTGCTGAATTACGATGCCCGCCGTGTTCACCGTATCAACATCTACAACGGCCAATACACATTTGGCAATGGCGTATATAACGGCATCCTGTCGTTTGTGACACGCTCGGGACAGCTCACCAACTATCCTGTTGAGCCGACCATGCAGTATCTGGTGTATGAATTTCCGGAAGAATTATAATAAGGTAAAAACGAAAAGTGAAAAGTGAAAAATCGGCTGGCGTCAGCAAATTTTTCACTTTTCACTTAGAATCTTTTCACTTATTTATCAGTTGTTTTCCGGCCTCAGCTGCCTGACGACGGCGCCTGCCTGCCACATTTCCTGATTGCGCATGGCCTCCAATTCCTTTTCCAGTCCGGCGCGGTAGTCGGGTTTGGAGTTGGAGTCGATGCTTATCTGTGCCTCGGTGCCGTTTTTCACGCTCTCATAGAGCTGCTGCATGACGGGCTTGATGGCATCGTGGAAACGCGGTGCCCAGTCGAGGGCGCCTCGCTGTGCGGTGGTGGAGCAGTTGGCATACATCCAGTCCATTCCCTTCGCGCCAAAAAGCGGGCCAAGGCTCTGGGTGAGCTCCTCGACGGTTTCGTTGAAGGCTTCCGAGGGTGAGTGTCCGTTTTCGCGCAACACCTCATACTGTGCGAGCAGCAGGCCCTGAATGGCGCCCATCAGCGAGCCGCGCTCGCCGGTCAGGTCTGAGGTGGCCTCGCGCTCAAAGGTGGTCTTGAAGAGATAGCCTGCGCCGATGCCGATGCCGAAGGCGATGGTCTTTTCCTCGGCCTTGCCGCTGGCGTCCTGATAGACGGCGTAGGAGCAGTTGAGGCCGCGCCCCTCGCAGAACATGGTGCGCAGGCTGGTGCCCGAACCCTTGGGGGCCACCAGTATCACGTCAACATCCTTGGGCGGCACCACGCCGGTGCGGTCGCTCCAGTTGATGGCAAAGCCGTGGCTGTAGTAGAGCGTCTTGCCGGGTGTGAGGCATTTCTTGATGGTGGGCCACACCTGTATCTGCCCTGCGTCGGAAAGGAGCATGCACAGGATGGTGCCCTTCTGGGCGGCTTCCTCGATGGAAAAGAGCGTTTTGCCGGGCACCCAGCCGTCGGCCACCGCTTTCTCGTAGGTCTTTCCCTGCCGCTGGCCAACAATGACGTTGAAGCCGTTGTCGCGCAGGTTGCAGGCCTGCCCGGGGCCCTGGATGCCATAGCCGATGACGGCAATGACCTCGTCTTTCAATACTTCGCGTGCTTTCTCCAAAGAGAATTCCTTGCTGGTGACCACAGTTTCGATGACGCCACCAAAATTCATTTCTGCCATAATAATGATTTGATTGTTGTTAATACTTTTCCATGCGAACCTTGCCAGCCCTTCCCGAGGGCCGTCGTCTTATTGGTCCACCCCCATCCTGCACGAGAATGCGGCACTGGCGATTACTTTTTCAATTCAGCGTGCAAAGTTACACATTATTAAGTGAAAAGGGGAAAGTGAAAAGTTAAAAATGTGGAATGAAGAATTAGGAGTGAGGAATTTGAAGTTAGGAGTTATGAATTATGAATTGGGGATGATAAAAAGTGAAGAGTGAAAAAATTGCGCCGATAACCAAATAGCAGCAGCAAATTTTTCACTCTTCACTTTTACCTCTCACCTATCAAATGGCGACAGCAAATTTTTCACTCTTCACTTTTACCTCTCACCTATCAGATGGCGGCAGCAAATTTTTCACTCTTCACTTTTCACTTTTACCTTAATTTTTCACTGTTTCAGCATCAGCTCTTCCAAAGCTTTCTGCCGCTCTGTCCAAGTCTTGTAGTCATCGGCACGCAGCACATTCTTGCCACTGCCCTTCCCCACCACGATTGTGCAGGGTTTCATACGTTTCTCGGCAATCAGCTTGTCTGCCATTGCGTCAGCACCGCCCACCTTGAACCAGCTTTCCAAGGTATCATCCTTGCCGGGCACCAGCGTGATGACGTTTGAACCGCCGCCCGAAGCAGGAACATATTTGGCCTCGCCTTTGTTCAGGTCGTAGCTCACCACTCCGTGGGGAATGTCGCCCATGCGCACAAAGCTGTACGTAGCATCGGGATGACTGGCCACGCTGGGTTTAAAGCCTTTGTTAGGTGACAGATACATATTGTTGGGGTCGGCCACCGCCGTGCCGTCAACAAGGAAATAATAGGTGAATGTCTGCCACTGTCCGCCCGGCCCTGCACTCACGCTGGCTGTCCACACGCCGTCGCCGTCTTTCACCATGGGCAGCGGCTGGCTGTACGGTTCAGCCACCAGCGTTACCTCTTTGGCCTCGGGAGCTTTCATGCGGAAAATGATGCCGCCCTGCTGATAGTCGGGCGACACGATGGGCCGCGGGAACAGCCGTGCCATCACCGCCGGAGTGAACTGTTGTTCCTGTCCCGTGGCGGCAGGAGCCGGCTGGCCACCCTTCATGGCAGCCTCAGAAGCCTCGGGATTGAAAAGCAGCGGCATGGTGCGCGAAAGGAAGTACTTGGCATTCATCCACGTATGACCAAATTTGTCGTGCGTGAACTCCTTCACCGAGCGGATGCCCTTCTTATCGAGAAATTCCATGTAGTCGCGGGCCGTGCCGAAGAGGAAGTCGTCGGTGCCCACGCCCAGCCAGAACAGGTGTATCTTGCTGTTGGTGTCCTGGGCATTGTCGTAAACGCCGGGAATGTCGGTCGAGGTGAACGAGCTGTAGGAGCACAGGTAGGAGAACTTGTCCAGGTGGCTCAGACCGTTCATCAGTCCCTGATTGCCGCCGCGCGAGAAACCGCCGATGGCGCGGTGGTCGCGGTCGTTGATGGTGCGGTAGTGCTGCTCAATGTAGGGCATGAGGTCGTCGTTGAGGTCCTTGCTGAACACATCGCCGCCGAAACGCGTCTGCGGCACACCTGCCATGCTTGGCACCGTGGGCAACAACTTGTACGGGTTGCCGTAGGGCAATACGATAATCATTTCCTTGGCTTTCCCCTCAGCCAGCAGGTTGTCGAGGATGTAGTTCATGCGCCCCACCTTAAAGTAAACCTCCTCGGTGTCGGTGGTGCCGCTGATAAGGTAAAACACGGGGAACCGCGTCTGCTTGTTGCGGTTGTACGAAGGCGGAAGGTAAACCACGGCATGGTTGGTGGCTCCCAGGCTCTTGGAATAGTAACTGATGTATTCCACCGTTCCGTGAGGCACATTCTTGATGTCGTGGGCAAGCGCACCGTCGCGGGCCGGAATTTCCAGCAGGCTGTTCTTGAAGCCCTCGTTGGGGAAATACTGGTTGCACTGCGGGTCCATGATGCTCACGCCGTCAACCACGAAGCAGTAGGGGTACATGTCGGGTGCGGCAGGTCCCAGTGTCACCGACCACACGCCGCGGTCGTCGCGCGTCATGGCCTTGCGCCCGGCAAACTGCACGTCCACCTGCACATCCTTGGCCTGGCGGTTGAAATAGTTAAACGTCACCGTGCCGTCGGCATTGCAGACGGTGGAAGGAACGGCGACACCCTGCTTCGGGGCAGCAGACTTGCCGGGCTGTGCATGACCGGCGGTAAACATGGCGAGGCCGACGGCCACCATGAAACAACGGATGATTTTGTTTGTTGATGATTTCATTGCGTTATAAGGTTATAAATTTATTCACAAATGTACGCAATTCCTGCAACATGACAAATAATCCGACCCTCTTTTTTCATCCCACAGCCCAAATTGGCGGTAAGGCAAAAAACGTGTTACGCTGGCAAAAGAGTTAGGCCACACCCTTATATTTTCGATGTTCACCCGAATTTGAAATTCGGCAGAACCGAGTAAATCTTCTTTTTTATACAAGGAAGAACTAAAAGGCGAGGCGCAGCCCGAAGTAGCTGTAGCGGTCCGACGGGTAGTAGCTGTAGCGGCCGGAAACGCGGCAGTCCCTCGCGATGTTGAACCAGCTGCCACCGCGAAGCACGCGGTAAGAGCCCGACGACGGCCCTTGCGGATTCGTCTGGGCTGAAGAACTGTAACCGCCATACCAGTCCTGACACCACTCCATGACATTGCCGCTCATGTCATACAACCCAAGCTCATTGGGAGTTTTTTGAGCCACGTCATGTGTCTTATCACCATACCAAGCCACACTGCCACTGTTTGAACTGCCGGCATATTGCGTATGGTTGCTTTTGTTGCCGCCCCGCGCCGCAAACTCCCACTCGGCCTCGGTGGGCAGGCGGAATGTCTTGCCCGTCAGTTCGTTCAGCTTATTGATAAATTCCTGACAGTCATCCCAACTGACATCTTCCACAGGCAGGTTATCACCTTTGAAATACGATGGGTTACTGCCCATCACGGCTTTCCACAATCCCTGCGTCACCTCCGTTTCACCAATCATATAAGATGAAAGGGTCACCTGATGCGTGGGTTTCTCATCATCTTCAGGTTGTTCAAAAAGAAGAGTTTGCTCTGACGTGGCACCCATGGTGAACGTCCCACCTTCCACAGGCATCATCTTGAAACTCACGCCATTCACGATGATTGTTTGCGGCTGTGCGGTATATTCGGTAGAAGGTGGAGCGGATGGGAGCTGCTCTACTTGCTCTGCTTGCTCTACTTGCGATTGTCGATTCACTAACCACGTTCCAACAAAAAGAATCGCAGCAACGGCAGCAGCCACCAACCCATATTTCAGGTACTTACCACCACTATTCGTTTCTTCCAATGGTTCCTCAGGTTCAATCTTCGGTCTTATCATCGGGAAGAATGAAGTTCATCAGCACACTCAGCAGCGGTGTGAGCAGTGCGGTGAAAACAAGAACTTCCATTCGTCTTTCTGGCCACAAAATAAACACCACCAAACCGATGACACCGGAAATGATAGACGGCACATACCTTAATGTGGCACGTTTCTTGCGCGCTCTATGTCCTGGGGGGTCTTCGTCGGCGAGAATCACATTGTCCGGCCTGATTTCTTCATCCAACCATGGTGAGGGCGCGGTCTTGCCAGGTTCTTCGGCAACTGGTGGGTTTTGTGGTGGCAATGGCTTCACCTCTTCGTTCTTTTTCCCGTTGATTACCACAGTATCCTCTCCTTGCTGCTCGGGCACTTCAGGTCTTTTTCCATTCAGCAACCGCAGGAACTCCGCCGCATCCACGGGGCGATCTTCGGGGTTGGGTTTCATGCTGTGGAAAATGAGCTGCCACAGGTTTTCGGGAATGTGCTCAGAACGGGTGGTTGGCAACACATTATTTATATTATAAGAAGCTTTTCCGGGTGCCTTGCCTGTGAGGAGGAAAAAGAGGGTGGCTCCGAGTGCATAGACATCGGTCTGAGGCGAGAAGCTTTCCACGCTGTCGGTGTACTGTTCCAACGGTGCATAACCTTCGCTGGTGCCCATAAAGAGCACACTGCTGGACTGAAGATTATTATCATGGTAACGTTTGGAAAGACCGAAGTCGATGAGCACGCTCTCCCCCTGGCCGTTAAGCATCACGTTGCCGGGCTTCACATCAAAGTGGCAGAGTTTCTGACGGTGCATGTAATGCAAGGCATTGGCCACCTCGCTGATACGTTTTACAGCCTCGGAAACCTGAAGCGGCCCGTGTTTGTCAACATATTCCTGAAGGCTGCCACCGGGCAAGAAGTCCATGACCATGTATTCGGTCTGGTTTTCAGAGAACAGGTCGATAACATTCACAATATGCTTATGCTGCATCTTTGAGAGGTTGGTGGCCTCCTTCTTGAATTTCTTCAACCCGCGTTCCACAGTTTCATCAAACTTATGGGAAATCACGATCATAGCTTGTCCGTCTCCGGCGCGTTCGCAACAAGTGGCAATATAAAACTCCTTTACCACCACGTCAACCATTGCGGACAACGAGCCCAATTTGCCCTGCACTTCCACACGTTTTGCAGCCAAGTAGGTGATGCCCATGCCACCCTGCCCCAGCTTGCGTTTGATGATATACTCACCGCCCTTCAGTGCGGTGCCGTTTTTCAAATCCATGTCTTCGGTTTTTAGTTTGCAGGTGCAAAAATACGGAAAAAAAACGAAACGGGCAAAGGATTAGCGCTTTTTTTACCGCACCAGCTATTTATAGCCCTATCCCCCGAAACAAGCACCATTTTTACAAAAAAATCTTTGAAAACCACGATAAACACACGGAGTATCACGTTTTCATTTTCAGTGATACTGCTTGTATCACGATTTCATTTTCGGTGATACAGTGAGTATCACGTTTTCATTTTCGGTGATACAGAGAGTATCATGCGGTGATACTCGGAGTATCATTCAATGATACTGCTTGTATCATGCAATGATACTCTGGGCAACACGAAAGCCCCGGAGGGGCGCAAGACCATAGGCGGGGGTGTGAACCCCCGTAAAGTAGAACAAGAAAAAAGAGTGCCGAAGGTACGACAGACGATTTCAATGGCTTCTGTCGTACCTCCGGCACTTTTTCTTTCACACCGGCAATCTCCGGGGGTTACACCCCCGTCTGTGTTCTGTCAGCCCTCCGGGCTTATAATATTATACCACGTTTATGTCAGCAGAAATATCAATACCAAAGAAAATAATCCTAAAATATTTAAAGACATTCGCATGAAAAAGAAGGTTAGGGAAGGCCTTTCGTACCTTCGGCACTCTTATTATTTCCCATGTCCACACCCGGGGGCTAACATCCCCGTCAATAATCTGACGCCCCCTTATAATCACCAAAATTATTCAAATTATTCATATTTCTTTCCCCCCCATAAAATCCTTTCTTCATCCAACTGTCAAAGAAAAACCGGCACTATTCTTAGTCTTGAGCAAAGAAAACATTTTCCAATTTCACTCAATTATACGTAACTTTTCATAACTTACTCCATCTCTACGTAAAAAAAGGACGAGTTCCTTTTGCATTTCGCTCGCTTATTCGTAACTTTACATAACTTACTTTCGCTCGGAAAAACTCAAATATATTTGGTTTTTCGCTCGCTTATTCGTAACTTTACATAACTTACTTTCGCTCAGAAATGAAAAGAAAAAGAAGTTTTCTTTTGCATTTCGCTCGCTTATTCGTAACTTTGTCCCACAAAATCGAATTTAACTGAAAATCCCATGATTAACGAACAACTGTTACATCCGGAAAGCATTGTAGTAATAGGCGGCTCCAACAACGTTCACAAACCTGGCGGCGCCGTGGTGAGAAACATTCTTCAGGGCGGCTACAAGGGCACGCTGCGCGTGGTGAACCCCAAGGAAGACGAGGTGCAGGGCATCAAAGTGTTTCACGACGTGAAAGAGGTGCCCCCCACCGACCTGGCCATCCTGGTGGTAGCCGCAAAGTATTGTCCCGACTACGTGGAATACCTGGCGAAGGAAAAGCAGGTAAAGGCATTCATCATCATTTCGGCGGGCTTCGGCGAAGAAACGGAAGCCGGTGCCGAACTGGAGCGGCGCATTGTTGACACTTGCGGCCGCTATGGTGCGGCGCTGATAGGCCCCAACTGCATCGGCCTGATGAACAGCTGGCACCATAGCGTGTTCACCAAGCCCATCCCTACGCTGAAGGCCGACGGCGCCGACTTCATCAGCGGGTCGGGGGCCACGGCGGTGTTCATTCTGGAAAGTGCCGTGATGAAGGGCTTGCCGTTCAATAGCGTATGGAGCATCGGCAACGGCAAGCAGATAGGCATCGAGGACGTGCTTCAATGGATGGACGAGCACTTCGACCCCGAAACGGACTCGAAGGTGAAATTGCTATACATTGAGAATGTGGGCAATCCCGACAAGCTGCTCTTCCACGCCAGCTCGCTCATACGCAAGGGATGCCGCATCGCCGCCATCAAGGCCGGTTCGAGCGAGAGCGGAAGCCGGGCGGCATCGTCGCACACCGGTGCCATGGCATCGAGCGACGCCGCCGTGGAGGCTTTGTTCAGGAAGGCGGGCATCGTGAGGTGCTTCTCGCGCGAGGAGCTCACCACGGTGGGCTGCATCTTCAAGGTGATGGACACCTGCGAAGCACTTGGCAACAACACGGGCAGGGGAGCAAAGCCGCAACTGAAGAACTTCGCCATCGTGACGCATGCCGGAGGGCCGGGCGTGATGCTTACCGATGCCCTGTCGAAGGGCGGCATGAACATTCCCAAGCTGGAAGGGCCGCTGGCCGAGGAGCTGAAGTCGAGGCTGCTGCCCGGCTCGTCGGTGAGCAACCCCATCGACATCCTGGCCACGGGGACGGGCGAACACCTGGGCATTGCCATCGACTTCTGCGAAAAGGAACTCGACGACATCGACGCGGTGTTCGTCATCTTCGGCACGCCCGGACTGGTGCAGCTCTACGAGGCTTACGACATGCTGCACAAGAAGATACAGGAATGCCGAAAACCCATTTTCCCCATCCTGCCGAGCATCTACACGGCGGGGCCTGAGGTAAGCGAATTCCTAAGCAAGGGGCACGTAAACTTCAGCGACGAGGTGACGCTGGCCACCGCCCTGACACAAGTGATGCAGACTCCCGCGCCCGCCGCGCCGGAGATAGAACTGTTCGGCGTTGACGTGCCGCGAATCCGCGATATTATAAGCAAGGTGAAAGAGCCTGGCTATGTGTCGCCCGACATGGTGAGACAGCTCTTTGAGTGCGCCGGCATTCCCATGGTTCCCGAAAAAGTGAGTGCGGAGAAAGAGGACCTCATCGCCTTTGCCGAACAGGTGGGCTACCCCGTGGTGGCCAAGGTGGTGGGACCTGTTCACAAAAGCGACGTAGGGGGCGTGGCACTCAACATCAGGACTCCCGAGCACCTGGCGCTGGAGTTTGAACGGATGATGAAGATAGAAGGTGCCGTGGCCGTGATGGTTCAGAAGATGTTGAAAGGCACCGAGGTGTTCATAGGCGCGAAGTATGAACAACGATTCGGACATGTGGTGCTCTGCGGATTGGGCGGCATCTTCGTAGAGGTGCTGAAAGACGTGAAAAGCGGCCTGGCTCCCCTCTCCTACCCCGAGGCGTTCAGCATGATCCACTCGTTGAAAGGCTATAAGATTCTAAAGGGAACGCGCGGACAAAAAGGCATCAATGAGCAGAAATATGCCGAGGTGATAGTGCGGCTGAGCACCTTGCTTCGCTTTGCCACCGAAATCAAGGAACTGGACATCAACCCGCTGCTGGCCGACGAGAAAGGCGTGGTGGCCGTGGATGCCCGGATATTGATAGAACCGAAATTATAAAGTGAAGATTTTCAAGTGAAGAGCTAAGTGAAAAGTGAAGAGTGAAGAGTGAAGAGTGAAGAATTTGCTGCCGCCGTCCGTTTTTCGCCTTTTAAATGGCGGTAGCAAATTCTTCACTCTTCACTTTTCACTCTTCACTTTTTAAGCTTTTCACTTAAAAAATCATCCGCAATGGAAATAAGTTTCCACGAGTTTTTGCATGGCTTCGGGGCTATGCTCGGCCTGCTTGCGGAGGGTGCCGTCGCGGAAGGCTCGTAGCTGGTGGATGATGTCGTCGAGCATGGCGGGTGAGAACACGCCATATTCCTCATACACCGCGCGTTGTCTTTCCAGACAATCGGCAGAGGCTACACAGCAATCTGGCAATTGTGCCAGCTGTGCCAGCCGTGCGGCGTTGGCGGAGTCGTGGATGTTGACGTTGACGTATGTGCGTTCGGCAACCTCCAACGCATTTTCCATCTCAAAGCCATGACGACAGGCCACGCACAACCCTGCCAGGAGCTGGTAGAGGTCGGCACTGCCGTCGGGCGAGCGCATCTCAACGGTCTGCTTGACGGTGGTGTCGTAATGGCTCTCTTCCTCAACGGGATTGGCCAGCCGGCACATGTCAACTCCTGTTGCCCATCCCAGCGGCACACGCACCAGCACGGAGCGGTTGCGGTCGCCCCAGCAGATGTTGGTGGGAGCCTCTTGATGGGGCACCAAGCGGAAATAGCTCGTGGGGTTCTTGTTTCCAAAGGCCGTGATGCTGGGGGCGAGGTCCATCATGCCGGCAATCATGCGGCGTGCGTCGGTGCTCAGCTGGCCGTCGGTGAGCATGCGGTTCTTGCCGTCTTTCATCATGCGCATGTGGATGTGGAGGCCGCTTCCGGCCTTTCCCGTGGTAATCTTCGGCGCAAAGGTCACATTGAACCCTTCTTGCCAGGCCAGGTTGCGGATGACCCATTTGGCCAGCATCAGCTGGTCGGCGGCTTCTTCCACCTTGACGGGGAGGAACTCTATTTCGTTCTGCTCATATACGAGTCCGCCATATTTGAAGTTCCCCACCTCTGAGTGTCCGTATTTTATCTGTCCGCCGGTCTGGGCAATGTAGTGCATGCACTTCTGCCTGAAAGCGTTTGTCTTGGCGTAGGGCCCCGACTCGTGGTACCCGTGCTGGTCGATGGCCGGAAACACGCCCTCGTCGCTCTTGATGACGTAGTATTCCAGTTCGCCCATGGCCTCGAACTCCATTCCCGTGACGTCGGCGAACGCCTTGGCAGCCTTCGCCAGCGTCTGTTCGGGGGCACTGGCCAGCGGACGGCTGTCCTTGTCGAAGAAGGAACAAAGCAGGCTGAGCGTGGGAAGTTCGGCAAAGGGGTCCACGAAAGCCGTGCGGAAACGCGGGAGCACATAGAGGTCGCTGGCCCCTGCCTCGATGAACGAGAACAGGCTGGAGCCGTCAACACGCTCGCCGCAACTCAGGATGGTGTCCACATAGTCCATGTTGGTGACCACATAGTTGAGCGTCTTGAGCTTGCCGTCGCCGCCGGGGTACATGAAATTGACCATGCGGATGTCGTTTTCACGAATAAAATGCAGGATGTCGGCCTTCGTGAAATCGGAAGGCTGTTTCTGCAAGAATGCCACCACGCGGTTGGCATTCTTTTCAAGAATAGGATTTTTTTCGCACATAGTTGTTTTAAGGATTGACTAATGTTATGTAGAAGATCGTTTCAATCTGATAAGCAATAGGCCGATGGCCGTCCAGATGAGTTCCCTCAGCCTGACAATCAGTGCCACGAAGATGCCAGCCGAGGCCGTCAGTCCCAATCCGCCCACCGACATGAGGAATCCTCCTTCGCGCCCTCCCAACTGTAAAGGCATGAAGAAAAGCATGTTGGCAAAAAGGGAGGTGAAAGCCAGGATGAGCACACACTGAATATAGTTCATCGACGGCATGAGCACCAGGAGGCAAAACATGATTTCGAGGGCCGACACGAAGCGGCACGACAGTTCAAGCACTACGGCGCAGAAAAAAGTGCGGGGATTTTGGTTGTGCAAGGCAGCAATCTGGCGGTCGATGGTGTCGAGCTGTTCGCGGTGTTCGTCGATGAATTTCCTCACTCGCTTCTTGGTGCCGGGCACATGGCGCAAAAGGTTCATCAGCCGCAGTGCAAGCCCTTTCTTGTAGCCTTTCAGAAAAAACCAGATGGCCACAAGGCAGAACAATGCCACAAGGCCCAACAAGGTGGCCATGAAGGGCGTGACGGGCTGGGTGGTCACAAACAAAATGACACTGAGCAGCCAAAACCATAAATGGCTGAAAATATGGGTCATTACATAAAGGATGACCGATGACGACGCCCGCTCGGTGCCAATCTTCGGGGCCAGTTCCATGATGCGGTAAGGTTCGCCACCCATCAGTCCGCCGGGCGTGGCATAATTGAGCGCAAAGCCGGAGACGGTGATTTTATAAAGCCACCAAAAGGAGAAAGGCGCCGGCAGTTTTTTCCCATCGGCAGTAGGCGGCTCCTGGCTGCGGATGATGATGTACCAGGCCGCGGTGTTGAAGACGTAAAGCACGGCCCACAGGGCGACTACGGCCAAAAACCAATAGCCGGCATGCTGCACGCCCTGCCACACCTCCTTGAAGTCGAGCTGTGTCACCATGATGACAAGCACGGCAAGACCAAAGAGGAAAAAGCCGTTCTGATACTTTTTTTTCATGTTGAAAGCTGAAAATGTCGGCAACGCTTATTCGGCCGTTTCCTCCTCGCTTTTCCTTGTCTTGCCTTTTTTGTCGTCCTTGTCGCCGGCATCGTGTTTCTTGGGGATGGCAAACCTTACTTTCTCGCTCTCGTCGCGCTTTTCATGGTAAAGCTTGGGCAGCGGATTCTTCAACGGTTCGTCATAATTGATGCGGTTGCGCGACATGTCGATGGCGGCAAACACGGCATGCCTGAACGAGCACTCGTCGGCAAGGCCCTTGCCGCCTATTTCGGTGGCGGTGCCATAGATGGGCATTGTACACACCACAGGCAGTCCGGCAAGGAAGCCATAGCCCTCGCCCTGGTCGAGGGTCATGAAGGGCACGGTGCCCTGGTCGCTGTACATGGCCAGCACGGCATCGTAGAACTCAAAGCTCCTATTGGCAAAGAACTCATCGGCGGCATAAGGTCCGAAAGCCTGTATGCCCGCACCCTCAAGGGACTTGATGACGGGTTTTATAATGGTTTCTTCCTCGTTGCCCCAAGCACCGTTCTCGCCTTTCGGGTTGAGGGCCAATACAGCTATGCGGGGCGTTGACAGACGGAAGTCACGTTTCAAGAGTCCGTGAAGGGTGGCAATGCGCTGACGGAGTTGTTCGGGAGTGATGTACTGTATAATATCTTTCAATGGTATATCACTGGTAGCCAGTGCCAAACGCAGTTGTTCGTTCAACAACATATTGAAGGCTTTTCCAGTACTCTCGGTGCGCTTTTCCAAATAGGAAAGCTGTCCCTCGAAAGGCTGTCCGTTCACTTGAACACCCTTTCTCACCGGCAGTGCCACAAGGGCATCAACGAGATGCGCCGCGGCATCGTCGGCAGCACGTTTCAGGGCCTTGAAGGCCGCTAATGCCGAATCGGGCGTTGGGGTGCCCAGTTCCACCTTCGTTTCCTCATCGTAGGCGGCTATCATGTTGATTTTCCCGTCCTGCGCATCTTCGGCCTTGCCGATGACGGTGAAATTGGCCTGCAAGCCGAGTGCGTTGCGGTGATAAATGGCCACTTTGGGCGAACCATAGACGATGGGTGTACACAGCTCAAGCATGGTAGGCTCAGCAAAAGTCTTGAAAATGAGTTCATAACCCGTTCCATTGGTGTCGCCGTGGGTGATGGCCACCCTGACTTTTCTTTCTTCCATCTTTTTTCTCCTTTTACGTTTTTTGTTAAAGATATAAAACCCTCTTGACAGGACAATCATCGGTCCTGGAGGGTGACCGTATATAATGCGGCTTCCAACTGCCGCATGGTGTTTCTCTTTTTGTGGCCTGGTGCAAATACAAAGGCTTCGGCCACGATAATGTGCCCCTGGTGTTCAACGACATGGGCCACGAAAGGCCCTCCCATCATGTCGCCGCTCATCTGCCACAGTCCCCGGAACACGAGGCGGCCTTGCTGTTGCCGGGCAAGCACCGTCTGGCTGACGGTTTCCATGTACATCCCGTCCTTTTCACCGGGGATATTGGATTTCATCACGCTGTCGCGCTTGTCGGGAAAACGGCGGTAGTCCCACCCGTCGGCGCTAAAACTATAGAGGCAAATGTTCTGCATTACTTCAACGCCGTCGTCCGAAAGCCACACAAAATCCTTGCCATGTTTGCTTTTTACCATACCCTCCGGCACTTGCATATTCAGTTGCATGGTTTCTCGTATCATACTTTCCGACTGCGTGTTATGACTATTGTTTAAATGCGCTACTAAGGCATTGAGTTCATTACGTTCCAACATATTACGCAGCCTGTCGGCATTCTTTTTGTCGAGGTCTTTTGAGAGACGCCGGGCCGACGGCGAGGTGACATATACAAGCAGCTGCCCCGTGGCGAAAGCATTCTTCTCGTGTCTTATCTGCGTGTGGTCATAACGGCTGCTGTCTGTTTCCACCACCACGATGTTCCTGTAGATTCGGGTTGCCGGGGTGAGCATCTTGCCGGTTTTCACCACATCGAAGGCCGGTTCATCCTGCGGCAACGCCTCACATGGCACGCTCAACGCCTCTTCCACCGCGCCGAGGGCATCGTCGTCTTTGCCCACCAGCACCACCTCGAAGGGCCTTCCCACGGCCCCCTGCCCTTCTTTCCCTTTCTTTTGGCATCCCACCAAGAGAAGCCCGGAAAAGAGCAACAGCACCCACCTCAGCAGCACAGCACCAGAACGACTAAACGCGCCAGCATTTTTGTCTTTGTCATTTGTCATTTATCCTTTAGCGCCAGCGATTTCGTATTAAGCAGGCCGCAGGCCGCGTCGATGTCTTGTCCACGACTTGCCCTGATGGTGGTGAACACTCCGCTGCGCGTCAGGAAGTCGCGCAGGCGCAGCATGGTGGCCTCGTCGGCACCGTGAAGGTCGGTGCCCGGTATGTCGTGGAAACGGATGAGGTTCACGCGGCAATCCAGCCCCCTGAGTAGCCGTGCCACGGCCCGCGCATGGGCCGGAGAGTCGTTCACGCCGCCAAAAACGATGTATTCAAACGACAGCCGCCGTTGGTGGGCAAAGTCATATTGCCGCAACAACTCCACCACCTCTTCTATGCCCATGGCGCGCTCGGCAGGCATCAGCGCGAGGCGTTGCGGCGGCAGGGGCGAATGAAGGCTGATGGCCACATGGCACTCGCTCTCGTCGAGAAAGCGTTTCAACTTCTCCTTCACGCCCACGCTGCTCACGGTGATACGTCGCGGGCTCCAGCCATACCCCCAGGGAGCCGTCAGCACCTCGGTGGCACGCAACACGTTGTCGAGGTTGTCCATCGGCTCGCCCTGCCCCATGAAAACGATATTGGTGAGGCGGTCGCGCTCGGCCACGCCGGCCACCTGGTTGAGGATGGCGGCGGCATCAAGATTTCCCTGGAAGCCCTGCCGCCCTGTCTGGCAGAACACGCAGCCCATGCGACACCCCACCTGGCACGACACACAAAGGGTGGCACGGTCGCCGTCGGGAATCATCACCGTTTCAACGTAGCGTCCGTCGGCACCGCCCCTACCCTCTCCCGCCATCGTTGCCGGGAAAAGGTATTTCACCGTGCCGTCGGCCGACTGCTGCATCATGGCCGCAGCCTGTCGCCCCACCACATAGCTTTCCTTCAACCGCTCGCGCAGTTCCTTTTTCAGGTTCCCCATGCCGTCGATGGTTTCGACATGCTTTCCATAGAGCCACGACGCCATCTGGTTGCCCACAAAAGCAGGGGCACCGAGGGCCGTGGCCACCGCGCGCAGCTCGTCGAGCGTCATGCCAAGAAGGGACAATTTCTCTTTACTCATCGTTCAACCGTATTTATTTTGCAAAATTACGGAAAATTTTTGAGAGTAGAAGAGGAAAACGGAAAAATGTTTGCGAAGACGGTATGATTGGACATGAATGGACTGTTTATGCAAATGAGCCCCCTGTCATTCCGATGGGTTTGGCAAGTAACTCCCGGCAGTCATTCCAACTCACCTTCTCATGCCAGTCCTGACCGCATACGACTCCAGTCCGAACCGCAAACGACCCCAGTCCAAACCGCAAACGACTCCAGTCCTACTTTAAGACGACTTAAAGTAGGACTGGAGTATAAAGAACCTAAAACATTATAGGATAATCAGTTATCTTCAACCGAGCGTCACACAGAAAAAAAACAATGCAATTGGGGCATTGAAAAGACGCCTTTGAAGGCCCCGATTTAGCGGAATTCCACCCATTTTTGTCGACCTATAGGTCATTTTGCAGGCTACAACATGCCCGCAGCCCTGACAAACACGGGGGGTGCGGGCATTTCAACTTTTTGGAAGGCAAAATATACTTTTGAAAGCGCTCAATAGGTCATTTTGCAGGCTGCGACTTGCAGGG